>ERZ809296.2296-NODE-2296-length-18649-cov-4.068839_pt1 | contig 18649 bp, 18 predicted proteins | sample MGYA00520511_ERZ809296 | MGnify/ENA primary metagenome ERZ809296 (study PRJEB31576, sample SAMEA3212662) | Homo sapiens | biome: human-gut; feature: human gut; material: fecal | place: Sweden | collected 2012 ... | reverse complement strand
CAGGCGGCGTCATATACAGCGGTGATCTGGGGCACGCCGATACCGGCAACCACACGGGTGGTGCAGATGGAGCCGGGGCCGATGCCTACCTTCACGCAGTCGGCGCCTGCCTGGATAAGGGCTTCGGTTGCTTCCGCAGTGGCCACGTTGCCGGCGATGAGCTGCACATCAGGATAGAGCGCCTTAATGCGGCTGACGGCCTGGATGATGCCCTGGGCATGACCGTGAGCGGAGTCCAGACAGAGGACGTCTGCGCCCACTTCCACCAGAGCGGCTACGCGATCGAGCAGGTCGGCGGTGACGCCAATGGCAGCGCCGCAGAGCAGACGACCGCCTTCGTCACGGGCAGCGTTGGGGTAAGCCACGGCCTTTTCGATGTCCTTGATGGTGATGAGCCCCTTCAGGTGCATCTCGTCATCCACGATGGGCAGCTTTTCCACCTTGCGGTGGCGCAGGATCTCCTTGGCTTCTTCCAGGGTGGTGCCTTCTTTGGCGGTGACCAGGTTTTCCTTGGTCATTACATCGTCAATGAGCCGATCCATATCGGTCTCGAACTTCAGGTCACGGTTGGTGATGATGCCGATGAGCTTGCCCTTGTCGCAGATGGGCACGCCGGAGATGTGATATTTAGCCATGAGGGCGTTGGCCTCGCCCAGGGTGTGGCCGGGAGCCAGCCAGAAGGGGTTGGTGATGACGCCGTTTTCAGAGCGCTTGACCATGTCCACCTGCTCTGCCTGGGCGGCGATGGACATATTCTTATGAATGATGCCGATGCCGCCTTCTCTGGCAATGGCGATGGCCATGCGATACTCGGTAACGGTGTCCATTGCGGCGGACATCACCGGAATATTCAGCTGGATTTTCTTGGTCAGCTGAGTGTGCAGATCAATATCCACCGGATGGATCTTGCTTTCTGCCGGAATCAGCAGAACGTCATCAAAAGTGAGCCCCTCTTTTAGGAACTTTGCGGAAGCATCCAAATTAACCATTTCGACATTCCTTTCTTTCGTTTCAAAATTTTGTATAGGTTCAGGCTGAGCTTGGTTTCCTAATAGTATAATGTTACGCCGGACTGCTCCGGATGGTCAGCTTGGGGTGACAGCACAGCTCGTTCAGGTCATCCATGGTGCCAGCATTGATACGCATGGCGCTGCCGCACTGGGCGCAGATAAGCTCCACTGACGCATAGTGGACTTCCAGCCGCCACTGATGGCTGCCGCATTCACAGGAGATGCCGTCCCGCTGGGCGATGTCCTTCAGCTCCGCCAGCACTTCTTCCATGACCAGGTTGTTGAGGAAGGTATCCGGTTCCTCTGACTGCTTGTCCTTCTCCTGCGCCAGGTGATCCGTGGCCTTCTCCAGTCGCTCCATGGCAGCGAACACCGCTCCTTCCTCGCCTACATAGCAGCAGTCCATGCCGGTGCTCTGACAGGAAAAAGCAAGTGCCTTGCGTGACAGGAAGGCTTCCGCAGGGCACGTGACAGTATGCCGGTCTCCGCAGGCCACGCAGGGGGCCGTGATGCGAAAACGGTCCAGCAAATACTCGATATTCAGACTGGACTTTCCACAAGGGCAGGGGATCTCACAGGAAGCAGACGCAGTCAGCTGGAAGGTGGAGCGGGCAGCGATGACGCTGTTGCGGCAGTGCGGGCAAATATAGCCGATGGTACGAGAGGTAATATCCGCCATAATTTGATCGCTCCTCTTAAATCAAGAAATTATTTTATCTATTATATCATCCCACCTACTGCAAAGCAATGGCACACTCTGACAAAGCGGTGACAAAAAACCAGCCCCTGCCAGGCCAGTATCCACAAAAAGTCACCGTATAAAATTCCCCTCACCACGGCAGACTAGAGACAACTGAGAAGAGGAAGGGGATCGTATGGCAAGTAAGAAAATCGGAAAACAGACCTTCGCCCTGTGCAACCCGCCCTCCATCGCCGGCCACGCCAATGTGGTAGGCCCTAAGGAGGGGGACGGGCCGTTGAAGGACAGCTTTGATGTGATCTCCCCCGATGCCTCCTTTGGGGAGCGGAGCTGGGAGAAAGCGGAGGTGGAGATGCAGAAACGGGCGCTGGCGGCGGCCTTGGAGAAGGCCAAGCAGACCACATCGGTGCTGGATTTCCTCTTTGCCGGGGATCTGCTCAACCAGTGCATCAGCGCCGGCTATGCCGCCCGCAGTGCTGGCGTACCCTTCTTTGGGCTGTACGGTGCCTGTTCCACCATGGCGGAGTCCTTGGGACTGGCGGCGATGCTGCTGGATGGGGGATTCGGCGAGTGGGGGGCGGCGGTGACTTCTTCCCACTTCTGTTCGGCGGAGCGGCAATACCGCACGCCATTGGAGTACGGCGGTCAGCGCACCCCCACTTCCCAGTGGACGGCCACGGCGGCGGGGGCGGTGGTGCTGGCCAAGAACGGGGACGGCCCTTATATCACTCATGTGACCCCAGGGCGCATCCAGGACAAGGGGATTAAGGACGCCAACAACATGGGCGCCGCCATGGCATGGGCGGCCTATGACACCATCTCCCAGCACTTTCAAGATACCAACCGTTCCTCCTCCTTCTATGACCTGATCGTTACCGGCGACCTGGGGAAACTGGGCATGGAGATCGTCATCGACCTGTTCGCCGCCGACGGCATTGAGCTGCGGGGGAACTACAGTGACTGCGGCGTGATGCTCTTTGACCTGGAGGGACAGGACGTTCACTGCGGGGCGTCCGGCTGTGGCTGTGCCGCCTCGGTGCTCACCGGATACCTGCTCAATGGGATGCGGGCGGGGAAGTGGCGCAATCTGCTTTTCTGCGCCACCGGCGCTCTGCACTCGCCCACATCCTTGGGGCAGGGGGAGTCCATCCCTGGCATCTGCCACGCCGTGGCCATCTCCACGGGAAAATAGGAGGCTTCTATGGAACTACTCGCACAATTCATCCGCACCTTTCTGTGCGGCGGGGTGCTCTGCCTGATCGGACAGATCTTGATCGACAAGACCAGCCTGACCCCCGCTAAGATTTTGACCATGTACGTCATCGCAGGTGTTGTCCTGGGGGCGATTGGGGTGTATGAGCCCATCGCCCAGTGGGGCGGCTCCGGCGCTGCCGTGCCCCTGACCGGATTTGGGTACAATCTGGCCAAAGGAGTCAAGGAGGCTGTGGCGGCCAAAGGGTTCCTGGGCGCTATGACCGGTGGCCTCACCGCCGCCGCTGGGGGCATCACAGCCGCTACCTTTTTCGGGTGGCTGATGGCGCTCCTTTTCAGCCCGAAAGAAAGAAAATGAAAAAAATAGCCTATACGCCCTAAAATAAAGGCATATAGGCTATTTTTGTTTGCATTACAGTGAATTATTTTAATTGAGCAATTAGATTACATATTCCTCAATACGCTGTTGCTCTTAGCCATCTTAACAGCATCTTCCTGAGCAAGAGTTTCAATCCTTGATTGCCGCTGTAATCTTCATGATGATTCACTTCTCCTTGTATATCATAATCCAACTTCATTGTTTATCATCGTATAGTGAAGGTTTATCGTAATTCAATAGATAAAAAGAACGGTAAAAAACACGATACATCAAGAGCCTTTGATAAGCCTCACATCAGTAGAACTTTGCTGTTTATGCCAAACTTTTTACGCAAAATTACCAATACAATGATGATTTGGATTATGAGTTATTAGTGATTGTGTATATTGCAATCACAGAAGAAAAAGTGAAAAAACTTAATCTATTATTCCTGCTCCCAGTTGTGCCAGACATTCTGCACATCGTCGTCCGCTTCCAGCATATCAATCATCTTTTCCATGTTCTTGATATCGCCTTCATCGGTGAGCTTGATGGTGTTCTGGGGTACCATAGCCACTTCGGCGGAGGTGAAGGTGTAGCCCTTGGCTTCCAGGGCGTCCACCACTTCGGACAGAGCGTCAGGATCGGTGTAGATGACAAAGACATCACCTTCGTTGACCATATCATCTGCCCCAGCTTCCAGAGCGTCCATCATGACGGTATCTTCGTCCAGATCTTCCTCCTCGTTGTCGATGACGATCTGACCCTTGCGGTCGAAGGACCAGGACACACAGCCGGTCGCACCCAGGTTGCCGTTGTACTTGTCAAACAGATGGCGGATATTGGGGGCGGTGCGGTTGCGGTTATCGGTCAGCACCTCTACGATGACAGCGACACCGGAGGGGCCGTAGCCTTCGTACTGGAGGTTTTCGTAGCTGTCGCTGTTGCCGGAGGCCAGCGCCTTGTCAATGGTGCGCTTGATGTTGTCTTTTGGCATATTGACGGCCTTGGCCTTGGTGATGACGGTGGCCAGCTTGGAGTTATTTTTAGGGTCGCCACTGCCGCCGGTCTTGACGGCGACGATGATCTCACGAGCGATCTTGGTAAAGGCAGCGGAACGCTTGGCATCGGCTGCACCCTTTGTTTTCTGAATATTATGCCACTTGGAATGTCCGGACATTGGTACTCATCCCTTCTTATTGTTATCGGTGCGGCACTGCGAAGGGCAGCACCACATTATTCTGTCAAAATTATAGCACACACCCTGTATCCTTGCAAGGTCTCTGTAAAAAACTTCTTTGCATTCTGGCATAACAGGGAGAAAAAGACGAAAAAACGAGAAGATAGCGCTTGACTTTTGCTGGTGGGGGAGATATAATAAATCTTGCGTTTGGACGATTAGCTCAGCTGGCTAGAGCATCCGCTTGACGTGCGGAGGGTCAGCGGTTCAAATCCGTTATCGTCCACCAGCAAAAGAGCCACGACCCATGGGTCGTGGCTCTTTTGCTGGGTTCGTACCCTTTGGGCGCTCACCCTTCGGCGATTGCACTTGCTCGGGGCGAATGAATCGCCCCTGCGCCAAGGCTTTGCTGCGCAAAGCGCTTGAGACGCCGAACTGTCGAAAAAAGGGTTCGCCCTTCATTATAAATGTCAAAAAGCATTCCTGTACTGCGTTGGCACAGGAACGCTTTTTTCATCGCTCAATCCTCCAGGAGCAGGATGACGTCGGGCTTATAGTAATTCAGGCTCACGCTGCCGTCCTCGTCGTCCACGTCCACGCTCTCTTCGTACCAGCACATCAGGTAGGTGTCGCCGTTGGCGTCCACGGCGTCCATCTGCCACCAGGTGCCGGAGTAGGGACCTTCCTCGGTCTCCAGGATGCCGTAGCGCCAGTCCTGATTGGCCCAGTTGGGTTCCAGGGAATAGAGCTTGTCCCCAAAGGGAATTAGAATTTCTTCCATCATAGAGAATCCACTTCCTTTGAGGTTTATTATGGCAGGAACATTGGGAGGTGTCAAGGGCAAGGGAAATGAGTGCTTCCGTTGGAACTCATTTCGCTGGAAAGTTACTTAGCCTCTTGCATTATTTTGCAAAGTTGCTATACTATGTTAAGGAGGGATGACCCGTGAATGTGATCAGTCTCATTGAGAATACCACTCATGACAGGAACCTGTATGCGGAGCATGGTCTCAGTCTCTATTTGGAGACGCGGCAGCATAAGGTGCTCTTTGACACGGGCGCCAGCGGACGCTTTGCGGACAATGCCAGAAAGCTGGGGATTTCCTTGGCGGAGGTGGATATTCTGATCCTCTCCCACGGTCATTATGACCACACGGGAGGGATTTTGCGTTTTCTGGAGGAGAATGACCGTGCTCAGGTCTATTTGTCCGCCTATGCCTTTGCGCCGTACTACCATGTGTCGGATACCGAACGCCGCTTTATTGGCATCCGGGATCTTTCTCCAGACCATCCTCGGCTGACGCTGCTGCAAGGCGACTTGACCATTGACGATGAGCTGACCCTGTTCACTGGGGTCACTGGCCGCAAGTGCTTTCCGGAGACCAATTTCCAACTGAAATATGACAACGGCAGGGAACTGGTGCAGGATGATTTCTGCCACGAACTGTATCTGGCTGTGACGGAAGGCGCTCATCGGCTGCTGCTCTCTGGCTGCTCCCACAATGGCATCTTGAATATTTTGGAGCGGTATCAGACGCTGTTCCAAAGAGAGCCGGACGTGGTCATTGGCGGATTCCATACGGCAGGAAAAGGGGACTTCCGACCGGAGCACGCCGCCCAGGTGGACGCCCTGGCACAGGCTTTGCGCCCCTGGCACACCGTCTTTTACACCTGCCACTGCACGGGGCAGATCCCCTATCAACGACTGCACAGACAACTGGGAGACAGGATGCGCTATCTGGCCACAGGAGAGGCGGCAGCCGTGCCGCTTGACAAAAATGACTCGGATATGCTACAATAACTAACACAATGAGCTGTTTCCTAAGTTAGTGAAAAGGGAAAGAGGAATATCTATCATGGATATAGACAGTGAACTACTTGCGGAGCGTTTGGTAGACCAGACAGAATTGCTCTTCCGGAATGGCCCGCAGAAACAGATTGGCAAGCACGCACAGGGCGAATGTTTTGTCCTGCGCTGCCTGGCTCGCTCCCCCAAACCTTTATTGCCCAGTGATTTGAGCACTATGACGCAATCCAGTACCGCCCGCATCGCTGTGGTGCTCAACACCTTGGAGAAGAAGGGATACATCACACGAGCCATCGACCCTGCCGACCGGCGGCGGGTGTTGGTGTCCTTGACCTCCGTTGGGGCAGAGTATGTCCGGAGCATCCGGCAGCAGCTGCGCCAGCGAATGCAGCGGTTGTTGGCAGAATTAGGGGAGGCGGATGCGGAAGAATATCTGCGGATTACGGAGCGCATCCTGTCTATCACCCAGCACATGGCGCAGGAACGCTGAACCGAATCCAGCCGGACAGTTGTCGGCGGATATTCTACCCGTTTTCCATTGGAACGCTGTGAAAAGAGAGAAGAGGGAGCCAAATTTCAGTTGAAATGGAGGCAACCCAATGAACCAGATCCCTGTACAGGAATACAACCTCCCGCCTGCGGAGCCTGTCAAGGTCAAGCATCACCCCATCCCTTATGAGGGCAGACTCCGTGCGGCTGCCCTGCGCGTACCGGCGGTCATCCGCCAGTGTACCGGCATCTTCGTGTTTGGCAAGCGCATCAAATCCCTGGTATTCACCACAGATATGGCCATCATTCGAAATGTGGATGCCGATGCCGTCTTTGCCGTCCACCCCTTTACCCCGCAACCCACCATCTCAAACGCCATCGTGGCGGCAGCGGATATCCCTGTGTTCGTTGGCGTTGGCGGCGGCTCCACCTTGGGCGTCCGGATGATCCAGATGGCCGTCTCGGCGGAGACTCAGGGAGCAGTTGGTGTGGTGGTGAATACCAAGGGGAAGAACGAGAACATCGCAACGATGAGCGAGCTGCTGGAGGTGCCTGTTGTGGTCACCGTGGTGTCCGGCGGAGAGGATGTCAAAAGCCGCATCGACAGCGGTGCATCTATCCTCAATGTCTCCGCCGCCGCTCAGACGCCGGAGGTCGTGCGGGAGATTCGCGCCCAGTTCCCTAAAATCCCCATCATCGCCACCGGCGGCCCCACCGATGAATCCATCTTGGAGACCATCCACGCCGGTGCCAACGCCATCACTTGGACACCGCCATCTACCACCGAGCTATTTCGGCAGATCATGGTGCGGCACCGAGAGACCAAGACGGCTTGGCCGGATTGAACAAAAACGACAAAGATACTGTTTGCTTTTTGGCAGCAGTATCTTTTGTTTTTTCTAAAAACCTATTGACGTGTAGGGTTGAATGGAGTATTATATACCTACAAAATAACTAGGAAATAGGTGAAGGAAATGTATGTATATGCGGATAACGCGGCGACCACCAAGGTCAGCCCTACTGCGGTTGCGGCAATGATGCCTTTTTTGACCGAGGAATATGGCAATCCTTCCTCTTTTTATTCGTTGGGTCAGCGGGCGGCAGAAGCCCTCGTGAAAGCCAGAGAAACGGTAGCGGAATGTCTGGGTGCGGAGCCTGGTGAGATTTATTTCACCGGCGGCGGCAGCGAATCTGACAACCAGGCCATCCGTTCCGCCGCCTTCGTAGGCGCCAAAAAGGGGAAGCGCCATATCATCTCCACCAAGTTTGAGCACCATGCCGTCCTCCACACCTTGGAACAGCTGGAGCGGGAAGGCTTTGATGTGACTCTCCTGGATGTCCACCCCAACGGGGTCATCACCGTCGAAGACGTGGCCAACGCCATCCGAGAGGATACCTGCCTGGTGACCATCATGTTCGCCAACAACGAGATCGGCACCATCCAGCCCATCAAGGAGATCGGCGCCCTGTGCCGAGAGAAGAAGATCCCCTTCCACACCGATGCCGTCCAGGCAGTGGGACACGTCCCCATCAACGTGAAGGAGATGAACATTGATATGCTTTCTCTTTCCGGCCACAAGTTCCACAGTCCCAAGGGCGTTGGCGCCCTGTATGTCCGTCGGGGCATCCCGCTGAAAAACCTCATCGAGGGTGGCCAGCAGGAAAAGGGAAAGCGGGGCGGCACCGAGAATATGCCTGGTATCGTGGGCATGGCAGCTGCGTTGAAGGAGTCCACTGACCACATGGCGGAGAACATGAAAAAGATCACTACCCTGCGGGAGAAGCTCATCACAGGTCTGGAAAAGATCCCCCACAGCAAGCTCAACGGCGACCGGAACCTCCGTGTCCCCGGCACCGTGAACTTCTGCTTTGAGGGCATTGAAGGGGAGAGTATGCTCCTCCTGCTGGATGCCAACGGCATCGCCGCTTCCTCCGGCAGCGCCTGCACCTCCGGCTCTCTGGATCCCAGCCATGTGCTGCTGGCACTGGGGCTGCCCCACGAAGTGGCGCATGGCAGCCTGCGCCTGTCCATTGGCGAATATAACAACGAGGCAGAGATCGACCACATCCTGGAGACCGTTCCCAAGGTGGTAGAACGGCTGCGGGATATGTCCCCAGTGTGGGACGAGCTGGTCAAAGGGGAACGTCCCCACTTGATTTGATAGAAATTTGTTAAAAAGGAGTGTTCACAGATGCTGTATAGTGAAAAAGTCATGGATCATTTCCAGAATCCGCGGAATGTGGGCAAGATGGAAGACGCCAGCGGTGTGGGCGAAGTGGGCAACGCACGATGTGGCGACATCATGCGTATGTATATTAAGGTAGAGGACGGCATCATCACGGATGTCAAGTTTAACACCTTTGGCTGCGGCAGTGCCATTGCCTCCTCCTCTATGGCTACTGAGATGATCAAAGGGAAACCGGTTTCAGAAGCATTGGAGCTGTCCAACAAGGCCGTTGTTGAGGCTTTGGATGGACTGCCTCCCCAGAAGATCCACTGTTCCGTGCTGGCGGAAGAAGCGGTGAAGGCAGCGGTAAAGGATTATTACGACAAAAATGGAATTGCCTATAATCCGGCCGATTTTTGCAGCAATGACTGTGCAAATTGCTGTTGTTAAATGCGCTGAAATTCCAATTCCCCTCTGGACATCCAGAGGGGAATTCGCTATGATAGAGACAAAACATCTTAGCTCGGGTCAAGCGGGCTGAGAAGGAGGGAACCGGCATTGAAACGGATCGTGACCATCCAAGACATCTCCTGCATCGGCAAATGCTCCCTGACGGTGGCTTTGCCTATCATCTCCGCCTGCGGCGTAGAGACAGCAGTTATCCCCACGGCGGTGTTGTCCACCCACACAGCATTTGATGGCTTCACCTTCCGCGATTTGACCGATGAGATCCTCCCCATCGCCGCCCACTGGAAGGCACAGGGCATGGCGGTGGACGCCATCTACACCGGCTACCTGGGCTCCTTCCGGCAGTTGGAGATCGTCTCCCAGTTCTTTGACCAGTTCAAGACACCGGAAAATTTGATTTTGATCGACCCAGCCATGGCAGACAACGGTGCGCTGTACGCCGGTTTCACGCCGGAATTTGTCCAGGAGATGGCCAAGCTCTGCGGCAAAGCGGACATCATCGTTCCCAACCTGACCGAAGCCTGCTACCTCCTCAATATCCCCTATCCAGGAGAGGACTACACCCGAGCGGACATTCAGCACATCCTCACCGAGCTGGGCAAGCTGGGCTGTGCGCAGGTCGTCCTCACCGGAGTCAGCCTGGAGCCGGGACGGCTGGGTGTGATGGCCTATGATACCCAAAACAAGACGTTTTTTGAATACGATAACGAGAAAATGCCCTCCAACTTTCACGGCACTGGCGATGTGTTTGCCTCCGTGATGGTAGGCGCTATGATGCGTGGGTGTTCCTTGGCGGACGCCCTGCGCTTGGCGGTGGATTTCACTCTGGAGAGCATCCGCAAAACCGTTGCCGATCCGGAACACCGGTGGTACGGGGTGAACTTCGAGGAAGCCATCCCCCTCCTGGTCTCCCGGTTATCGCATGAACCTCATCCATACAATCATTAGGCGGAACGAAAGAGAAGCGAGAAAAAATCCGCCGCAAAGAAAGAAGGTCAATTATGAGAGCATCGAGATGGAGCCGCCTGGTATACACGGCACTGTTCACCGCACTGACCACCGTGGCAACGCTGGTCATCCAAGTTCCCTCCCCCATGAGTGGATATGTCAACCTCGGGGATGCAATGGTCTTGCTCTCCGCATGGATTCTGGGGCCGGTCTACGGCACCGCTGCCGCCGGCATTGGTTCCATGCTGGCAGATCTGCTCTCCGGCTATGCTTACTATGCGCCGGGCACCTTGATCATCAAGTGTCTGATGGCATTTGTCGCTGCACAGGTCTTTTTGGCACTCCAGGACAAGACCAAGGGCAAGCGCTTTGCCAAAGTCGTCTCCGGTCTGCTGGCGGAGATCATCATGGTCGTTGGCTACTTCGGTTACGCCGGTCTCATCCTGGGCAACGGTCTGTCCGCTGCGCTGAGTATTCCGGGCAACTTGGTACAGGGTGGATTTGGCATCATCGTCTCCACCGTGGTCTATCTGGCGCTGAGTCAGGTGATCAAGATGCCAAAACTATTGAAGGGACATGAGGGCTAATGAAAGAGCAGATCGCACAGCAGTGTCGTGACGCTGTAGCAGAGTTATATGAAGTGGCGCACCTGAAGGCGGGAGATATTCTGGTGGTGGGCTGTTCTACCAGCGAGGTGCTGGGCAGCAAGATCGGCACCAACTCCGCTCCGGAGACCGCTGTTGAGATTTTTAACAGTCTCTACGGCTTCTTGAAGGAGAAGGGCGTGTATCTAGCCGCCCAGTGCTGTGAGCACCTGAACCGTGCCATCATCGTGGAAGCGGAAGCGGTGCCCAACGCCGACATCGTCAACGTTGTCCCCCAGCCCAAGGCAGGCGGTTCCTTCGCTACGGCGGCCTATCACGGGTTGGAACATCCGGTGGCCGTGGAGGAGATTAAGGCAGACGCTGGTCTGGACATCGGCGCCACCCTCATTGGGATGCACCTGAAAAAGGTGGCCGTCCCCGTCCGTTTGCAGGTCAAGCAGATCGGTCAGGCACCGCTGACCGCCGCTCGTGTGCGGCCGAAGTTCATCGGCGGCGTGAGAGCAGTCTACGACCAGACTATGTTATAAAAAACAGCAAAAGACGTGTGCGTTCGCGCACGTCTTTTTGTTTGCCTCCCGGCAGGTTTCATGGTAGGATAGAGGAAAAACAAGGAAAGGTGGGAAAAGGATGAGCGTGACCGTATCGGATTTATTGAAATTGCCTTCCCTTCGTCAAGCCACCGTCATCGGCGGACACCGAGGGCTGTCCCGTATCGTTTCCTCCATCTCCGTCCTGGAGTCCACTGACCCGGATGTGCTGGTGGAAAATGTGTTCCCGGCTGGGGAGTTTTATGGCAGTGAGATTGTCATCACCGGCTTCCTGAACTGCCTGGATGACATCGACTGCCAGTGCGCCAACATCCAGCGTCTGGCGGAAGGGGGAGAAGTGGGCCTCATTTTGTTCTATGTGGGGGTCTACCTGCCCTATGTGGATCAGCGGCTCATCGACCTGGCAGACCAGCTGGATTTCGTCCTGGTGCAGATGCCCTGGGGACAGAAGGAGCTGCGGTACGGGGAGGTTATCTCCGATGTGATCGAGTGTATCTACCACGACCGGAACCGAGGGGAGTCCATCGTCTATGACATCCTGACGCGAGTTTCCAGCCTGCCCCAGCCTCAGCGCACCATCAGCACGGTTTTAAAAATGCTCAGCGACCTGCTGTCCGCTTCCGCCATCCTCACCGATGGGTTCTTGCAGGTACTCAACCTGGCCGCCTGGCCCCGAAACCTGGAACGCACGCTGAAAGAGCATCTGTTCGACCTGCGCCGATACACCAAACAGGAGGGGAGCACGACCTGCCCCTTCCTGCCCAACGGCCACATCTTTCACGCCTCCATCCTGCCGGATGGGGGATCGCTCATGGAGCTCTTTCTCATCAAGGAGGGACAGCCCCTGTCCCAAACCCTCCAAGAGCAATGCGTGGACGTCATCCGGCTCAGCTTGAACATCTGGGGACAGCAGCACGGCGTCATCGCGATCCGAGAGCTGATCCGAGCGATCTTGCAGGACGAGCCCATCAAAATGCGCCGCCTGGCCGACCTGTTCCACATCCACATCACTGCCATCGGGGAGATGTGGATCTTGACCGGCACCGACGGCGCGTCCATCCAGCGCCTGGCCAGGGAGCTGGACGCCCTCTGCGCCTACCCGGAGAGCTGCGCGGACATCGTGTTCGCTGACCTGTACGAGAATAAGCTGCTTTTCTTCCTCAGCACGCCCACTTCCACAAGAGAAGCAGAGCGCCAGATGACCGCCCTCCTGGAGCAGGCCACCGCCTGGGACGCTGGTGCTACCCTGACCCGGTGCAGCGGTCTGGACAACACCACCCAGGTGCGCAGCGCCTACCTATGCCATCAGGATCACCTGCCCGACGCCCGGAAGATATACCCCCTGCGGCAGGGGTTTCGGCTGGGGGAATTGGTCTTTGCCCAGGATTGTCACCGGCTGGTCAGCGAGGGAGAGGAGGCGGTGGCTCAGTGCGTGGCCTGCCTGGCCCCTGTGCGAACAGACAAACTGGACTGGATGCCCCTGGATACCCTCAGCGCCTACCTGCTGGACTATGACAGCAGCGTGACCCAGACGGCGGAGGCGCTGCACCTGCACAAAAACACGGTAAAATACCGCATCAAGATCATTTCCGACCTGTTGGGCTATCATCCCGACCGGATGCCGGAGCGGATGAAGCTGTACCAGGCAGCCGGAGTGCTGCGGCTGTTGGTGTAAGTGGGGTGCGGACACACGGGAATCCTTTGTCTCATGGGACAAAGGATTCCCGCTCTTTTTCTGCCTTCTCGACAATATTCTTCAACACTTTTGCGTGCTATACTGCTACCAACGATCGAACCAGTGGGTTTGAGAGTGTGTGTGAAATTTTGAATTGAGGATGTGAGAGTATGGAACAGAACAAGAGTAATTTTGCCATCCCAGCCGAGCAGCGGCAGAAGTGGTATTCCATCGCCCTGGTCTGGATCGGCGCCATGATCTGCGTCTCCAGCCTGATGGTGGGCGGGATGCTGGGCAGCGGCATGAAGCTGGGCACCTGCGCCCTGACCATTGTGGTGGGCTACGGCATCGTGTGCATCTATATGTGTTTCATGGGCATGCAGGGCTGTGACACCGGCCTGCCCACCGCCGTCATGGCAGGCGGCTCCCTGGGCGAGAAGGGCGGCAAGTACGTCATCAGCGCCATCCTGGCCCTGGCCTGCATCGGCTGGTTCGGCATCCAGGCGGCGGTCTGCGGCGCGTCCTTCTCCGCGATGATGGAATCCATGACCGGCCTGGCCATCCCCGCCTGGCTCAGCTCCATCATCTGGGGCATCATCATGGTCGCCTCTGCCTCCTTTGGCTTCAAGGGTCTGAAGTGGCTCAACTACATCGCCGTCCCCTTGCTCATCATCGTGCTCATCTACGGCCTGGTGGTGACCATGATCACCCACGACGGCGCAGCCGCCATCGCCGCCTATGAACCGGCACAGCCCCTGACCCTCCTCAGCGGCATCAACATCACTGTTGGCTCCTTCGCCATCGGCGGCTCTCTGGCCGGCGACTACTGCCGGTTTGCCAAGAACCGCTCTGACGTCATCAAGTCCTCCGTGGTGGGCGTCCTGCCCTCCGGCCTGCTGATTTTGCTCATCGGCGCGGTGCTGTCTATCGTCACCGGCGAGTATGACATCAGCGTTGTCCTCACCGCCGCTGGCGTCCCCGCCATCGGCCTGGTCGCCCTCATTGCCGCCACCTGGACGACCAACGTCACTAACGCCTATTCCGGCGGCCTGTCCCTGTCCAACCTGGTGGGTCTGGACGAGAGCCGCAGCCGCGGCTGCACCGCCATCGCCGGTCTGGTGGGTACCATCCTGGCCGCTGTGGGCATCATGAGCAAGTTCACCGCCTTCCTGACCCTGCTCTGCGCGCTCATCCCCGCCTTTGTAGGCGTCATCATCGCAGACTACTGGATCGTCGGCAAGGGCAAGAAGGAGAACTTCGTCATCCGAGACGGCATCTTCGCCCCCGGCATGATCGCCTTCCTGGTGGGCGCCTTCGTGGCCTGTCTCACCGGCGGTACCTTTACCTACTTTGAAGCCCTGGCCTTCCTGAACGTGCCCTTCTTCATCGGCCCCATCAATGGGCTGGTGCTGTCTATGGTGCTGTACGTTATCCTGGTGTCGGTCACGGGCAAGAATAAAACCGAAACCGAACAAGTTCAAGCATAAGGAGATGGAACCAAATTGAGAACCATTGGAATCCGAGAGATCGAAGACATCGCCCTGGGCGCAGCCCTGTTGGGCGCAGGTGGCGGCGGCGACCCCTATGTGGGCAAGCTGGTGGCCATGGGTGCGGTGAAAGAATGCGGCCCTGTGACCCTGCTGGATCCGGAGGAAGTGCCGGATGATGCCCTGCTCGTCCCCATTGCCATGATGGGCGCACCCACTGTCCTGGGCGAGAAGGGCATTGGCGGCGGCGAGTACCAGACCCTCTATAACATGGTCTCCCAGTTCTTCGGCAAGAAGATCTACGCCTTCATGCCCATCGAGGCAGGCGGTGTCAACTCCATGCTCCCCATCGCCGCCTGTGCGCGGCTGGGGCTGCCCCTGGTGGACTGCGACGGCATGGGACGTGCGTTCCCAGAATTGCAGATGGTTACCTTCACCATCGGCGGCATGAGCGCCACCCCCATGGCGCTGACCGATGAGAAGGGGAACAGCGTCATCTTTGAGACCATCACCAACAAGTGGACGGAAGAACTGGCTCGCGCCGTCACCATGAGCTGCGGCGGTTCCGTGTCCGTCTCCCTGTACCCCATGACCGGAGCGCAGATGAAGGCTTATTCCGTCAAGAATATCGTCACCCGCAGCCAGAAGCTGGGCGAGGCCATCCGCACGGTGAAGAATTGTGCCGATGATGTGACGCCGGAGGAACACTTCTTGCAGTTCTCCGAAGGCTACAAGCTCTTCAAAGGCAAAATTGCCGATGTGCTCCGAGAGACCCGCGGGGCGTTCAACTTCGGCAAGGTGATGCTGGAAGGCATCGGCGAGTGCAAGGGACACCAAGCCTATGTGGAGTTCCAGAACGAGAATCTGACCGCCACCGTGGATGGGGAGATCTTGGCCACCACGCCCGACCTGATCTGTCTGGTGGATACCGAGACCTTCACCCCAGTGACTACCGATGCCCTGAAATATGGCAAGCGTGTACTGGTCATCGGCCTGAAGTGCTTCGAGATGTGGCGCACTCCGGCGGGCATCGACCTGGTCGGCCCTCGGTATTTTGGCTGCGACACCGATTATATCCCGTTGGAAGAACGGTGCAAGGGAGGGATCTGTCATGTATAAGCTGGGCATTGACGTAGGCGGCACCAACACCGACGCCGTCCTCATCGACGAAAACCTGAACATTGTGGCGGACATCAAGCACCCCACCTCCGGCGATGTCTATGACGGAATCTTGGGCGCTGTTCGCGCTGTGCTGGAGCAGTCCGGCGTTGACCGCACGCAGATCCGCCAGGCCATGCTGGGTACTACCCAGTGTACCAACGCCATCGTAGAGCGTAAGCACTTGGCGCCCATCGGCATCCTGCGCATTGGCGCCCCTGCCACCACCGGCATCCCGCCCATGGTGGATTGGGCGGAGGACATCCAGCGCATCGCCGTGGGCAGTACGGTCATCGGCGGCGGCTTTGAGTATGACGGCAAAGAGCTGGCTCCCCTGGATGAGGCAGCAGCCAAGATGTTCTTTTTGGACATGAAGGCCAAGGGCGTCAAATCCATCGCCATCTCCTGCGTGTTCTCCACTGTCCGGAACGACCACGAACTGCGTGCAGCAGAGCTGTGCAAGGAAGTGATGGGGGAGGACGTCCATGTGTCCATCTCCAGTGAAATTGGTTCCATGGGGCTGATTGAACGAGAAAATGCCACCATTTTGAATGCTGCCCTGTGGCAGGTGGCGGAGCGATTCACCGAAGGGTTCGCCAAGAGCCTGGAAGGGGAGGGCATCACCAATGCAGACGTGTACCTGTCCCAGAATGACGGCACCCTCATGACCATGGAGCACGCCCGCCGCTACCCCATCCTGACCATCGCCTGCGGCCCCACCAACTCCATCCGTGGCGCCAGCTACCTGAGCCAGCTGAAAAACGCCATCGTCATCGATGTAGGCGGCACCACCACCGACCTGGGGGTGATTCAGAACGGGTTCCCCAGAGAGTCCAGCGTGGCGGCCACCATCGGCGGCGTGCGCACCAACTTCCGGATGCCTGACGTGGTGTCCATTGGCTTGGGCGGCGGCTCCATCGTGCGGGAAAAACCGGACGGCACCGTCACCGTTGGCCCCGACAGCGTGGGCTATGAGATCACCGAGCACGCCCTGGTCTTTGGCGGCGATGTACTCACCGCCACGGACATTGCCGTGCGTCTGGGCATGGCGGACGTGGGAGACAAGACCCTGGTGGAATCGGTTCCCCTGGAGCTTGCCCAGAAGGCGCTGACCGCCATCGGCGCCCTGGTGGAGGACGCCATCGACGCTATGAAGGTGTCCAACACGGACAGTGACGTAATCTTGGTGGGCGGCGGCTCCATCATCCTGCCCGACCACCTGGAGGGTGCGGCCACCGTGCTGAAGCCGGAACACTTCGGCTGTGCCAACGCCATCGGTTCCGCCATCTCTAAAGTCAGCGGCACCTATGAAAAGCTCATCGACTACCACGAGATCCCCCGTGACCAGGCTCTGGAACAGGCCAAGGCGGAAGCCATTGACATGGCTGTTCAGGCCGGCGCCATCCGAGAGACGGTGGAGATCATCGAGGTGGAGGATGTACCTCTGGCCTACTATCCCGGCAACACCAATCGGGTGAAGATCAAGGCCGCCGGCAACCTGCGCGGCTGAGAACAGTACCTTGCGCAAGGGTTCGGTTTCCTTACCTAAGACAAACGCCCCACTTGTATCACACAAGTGGGGCGTTTCAACATTGGGGGTAGTTTGCACAGCGCTCTAGGTCGTTGGAGACGTGAAAAATGGGGGGTGAGCAGGGGCGTGAATTTGTCGAAATAGGAGGAAAATGACGGTTGGGATGAATTTTTGTGTCCCGCTCATTGACATTCTTCCATACAGCCTGTATATTGAGCAAAGATGGTTTATACCGTTAAATAAAAAGAGAAACGGGGGAGGATAAATGTCCAAAGAGTTGATTCGCCTGAGTGATTGCTCCATGGTGTTTGACGACGATGTAATTTTGAACAACATTAACTTGTATATTAAGGATAAGGAGTTCCTCACATTATTGGGGCCGTCCGGATGCGGCAAGACTACGACATTGCGCCTCATTGGTGGGTTTCTGACCCCCACCAGCGGCGATGTTCTGTTCGATGGAAAGAGGATCAATGATGTGCCGCCTCACAAGCGTGCCGTCAACACGGTCTTTCAGAAGTACGCCCTCTTTCCCAACCTGAACGTCTTTGACAACGTGGCCTTTGGCCTGCGCATTCCCAAGACGGACGAGAACGGGAAAAAGGTCAAGCTGTCCCAGAACGAGATCCAAAAGCAGGTGATGGAGATGCTGGAGCTGGTGAGCCTGAAGGGCTTCGAGCACCGCAGCGTCACCTCTCTCTCCGGCGGACAGCAGCAGCGAGTGGCCATTGCCCGTGCCCTGGTCAACCGCCCCAAGGTGCTCCTGTTGGACGAGCCCCTGGGCGCGCTGGATATGCGTCTGCGTAAGGATATGCAGAACGAGCTGAAAAATATCCAGCAGGCACTGGGGATTACTTTTATCTATGTGACCCATGACCAGGAGGAAGCGCTGTCCATGAGTGACACGGTGGTGGTCATGAACGAAGGGGTCATCCAGCAGATCGGCACACCAGAGGATATATATAATGAGCCGAAGAACGCCTTTGTGGCGGACTTTATCGGCGAGAGCAATATTGTAGACGGCATCATGCACGCAGACGGCGTGGTGGAGATCTTCCGGCGCAAATTCCGCTGCCTGGACAAGGGTTTTGCCCCCATGGAGCCAGTGGATGTGGTCATCCGGCCGGAGGATGTGCAGATCGTCCCAGCTGACCAGGGTCAGCTGGTGGGCACCGTCACCAACGTGACCTTCAAGGGAGTTCACTATGACATCATCGTGGACTTCTATGGCTTCAAGTGGCTCATCCAGACCACCCGCTTCTGTCCCGTGGACGCCAAAATTGGCATCCGAGTGGATCCGGACGGG
>ERZ809296.2275-NODE-2275-length-18774-cov-5.315401_pt1 | contig 18774 bp, 18 predicted proteins | sample MGYA00520511_ERZ809296 | MGnify/ENA primary metagenome ERZ809296 (study PRJEB31576, sample SAMEA3212662) | Homo sapiens | biome: human-gut; feature: human gut; material: fecal | place: Sweden | collected 2012 ... | reverse complement strand
AGTCTCTTGGAGCGGGGTGAATACACCCCTTCGGTTATCATCGCCATGACCATTGCCCAGATCTTCAATGAACCAGTGGAGAATGTCTTTAGTCTAGTAGAGGGAGAAGAATAATATGAAAAAGCAACAACAAGAACGATCCGCTCGTTACCGGTTTTGGAGAAATGTCGGAATCATCACAGTTTCCGGCTTGATTGGAGGAGTCATTGGTTTTTTGACAGGCATGTTCGGATCCGAAAAACCCCTTGAAATCCAATCCTTCTTTAGTAAAGAAGGACTCCTTTGGGGTTCAATACTTTTGTTTCTTATCGTGTTTATGGTCACGATAGCCTTACTAATAAGCGCGAGAAAAGTCCATCAAAAAATGCTCCAGATAGAAGACGAAGAGGAAGCCTATCACTATGACATCCAGAATAAAAAACTGTTTGGGTTAGCGACCATTTTTAAAGGAGTCATGATCTTGCCATACTTTTTAGTCATCATCTTTTATAGTCAATGGGTGTATATGGATAGACCTTCCACAGGGCACTTAGCTTTTATCTTTGGAACTTTTACCATGCTCTATCTTTTTCTTGTCTTGATTGTCCTATTTTTCTTATCAGATATCTTCTTTCGCAAGACCTTCCATCTGCTTTATGGAAAACCAATTCCCCGCAATGTCAATACCAAGGAAGTGCGTGAATTTATGATGAGTATGATGGATGAGGCAGAAAAACAGATAAGCTACGAGGAAAATTTCGAAGTGGTGGTTAAGTTAAGTAATTATATCTTACCTATCATGCTAATTGGAATTTTAATCATTGGGATTGCCTTCCAGACGGATATCCTCTTGGCTTTGAGTGTTGTATCCATCATCTATATTTATATCCTTATTTCACAATACAAGATTACCAAACGTTATTATAAAGAATAAATGTATCATCCATGTTAGAAATCTGTAAAAGCTTTTGGAAGTGATAAAGAGCTCTTTTTATTGAAAATCTTATCTTCCATTTCTTTATATACAATCAATGGGAGTGTTATCAGTCTTGAATCTTAGGGATTCTGAGAGACTATCAAAGGTGACCTAGCTATCGTAAATCATCCAAGCCCTCAGTTGATGCTGAGGGCCTTTTAATTCTCAATTGATTTTTGAAACCCTTTTCACTACAATAGAGATACAGAAAAGGAGGCAGTGATGAAGTATATTGATTTTGCTGAAAATGAGCGTTTATCAACGATAGTCCTTGGGATGATGAGGATCAGTCAGATGAGTGAAGATGAGGTGGAGGCCTTGGTGGAGGCAGCCTTGTCGATTGGCATCAACACCTTTGACCTAGCGGATATCTATGGCGATGGCCAGTGTGAGGTCCTGCTGGGGAAGGTTCTAAAGCGCCGTCCGGATCTTCGGAATCAGATGTGGATCCAGTCCAAGTGTGGGATTCGCAAAGACGGCTTTACCTATTTTGATTTTTCTAAGGACTATATTTTGGACTCCGTCGATGGCATCCTCGATCGTCTGCAGATCGAGCGCTTAGATAGTCTCCTCCTTCACCGACCGGATGCCCTTATGGAGCCTGAAGAAGTGGCAACAGCTTTTGATCACTTGGAGCAAGCGGGCAAGGTCCGTCATTTTGGGGTGTCCAATCAAAATCCTATGATGATGGAATTGCTCAAAACAGCTGTCAAACAACCACTCAAGGTCAACCAGTTGCAGTTGAGTGCCGCCTTTACACCAAGCTTTGAAGCTGGTTTTCATGTCAATATGGAAGGGCCAAAAGCAGCCGTGCGAGATGGCAGTGTCTTTGAGTATTGTCGTTTAAATGATACGGTAATTCAAGCCTGGTCTGTCCTCCAGCATGGCTATTTCAAGGGAAATTTTGTCGGTAAGGAAGAGTTTGAGGCCCTCAATCACGTCCTCAATGACTTGGCGAAAAAATACCAGGTCACTCCGACAGCCATTGCCCTAGCCTGGGTCCTCCGCTATCCAGGTAAGATGCAGGCCGTTATAGGAACGACTAATCCTCAGCATGTCCTTGAAGCGGGGAAAGCAGCAACAGTCACCCTAACGCGCAAGGAATGGTACCAAATCTACTTGGCTGCAGGCAATGATTTGCCTTAGAATATTTATTAGTAGACCAGACTTCACTTATATCAGTGGGCTGGTTTTTTGTTTTATGCTTTACGGATTTTTCTTGACAATTCTTTCTTTGTTATGGTATTCTTTATGCAACGTACGTTGCGCAACAATTGTTGCGTGAAAGGAGTCTTATGCCACCAAAGGTTAAATTTAGTAAAGAGACTATGATTGGGACGGCTTTACAATTGGTGAGAGAAGAGGGCATGGCTAGTTTGACGGCTAGGTCATTAGCTGAGAAACTGGGAGCTACACCAAGAGTCATTTTTGGGCAATTTGCTAATATGTCTGAGTTACAAGCAGAAGTTATTGTTGCTGCGGAGATGGTTGTGGTGGAGTATATTCGCAAGGCTTTAGAAGATGAGAAGCCTTTTCGATCTGTCGGGATTTCTTATATCCTGTTCGCCTCAAAAGAGCCCCAACTTTTTCAATTGCTTTTCCAAAATCCTAGCAAAGATCCGATTCGTCGCTTTCAAGAATTTCTTCCCATGAAAGATTATAGTTACCAATTGGTTCTGGATTCTATTGTCGCAGCCTATCCGTTGACGTTAGAGGAGGCTAGTCGCTTGTACCAGCATCTATTTATCTACTCACACGGGATGGCCTCTATGGTTGCTTCTGGTATTTATCAGTTCAGCATGGAAGAAGTGATTGGATTACTGACAGAAGTTTGTCAATCTCTCATCAAAGAAATGGTAGGAAAGAAATGATTCAACTAGAAAATGTTCAAAAAAGCTATGGCCAAACCAAGGTTTTAAAAGGGATTGATTTGCAGATTCAAGACCAGGATGATGTGGTTATCCTAGGCCCTTCTGGATCAGGAAAGTCAACTCTCTTAAACGTATTATCCGGATTAGAAAAGGTAGATGAGGGGCATATCCTCATTCAAGGACTGGATTTATCGCAACTCACGGATGCGCAATTGGCAGCCTTTAGACGTGAGAAGATAGCCTTTATTTTCCAGCAGTATTATTTATTGCCTAATCTAACGGTTAGACAAAATGTAAAGATGGGAGCCGACCTGGCAAACAATCATGATTTTTTGCAGATCATCGAGGATTTGGGGCTTGGCGATAAGCTGGACAAGTATCCAAGTGAATTGTCTGGTGGAGAACAGCAGAGAGTCTCCATTGCTCGTGCCTTAGCCAAAAAGCCAGAGATTCTTTTCTTAGATGAGCCGACTGGGGCCCTGGATGAAGAAACAGGGCGCAAGATTCTCGACTATATCTGGAAGTTGAAGGAAAAGCTAGGCTTTACCCTCATTATGGTGACGCACAACCAAAATATTGCGGATATGGCCAGAACCATCATTCGCGTCAATAGTGGCAAGATTACCCAAGTTGTGACCAACGATCAGCCTCAGACTGCCTATGAGATTGGATGGTAAGCCATGTTTTCAGTAAAAGATATTCGAAAATTAGTTGTCGTCAGTATCATTGGGGCTTGTGCGGTCTTTGTAGCCAATCTCTTCCTGAATTTTTACCTGGATATCGAGCAGTTGGAGATTTCGAAAACCAATCCGATGATTATGACCTACTATGATGCCCAGGTTTCACTTTCCTGGATGGTGGCTATGGTCAGTGGGGTCGTCTTGTCCTTGACGTCGATTCTTCTCATGTGTTTTTATATCAAACAATTTGTCGATGACCACAAGGAACAATTAGGGATTTTAAAGGCTTTAGGCTATAGCAATGGCCAGTTGGCGAAACGATTTTGGGCTTTTGGACTCAGTTTTGGAGTTGGAGCGCTTCTTGGCTATTTCGCTTCTTTTCTAATGATGGGACATTTTTATGACTTTCGCAATGAGAAGGGGATTCTGCCAGACATTACCATTCATTTTCACTGGCAGCTCTTGGTCGCTTTGGTGATCCTGCCAACGACCTTCTTTATGGTTCTCGCGATTGGCTATGCTAGAAGACAATTACAAACGCCGGCCCTTCGCTTATTGAAAAAATCTCCAACACCAATCAAGGCCCAAAGGAGAAAGAGGGCTCCTAAGAAAGAGAAGGCCTTCCTAAAAGAGCTATCCTCGTCACTGATATGGGGGAGAAAATCGATCCTGTTTTTTGTAGTCTTTGGCTCCATGTGTTTCGCGGCTATGGTTCAATTGTCTTTTGGCCTAAGGGACTACACAGATGACATCATCCAAACCATGATGATTATGATTGGCCTGATCCTTTCTTTCTCGATTCTCTTTTTGTCATTGGGGATTGTGGTTTCAGAAAGTCGCGAAACCTTGGCCTTGATGAAGGCTTTTGGCTACACCGATCGTGAATGCCAAAGTCATATTCTCGCTCCTTATCGTTTCTGGGCTTATCTAGGATTTGTTCTTGGGACGGTTTACCAATATGGCATCATGGAAATTTTGATCGGTGTGATCAAAGATACGGTTCCTGAAAAGATTGAGCATCACTTTGATGGGAATGTGTGCTTCTGGACCTTGCTTGGTTTTGCTGTGGTTTACGAAAGCCTCTTTTATCTATCCAACAGAAAACTCCAAAAACAAACCATTAAAGAAGTGCTTCTAGCAGAATAATTTATGACAGTAATCCTTAATATCAGTGCTTTTTGATGAGAAAAAATAGTAGATTCATTGACTTTAGACCTCTTCACGGGGTCTTTTTCTCTCATGAAAATGCTACATAAGAGAGAAAATACACTATCACAAGATTGTGACCAATCACAATCTTGTGATAGTTTACATGTTCTTAACATTGGTTCAAACCTCTTGCATTATCTTTCCCCGAAGCGTAAGATAGACACTGTTTTAATTCTAGTGCATTAAAACATACCTTGAGCATCTTATCATCAGGATCAAGGTAAAAAGAATTTTATGAAAGAGGAGTCTTGAATGTCCGATAAACAAATGAAAACCCTTGGTTGGGTGGCAACCTTCATGTCAGTTATGATGTACGTATCATACGTGCCACAAATCATGGACAATTTGTCTGGTCATAAAGGAAACTTTATCCAACCATTGGTAGCTGCAGTCAACTGTAGCCTTTGGGTTTACTATGGTCTCTTTAAAAAAGAACGTGACCTTCCCCTTGCTGCGGCCAATGCACCAGGTATTATCTTTGGTTTAATTACAGCATTGACAGCTTTGTTCTAAAATAAAGCAAAATTTTTTTCTATACTATTTTTCTTAACGCAGAAAACGAGAGCAGAACTAGCGACAGTTAAAGATTGTCGTTCTAGTTTCACTCTCGTTTTTTGTTTTTAGTTATTAAGAAGAGCCTTGATAGTCTCTTCCATTTTTAGTGGTTCAGTTTTGGAAGAAAAGCGTTCGACGACTTGACCTTCACGGTTAATCAAAAACTTAGCAAAGTTCCATTCGATTCTAGCCCCAAGAGGTCCAGATTTTTCTTGTTTTAGCCAATCAAAAAGTGGTTCTGCTTCCTTACCATTGACCTTGATTTTGGCAAAGCGAGGGAAGGTTGTATGGTAATTGAGGGTACAGAAGGTGTTGATTTCCTCAGCACTACCAGGTGCCTGCCCCATAAACTGATTACAAGGAAAATCAAGAATCTCGAAACCTTGGTCTTTGTATTTGTCATAAAGTTCCTGCAAGCCTTGATACTGTGGCGTCAAACCACAACCTGTTGCTGTATTGACGATTAAGACGACCTTGCCCTTATAATCATGTAGGGATACAAGCTGGTCAGCTTGATTTGAAACTGTAAAATCGTATAAGGTTGTCATAGGAAATCTCCTTTGGTTTATTTGAGACTATTATAGCAAAAATAAAGACATAAGAATTGTACTTTTACAGTATAGCTTTTAGCATTCCCCACAAAAAAACCAAGACTTTCGTCTCGGTTTCATCTCATCTTATGACACGACATGTCCTTCTTTGTCGAAGGTATAGAGTTTACCGTCGATGAGGACAGAGCGGTTAGTGTATTTTTCTCCTGTTTTAGGGTCCAAATAGTAGGTATAGTTATCGACTGTGACGAAACGTCCTAGGACTTGTTTGCCTTCAGCGTCGAAGTAGAGGACCTTGCCATCAACTTCTTGGAAGCCGGTCACTTTCTCACCTTTGTCATTGTAATAGTAGTTATCGCCCTTATCGTAGACAATACGATTGCGATAAGCTGGTTCACCCTTGCGGTCAGCAACTACGCCATTGTCATCAGCGTTATAGGCTCTATCTCCGATGACAAAACGTCCTGTTTCAAGGTTTCCACTAGCTCGGAAGTAGTAGTCCTTGCCATCGATGGTTTGCCAACCAGTAAGAGCAGCTCCGTCGTTACCATAGTAGCGTGTTGGGTATAATGGGAAGCGTGGAGAACCTTCGTAGTTGTATGATTCTGAAAAGGCGTTACGTGTCATGATACCAGTCAATTGGTCAAATTGGTATGTTTTACCATTGATTGTGACCTCTGTGCCTTTGGCTTGACGGCCATCTTCATAGAAATAGTAAGTGACGCCATCAAAGGTCTTCAAGCCAGTGACTTTCTGACCATTTTCATAGAGATAACTTGTGCCGCTACGATCCGTCTGCAATTGGTCAAAGTGGATGGCTTTTTCTTTTGCCGCATCAATACCCTTGGCATCAAAATTAAATGTTACACCGCGATAAGTAAGGGCTTTGTTAGTTGTTGCAATGGCAACGTTTGTGGTCACTTTTTGGCCATTTGGTGCTGTGAAGGTCATAGGTGTTGAGTCGAAATGGTAGAGGTGTCCGTTAAGAATGTCCCATTCGTCAAAAGTTGACCATTGTGATTGGCGGACGTTACTATATTTAGATCCAAGAATCTTGCCATCATATTGATAAGGACCTTCTTTGATATTACCGTCGGCATCTGTAACATAGACACCTTCAAGTTCATACGAATTTTCACCAGTACGCTTGAACTCAGGATAGAGACCGTTTGTCAAGAGTTTTCCATCTGGGCTAAAGAGTTGAGAGTTGATAACTCCTGTGTAGAGGTTTCCTTTAGGTGTGTCGTCATCAGAATAGTCGCTACCATAATAACGGTTGCCATCAACTTCAAACCAGCCTGTCTTGAAGGCACCATCATTGCCAGCGTAGTAGATGTTTTCAGAGAAGTCACCGTAACGCCCAGTAGATTTATCATGGTAGAAGGCATTACGTAGGACAGCACCGGTGTCTTTGTTGGCGAAGTAGTGGTTATCACCTAGGTTGAAAATCTTTCCTCGGACTTGTTGGCCCTTATCGTTAAAGTAGTAGAGGTCCTTGTTAATGGTTTGGAAACCAGTGACCTTTTTACCATTAGCATCATAGTAGTACCATTCTTGATCGCTACCTTGAACAAATTGGTTTCGATTTGAGGTTTGAGCAGTTTTAAGAGTCGCCACACCATTGCTATCAAAGTTATAGACCGTACCGTTTAAGGTAAGTGAGCGATTAACCCACTTGTCACCTGTATTTGGATCGAAGTAGTAGGTTTTGCCGTCAATGGTAACCAGTTGTCCCTTGGCTTGGACACCATATTCGTGGAAATAAAGGTTCTGACCGTTAATGGTTTGGAAACCAGACACGGCTTTACCATCAGATCCGAAGTAGTACCAAGAGTTATCTCTATTAACGAATTGGTTAGTTACTGGATTTCCATTATCTTTATCTAGATAGTAGATATCGTTATCGTAGTAAAGGAAGTCCCCTTTGACTTGTTGTCCACTATTATGGAAGTAGTGAAGGTTACCGTCCACCGTTTGAAAACCGTGAAGTGCTTTACCATCTTTACCAAAGTAATACCAATTACCCTTGTCGTCAGAAATATAACGATTGGTTACCATGATACCAGTCTTAGGATCAAAGTAATACTGTTGACCGTTTAGGTTTTGAACACTTGTCTTGTAGTCAGCTTGGCTACGATCTAGGAATTCGGTTTGGAAACCAAATGGGGCTGAGAAGCCTTTAGTTGCCTTGAAGTCACTCATGTAATACCAATTCCCAGCTTTATCCGAAACAAAGACAAAATTAGGTTGATAGCCAGTAGCATCAAAATAGTAGGTGTTGCCATTTTCAGTGACAAAATCATCTTTAACCATCTTGCCATCTTTGTCGAAGTAGTAATAGCCTGAGTATTTGTGATTAGCACCATCAACGTAGTAGAGACCTGTCACACGACGACCATTGTCTTTATCGAAATAGTAGCTATCACCATTAATAGTAACGATTTCGTTTTTAGCTTGTCGACCGTCTTCGTGGAAGTAGAGGTTAAATGTATCAATGGTTTGAGCACCAGTGACGGGTTTGCCATCTTTGCCGAGGTAATACCAGTTGTGGTTGTTGTCTTCAATAAACTGGTTGCGTTTGTTCGTTTCAGGTAGAACTGCTGTCAAACGACCTTGGGCATCAGCAGTATAAGCTTGACCATCGATGTTGATAGAGGTATTGGTTACCTTACGTCCATTGGCCTTGTCATAGTAGAAAGATTGTCCATTTTCAGAGATAATCTCACCTTTTGCTTGCTTGCCATCCTCGTGGAAATAAAGGTCGAAATGGTCAACGTTTTGGGCACCTGTCAGATTTTTCCCGTCTTTAAGGTAGTACCAGTTGCCTTCAGAATCACTCTTGAATTGACCGCCAGAAACGACAGTAGTTTCAACAGATTCTGGTGCTTGACTGTTTACTTCAGTGACTGTGCTAGCTGTTTCTGAAGTTGGAGTAGCAGTTCTCGTTTCCCCACTAGCCAAATTGTAAGTGCTACTTGCTTGATCTTCTTTAAGGACTGGCTGCTTTTCCGTTGTAACAGTAGCAGTTGTATCAGCTGCATTATTGGTTGCAACTTGATCAGCTTTTGTTGTATCTACAGTTGTTTCTGTGACGACAAAATCAGGATCTTGGCTGACGCTATCAGGTGTGCTTGCTGAGGTGACTTGATTCGCAGCTTGTTCGTCGGCAGAGACACCAACCCCAATCAATGAGGCACCAAGTGCCAAACCAGATACGGCAATGGTAACCCATTGTTTTTTCACTTTATGAAGTTTAAAATGAACTTTATTTTCCATAAAAGTTCCCCTTTTCCTTTTTAATGACCCCATTCTAACATCTTTCATTAGAAGAATCAAACGCATTCATAAGATTTTCATGTTTTTTTCTAAAAATTGAAAATACTTTAGAGATAAGGATTTTAGAAACAAAATGAATGCTAAAGAACCACTTCAGCAAGCCCCTTTTAATCGAGATGTATGTAAAATTAAAAAGCAATATATGGGAGTCCCCATTTTTGGTATAGCATTCAACAATAAAAGTATAAAAATACAGAAAGGGGCCCTTTTAGGCCAAGAAATATGGTATAATAGTTCGGTATTTCGCAAAAAATGGAGTATAAAAATGAGTATTTTTCGTAAAAAGGATGTAGGTCTCGCTCAGACTGAGATGAAACGACATCTGACCCTTAGGGATGTAGTCCTTCTGGGAATCGGTGCCATGGTTGGGACAGGAATCTTTACAATTACTGGTACCGCGGCATCGACTCTAGCTGGTCCTGCCCTGATTATTTCGGTCTTGATTTCAGCCGTGTGTGTTGGGATGTCAGCTATTTTCTTTGCTGAGTTTGCCTCACGTTATCCATCGGCTGGTGGTGTTTATGGTTATCTCTATGCTGTCTGGGGGGAGTATCCTGCCTGGATGGGTGGTTGGTTGACCATGATTGTCTTTATGAATGCTGTATCCAGTGTGGCCTCTGGTTGGGGTGCCTACCTCAAGGGGCTACTGGCTAGCTTTGATATTAAGTTGCCTCAAGCCATCTGTGGACCTTTCAATCCCAGTCAGGGCACTTACATTGACCTCTTGCCAGTCTTGGTCTTGGTCTTGGTGACGGCTCTTCTTCTCATGAATTCTAAACAGGCTTTACGTTTGAACTCCCTCTTGGTAGTACTCAAATTTTCAGCCTTAGCGGTCTTTGTCTTAGTGGGTCTCTTCCATTTGAATCCTAGCAACTGGGCTGATTTTGCACCATTTGGCTTTGGGCATATTTATGGAGGAAAGACAGGTATTATGGCGGGTGCTTCCCTCATGTTCTTTGGATTCCTTGGTTTCGAGTCTATCTCTATGACAGTAGACGAGATTAAAGAGCCGCAAAAGAACGTTCCTCGAGGTATAGTTCTTGCCTTGATTATCGTGGCTTCACTTTATGCAGTGGTTTCGCTGGTCTTGACAGGAGTGGTTCACTATACCAAGTTGAATGTTGATGATGCCGTGGCTTATGCCCTTCGCTATATCGGTATTTCTTGGGCGGCCAACTATGTCTCTGTGGTTGCTATTATGACCTTGATTACGGTATGTATCTCAATGGCCTATGCCCTTAGCCGTATGGTTTATAGCTTGGCGCGTGATGGTTTCCTTCCTCAAACCTTCCAAAAGGTTTCAAAGACTAATAAGGTTCCACATCATGCGACGCTTTTGACAGGCGTTTTGTCAGCTATCTCAGCAGGTATCTTCTCTTTGGCCAATATGGCATCCTTGGTTAACATTGCGACCTTGGCTTACTTGGTCCTCTTGGCTATTGCCCTCATTATTCTTCGTAAGGACAAGGGCTTGCCACAGAAGGATGAGTTTAAGGTTCCATTTGTTCCTGTCTTGCCCATTATTTCAATTATCGTCTGCCTCTCCTTTATGAGTCAATACAGTTGGCAGACATGGTTAGCCTTTGGTTTGGCAGTGCTAATTGGTTCAGCTATCTATGCCTTTTACGGTTACAAACATTCTAAGTATTAAGATGAAAACGTTAGGTCTGATGATATAGCGTTTTTTGATATAATGAAAGGAAAGTAAAAGCAGGAGTAGATTGATGAAATCAGACCAGATGTGGCAAGACTATAAGATTTTAAATCAGACAATCGGAGATAAGATTGATGCCTGGGCCTTTGGCGTGGAAGCAGATTATTTGGCAGAACTCGTATTGATGGGGCAAAAGACAGCAACCAGTTCAGCTTTTGACTTGTATGCAGTGGGGAATGAACCATTGCCCAAGGAAAATGAACTGAGCGTCATTCTTGATAGTAAGGAGAATGCTATTTGTATTATTGAAACGACGAAAGTTGAGGTCATCCCATTTAAAGAGGTTTCTAAAGACCATGCCTACAAGGAAGGTGAAGGAGACCGTGGGCTAACCTATTGGCAAGAGATTCATGAGAATCTCTTTAGCAATTGGTTGGAAGAGGTTGGATTACATTTTAGTCAGGACAGTCTAGTTGTTTTAGAAGAATTTAGAGTAGTCTATCCTAGAGATTGAAAGTTCCCAATATCTTGGGGACTTTTTTTACTTTAAGGAAAGATTAACCTTTCTTTAAGTCTTGTCTTAGGTTTCTTGTGTTTAATAGAGGCATCTCAAAAGTAAGTAAGAGGTAGAACATATGACATACAAACATAGCAAACAAACACAAGAACGTTATGCCATTAAGAAATCATCAAAATGGAAAACAGCAGGTTCAGTCCTGGTAGCAAGCTTAATCTTTGGTAGCTCAGTTGTCTTAAATGACAGCAAGGTTTCAGCAGACGAGACAAACACTGAATCAACACTCTCAACGGTTTCAACAGGTGAAACCACTGCTGATTTAATTGAAGAAAGTACTCAGACCGACAATACATCAGAAACTACTGAAACAAGCACAGAATCGGCTACAAGTACTTCAACTGCGGCTTCAACTTCAGACACCGATTCATCATCAACAAGTACAATAAGTACAACAAGTACGACAGAGGACACGACTGCTACATCAACAAGCAGTGAAACATCTGATCATTCAAGTACTTCCGCAACTCCAGAAGCAAGTTCTTCTGAAACTGCTGAAAGCACAACTAGTGAAACCTCAGCATCTGAAACGAACAATGCAGACGAAAACACTAGCTCTAATACAAGCTCAAGCACCACTGAAGCCACTGCATCTGAAACAGCTTCAGTGTTAACCAACAGCGCCTCAGATTCAGCTACTGAAACGACGACAACTGAGTCTGAAGATAGTGATTCAGAAAGCTCAACGACAACGATTACTTTCAATGGAACAACCGTGGTAACAAGTGATAGCGGTACTGTCACAGTTGATGGAACGACAATTACCATCAATCAAGCAGGATCATACACTTTGACCGGAAATGGTTCAAGTTATACCATTATTGTGGCGGGTAGTGTGACAGATCCAGTTACAATCTACTTGGATGGTGTGACCTTAACGGATTCGTCTATTACTTCCAATTCTTCAGCAGAATTGACTGTTAATGTCCTTTCAGACAGTTCTATTTCTTCGACGTCTGATAATGCGATTGAAGCCGCTGGTGCCTTAACAATCACGAGTGGTACTGGAAGCACCCTTACCCTTTCAAGTACTGAAAAGCACGCCATCAAGGCTGATAGTGTGACTGTTGATTCAATAACGCTTGATTTGACGTCAGAGGCTAAAGATGGTATCAATGCGACGACAGCTGTAACTATTAAAAATGCCACAGTCAACATCACAGCAACTGATGACGGTATTCAGGTCGAAGACGAAACAGATGTGAACAGTGGTGATTTGACGATTACCGACTCAACGGTAACCATTAATGCAACTGATAAAGGTATCACGGTTACAGATGAATTGACTGTCGAAGGCAATTCTAAAGTAACAGTTGTAGCAGGTGACGAAGGCCTTGAAGGGCGTTATATCAATTTGACAGGTGGAACCGTTGATATCACTGCTGGTGATGATGGTATTAACGACACTGAGTGGACGACCAAGGACAGCGCTGATACTTCAAGCTTAACCAATTCGACTTCTGACTTGGAAAATGAAGTGGGCATCAATATTGACGGTGCGACGGTAACTATCTTGGCAGATGGTGATGGTATCGACAGTAACGGCAATGTGACAGTGAAAAGTGGTTCTCTCTACGTCGCTCAGACAAGTGCAGATAACGCTGCTATCGACTACGATGGAACAGGTATTATTTCTGGCGGTACCGTTTGGGCCATAGGTAACCAAGGAATGGCTCAGGCCTTTACAACGGGTTCAAGCCAGTCTTATATCATGGCCAACATCTCTGGTAGTGCTGGAGATACCATCACAGTTACAGATAGTTCTGGAAATGTTGTAGCGACCACAACAGCAACAACTTCATTTGGAAATGTGGTCTTTAGTACCGAGAGTCTAACTTCGGGTGAAACCTATACCATTACGACATCAAGTGGTGCTAGTGTGACTGCAACAGCTACTGAAGAAGGCACAAACAATGGTCCTGGTGCTGGTGGCATGGGCGGCTTCCCAGGTGGTGGTTTTGGTAATAGTTCAATGTCTGATAACTTCGGAGGCTACGGTGGACCGACTAGCTATGGTGGAAGCTCTACCAATACCGGAAGCGTTAACACACCATGGGGCCAATCTGCTTCGACAAGTTCTGAGAATACAACTAGCACAAGTAGTACAAGTTCAACAAGCCAGACGGCTAATACTGGACGTCCAACCCCACCAAACTTTGCTAGTCAAACAAGTAGCTCAAACTCTATAAATATGAGCTCTACGACAAGCAGCAGTGCTAATCAACCAGCTACCAATGCTCCAGCAATGACAGCGACAAACACAGCTTTATCAAATCAAAATACGTCAACATCAAATTCTTCAAGCTCTGAAGGAGCGTCTCTTAAATCAAATACCTCTCTTGCTAACCAGCCTACAAAAGAGCAACCGACACAAACAATGACCAATGCGACAAGCAGTGCCCAACAACAAGCTCATGAGACTGCTGAGAAATTGAATAAGATTTTAACTCAAAATCAAAGTTCCCAAGCGGAATCAAAAGGTCAGCTAAGAGAAGTTTCCAACCAAAAGGAAGCTACAAAAACAAATGTTCAGACTGATTTTGCTCAAAAACAAAATAGTCAGACAAGTTCTAAGGCTAATCAGTCATCTAAAAGTTCACAAAGCAATCAAACAAGTAAATCAAGTCTACCAAATACTGGTGATGTGAGCAGCTTGGGACTAGGCGCATTAGGAGCAGTTATGATGACAACATCATTTGCACTTAAGGGCAGCAAGCATTCTCGTAAGTAATTCTAGTTAAGAACATAAAGAAAAACAGAAGCCCTCTTCAAAAAAGGAAAAGAGCTTCTGTTTATTTATTATTATTTTTTAGAAAAAGCATTTTTAAGGCCTTCAACAGCACCTTCAACGCCTTCTTTAACATCTTCGATACCGTCTTTTGCTTTTGCTACCACTTTTTCGACAGCACCTTCGGCTTGAGTTTTTTTATCACCAGAAAGTTTGCCAGCACCCTCTTTAAGAGCGCCTTTAGCTTGATTCAATTTATCTTCGATTCCCATAGTAGAACCTCCTTTTTATGATGATACCATTATAGACAATATTAAACGGTAATGCAAGTGGTTTGTTTAATAAGTAACGACATTAATCTTTCCTTTATCGTATTCAGCTATAAAGATATCCGAAACGTTTTCATATCCCATTTTTTGAAGCTCTTCATTTAACCAATCCTCCGTTTTACCAATAGTATCAAGAATTTCTGTTTGAATGACCCCATCAGTAACGATTGGGTATTTCGGATTTTCATCACCCGCACGAACCACAATCAATTGGCCGTTCTGTTCAATAACTGCACGTTTAACCTCTTTAAGTTGAAAAATTCCTTGGGAACGTAATTTTAAAGCGACATCAGAGGCTGAAAGTCCTATAGAGCGACAAGCTTCAGGATCTAGTTGACCATGTTTGATGATGACAGTTGGTTTACCGTCAATTAACTGTTTGATAAAGAGAATATTGGTAATTAGCCATTTTAGAAGTAAAATCAAAATCGTCCAAATAATCAAAATCACGAAATATTGGAGGATTGAAACGGTACTACTATAAATTGTACCACCGAGGATTGCACCAAGAACAAAGTTCTGTACTTGGTCAGTAGCTGAGCTAGGTGCTAGGTTTCCTTTACCTGTTAAATTCATAACAAAGACGAGTGAAATAAGCCCCAAAGCTAGTTTAATTGCAACAGTAAGATAAAAAGATGTCATTTTTTAACCTCCACGAGTTCAACATCAGACTTGTAAAGTTTTATTTGTTCTAGCAAGTAGCTGTCAGGTTCTGAACCTGAGATGGCACGATAGTACTTGTTTCCAACTTTGAGGATAGCGCCATCTGTAGTAGTAGAAGTATTGACATAAACCTTGCTCTTATCAACGTCAAGATTTTTAGACACAACCTCGATAAAGTGAAGAGATGCTCTAAATTGGTCATTGTTTGATTGATTGCTTTGGAAATTACTGATAGCAATTAGAACCACGGCAACTAAGGTTAAAATAGAAATAATAGAGAGTTCACGAAACTTAGTATCATGGCGTTCTTTGAAGGCCTTAAAAGCAAATACGCCGGTCACTAAAATAAGTCCTGCAGTAATGGCAACCATAACCCAGTTTTGTTGGCTAATCTGACTTAGCACATAGTCGTAGGAATAGAATTTCATTGAGAGATTTCCTTTCATAATATCACTAACATTATAGGTTAAAAATTTGCTTAATTCAAATTGTGGACATTGGAGAAATAGGGTGAAAATGTGTCAAATTTTATAGGAAAGTTGTTAACTGAATAAGATATAAAATTTCAAAGTTTAGTCAAATTCACAAATAAGAATATATTTATATATAAAAAGTATAGACATTTAAAAATATATATGCTATACTTTTATCAGATTAAGAAATCTAGGAGGACACAATGGCAATATTAGCATTTGATATTGGTGGGACTGCTGTAAAATATGGTTTATATAAAAATCATGTATTGCAAGAGAAAAGTTCTTTTCTAACCCCTAATAGTTGGGATGAAATGCTTAAGGAATTAATTTCTGTTCGTGAGTATTTTACTCATGAAAAGCTTGAAGGTGTAGCCTTTAGCTCACCAGGAGCAGTAGACACTAATGCAGGGATTATTCGTGGTCTTAGTGCTGTCCCTTACATTCATGATTTTGAAATTGTCAAAGACTTGGAAGAAAAGTTGGCTTTACCAGTGACCATTGAGAATGATGCTAATTGTGCTGCTTTGGCGGAACTAAGTTTTGGTGCAGCCAAAAATATTGAAAATGTTCTCTTCTTCGTTATCGGTTCAGGTGTTGGAGGAGCTGTTGCGATTAGCGGAAAACTTCATAAGGGACGTGATTTATTTGGTGGTGAATTTGGTTTCATGATCATGGGTGATGGTAAAACTCTTAGTGAATCAGCGAGTCCTGTTCATGTTGCTAACCGCTTCTCAAAGGAAGCTCAAATAGAACCTGCCTTATCTGGTAAAGAGTTATTTGAATTGGCAGAACAGGGAAATCAAGAGGCACAGGATGCCCTAGACGGTCTCTACAATTCCTTAGCTAGAGGGATTTTCAATGCTTCTTTAGTTGTCAATCCAGATTTGGTACTTATGGGTGGTGGAATTTCTTGCAGGGAAGATTTAGTTTTTCAGGTGGTTAAGAGATTGAATGACTTACGAAAAGCAACTCATGCAGAAGATATGGGAATTCCAGTAGCAACTTGTCAGTTTTTCAATGACGCTAATTTGCTTGGTGCGGTGGCACATTTTTTAGGAAATGAGAAAAAATAGGAGAGATGTAAATGAAACAATTTCCAGAGAATTTTTGGTGGGGTGCAGCAACATCTGGTCCTCAGAGTGAAGGTCGATTTGCAAAAAAACACAGTAATATGTTTGATTATTGGTATGATATCGAACCTGAGGCTTTTTATAATTACGTAGGACCAGATACAGCTTCCAATTTTTATAATAGCTATAAAGAAGATATTGCTCAATTAAAAGAAGTGGGGCTTAACAGTCTTAGAACATCGATCCAATGGACACGCTTAATTGATGATTTGGAAACCAATACTGTCAATCAAGAAGCTGTAGACTATTATAATGCTGTTATTGATACCTTCTTGGAAAATGGTATTCGTCCAATTTTTAACCTACACCATTTTGACTTACCAGTGGATCTTTATCACAAGTACGGTGGTTGGGAATCACGTCATGTAGTTGATTTGTTTGTTGGATTTGCTGAGCAGTGTTTTAAACATTTTGGCGATCGCGTGAAAGAATGGGTTGTTCATAACGAACCAATGGTCGTGGTAGATGGTGAGTACCTATACCAATTCCACTACCCTAAATTAGTTGATGGTCGTAAAGCTGTTCAAGTCGCCTATCATCTCAATCTTGCTACTGCCAAAACGATCCAATCTTTCAGAAAAGGTGGTTACGACAAGGATGGTTCTCGTATTGGGACAGTTTTAAATCTAACACCAACTTATGCAGCATCTGATCAGGAAGATGATCAAGCTGCAGCACATTTTGCTGAACTATGGAACAATAAGATGTTCCTTGAACCAGCTATCTACGGTCATTTTCCGGAGGAACTGGTACAAGTTTTGGAAAAAGATGGCGTTCTTTGGCAAACAGAAACTGAGGATGAGGAACTCTTCAAAGAAAACACCGTTGATTTCTTGGGTGTGAATTTCTATCATCCAAATCGTGTTAAAGCTCCAGATATTTCTCCAAACTCAGTTGGAGATTGGGTGCCAAGTCGTTACTACGATAACTATGATATGCCAGGACGTCGTATGAATATTGATAAGGGATGGGAAATCTATCCTAAGGCTCTGTATGATATTGCTATCAATATTCGTGATAACTATAAGAATATCCCATGGTTTGTTTCAGAGAATGGAATGGGGGTTTCACGTGAAGAACGTTTCCTAAACGACGATGGACAAATCGAGGACGAATACCGTATTGATTTTATTCAAGAGCATTTGGAATGGCTTCATAAAGGAATTGAAGAAGGTTCAAACTGTTTCGGATATCACCTTTGGACACCAATCGATTGTTGGTCATGGACCAATGCCTACCGTAACCGTTATGGTTTAGTGTCAAACAATATCCACACTCAAGTGAAAACAATCAAGAAATCAGGATATTGGTTTAAAGAAGTTGCGTCTCGTAACGCTATTAAGTAAGTTAATAACTTAATAACTATTGTTTATATGTATTTATAGAATTAAGGAGAATTATTATGTCAAAAGCATTGATTATTTGTGCAGCAGGTATGTCATCATCGCTAATGGCTAAGAAAACTACAGAATACCTTCAAGGTGAAGGACACGATATCACTATCGAAGCTATTGGTGCTACAGAAGGAAATAAAGTCATTGAAAGCGCAGCTTATGATGTTTATTTGATTAGCCCACAAACACGTATGTACTTCAAACAATTTGAAGAGACAGGTAAGAAAGCTGATCGTCCAGTTGTACAAATTCCACCTCAAGCTTATATTCCAATTCCAACTGGTATTCAAGCACTTGCTAAAGTTGTTTTGGACAATTTGTAAGAAATAAACTAGGAGTTTTTATGAATACAGAAGAATTGCAAGTAGCCGCTTTTGAGATTATTTTTCATAGTGGAACAGCCCGCACAGAAGTACATGAGGCTTTCGCTTTGATGCGTGAAGGAAAGTATGCTAAGTCTGGGGAAAAACTGGAAGTTGCTAATACTGAACTCGTTGAGGCTCACCATGCTCAAACTAAATTGCTTCAAGATTATGCTAGTGGTGTTGAGATTAAAATCGAAATCATTATGGTGCATGCCCAAGACCATTTGATGACAACCATGACTCTACTTGAGGTAGCTAAAGAAATGCTTGAATTGCATAAAAAAATTGACTAAGGGCTTTTAGA
>ERZ809296.2272-NODE-2272-length-18789-cov-3.506939_pt1 | contig 18789 bp, 11 predicted proteins | sample MGYA00520511_ERZ809296 | MGnify/ENA primary metagenome ERZ809296 (study PRJEB31576, sample SAMEA3212662) | Homo sapiens | biome: human-gut; feature: human gut; material: fecal | place: Sweden | collected 2012 ... | reverse complement strand
CGCTGAAAAAGAATATAATGCAGGCAAAGCTAGACATTGCACATGATTTTTAGGAAAATAGAAAGGATGTTTCACAGATGGCTGGCAAAAAGACAGCGGAGTTTATGATTGTAAACCGCAGAAGCGGCAAGGCCCTGCAGGCCACCGGCCTGGACAACGGCCTGGTAGTGGAGCAGGCCGAGCCCGCGAAAACCGATGCCCAGACTTGGACCTCCCTGGAGACAGAGGGCGGCGTCAAGTTCTTCAACAAGGCCTGCGGCAAGGTGCTGGACGTGATGGCCAACGGCACCGCAAACGGCACCTGGGTCCAGACCTGGGAGGATGTGGACGGCGAAAGCCAGCTGTGGAAGCTGGTCACTGTTTCCCCTACGTATAAAAAGATTGTCAACGTCATGGCCGACAAGGCCCTGGACATTGTGGACATGAGCGACGAAGACGGCGCCCCCGCCCAGATTTGGGAGAGCGTGGACGGCGAGGGCCAGCAGTGGAAGTTTGTCTCCACCGCCCCCAAGGCCGCCACCAAGACGGTGCGCAAGCCCGCCGCCAAGAAGGCCGCCCAGGAGAAGCCCGCCGCCAAGGGGAGCCGCTCCGCCAAGGCCGCCGCGGCCAAGGAGGAGACTGCCCTAAAGGCCGAGCCCGCCAAGACCATGAAGAAGCAGGAGGAATCCCCCAAAGCTTTGAAAAAGCAGGAGGAGGCCCCCAAGACCTTGACCAAAGCCGAGCCCGCCCCCAAAAAGGCGCCCCGCAAGGCCACAAAGGAATAAACCATCCCAGAGGGGCGGCGCAGGCTGCCCTTCTTTTTTTGCCGTTCCCCATTTACAAAAACGGGGAAAACAGGTATCATAGTTTTAAAGCATTACAACGGAAAGGCGGATTCTGACATGGCGGATATGGTTTCCATGGGCGAGCTCTTAATCGATTTTACCCCCGCTGGCATCACCGAGGACGGGCGGCTGCTCTTTGCCCGCAACCCTGGCGGGGCCCCTGCCAACGTGGCGGTGCAGGCCCACCGGGCCGGGGTGAGCGCCGGCTTTTTGGGCCGGGTGGGCAAGGATATGTTCGGGGACTTCCTGGTGGACACCCTGGAGCGCTGCGGCGTGGAGACCCAGGGCCTGTCCCAAGACCCGGACTACGCCACCACCTTGGCCTTTGTGCAGCTCAGCCCCGAGGGCGACCGGGATTTCAGCTTTTACCGCAACCCCGGCGCGGACACCTGCCTGCGCTATGAGGACGTGGACTTATCCCTCCTGGAGCCGTGCAAGCTGCTGTGCTTTGGCTCGCTGTTGCTGACGGCGGAGCCCTCCCGCTCCACCGTGGAGCGCCTGGTGCGCTACGCCAAGGCCCAGGGGAAAATCACCGCCTACGACCCCAACTGGCGGCCGCCCCTGTGGAAGGGCCGGGAGGAAGAGGGCATCCAGCGCATGAAGAGCCTGATTCCCCTGGCGGACATCATGAAGGTTTCCGGGGAGGAGCTGGAGCTGCTCACCGGCAAGGAGTCCTTGGAGGAGGGCGCCTGGGCCCTGTTGGAGCAGGGGGTGTCCTTGGCGGTGGTGACCTTGGGCGCCCGGGGCTGCAAGGCCTTTGCCCCCGGGCTCTCCTTGGAGAAGCCCACCTACGACACCAAGGTGAAGGACACCACCGGCTCCGGGGACAGCTTCTTTGGGGCGCTGCTGGCCAGGATTATCCAGTCCGGCAAGCGGCCGGAGCAGCTCTCCCCCGAGGAGCTGGGAGACTTCTTGGACTTCGCCAACGCGGCGGGCTCCACCTGCGCCACCAAGACCGGGGCCATCCCGGCGCTGCCCACCACCCAGGAGATAGAGGCCTGCCGCAGGAATGTGCCGCTGCTTCACGTGTAACAGAGAAAAGGAAAGGACCAGCTGCCCAAAAGGGAGAGCTGGTCCTTTTTGTTTTGTGCAAGCAACGGGAGGGGAGACGTGACTTTTTGCAAGGCTTTGGCTGCGCGCCTGCTTGGCTCCCCTTTGGGGGCTGGCACGGTGGCCGTGAGCTCCTGGAGCCTCCTTAGAGGGACGCGCGTACCACCACCACTCAAAGGTGGGCGATACTTTTACGGGCCCTTTTCCCGTTTCTCCTGCTCCAGGTACTCCTCCACCCGGTAGCGGGGGCGGGCCTTTACCTCGCTGTATATCTTGCCGATATAGCCCCCCACAACGCCCAGGCACAGCATTTGCAGGCCGCCCAGCAGCCAGATGGAGCACACAATGGCCGTCCACCCGGAGACCGCCACCCCGGCGAAGTAGGAAATCAAGGCGTACAGCAGGCCGAAGATGCTCAGCACCGAGATGAGGATGCCCAGGTTGGAGATGAGCTTTAAGGGCTTTACGCTAAAGCTGGTGATGCCGTCCAGGGCAAAGGAAATCATCTTCTTCAGGGGGTATTTGCTCTCCCCGGCGAAGCGCTCGTGGCGGTCGTAATAGACAGTGTCACTGCGGTAGCCAATCAGCGGCACAATGCCCCGCAGGAACAAGTTTTCTTCCCTGTACTCGGAAAGGGCCTCCAAAGCCCGCTGGCTCATCAGGCGGTAGTCGGCGTGGTTGAACACCACGTCCACCCCCAGCAGGTGCATCACCTTGTAGAAGCCCTCGGCGGTGGTGCGCTTAAACCAGGTGTCGGTGTCCCGCTTGTTGCGCACGCCGTAGACCACGTCGCAGCCCTCCCGGAACTTGGTCACAAACTGGTCCAGGGCGTCGATGTCGTCCTGCAGGTCCGCGTCCATGCTGATGGCGGCGTCGCACCGGTCCTTGGCGGTCATCAGGCCGCAGAGCAGGGCGTTCTGGTGGCCCCGGTTGTGGGCCAGCTTCACCCCTTCCACCCAGGGGTATTCCTGGTGGAACTGGGAAATCAGCTGCCAGGTCTTGTCCTTGCTGCCGTCGTCCACATAGAGGACGCGGCTGTCTTTCCCGATGAGCCCGGCGCTTTGCATGGCCTGGAGCTTCTCTGCCAGGCGGCGGGTGGTTTCAGGCAGCACCGCCTCCTCGTTGTAGCAGGGGATCACAAAGTAGATGGTGGGTTCCATAGAAGCCCTCCTTTTTTATTCATCCGTTGTGGTTTTTTCCTCTGGGGAAGCGGCCTGGCCCTCTGCCGGGGGCGGCAGGGGGGCGGGGGCCTCCTCCTCGGGCACGGCGGCCTCCCGTTTCCCGTGGATGACCATGGCCTTGGGGCCCCGGAAGGTGACATGGCGGCTCTTGGCGTACTGGGAGAATTTCCCCACCCGCAGCAGGCTGGGGCCCCGCTGGGGGGCGGGACGGGGCCGCACCCGGTTCATCAGCATCAGGTAGGCCACCAGCAGCGCCAGGGATACCAAAGTGATGCCAAAGCCCAAAGCCAGGCCCGGCGTGCGGTAGGTGAACTCAATGGTGACGCTGTCGCCCTCGGGCACTACCACGGCCATAAAGCCCACGTTCACCTTCTCGATGGCCACGGGCTCGCCGTTTACCGCGGCGCTCCAGCCGGCTTCATAGGGCACGCTGAAGAAGATGATTTGCTCCTGGGTGGAATCTATCTGGGCGGTAAAGCCCGTGTTGGTGTAGGTGAAGGAGGAGCAGCTCCGTTCCCGGCGGTCCAGGCAGTCCTGCAGGTAGCCGTTCTCCGTAAAGGAGCGCATGCTCTCCGGCAGGTGCTCCAAGATGCCCTCGTAATACTGCACCCGGTCGTCCTCGATGACGATGGCACGCAGCATGGCAAGCTCCCGGTCGCCAATGGCGTTCTCGCTGCCCTCGTTTAGGGCGTTGTACTCGCTGCGGGTGATGTAGTAGTCGTAGGAGAAGCCCATGGGGATGTAGTACTGGTTCTCCCAGATGTCGTAGCCGTTGGCGTTGCCATAGTAGGCGAAGCCGGGCATGGCGGGGTCGGACATGTCCTCCCCGGCGAAGTAGGCGTCGTCGTGGTCGTCGTCAAAGAGCCAGTGGACGCTCAGCAGCCCCCGGATGGCGTAGTGGTCCGTTGTAGGCCGGCTGCCCACATCCCGGGGCACGCCGATGGAGTCGTAAAACTCCATAATGGAGCCGGGCACCACGCTGTGGAAGGCCTGGATGCTGGGAATCTGCCAGAACATGGCGGCGTTGTCCAGGCTCTCGTAAAAGTCCGAGCGGGACTCCTGCAGGTCGGGCAGGTCTACGCTTTTGCCGCCGTTTAGGTTGTAGGGGATCAGGTGGTCCCAGGTGTATTCCGACTGGGTCTTGCCCAGGGCAATGAAGAAGATGGAGTAGAACACGGAAATCACAGAGAGGGCCACCAAGGTGGAGCGGTAGAACACCTTCTTGTTCTTCCGGCAGAAGCAGAACAGGTACACCAGCGCCGCCAGGGAAACCAGAGAGATGGCCACATAGCTCCAGAAGCGGGTGGGGTAGTCCTCCAGGCCGTAGGTGACAGTCTCCACGCCGTCCACCGTCTCAAAGGTGGGCATAAAGCCGACGACCAAGGCGATGGCCGTGGTGATGACCACGCACCAGGTGATGGCCCGCTTCCAGTTGACCCGGTCGTTTTCCAGGGCCAGCACCGTGGCCATGGCCATCATCAAGGTGAGCATGTAGTACCACCGGGCGTAAAAGGCGGAGTTCATCATCTGGAACGAGGCGTTGAGGAAGGGCACCAGCGCCATGAGGAAGAGAATCCACAAGAACTTTTTCAGCCAGTGCTTGCGGCGCATTTGCAGCCAGCCAATGACGCCCGTCATGCCGAACAAGGGCAGCCAGGCCCCCAAGGAGGCCCACTTGGAGCCGGAGTCCGGGGTGAAGTTGGGCCGGGCGGGCAAATCCGGCGGGAAGAAGAAGCAGGTGAGGATGTGCAGGTACCGCTGGACGTTGTTGTACAGCACGGCGTTCCAGCCGTTGATGTACTCGCTGGTGCGGTAATTTTGCAGCACCGTCATCACCGAGGGCGCCAGCAGCACGCAGGAGAGCCCCAGGCCCAGCACGGCCTCTAGGGCCAGCAGCAAAAAGTCCTTTGGGCCAATGCGCCAGCTTTTGCACAGCAGCCGCAGGAAAAAGTAGAGGAGGGTAAAGGTGACCTGCCCCACAAAGAAGTAGTAGTTCACCACGCAGCAGGCCGCCACGGCCAGGGCGAACAGCCCCCGGCGGCGGGTGGCCATGTACTCATCCAGCGCCGCCAGCAGCAGGGGGAAGAACACAATGGCCTCGTGGAAGTGGTTGAAAAAGATATTGTACACCGAGAAGCCAGAGAACGCGTACAGCACCGCGGCAATCAGGGCGGAATCCTGGTTTTTGGTGTAGCGGTGGATGTAGATGTAGCCCGTCAGCGTGGCGCAGGCAAACTTGAGGATGAGCAGCGGGCCCATCAGGTACTGCACCCACTCCGAGGGGAAGGGGATGGTCAGCCAGAAAAAGGGGCTGCCCAGCAGGTAAAAGCTGTACGAGCCCACAAAGTTGGCCCCCAGGTCTGTCAGGTGGCTCCACCCCAGGTTGCCGGAGCGCACCGCGTCGTGGGCCAGCCGGTAAAAGGGCACCTGCTGGACGTTGAAATCCCCGTAGAAGAGGAAGCGGCCGCCATCCACCAGAAGAAAGGGGATGAACACCAAAAAGGACAGCCCCAGGCCCAGGAAAAAGGCCTTGAGGAAATAGTTGTTCCGAATGCTTCTCTTTTGCGTTTCCTTGACAGAGCCCATAAAAAGAGCGCACCTCCCGAGAAAAAAGTGAAGGGCCCCACCGGCCCAAAGCCGGAAAAGCCTGGGCCCCTCCGGCGGGATGTGTTGTTATGCTTGTTTGGAGTATACCACACCTGCGGTGTCATGCCGCGCAGGCGGCTTTCCAGCCGCTGGGCTGGGCGGGATTTTTTCCTCGCCCTGTTTTCTTCGGCTATTATACCACAGAAAGCAGGGGGGCGAAAGCCTTTTTTGCCTTTTCCACAGGCAGGGGGCAGGCTGTGAAAAAAGGCCCCGCAAAAATTTTTCCCAAAACCGGGCCAAACTATAGTATAATAAAAAGGACGCCGCGGCAGCGCGGCAAACTACCGTGAAATGGGGGGAACGGGATGTATCCATTTTTCGCCATGCTTTCCCGCATGAAATACATCAACCGCTGGGGGCTGATGCGCAACACCCGCAGCGAGAACATCTGCGAGCACAGCCTGGAGGTGGCTTTGGTGGCCCACGCCCTGGCCACCATCGGCAACAAGAAGTTCGGCAAAAGCTACGACCCCCAGCGGGCGGCGCTGCTGGCGGTGCTCCACGACGCGCCGGAAATCATCACCGGGGACATGCCCACGCCGGTGAAGTACCACTCCGAGGAAATCCGTAAGGCCTACGGCGAGGTGGAGGACATGGCGGTGGAGCACCTGGTGTCCATGCTGCCCCCAGAGCTGCGGGACGAGTACCGGGAAATCATGACCATGGGCGGCCAGGCCGACCAGGCCCTAAAGCCCCTGGTGAAGGCGGCGGACAAAATCTCCGCGGTGATTAAGTGCGTGGAGGAGCGCCGCAGCGGCAACCGGGATTTCTCCAAGGCGGAGCAGACCATCACCAAGGCCATCCAGGAGATGGGCCTGCCCGAGGCGGACTACTTTATGGAGGAGTTCCTGCCCAGCTACGGCCTGACCATCGAGGAGCAGGACTACACCCGGGAGGCGGGCCTAAAGTTTTCGGAAAGCTCCCAGATGGTGTTTTCCAAGGTGCTGCCGGAGAAGTCCCGGCGCAGGAAGAAAGGCTGAACGCGCCCTGGGAAGTTGTCCTAGGGCCGGAGATGAAAAAGGGAACGAATGAGCCAAAAACCCAGTATTTATGCGGGTTTTTTCACTTGTACACATGAACGATTAAAGTGGTAATGAATTAACTTACTAAAGTGTCATTCCAGTGAGAGGGAAACCGGCCACAGGAAGAAAATGCAGGAAAGACATAGGCTGGCTGCATAAAACCTGGCCGGCGGCGTTTCACTCGTTCACGTGAGCGAATGAAACATCCCGCGGAAAACCTGGGGATTTCCTTCATTCGTTCCTCTCTGTATCTTCGGCCCTGCCGGTAAAATTTGAAGGAAGAAATCAGGAGATTGCATCATGCGTATTGGCAACATTGAGATAACAGGCCGGGCGGCCCTGGCCCCTATGGCCGGTGTCACCGACGCCGCCTACCGCAGGCTGTGCGCCCAGTTCGGCGCCGCCTACACCGTCACGGAGATGGTCAGCGCCAAGGCCATCCAATACAGTTACGAAAAGACCTCCCAGCTGGCGGACACCTCGGGGGACGAGCGCCCGGTGTTTTTGCAGCTGTTTGGCAGCGACCCCTTCGACTTTGGCCTGGCCGCCCGCAAGGCCGCGGCGTTTGGCCCCGACGGCATCGACATCAACATGGGCTGCCCGGTGCCCAAGGTGGCGGGCAACGGCGCGGGCAGCGCCCTGATGAAGGACCCGGCCAAGTGCGCCGCCATTGTGGCCGCGGTGAAGCGCAACACAGACCTGCCCGTCACGGTGAAGATCCGGGCCGGGTGGGATAAGGAGCACAAAAACGCCGTGGAGGTGGCCAAGGCCTGCGAGGAGGCCGGGGCCGCCGCCATCGCTGTCCACGGCAGGACCCGGGACCAGATGTACATGGGCCGCGCCGATTGGGACATCATCCGCCAGGTGAAGCAGGCGGTGCAGGTGCCTGTCATCGGCAACGGGGATGTGGTGGACGCCCAGTCCGCCTGCCAGCTGCTGGACGCCACCGGCTGCGACATGGTGCTGGTGGGCCGGGGGGCCATGGGCAACCCCTGGGTGTTCCGGCAGATAAACGCCTACCTGCGGGATTCCTGCACCATTTTGCCGCCCCCGGGCATCGCGGAGCGCATTGTGGTCATCCGGCGGCACATGGATGCCCTCTGCGCCCTGAAAGGGGAACAGCGGGCCATGCGGGAGGCCCGAAAGCACGTGGGCTGGTACCTCCACGGGGTGCGTGGGGCGGCCCAGTTCCGCCGCCGCGCCGGGGAGCTCTCCACGTTGGAGGATTTGGACCGCCTGCTGGGGGATGTGTACGCCGCCGCCCAGCAGGAGCGGGATACTATGGAAAAGGAGTGCCTTGTATGAAACTCTTAGTGTTAGACGGCAACAGCATTTTAAACCGGGCCTTTTACGGCATTAAGGTGCTCACCACCAAGGCCGGGGACTACACCAACGGCATCTACGGCTTTTTGACCATGCTCAACAAGCTGCTGGAGGAGACCGCCCCCGACGGGGTGGCCATCGCCTTTGACCAGAAGGCGCCCACCTTCCGCCACAAGGCCTATGCGGGGTACAAGTCCAACCGCAAGGGCATGCCCGAGGAGCTGGCCCAGCAGATGCCGGTGCTGGAGCAGCTGCTGGTGGACTTGGGCTACCGCACCGTCTCCTGCGAGGGCTGGGAGGCCGACGACATTCTGGGCACCTTGTCCGCCCAGTGCGAGCGGGAGGGCGCCCAGTGCCTTATCGCCACCGGGGATAGGGACAGCCTGCAGCTGGTCAGCGGCTCCACCTCGGTGCGGCTGGCCACCACCAAGTTCGGCCAGCCCCAGGTCACCCTGTACGACGTGGCCAAAATCCAGGAGGACTACGGCGTCACCCCCCGCCAGCTCATCGACATCAAGGCCATCCAGGGGGACAGCTCCGACTGCATCCCCGGGGTGGCGGGCATCGGCCCCAAGGGCGCCGGGGAGCTTATCCAGAAGTTCGGCAGCGTGCAGTATATCTACGACCACCTGGAGGAGCTGGACATCAAGCCCGCCATGAAGCAGAAGCTGGCAAACTCCAAGGACAACGCCTTATTAAGCTACGATTTGGGCACCATCCGCCGGGACGCCCCCATCGACACGGACCTCTCCCACTACGTAAAAGGGGAGGGCGACCCCCAAACCGCCACCATGGTAAAGCTGGAGCTGTTCTCCTTGCTGGACAAGTTCGGCCTGTCCCTAAACGCCCAGCCCCAGGAGGACGCCCCTGCCGCGGAGCGCCCCGGCCTCAAGGAGTATGAAGACGGCGCCCCCCTGCTGCCCATGCTGGAGGACGCGGGCCAGGCCATCTTCTACGCCCAGTGGGAAAACGGCGCCCTGAAAAGCCTGGTGTTCTCCCACAAGGGGGAGGTGCACCGGGTAGAGCCCGACGAGGCCTTTTTGCGGGCCTTCTTTAAGAATGACCGCATCCGGAAATACACCCACGACACAAAGCCCCTCCACCGCCGGGCCCTGGAGCTGGGCTGCAAGATGGAGGCCGTCCGCATGGACACGGCCTTGGCGGGGTACCTGCTGAACCCCTCCGCCTCCGGCTACGACGTGGAGCGCCTCTGCGCCGAGTACGGCGTGGCCCTGGCGGATTTCGAGGAGCCGGAGCTGAACTTTGGGGCGGCCATGCCGGGACTGTGCCGGGCCCTGGAACAGGCCATCGCCGAAAACAACCAGCAGGAGCTGCTGGAGGCCATTGAAATCCCCCTCAGCTTTGTGCTGGCCCAGATGGAGCACATCGGCTTCTATGTGGACAGGGAGAGCATCCAGGCCTACGGCAAGGAGCTGGAGGCCCAGGTAAACCAGCTCCACGACGAGATCATCCAGGAGGTGGGGTACGAGTTCAACATCAACTCCCCCAAGCAGCTGGGGGAGGCGTTGTTCGGCAAGCTGGGGCTGCCCCACGGGAAAAAGACAAAGAGCGGCTGGTCCACCAACGCCGACGTGCTGGAGGAGCTGCGGCTGCTCCACCCGGTGGTGGACAAGGTGCTGCGCTACCGCACCGTGGCCAAGCTGAAATCCACCTACTGCGACGGCCTGCTGAAGGTCATCGGCCCCGACGGCCGGGTGCACTCCACCTTCAACCAGACGGAGACCCGCACCGGCCGCATCTCCAGCGCCGAGCCCAACCTGCAGAACATCCCCGTGCGCACACCCATCGGCCGGGAGCTGCGGAAGTTCTTCGCCGGCGCAAAGGGCAACCTGCTGGTGGACGCGGACTACTCCCAGATCGAGCTGCGGGTGCTGGCCCACGTGGCGGATGACGCTGCCATGAAGGAGGACTTTTTGGAGGGCCGGGACATCCACACCGCCACGGCGGCCCGCGTGTTCCAAATGCCCGTGGACATGGTCACCAAGGACATGCGCTCCAAGGCCAAGGCCGTAAACTTCGGCATTGTCTACGGCATAGGGGCCTTCTCCCTGTCCAAGGACATCGGCGTCACCCGCAAGGAGGCCGACGACTATATCAAAGAGTACCTGCGCAACTACGCCGGCGTGGACGCCTATATGAAGCGCGTGGTGGAACAGGCCAAGGAGAAGGGCTATGTGGAGACCCTTTTCGGCCGGCGGCGCTATCTGCCGGAGCTGAAAAGCGGCAACTTCAACCTGCGGGCCTTTGGGGAGCGGGTGGCCCGGAACATGCCCATCCAGGGGGCGGCGGCGGACATCATCAAAATCGCCATGATTCGCGTCAGCTCCCGTCTGGCCCGGGAGGGCTTGCAGGGCAAGCTCATCCTCCAGGTCCACGACGAACTCATCGTGGAGTGCCCCCCGGAGGAGCGGGAGCAGGTGGAGCGCATCCTCCAGGAGGAGATGGAGGGGGCGGTGCGCCTCTCCGTGCCCATGGTGGCGGAGGCGGGCTCCGGCCGCACCTGGTTTGAGGCCAAGGAGTGAGCCCATGGGAGAGCTGCTGTTTTGCTGCCCCCTGTGCGGCGGGGCCTTGACCCGCCAGGAGCACCGGGCGGTGTGCCCCCAGGGCCACAGCTTTGACGTGGCCCGCCAGGGGTACGTCCACCTGCTGCCGGTGAACAAGATGCACTCCAAGCTGCCCGGGGACAGCCGAGAGATGGTGGAGGGCCGCCGCCGCTTTTTAGAGGCGGGCTATTACGCCCCCTTCCGGCAGGAGCTGTGCCGCTTGGCGGCAGCGTGCGCTTCCCAGCTGGGAAGCCCGGCCGAGGAGGGGCTGCTCCTCTGCGACGCCGGCTGCGGGGAGGGCTACTACACCGCCGGCCTGCGGGAGGCTTTGCCCCAGGCCCGGGTGTGCGGGTTCGACATCTCCAAGCTGGCGGTAAAGGCCGCCGCGGGCAAGTACAAATCCGTGGAGTTTGGGGTGGCAAGCTCCTTCGCCATCCCCTTGGGGGAGGCAAGCGTCCACCTGCTGACAGACGTGTTTTCCCCCTTGGCGGCGGAGGAGTTCGCCCGGGTGGTAAAGCCCGGGGGCTTTTTCCTCTACGCCGTGCCGGGGGAGAGGCACCTGTACGGCCTCAAGGAGCTGCTGTACGAGAACCCCTATGAAAACCCCCACCGGGAGACGGAGTACCCGGGCTTCCGGTTTGTGGGGCGCACCGCCGTGCGGGGGGAGATTCGCGTCCCGGACAGCCAAACCGCCGTGGATTTGTTCACCATGACGCCCTACTATTGGAAAACCGGTCCCCAGGCCGCTCAGCGCCTGGAGACGGTGGAGGGCTTTTCCACCGAGATAGGATTTGACTTCCTGCTGTACCAGCGGCAGTAGCCCCGGGGGAAGGCCCATATACAACGCGCGCCTGCGGGAAAGGCCGGCGCGACACTCTTTTGGGAGGAATTACAATGGCAAAAACAACGAAACTGACGCTGCACCCCAAGTTCACCATTGGGGAAATCTCGCCCCGGCTGTACGGCGCCTTTTTGGAGCCCATCGGCACCATGGTCAACGGCAGCATGTACAACCCCAAGCACCCCACCGCGGACAGCCAGGGCTTCCGCCAGGACTTCATCGCCGCCCTGCGGGAAGCGGGCCTGCCTGCCCTGCGGCTGCCCGGGGGCAACTTTGTCTCCGGCTGGGAGTGGAAGGACTCCATCGGCCCCAAGGAGCAGCGCAAGGCCCACCTGGATTTGGCCTGGCACCAGTACATCCCCAACGACGTGGGCCACGACGAGTACCTGCAGTGGGCGGAAAAGATTGGCACCCAGCCCATGTACACCATCAACCTGGGCACTGGCACCCTGCTGGACGCCATCCACATCGCCGAGTACACCAACCATTCCGGCGGCACCTATTGGTCCGATTTGCGCCGCCAGTACGGCCGGGAGCAGCCCTACGGCGTAAAGACCTGGTACCTGGGCAACGAGATGGACGGCCCCTGGCAGATAGCCTCCTGGGAGAAGGACCCCAAGGGCTACGGCGTCCTGGCCAACGAGACCTCCAAGGCCATGAAGTGGGTGGACGGCTCCATCGAGACGGCGGTGTGCGGCTCCTCCTCCCCCTTTATGGGGCACTTCCCCCAGTGGGATCTGGAGGTGCTGCAGGAGTGCTACAACGCCGTGGACTATGTCTCGCTGCACCACTACCACACCGCCGCCCCGGGGAACTACTTCCAGCTGCTGGGCGGTGCGGCGTACATCGAGGACTACATCGAGACCGAGGCGGCCCTGTGCGACTTTGTCCAGGCCAAGATGCGCTCCCCCCGCAAGCTGATGCTCTCCTTCGACGAGTACGGCGCCATGATGCGCCCTCTCCAGGGCATCGAGCACCCCGGCTGGGGCCCCTATAACCTGTACCACTCCCACTACCGCTTCGACCCCAACGCCACCTACGTCCGCCACGACCCGGACAACATGGTGGACGACCGCCGCCGGGAGGTGGGGGACATGGTCCCGGCCCTGGGCAGCGCCAGCATTCTGCTGGCCTTCCTGCGCCACGCGGACAGGGTGAAGATTGGCTGCATGACCAGCGGCCTGGGGGCCCTTTGCGCCACCGACAGGGAGCACGTCTGGCGCACGGCCTCTTACTACCCCTTCCACCAGCTGATGGAGTACGGCCGCGGCCAGTCCTTGCAGGTGGCGGTGGAGGGCGACACCTTCGACCTGCCCGCCTACGCGGTAAACGACACCTCTCAGTACCCGGCCAAGGAGGGCCTGCCCTATGTGGACGCGGCAGCCGCCTACGACGAAAAAGCAGGCGCCTTGACGCTGTTCGCCATCAACCGGGACCCCGCCGGGGATACCCAAATCCAGCTGGACGTCTCCGCCTTCGAGGGCTACCGCTTTGTGGAGCACCTGGAGCTGTGCACCCCGGACATGGACGCCCGCAACACCTGGGAGGCCCCAGATACCATCGCCCCCGCCGTGGGGCAGTCCGCCAAGGAGGAGCAGGGCGTGGTCACCGCCACCTTAAAGCCCCTGTCCTGGAACGTCCTCCGCTTTGAGAAGTAAACAGCCGCATACAGGCAGCATACAGCTGCGGCCTGGATCGCATGAAAAAAAGCAAGCCTTTGGGGGCTTGCTTTTTTGCGTCTTACACAGTGTCTTCCGTGGGGCCGGGCTGGGGCGCCTTCTCTTGCCGAGGCACGGTTTGCCGCCGGCTTCTCTTTGGCCGGGCGTCACACATGCCTATCCCGGTAATAATACTCCAAATTCCGGTCGGTGATTTCCCGGATGGCCTTGCAGGGGTTGCCCGCGGCGATGGTGTTGGGGGGCACGTCCTTTATGACCACGCTGCCCGCGCCGATGACGGAGTTGGCGCCAATGCGCACGCCGGGGCAGATGGACACGTTGCCGCCAATCCACACGTTGTCCTCGATGATGACCTCGAAGCTGTACATCTCCCCGTGGGGCCGCAGCTTGTAGTGGACCGGGTGGCCGGTGGAGCAGAGCATCACGTTGGGGCCGATGAGCACAAACTGGGGCTGGTTGGCCAGGGATACCGCGGCCAGTTCGTCCTGCCCCACAAAGTTGAGCATGAAGGAATCCGCCAGCCCCACCGCGGTGGAGAACAGGCTTTGCAGAACGATGGGAACAGCCAGGGGGAGAAGCTCCCGAAGGAAGCTTGTGTTGTTCGCGGCTTTCCCTTGTTCCATCTTACCTCATCCCCTCTCTACCACCGTTTATTGCATAGGTGTAGGAGGTTGTCAACATAGAATTTCCAGAAATGTGGATATGTTTTATAGAAAAAGTTCCCGCAGTGGTGCAGGCGTCACGTCCCCTGTGGTTTTTTCCAACTCCGCTTGCCCGGGGAGCTGTAGGCAGAACCCAGCTGGGGCCACAAAGCTGGCTCCCTTTGCGGCGTTTGAAGCAGCGAGCTGGCTCCGGCGGAGCGGCTTCTGCATGCCGTGTCTTTCTTCTCCCGGAAAAAGTAGAGCAGCAGGGGTTGGCCTGCTGCTGCGCGGCGGGGAGAAAATCGGGGACGTTGCCGTGGCGGTGGGGTACGAGAACAGCCCCCACTTCAGCCGGGCGTTTAAAAAGTTCTACGGCGTCAGCCCCAAACAGTACCAAAGCTCGGGCCAGGATTCTACCTGAATCGCGTCCCAAGCAAAAAGCCGGGAGACCTCCCCTTGCGGAAAGGCCTCCCGGCTTTGGTATGAACGATTCCTCCGAAATGCTTTTGTGTTTATTGGGCCTGCCTCACCACATACCGGCCTGCCGGAAAAACAGCCTTTACGGCGGCGCCGTCCTGCTGGGCGGCAACATCCGCCGCTTTCGCGGGGACGCCGTTGATAGTCAGCTGCTCCAGGTCGGCGTTGGGCAGCACCAGCGCGCCCTCGCCGTCAAAGGGGACGGCAAAGGTGTAGGTCAGGCTGCCGTCTTCCTCGTACTGCCAGCCGCTTTCGTACAGGCCGGCGGGGGAGTTGACCGTGGCCTTGGCCCGGCCCAGGCGGCTGTCCGGCTCGGGGGCCAGGCGCACCCGCTTGAAGCCAGGGGCTTCCTCGGTGGGGTTGATGCCGCACATGTTCCGGTACATCCACTCCACAATGGAGCCGTAGGCGTAGTGGTTCATGGAATTCATGCCAATGCCGCTGATGACGCCGTCGGGCAGCACCGCGTTCCACCGCTCCCAGATGGTGGTGGCGCCCATGTTCACCTCGTACAGCCAGCTGGGAAGGTCCTCCTGCAGCAGCAAGGTGTACGCCGTCTCGCTGTCGCCGCACTTGGAGAGGGCCCGGCACAGCACAGGCGTGCCCAGGAAGCCTGTCTTCAAGTGCATCTCGGCGCCCTCCAGCAGGGACTTGAGGGCCTGGCGGTTCTTTTCCTCATAGCCTTCCGGCACAAGCCCATACATCAGGGAGAGCACCAGCCCCGTCTGGGTGGCGGCCGCGCACCGGCCTGTGGCGGTGAAGAACTCCTTCCGGATGGCTGCCTTAATCTCCTGGGCCAGCTGCCCGTATTCCTGCTGTTCCGCGGAATAGCCCAGGGCCTTCGCCGCCCCGGCGAGAATCTGGGCGCAGCGGTAGTAGTAGACAGAGCACAGGAACGTCACGTCCGTGCCGCCCCACACAGTCTCCGGGTCCATGCCGTAACGGGGGCCGTCCAAGGCAAGCCAGTCGCCGTAGTGGAACTTCACCGCCTGCCACAGGCGGGTGCTCCCCGTGGCGGCGTCCTCCCCACGGACCCACTCCAGCCAAGCCTTCATGGCGGGGTAGTGCTCCCGCAGCTTCTCTTTGCCGCCGTTGTAGATGTAGCTGTTCCAGGGGACGATGGCCGCGGCGTCCGCCCAGCCGCAGGCGCCCTGCTCCCGGATGATGTTAAAGTCGCCGCCGGGCCGGGCGATGACCGGCGCCACATGGGGAACGCTGCCCCCGCGGATTTCCTGCTCCTTCCACATATCCCGGCAGTACTTGTCGTAAAAGGCCGCGCAGTCCATGACAAAGCAGGCGGTGGAGCTGAACACCTGGGCGTCGCCCGTCCAGCCCATGCGCTCGTCCCGCTGGGGGCAGTCGGTGGGCACGTCCACAAAGTTGTCCTTTTGGCTCCACTTGGCGTTGAGAATCAAGCGGTTCACCTTTTCGCTGCCAGTCTCCAAGAAGCCGATTTCCTCCAGGTCGGAGTAGAGGCTGTAGCCCAAAAAGGCGCTCTCATCGGGCTTGCCGCCGGGCCAGCCCGTCACCTTGATGTACCGGTAGCCATAGAAGGTGAAATAGGGGCGCACCACGGTCGGCCGTCCATCGGAAATGTAGCGGTACTCGCACAGGGCGGAGCGCATGTTGTCCCGGTAGAAGCAGCCGTCCTGCAGCAGCTCGCCGAACTGCAGGCGCAGCTCCGTGCCCTGGGGCAGGTTGGCGCGCAGCGCAAAGCCGCCGGTGATGACCTGGCCCATGTCCAGCACCCACTCGTCCTTTTTGGTGTGGAGCAGCGCGGGGTGGAACTCCTCCTTCCGCCGGATGGGCAGGCTCAGGCGGGGGGAGGGCTCCGCCAGCGGCAGGCTGGGGGTGACCTCCTCCACCGGCAGCCAGCCGGCCCCATCCCCTTCGGGGGCGGCCCAGTGGGGGATTTCCTTGGCCTGCTCGTAGCGCTCGCCGTCGTAAATGCTGCTGAAGGTCACAGGGGAGGGCGCGCACTGCCAGGTGTCGTCCGTCCCCAGCACCACTTCCCGGCCGTCCGCCAGCAAAACGCGGAGCTCCAGCCGGAGGAGGAACTGCTCGGCGAAGGCCTCCGCCGGGAAGCCCTTTTCCCCTGTCTCATAGCTGGCGGGAATGCCCCCAAAGCCAAACCGGCCCTTGGCCCAGCCGTTGCCCAGCATGGCCCCCAGGGTGTTCTGGCCCTGGTGGAGCAGCCCGGTGACGTCGTACGTTTGGTATTGCAGCCACCTGTCATAGGCGGTGCAGCCAGGGGCCAGGTACTCGTCCCCGGCCTTTTCCCCGTTGGCGTACAGCTCGTAGAGCCCCAGGCCCACGGCGTAAACCCGGGCGCGGACAGGCTCCCCCTCCAGGAAGAAGCTGCGGCGCAGCAGGGGATGGACGCTGCTTTCCAGGGAAGGGGCAATCCACTTGCCGGCCCATTCCTCCCCCATTTTGGAGGTTTCAAACCAGGCGGCGGCGCTGGTGGCCTGCTCGCCGTTGTCCCCCTGCACCGTCACCCGCCACCAATACCGGGTGCGGGGCTGCAAGTCCAGGGTGACGGGGCAGTCTACCGAGGACAGGCCGGCGTCCTCGCCGGAGTCCCACAGCAGCCTTTGGAAGCTTTCGTCCGCGGCCACTTCCACCCGCGCCCACTGCTGCTTTTTCGCGTCCGTTTCCTCCACGGTCCAGGAAAAAGACAGGCTGTTCATCTCAAACCCCAGGGGGTTTGTCAGCCGGTTGACCTTTAAACGGTTGATATTCACTGTTTTCTCCTCCCATTATTTGCAGGGTCACTCTTCAATAGCGGCCTTCTGCTGGTTGATTTCCCGAATGATTTGGATGTCGAACTTCTCCTTGCGGCCATAGGTGTACAGGCCGTTGACCTCCTGCTCCACATCGTACAGCTGGGTGTAGCAGAAGCCGCAGATGTCCGGGTTGTTCAGCAAAGCTTCGGTCAGGCCGCGGTAGCGGGCGAAGTACTCCTCGGGGGTGGTGGGCGCGTTGCCATAGCCCCAGCCTTCTACGGTCTCATCGGGCCAGCGGATGCCGCCGTACTCGCTGATGAAGACAGGCTGGCCCTCGTAGGGCTGGTTGAAGAAGGGCGGGCGTCCATTGGGCGCCTCCGGCACAGAGTTGAAGAAGGGGTCCTCCGCCGTGATAACGCCGCCGGTCTCCTCCATGCGCTGGGAGAGGCCGTTGTACCGGGCCAAAAAGCTCTCGGTGTTCTGGTCGTAGTCGTGGATGTCGTAGACTTCGGAAATCACCCGGTAGTTGCCGCTGGAATCGATGCAGGGGCGGGTGGGGTCCAGGCGCTTTGTCAGCTTGTAGATGCTGCTGAGCAAAGCGTTTTTCTCCCGCTCCTCCCGATAGCCCCAGGTCTCGTTGAAGGGGCACCAGCCGATGATGGCCGGATGGTTGAAGTCCCGCTCCACGGCCTCGCTCCACTGGTTGAGGTAGGTCTCGGTGGAGAGGGGATGGGCGTGGTCCAGGCCCCAGTTGGGGTACTCGCCCCACACCAGGTAGCCCAGCCTGTCGCAGTGGTAGAGGAACCGGGCCTCGAACACCTTCTCGTGGAGCCGCGCCCCGTTAAAGCCCGCCGCGAAGGACAGCTGAATGTCTTGAATCAGGTCCTCCTCGGTGGGGGCGGTGTAGATGCCGTCGGGATAGAAGCCCTGGTCCAACACCATCCGCTGGAACAGGGACTTGCCGTTTACCAGGAACTTCTTCCCCTGGAAGCGGGCGTCCCGCAGGCCGAAGTAGCTGTGCACCCGGTCCTCCCCAAAGGTGAGCTCCAAGGTGTAAAGGCCGCCCTTGCCGGGCTCCCACAGGTGGGTTTCCTCCAGCTCCAGCTGGGCGGTGAAGAAGCCGTCCTTTACCCGCAGGGACTTCTGTCCCACAGGGCGGCCCTCCCAGGCGGCGGAGAGGGTCAGCTCCCCTTCGCCCTGGACAGCGCCGGTGACAGTCACCCAGCCGTTTTCCAGGTTGGGATAATACTTGGCGTACTGGATGTAGCTTTGGGGCACGAACTCCAGCCACACCGTCTGCCAAATGCCCGTGGTGCGGGTGTAATCGCAGCCGGAAGAGGCGTACAGGTGGGCCTGCTTGCCCTTGGGCTGCAAGCCGGAGCGGACGTCGTCCCGCACCGCCACAAAGAGGCTGTTCTCCCCCAGGCGCGCCTGCCGGGTGATGTCCAGGGTGAAGGAGGTGTACCCGCCCTTGTGGGTGCCCGCCAGCTCCCCGTTGACGTAGACCGCGGCCTCGTAATCCACCGCGCCGAAGTGCAGCAGCACCTTGCCGGCCAGCTCCTCCTGGCTCAAGGTGAAGGTGCGGCGGTAGGCCACGCCGCTGATAAAGTCTGTGTAGCCAATGCCGGAGAGCTTGCTTTCCGGGCAGAAGGGCACCAGGATCTCCCGGTCGAAGGTCTCCTTCTCCCACAGACGGCGCTCCACAGCGCTGCAGCCAAAGTCGAACGCAAACTCCCAGGTGCCGTTTAGGTTTTTCCAGCTGTCCCGCTCCCATTGGGGATTGGGATGCTCCGGACGTGGTATGTTGCACATAAA
>ERZ809296.2270-NODE-2270-length-18792-cov-22.891071_pt1 | contig 18792 bp, 10 predicted proteins | sample MGYA00520511_ERZ809296 | MGnify/ENA primary metagenome ERZ809296 (study PRJEB31576, sample SAMEA3212662) | Homo sapiens | biome: human-gut; feature: human gut; material: fecal | place: Sweden | collected 2012 ... | reverse complement strand
CGTACTGGGAATCGTTGCCGATGTCGGTGATGCCGATACGGTCGCCGCCAGTCCAAGTGGTTCCGCTGGCGCGGGTGGCGGGGGCGATGTTGGCGGTAAACTGGGCGGCCACGGGGGCACCGTTCAGGTTCTCGTTGTCGTTGTTGCAGGCTACCAGTGCGAGGGCGAGCGCTGCAAGTGCAAAAAATCTTGTCTTCATTATATCTATAATTTTATTATTTACAAATCGGCATTTACATCATCACCTTTCACCTTGAACGTGCTGCGCATAAACTCTGCTTTTTAGGGGTGCAAAAATAATTTCAGCAGAGTCGCATGTCAAGATGAACAACGATGCAAGAAACTGAAAATCACGTTTCTATGAATAATGAAGCAAAAGAAACGAGGTAACGATTTGGAAACCGAAACCTCGTTTAACATTACCTTATTCTACTTTTTTTCTAAAACAAAGGTACTGAAGAAAAGTGCATAATTATTTGATTATCTTTTGCTTTTCACTTTTTTACACCTCTGTTTTTTATCCCCGGAACTCCGAAAACACATCCGGAGTTTTTCGGTTGGGTCCGTTTAGAACGGCAGGTCGTCGACCTGTGCGGGCGCAGAGGCGTAGGAAGGCTCCTCGGCGATGGGCGGCATGTCGGGCATCGGGGCCGCCGCGGCCTCCTGTTTGGGTTGCAGACGCCATGCGCGGATGTCGGTGTACCAGCGGCCGTTGTATTCGCGCGACTCGATGTTGACCGAGACGTTGTAGGTCGAGCCCTCTTTCAGACGGGCCACGTCTTCGGGCTTGTTGAAGAACGTAACGCAGATTTTGCGTGTGAAAGAGCCTTCGTTCATTTCGAAAACCACATCCTGACGCTGCCACTCACCGCGTGCCGACGTTCCCTTCGTCACGGGCAGTATTTTGTAAACGGTTCCTTCGAATTCCATAGTGTAAATAGGGTTTGTTTGCGGCAAAGGTAGCAATTTTCCGGGACATTCGGAGCCTTTCCCGCGGAAAAAACGCCTGACGTCCGAAGATCGGCGGATGCGGCGTTTCTGTCCCGGAACCGCGGCGTGCGCCCCGTTCCGTTCGGCTCCGTCGGAGGTTCGGCCCTTTCTTTTTGCTGCCTGTTACAGTGGCCTGCGGCCCGTAATCCGTATAAAAAAGCAGGACCCGGTTTGCTTTTTTTGCTTTTTTTGAATTATCTTTGGTGCTGTAATGATATTTTTTATTTGTCGGAGCGTTCTGCCGGACTGTCCGGTTTCGGCTGCGTCCGGCGTGTTGGCACCTTTGTCCATGATGAAAAAACTACTGCTTTTTGTTGCGCTTCTCGGCCTTGCGCTGCCCCTGCGGGCGCAGGACGACAAGGCGCTGGCCGCCGCCGCTGCGAAGGCCGACCTGAAACTGATGTCGTTCAACATCCGCTATTACAAGCCCGGCGCCGACGGCGACAACGGCTGGGTTGCGCGGCGCGCCGCCTGTCTGGAGATGATCCGTGCGGAATCGCCCGACGTCATCGGCTTCCAGGAGCCGCACCGGCCGCAGATCGACTATCTGAAGGTGAACCTCCCCGAATACGCCGAGGTCGACATGGGACGCGACGCCGCGACCGACATCGAGAAGAAACCCGACGGCGGCGAGCATCTGATGATCATGTACCGCCGTTCGAAATACATCCTGCTCGACAGCGGGTTTTTCTGGATCAGCCCCACGCCCGAATGCCCTTCGCGGGGCTGGGACGCCATGTGCCGCCGCGTCACGGTGTGGGTGCAGCTCAAGGACCGGAAAACCGGAAAGGAGTTCTTCTATTTCGACACCCATTTCGATCATATCGGCAAGCAGGCCCGCGCCGAATCGGCCCGGATGATGGTCGCCCGGATGAAGCGGATCGCCGGTGAGAAGGCCGCCGTCTTTCTCTCGGGAGACCTGAATACGACCTACGACAACGCCCTGCTCGACCCGCTGAAGGCGTGGATGCAGTCGGCGCGCCATGCGGCCCCGGTGACCGACGAACTGCCGACGTTCAACGACTTCGGCAAGCGTTCGCTGTGGATCGACTTCATTTTCGCCCGCAACGCCCGTGCGCTGGCCTACCGGACCCTTGTCGATTCCGGGCGTTACGGCGTTCCGTTCCTCTCGGATCACAATCCCGTTTACGCGCTCTACAAACTCTGAATCCGCCGGACGGCCGACAAACCCGGATACAACCAAATTCCGATACCATGAAGAACCTTTCCCTCGTTTTCCGCAGCCTCGCGCTGCCCGTGCTGCTGCTGACGCTGAACGCCGCCGGTGCGCAGGAGAAGCAACCGCTCCGTTACGTCGATGCCGCGACGCTGACCGTCATCGGCAAGAGCATGCCCACACCCAAACTGTTCCAGCGGGTCGACACCGCCCGTTACGAACTCTGGCAGCCCGTGAAGAACTACTCGGCCTTCTCCACCGGACTGGCCGTCGTTTTCCGCACCGACAGCCGGACGATCCGCGCCCGGTGGAAAACCGGCGGATACGGATTGGGCCACAACATGACCGCCATCGCCCGCAAGGGTCTCGATCTCTACATCGAGCGCGACGGGCAGTGGGCCTACGCCGGTTTCGGCTGGCCCAAGGGCGACAACCACGACAGCGCGCTGGTCGAGTATATGGACGAGGGCGAAAAGACCTGTCTGGTCTACCTGCCCCTGTGGGACGAGGTGCTTTCGCTGGAACTGGGCATCGACGGCGACAGCCGCATCGAGGCCGTTCCGAACCCCTTCCGCCACCGGATCGTGGTGCTCGGGTCGAGCATCACCCACGGCGCTTCGGCCGGGCGTCCCGGCATGACCTGGACGGCGCGGCTGGCCCGCCGGATGGGACTCGATTTCCTGAATCTCGGTTACAGCGGGCAATGCAAGCTGCAACCCGAATTCGCGCGGATGCTGGCCGAGATGGATGCCGACGCCTTTGTTTTCGACGCCTTCTCCAACCCGAGCGCCGGGGAGATCGAGGAGCGGCTCGACGCCTTCGTGGCGACCGTCCGCAAGGCGCATCCCTCGACGCCGCTGATCTTCATTCAGACCGAGGTCCGCGAGACCGTGAATTTCAACCTCCGGGCGCGGAAATTCGAATCCGACAAGCGCGCCGCCGCCGAAGCGGGCGTCCGGCGGCTGATGAAGGACGACCGGAACATCTACTTCATCGACTCCCGGGGGATGATCGGCACGGACCACCTCGGGACGGTCGACGGTTCGCACCCCTCCGACCAGGGTTTCATGTACATGACCCGCCATCTCGAACCGCAGCTGCGCAAGATTTTCCGGAAATACGGAATCCGCTGATCCGCAGACCGGCAGGGCCGCAGCTTTCGGGCTGCGGCTTTTTCGTTTTTTGGGGCAGGAGGTTGCAAATCTGAAATTAATGCTATCTTTGCTTCCGGTATGACCGAAGATTTCATTCAGGAAAACGAGGATCGGGAACTGTTCCGGCGGATCAAGCAGGGGAGCGAGGAGGCTTTCCGGGTGGTTTACGGGAAGTATCACCGGATACTCTATGCCGTGGCCCTGAAGATGCTGAAGGACCGTTCCGCGGCCGAGAACGCCGTGCAGCACGTCTTCGTGAAACTTTGGATCGGGCGGCAGGAGATGACCGTCATGCTGAGCCTGCGGAACTACCTCTACACGATGACCCGCAACTACATCCTCAATTACCTGCGCAGCCGCAATACCGAGCTGGTGCACAGCTACCGCCTGGCGCAGCTCATTCCCGAGGCTTCGGACCCGCTCGACGCGCAGATCGAGCGCGAGGATCTTTTGCAGATGCTCGATACGGTGATCGCGGGGCTTCCGACCCAGAAGCGGCAGGTCATGTACCTGCGCAAGGCGGGCTATTCGAACCCCGAGATCGCCGAAATGCTCAATCTTTCGGTCAACACCGTCCGTTCGCACTACCAGGAGGGCGTCAAACTCCTGAAGAGCCGTTTCGGCCATATCGTCCTGCTTATCGTCATCCTGCAAACTTTATTTTTATGAACAGACCTTCGGCAGAACTTTTGCATAAGACGCTCGAAAACCGCGCCACCGCCGCCGAGGCCGCTTCGGTCGCCGAGTGGCTCGCCACCGATTCGGGCCAGGCATGGGCCAGTCGCTACATCGGCCGCGACTTCGACCGGCAGGAGTCCTGCGGCGACTATGAGCGGGAGGAGGTCGCCTCGGAGCGCATCTTCGCGCGGATCAAAACCGCCCTCACGCGCGGCCGGCGGCGCCGCATTCTTTTTCGCGTCGCCGCCGTCGTGATTCCCGTCGCGCTGGTGCTGGGCGTCGCCCTGCGTCTCGACCGTCAGGTAGGGGGCATCTTTTCGGATGCGGAGTACGGCGAATTCGTCGTCGACCGGGGGCGGCGTACGCAGTGCCTGTTTCAGGACGGCACGGTCGCCCACCTCAATTCCGAGTCGAAAATCCACTATCCCGTGAAGTTCGGGCTTTTCGAGCGTCGCATCCGGCTCGAAGGCGAAGCCTACTTCGAGGTGACCCACAATCCCCGGCGGCCGTTCGTCGTGGAGTTCGAGGGCGGAGAGATCCAGGTGCTCGGCACGTCGTTCAACGTCAAGGCCTACCGCGACGATGACATCGTCGCCGTAACGCTCGACGAGGGGCGCGTGGTGCTCGACGACCGCCGCGGCGGTCGTTTCGAACTGTCGCCCTCCGAACAACTGCTCTACGACCGCCGCTCGGGCGAGGGGCGGATCGTCCGCGGCGCCGACGCCATGCGTTATTCGATCTGGAAGGACGACGTGATCTCGTTCCGCGACACGCCCCTTGCAGAGGTGCTCGAAACCCTTTCGCGGTGGTACGACGTGCGCTTCGAAACCGACGGACAGCCCGATCGCCCCATATCCTACACCTTTGCGACCGACAATACGCTGCTGGATAATGTTTTGCGTGAAATGGAACTGATCTCTCCGGTGCGTTTCGAACGCACCAAAACAGAAATAAAGGTAAGTTTCAGATAAAAAAAAGAGTTTCGGCTCATCGTTTTTTCCCGTTTGCGTGTCTATTCTGTGAAAAGCGCGCAAACGGGCTTTTTAGTAAACAACTACCTAAACTAATCTGTATGAAACGAATCAGACTACTCTTTCTGATGCTGCTTTGTGTAGCCGGGACGGCCCTGACGGCCCGGGCGCAGAAAGTGACGTTGAATTTCCGGAATGCCAAGCTCGAACAGGTGTTCGGGCGGATTACCGAGCAGACGGGCTACACGTTCTACTATGCGCGTCCGACGGTCAATCCCGACAAGGTCGTCAGCATCGCCGTCGCGGATGTCGACGTGCGTGCGGCGCTGAAACAGCTGCTGGCGGACGACAAGGTCGAAATCGAGATCCGCGACGGCAAGATTTACCTTTCCCCCCCCCCCCCCCCCCCCGGCAGAGTGCCGCTGTGCCGCAATCCGTTAAGGGCGTCGTCCGGGATGCCGCGGGCCAGCCCGTTGTCGGGGCCGCGGTGATCGTCAAGGGAACCACCCGCGGCGTGAGTTCCGGGACCGACGGCTCGTTCTCGTTCGAGGGTCTGGCTGACGGCGCCGTGCTGCAAGTCTCGGCGCTGGGCTACGCCACTGCCGAAATCCCGGTCGGCAACCGTTCGTTCGTCACCGTGGAGCTGAAGGAGGACGCCACGCTCGTCGACGAGGTGGTGGTCGTGGGCTACGGCACGCAGAAGAAGGCCAACCTGACGGGCGCCGTCGACCAGGTCTCCTCGGAACTTCTGGAGAACCGTCCCGTGGCCAACGTCACGCAGATGTTGCAGGGCGCCGTGCCCAACCTCAATATTTCGCTGGCCGACGGCAAGCCCAACCGCTCGGCGTCGTACAACATCCGCGGCAAGACGTCGATCGGCGCGGGCGGATCGGCTCTGGTGCTGATCGACGGCGTCGAGGGCGACCCCGCGATGCTCAACCCCAACGACATCGAGTCGGTCTCGGTGCTCAAGGACGCAGCTTCGGCCGCCATCTACGGTTCGCGCGCACCCTACGGCGTGGTGCTCATCACCACCAAGGACCCGGGCAAACTCACCGACAAGTTCACGATCAACTACACGGGCAACGTCTCCATCCAGCAGCCCACGGCCATTCCCGACGTCGTGGACGACGGTTACGTCTATTCGCGCCTCTTCTACGACGCATGGTACAACTACCGCTTCAACGAGCCGACGGGCTTCAACAACTCGCAGGACTTTTCGCGTGCGTGGCTCGACACCTTCCGCCAGCGCAAACTCGCGGGCAACAAGCTCGAAACGACGGTCGAACCCGACGGCAAGTATGTCTACTACGGCAATACGGACTACTACGACGCACTTTACAAGGATACGGTGATCGCCCAGACGCACAACATCTCGGTCAGCGGTTCGAACGGCAAGATCAGCCACTACCTTTCGGGGCGTCTGTACGACTACAACGGCCTGTTCAACTTCACGCCCGACACCTACCGCACGATGAACCTCCGTTCGAAGGTCTCCTCGCAGGTGTTCAAATGGCTGAAGATCAGCAATAACTTCGACTATACGCACGACCACTACCGTCAGCCGATGGGTTATTCGAAGGAGGGCGGAGGCGTGCTGTGGCGTTCGCTCAACGACCAGGGGCACCCTTCGTCGCCGATCTTCAATCCCGACGGTACGCTCACCAAGTCGGGCGCCTACGCCATCGGCGGCCTGGTGACGGGCAACAACTGGCTCGACCGCACGACCAAGACGCTCAAGAACACCACCACGCTCAACATCACGATGCTGGAGAACCGCCTGCGCCTGACGGGCGACTTCTCGTTCCGCACCAAGGACTACACCGAGACCAAAAAGACCACGGCCATCCCTTACAGCGCCTACGAGGGCGAAATCGTCTACCTCGGCACGCCCGAGACCGACGACGTGATGAAGGAGTCGCTGCAACTGACGACCTATATCGCCACCAACGCCTACGCTGAGTTCGAGGACACCTTCGCCGAGAAACACTATTTCAAGGCGCTGGCCGGTTACAACTACGAGCAGCAGGACTACAAGTCGACCTACTCCGAGCGCAACGGCCTTCTGATGCCCGACGCCGACAACATCAACTTCGCGCTGGGCGACATCATGTCGATCACCGCCGGCGGCAGCCGCTGGCGTTACGTGGGCGCTTTCTTCCGCTTCAATTACGCCTACGACGACCGCTACCTGCTCGAAGTCAACGGCCGCTACGACGGCTCGTCGAAATTTCCGAACAACTCCCAATGGGGCTTCTTCCCCTCGGCTTCGGCCGCCTGGCGCGTTTCGCAGGAGAAGTTCTGGAATGTCAGCCCCAAGGCCGTTTCGAACCTCAAGCTGCGCGCCTCGTACGGTGCGCTGGGCAACAGCAACGTCGATCCCTACACCTACCTCGAGACCTTCGGCCTGTCGACCTTCGGAACCGGTTCGGGCGATGCGGCCCGCTACCTCTTCGGGCAGGCCAAGCTGCGCTACACGAGCCTCCCGGGCCAGATTCCCGACAACATCGGCTGGGAGACCTCCAAAACCTTCGACGTGGGACTGGACGCCGGTTTCCTGAACGGACGGCTGAACCTCACGGCCGACTACTACATCCGCAAGACGGTGGACATGTACACCGTCGGCCCGACGCTTCCCGACACCTTCGGAGCGACGGCCCCCAAGGGCAACTACGCCGACATGAGCACCTACGGCTATGAAATCGCGTTGAGCTACAACGATTCGTTCAAGCTGGCGGGCAAGCCCTTCAATTTCGGAATCAAGGCGACGCTGGCCGACTATTATTCCATAATCGACCGCTATAACAACGCCTCGCGCAAGCTCTCCGATTACTACGAGGGGCAGCGTCTGGGCGAGATCTGGGGTTTCGTCTGCAACGGGCTGTTCCAGTCGCAGGCCGAAATCGACGCGGCGTTCGGCGGCAAGGGCTACAAGAATGACATCATGCAGACCTCCGAGAAGTACATCACCTATCCGGGCGACATGCGCTTCGAGGATCTGAACGGTAACGACGCCATCGACCGCGGCAGCAGCACGGTCGACGATCCGGGCGACCGGAAGATCATCGGCAACTCCGAGCCGCGCTACCTCTACACCATTTCGCTCAATGCCGACTGGAACGGTTTCTTCCTCTCGGCGCTGTTCGACGGCGTGGGCAGACAGCAGTGGTTCCCCAGCGACGAAAGCCTTTTCTGGGGCATGTACAACCGTCCCTACAACCAGGTTCCGACGTGGCATCTGCAAAACTACTGGACCGAGGAGCGTCCGAACGCCTACCTGCCGCGCTACGTGGGCTACTACGGCCCGATGAACGCCAATACGGTCAATGTCAATACGCGCTACCTGCAGGACGTGTCGTACATCCGGCTGAAGAATCTTCAGTTCGGTTACGAGCTGCCCAAGCGGTGGATCTCGAAGATCGGTCTTTCGAAGGTCTCGGTCTACTTCTCGGGCGAGAACCTCTGGAGCTGGTCGCCGCTCTACCGCCACACGAAGGATTTCGACGTGACGGTGGCCAGCAAGAAATCCGACTCGGATATTTCCAACAGCAAGGGCGACGGACATAACTATCCCGTGATGCGCAGCTTCAGCTTCGGCATCTCGATCACCTATTAAACTGTTTACGTGCTATGAAAAGATCAACCTATATATGGAGTCTGCTCGTGGGCTGCGTTGCGTTCGCCACGTCGTGCGACCTGACGGAGAACGTGCAGGTGAAAGCCGACAAGTCGATGATCTTCGGATCGAAATCGGGTCTCGAACTCTACTCCAATTCGTTTTACAAGGCCCTGCCGACGCTCAAGAACGGCTTCATGCAGGACAAGATGTGCGACGTGGGGGCCGTCAGCAACACCGACACCTTCATCAAGCAGGGTGCCTACAACACCGAGACGGCGACCAGCTGGAGCTGGGGCGCGCTCAAGAACGTGAACTACTTCATCGACGGCTGCAACGACCCGAAATACTGCACCGTCGAAGCCGAGACGCGCGACAACTACCTGGGCATCGCCCGTTGGTTCCGTGCGTGGTTCTACTACGACAAGCTGACCACCTACGGCGAAGTTCCCTGGTTCCCCAACGACATCCAGTCCTACCAGAACGACGTGATGTACAAGGACCGCGACAGCCGCGACGTGATCATCCGCAACCTGATCGCCGACCTCGATTTCGCCTACGAGCACATCCAGGCCACCTCGTCGACCGGCAGCGCGACGCTCACGCGCTGGGCCGCCGCCGCGCTCAAGTCGCGCGTCTGCCTCTTCGAAGCGGCTTACCGCCGTTACCACAACCTCACGGGGCTTGAGATAACCCCCGAGGAGCTGTATCGCGAGGCCGCCAAGGCCGCCAAGCTGGTGATCGACAACAGCGGTTGCTCGCTCAACACCGCCGCGGGCAAGAAGGGCGCCTATCGCGACCTGTTTTACAGCGAGACGCCGCTGACGCAGGAGGTGATCCTCGCCGTCTGCGCCAACGAGAAATCCGGCATCTTCGGCGAGCAGAACTGGTGGTTCAACGCCCGCTCGTACGGACTGTGCTGGAGCCTCGTCCGCTCGTTCGTCCACACCTACCTCAAGCAGGACGGCACGCCCTTCACCGCCGCCGCCGACTACGCCGTGAAATCCTTCGCCGAGGAGATGGAGGGGCGCGACCTGCGCCTGGAGCAGACCGTGCGCGGCCGCAACTTCCTGTGGGACGGCAAGACGGCGGTCGCCGACATCAAAAACCTTTCGCTCACGGGCTACCAGGTGATCAAGTACACGCTCGACGAATCGAAGTACGACGGCGGTGCGAAGAACATCAACAGCATTCCGCTGATCCGCTATGCCGAGGTGCTGCTCAACTACGCCGAGGCGCAGGCCGAACTGGGGGTGATCACCGACTCCGAATGGGCGCTCACGGTCGGTGCGCTGCGTAAGCGCGCGGGTATCACGGGCGGCACGGAGACGCTGCCCACGACCGTCGACAGCTACCTGCAAAGCACCTTTTATCCGGACGTGACCAGCCCCGTGCTGCTCGAGATCCGCCGCGAGCGGGCCATCGAACTCGTCGCCGAAGGCATGCGCTTCGACGACCTGCGCCGCTGGAAGTGCGGATCGCTGATGGAGAGCCTGCCGTGGAGCGGCATTCACATCCCCGGGTTGGAGCAGCCCGTCGATGTCAACGGCGACGGCGTGAACGACTACTACTTCACCGAGGGCGAGGTTGCGTCGGCTCCGGCGGCCTACAAGAACATCGCCGTCCGCGTCAATCAGGACGGCGTGGGGCTTTATGCCGAGGCGAATGCCGTGTCGGGTTACGATCTGGTCTACAAGACCGGTGCGGGCGACCGCTACTGGTATCCCGACGGGCGCCAGTACCTCTATCCGATTCCCGCCAAGGTGATCCGCGATTACAGGAACGCGGGCTATACGATCTCGCAGAACCCCGAGTGGGACAACGAATAAATAAAAAGCAAGACCATGAGAATATTCCGTTATTTACTGACTTTTTCGTTGAGTTTCGCCTTCGTTTTCGCCGCCGGGTGCAGCGATCCGAAGCCCGATTACTCGGAATTCTACAAACCCCAGCCCGGCGACGAACCGGAGGAGCCGGTCAATCCCGGACTTGAGGACAATCAGCTGAAAGTCATGTCGTTCAATGTGCGTTACAGCTCGGGCGACGACGGTGCGAACAGTTGGGACAACCGCAAGAAGGCCGTTCCGGCGATGTTCGCCGACCAGCAGCCGACGGTGCTCGGCGTGCAGGAGGCGCGGCTCGACCAGAAGACCTACATGGACGAGAACTGCGCGGGCTACAAGAGCGTCGGCGTGGGCCGCACCGACGGCCAGAATGCCGGTGAGTTCATGGCCATCTACTATCTCGCCGATGCCGTGAAGCTCGAAAAGTGGGGGACCTTCTGGCTCTCCGACACCCCCGACGTCCCGTCGGTCGGCTGGGACGCCTCGACCTACCGCACGGCCACGTGGGCCTTGTTCACCCACTACAAGTCGGGCCGCAAGTTCTTCTACGTCAACACCCACATCGACCATGTGGGGCAGGTGGCGGCCCAGAAGTCGATGGAGCTGATCGAGGCGAAGATCCGGTCGCTCAACCCCGACAACCAGCCGACGGTGCTGACCGCCGACTTCAACAAGATGCTCGACAGCCCGATTTTCGACGGCGTGAAGAAGTTCATGGCCGACGCGCGCACGACCGCTCCCGTGACCGATAACAAGGCGTCGTTCAACAACTTCGGCGGGGCGACCAACTACCCGCGCATCGACCACATCTTCAGCTCGGGCTTCACGCCCCTGCGCTTCGCCACCGTCGACCAGCGTTACGAGAAGGTCCCCTACATTTCGGACCACTATCCCATCGCGGCCGTGTTAGAGTTCAAGTAATCCTGCAACCAAAGCTCAAAACCGATTGAAATGAAACGATTTATCTATATACTGGCCGCTTTCGCCCTCATGGGGGCCGTCTCCTGCCAGCCGGACGAGGAAGTGGCGGTCCACGCCTCGTTCACCACCGACAAGGAGTCCTACGATGTGGGCGATCCGGTGGTGCTCACCAACACTTCGACGGCCGAAAACGCCCTGATCGCCATCTGCAAATGGGAGCTGGGCAAGGGCGTCGTCTCCTACGAAACCACTCCGGAGAACATCTCCTACGATCAGGCCGGAGAGTATGTCATCAAGCTGACCGTTACCTCCGACCGCGGGGCGAAGAAGTCGTCGTTCGAGAAGACCATTCGGGTCGTGGACAACAACATCCGGCCCGTGGCCGACTTCACGTGGTCGCCCGAGAAGGTCGTGGCGGGCGAACCGGTGCAGTTCACCGACCGTTCGACCGACGAGGACGGCGAGGTGGTGGCCTGGGAGTGGAAATTCGGAACCACGACCTCCGACAAGCAGAACCCCGAATTCACCTTCGCGGCGCAGGGGGCTACGGAGGTCTCGCTGACCGTGACCGACAACAAGAAAGGCAGGAACACCAAGACGGTGACCATCGACGTGGGCCGCGGCGCCATCAGCCTCGACCTGCTCTGGTCGTACCCCTACGACGACACGAAGGACGCCTATGTGTTCGGCACGTCGCCCGCGGTCAGCCCCGACGGCGAGTATGTCTATGTGACTTCGACGGGTTATTCGCTGGTCTGCTTCACGAAGGCCGGCGAGCGTCTCTGGGCCTTCGACATCGGCAAGGACGGTGCGTCGGCCGAGAACAACAGCGGTTCGATCAAGGTGCAGTCGCCGACGCCTTCGGTCGACGAGGACGGTACGGTCTACGCGCTGGCGGGCTTCAACGAGCCGAACAAGGACGCGGGAGGCAGCGCGTTCTACGCCGTCAGCGGCGGCGCCGGGGGCGGCTCGCAGGTCTGGCATGTGAATACGGGCGTGAACACCAGCTTCCGGTTCCTCTCGCCGGCCGTCACCGAGAAATACCTCTTCATTGTGGCGCGCAACGTGCCTTCGGGGCACCAGAATTTCCAGGTCTACGACAAATCGTCGGGCGACCTGGTGGACGAGCGGCACGTCAACGGCGGCTCCTACGGCGGCGTGCTGCCGCTCAAAAACGGCATGGTGATCGCCGGTACGGGCGGCAGTCACGGCATGCGCGTCTTCTTCCCCGACGGCGCGGGCAAGTGGAAATTCTCCTGCGTGAAGTCGAACGGCCGCGAGCACAACTACGGCGGCAGCGGCAAGGATGCTACGTGCGAGGCGCCGAACGGCACGCAGCCTGCGTCGGGTCCCGGCGGCAAGGTCTACATCCTGTTCCAGAACCAGGGCGTGCGTGCGGACAAGAGTCTGGGCGGGGGTGTCGTCTACTGTTATGATCCGGCAAAGACCGTCTACGGGCAGACGCCCGAACCGGACTGGTACTGTCCCGTCAAGGGCGATTGCGCCCAGTCGGGCATGGGCGTGGCGCTGGGCGAGGACGGCACGGTCTACGCCGCGACGCAGAAGACCGGCAGCGTGGCGGCCCACGTCACGGCCATCTCCGCGCAGGGCGTGAAACGCTGGGAGCACGCCGCCGACGGCGACATCAACGGCGTTCCGGCCGTCGACGATCAGGGTTTCGTCTATTACAACGACCGGACTACGGGCAAACTGGTGAAACTCCGCCCGGAGGACGGCTCGCGCGTGGCGGAGATCAAGCTGGCCGACGAGCTGCGTTCGTCGCCGACGATCTCCTACGACGGCACGATCTACGTCAACGGCATGAAGGACGACAAGCCCACCGTCTTCGCGGTGAAGGGTGCGGCCGAGGGCTGCGCCGCGTCGTGGTCGCAGCAGGGAGGCAACCCATCCAAAACCGAGTATATGTACTGATCCGCTGAAAATCAGGGATGAGCGGGCCGCGTCACACGACGCGGCCCATTTTTTTCGGCCTTCGTGTATGTCGTTTACGGCAAAATTCCCTCTTTATTATGGAACGGGCGCAGGAACCGGGACGAAAAGAACCTCGAACACAATTCTAAATTTCAGCAGATGATCCGAAAACTATTGGTGCTGTTGCTCTGCCTCACGGCGGCGACGGCGACGGCGAAGAAGCCCAAATCCTCCGCTTCGAAGAAGGCGGAGAGTTCGGCCGAAAAACCGAAGGAAAGCGATTACGACAAACTCTTCAAGGAGAAACATACGGTGGCCGACGGCATGTTCCGCCTGCACGACGTCAAGGGGAAGCTCTATTTCGAGATTCCCGATTCGCTTTTCGGGCGCGAAATGCTGCTCGGATCGACCATTTCGGAGGTTTCGGACAACGCTGCGGCGACGACCGGCTCCAAGTCGGACTATCCGCTGCACGTGGTTTTCACGCGCAACGACCGTTCGGTCCAACTGCGTACGGTCAACTGCGAGAACATCACCGACGAGACGGGGGCTTCCCGCGCGCTGGCCGAGGCGGTGAAGCGGAACACGGCCGATCCCATCCTGCGCAATTACAAGATCGAGGCCTGGAACCGGGACAGCACGGCCGTGGTGGTCAACGTCACGGACCTGTTCGTGGCCGACGTGGAGGAGATGTCGCCCTTCTCGAAGTACGGACTTTATACGGCTTTCGAGCTGAAGAAGACCTTCCAGAAGGAGCGTTCGATGCTGGGCGAAATCAAGGCTTTCAGCGACAATGTGGTGGTGCGCAGTACGTTGAGCTATATTTTCACGCTCACCCGCGGCCGCACGACGCTGGTCAAGGACCAGCCGCTGACGGCCGTGATGACCCGTTCGCTGGTGCTGCTGCCCCGCGAGCCTTACCGTCCGCGCATCACCGACAGCCGCATGTCGGTGTTCCCGACCGGCAAGGTGCTTTTCAGCGAGCATGAGCAGCGTGCCAAGGTGATCTACTACGCCCACCGCTGGCGGCTGGAGCCGTCGGATATGGATGCCTGGAAGCGCGGCGAGCGGGTCGCGCCGAAGAAACAGATCGTTTTCTACGTTGACGACGGATTCCCGGAGATGTGGAAAAAGCATATTTTCGAGGCCGTCGATCAGTGGAACGAGCCTTTCGGGCGCATCGGATTTAAAAACGCCATCGCCGCAAAGCCCTATCCGAAGGACGATCCCGAATTCGATCCCGACAACATCAAGTATTCGTGCATTCGCTACGCGCCGATCGCCATCGCCAACGCCATGGGGCCTTCGTGGGTCGATCCGCGCAGCGGCGAGATACTCAACGCTTCGGTCTATGTCTACCACGACGTGATGAAACTGCTGAACAACTGGCTGTTCGTCCAGACGGCGCAGGCCGACGAGCGCGTGCGCGCCGTGACGATTCCCGAGGAGGTGATCGGCGACGGACTGCGCTACGTCGTGGCCCACGAGGTCGGCCATTGCCTGGGTTACATGCACAACATGAGCGCCTCGGCGGTGATTCCTGTCGATTCGCTCCGCTCGCCGTCGTTCACGCAGAAGTACGGCACGACCACCTCGATCATGGACTACGCTCGCTTCAACTACGTGGCCCGGCCCGGGGATAGGGAGCGCGGCGTGAAGCTCACCCCGCCGCGTTTCGGCCTCTACGACTACTATGCCGTGAAATGGCTCTACACGCCCGTGCCCGACGCTGCGACGGCTGCCGACGAATATGCCGTCACTTCGAAATGGATAACCGGGGCCGCCGCCGATTCGGTCTACCGTTTCGGCAAGCAGCAGTTCAGCCGCTCGATCGATCCCCGTTCGCAGTCGGAGGATCTGGGCGACGACGCCGTGAAGGCCTCGGGCTACGGCATCGCCAATCTGAAATACATTCTCGGCAACATGAACGCCTGGATCGGCGCCCAGGACCCCGATTTCTCCCAGCGGCGCACCCTCTACGACGAGGTGCTCACGCAGTATATCCGCTACCTGAACCACGTGCTGGCCAACGTCGGCGGCATCTACTTCGCCGAGAAGATGGAGGGCGACCCCGTGGAAGCCTACCGCAGCGTGCCGCGCGAACGCCAGCGCGAAGCCCTGCTGTTCTGTCTCGCGCAGCTCAAGGACATGAAGTGGCTGGACAACGCCGAACTGATCCGCGACATGCCGCTGATGGGTTCGCCCGCCGAGTCGATCATGGCTTCGCTGGTGTCGGTCGTCGTGGCCGCCCCGGCGCGTGTGGCTTTGAGCGCCGCGCTGGCCGAAAAGGAGGCCTACACGCCCGAGGAGTGCCGCAGGGATGTCTATGAATTCGTGTGGGCTTCGACGCTGAAGGGCCGCACGCCCGATGCACTGGAGATGATGCTCCAGCGCGAATACGTCCGCAGTCTCAGCCTTTCGGCCGGGCTGAAATACACCGGGACGGGGGCGCGGGAGGAGAAGAAGCTGGTCTCCGACGAGGGACTGATGCCCGTTCCCGCCTTCCTTGGGGAGCATGCGGCCCGCACCGCGGCGCTCACCGCCTGCGGGGAACGCTGCGGCCACGACCCCTTCGAAACCTTCTCCGCCGCGCACCGCGTCGACACCGCGCCGCTGCTGGGCTACGGCTCTCCGCGCCTGAACTACTACGACCCGCGCAACACCGAGGCCGGGGATTATGCCGCGCTGCTCAAACTGCGTGCGATGCTCCGCACGAAGAGCGCTTCGGCGACTGGCGAAGCGCGCCTGCACTACGAGTTGTTGCTGCGCAACATCGAGAAAGCGTTGAAAAAATAAATCTTCCGGACCATGATGAAACTGTTTAAAATAGCTTTCCTTCCGCTGCTGGCGGGAATCTTGCTGCTGCCGGCGGCGTCTCGGCCCGTCCGGGCGGCCGGTTCGGCCGCCGTGGAAGCCGGAGCCGGGGACAGGAAGCGCGACAAGAAAAAGAAGCAGGAGGCCGATACCGCCGCCAAGGCGACTCCCTACGAGAAACTGTTCAAGGACAAGCGGGTGGAGACTGTCCGCGGCGGCGGGCTGACCCTGCACCTGACTGCGGACAAACTCTACCTCGAACTCCCCGATTCGCTGCTCGGCCGGGGGCTGATGATCACCACGACGATCGAGTGGACGGGCGATCCCGGCGACGGACTGGCCCACCAGCAGCCCGTGCCGCCCTACATGGTCGAGTTCGGCCGCGGGAAGAGCGACACGCTCCTCTGCATGCGGGAGTTCGCTCCGGTGGTGATCGTCGACGGCAGCCCGGCGATGCGTGAGGCCGTTGGACGGAGCAACATCGGTCCGATCGTGGCCTCGTATGCCGTGAAGGCCCGCACGCCCGACGGGAAGTCGTCCGTCGTCGACGTCACGGCGCTTTTCGTCGGGGACGTCAAACGCCTGCGTCCGATCGACCCCGAGGGCGGCAACACCTACGGCGGCTGGATGACGGCCAAGGCCGATTACAAGAAGGACCGTTCGATGCTGACCGGCGTGACGGGCGGAAAAGGGTGCGTTTCGGTGGTGGGAGAGCTTTCCTACGGCACGACGGTCAGCTTCCTCGGCCTGCTCGACCTGTGGAAGGACAAGCCCCAGTCGATCGTCGCCCGCCGCACGCTCCGCGTGCTGGGCGATCCCGAACGGCGGATGCGGCTCTGCGACCAGCGGCTCGGGCTGGCGGCCAAGGCGTTCAAACGCTTCTCGGACCGGGAGCAGGAGGCCAAAACCGATTATTACGCCTGCCGCCGTTCGATCCTCGACAGCGCGGGGAAGGTGCGTCCCGTGGTGTTTTACGTCGACACGGCTTTCGACGCTTCGGCCTATGCCGCCGTCGAGCGGGGGCTTCTGCTGTGGAACGATGCCTTCGCGAAGATCGGCTGCAAGGATGTCGTGCGGGTAGAGCCTTTTCCGGCTGATCCGGCTTTCAACGACAACAGCCTCTATAACAACTGCGTGCGGCGCACGGGAACCTCCAATTCGGAACTCTACACCGCCTCGTGGGTCGATCCGCGCAGCGGTGAAATCCTCGGGACCGACATCTTCGTGCCCTTCAATTTCACGGCCGCCATTCAGAAGAAGCTGCTCCTGACGTTGTCGGCCGCCGATCCCGAGGCGCGCACCACGCAGCCTTCGGCGCGTCAGATCGCCGACGCCCTGACGGCCATGGTGGCCCGCCGTGCGGCCTCGGCTTTCGGCGTGATGCCCAACTACGCCGCCTCGTCGGCCTATCCGACCGACTCGCTCCGTTCGCCGTCGTTTACGCGGGAAAACGGCCTGGCGGCGTCGATCACCGACGACGTGTTCTACAACATCGTCGCGCAGCCGGGCGACAGGGAGCGCGGTGTGAAGCTCGTGGCCGACGCGCTGGGTCCTTACGATTACCTGGCCGTCGAGTGGCTCTACAAGCCCGTTCCGGGGGCTGTGACGCCGCACGACGAGGTTCCGGAGCTGCGCCGCCTGCTCGCCTCGAAGGAGGGAGACCCCCGCTGTTTCTTCGCGCAGTACGCCTCCGGGACTTACGATCCCCGCGTGGGGGCCGGAGACCTGGGCGACGACCTGTTCCGGAGCGTGGCGCTGCAATCGGCCAATCTGAAATATGTCGCCGAGCACGGCGACGGGTGGCTTTCGGGCCGCGACGGCGACTACAAGTTCCGCGAGGAGCTGCTCACGGAGATGGTTCTGCGCGTCAACTCCCTCGCCTTGCAGCTGATGCGCTACATCGGGGGCGTCTATATGAATCCGGTCTACGAGGGAACGGCCCGGCCCGCCTGCACGGCCGTGCCGCGCGAAGTGCAGCGACGCGCCCTGCGCGAGGCGCTCGCCCTGACCGCCGACCTCGGCTGGATCGACCGGCAGGGGGTGTCGAAGAACGTTTACAACCGCGTGCAGGCATGCGAATACCTCCAGCGCCGGATTGCGCGCACGCTTCTTGAAAAGCTCGGAACGCTGGACCTCGCGGCTTCGAAGGCCGACGATCCTTATACGGCCGACCTCATGGCGAAGGACCTCGTGGCGTGGTTCGAGGAGCGGCTCCGTTCGCGCGAACCGCTGACGGACCATGTCCGTAATCTGCAACAGTCGCTGCTCAAATCGACCGTCGCCGCGGCCAACGTCAAAGATAAGCCTTCGTCGGGTTCGGGAAGCGCCTTCGCGCTGTTTGACGGGTCCGCTTCGCTGTCCGACGGCGGCGATCTGTTCCCGGCGACTGACGCCGGGGCGCTTCCGGACATGCCGGCGGAGCGCCGGGCCGACGATTTCACGCCGTTGGGCGCCGGCGAGGTGCAGGGCGCCGCCTACGGCTACCGGACGCCGCGGGTGATTCCCGCCTTCCGGGAGCATCTGTTCTACGGACTGCTGCTCGATATGAAGGCGATGTACCGGCGGGGCGCTGCGTCGGCTCCCTTGGCCGATACGCGCAGTTTCTGCCGCTACATGGCTGACCGGATCGACCGGGAGCTGGCGGTCGAATGACGCTGACAAACAGGCAGGCTGCAACAGATCGGAAGAGCACACG
>ERZ809296.2258-NODE-2258-length-18919-cov-498.151240_pt1 | contig 18919 bp, 10 predicted proteins | sample MGYA00520511_ERZ809296 | MGnify/ENA primary metagenome ERZ809296 (study PRJEB31576, sample SAMEA3212662) | Homo sapiens | biome: human-gut; feature: human gut; material: fecal | place: Sweden | collected 2012 ... | reverse complement strand
ACGCCGCGCCCACCGGTCAGCTCATCCATGTAGCGGCACTTGGAGAACATATCCGAGGATTTCTGCGCATCGGTGGTGGAAAGCCCTGCCACGTTGCGCATCTTCGTATAGAGGAAAAGATTTTTATAATTGTCCGACTCGTCCACAAACATCCTGTCTACGCCAAGTTGTTCAAAGTAAATCACATCATCCTTGCGGTCGCTGGCTTGCAGCTTTTTCAGCCGCGCCTCCAGTCCCTTTTTCGTGCGCTCCAAGCTCTTGATGGTAAAGCTGTTGCCGCCTGCGAGCTTGGTATCCTGAATACCATCGGTGATTTCCTCAATCTGCTGGTGAAGGAGCTGTTCCTGCCGCTCCGGACTGATGGGGATACGCTCAAACTGGCTGTGGCCGATGATAACGGCGTCATAGTCGCCGGTGGCGATACGGGCGCAGAATTTCTTGCGGTTGTGGGTTTCAAAGTCCTTCTTGGTAGTGACAAGGATGTTGGCCGAAGGGTAGAGCCGCAGAAACTCGGACGCCCACTGTTCCGTCAGATGGTTCGGCACGACAAAAATGGATTTCTGGCACAGTCCCAACCTCTTGGATTCCATCGCAGAGGCTACCATTTCAAAGGTTTTTCCCGCGCCAACTTCGTGTGCCAGCAGCGTATTCCCGCCGTACAGCACATGGGCGATGGCGTTTTTCTGATGCTCTCGGAGGGTGATTTCCGGGTTCATCCCAGAGAAAACGATGTGGCTGCCGTCATACTCGCGGGGACGAGTGCTGTTCATTTCCTCGTTGTATTGCCGTACCAGCGTTTCGCGCCGCTCCGGGTCTTTCCAAATCCAGTCCTTGAACGCATCCCGGATAAGCTGCTGCTTCTGCGCGGCAAGGGTGGTTTCCTTGGCGTTGAGGACACGGCGCTCCCGTCCGTCTGCATCCTCAATGGTATCGTAGATACGAATGTCGCGGAGGTTCAGTGCATCCTCCAGCAGCCGGTAGGCGCTGGCGCGGTCTGTGCCGTAGGTGGTGAACGCCGCCACGTCGTTGTAGCGCACCATGCTCTTGCGGGAAACCTGCCATTCTGCGGTGTACGGGACATAGCTGATCTCGATCTGTCCGCGCAGATAGCGGGGCGTTTCAAAGGTTTCGTACATGAATTGCTCGATGTACTTCTTATCAAACCATGTCGCACCCAGCCGCACCTCAATCTCACTGGCTTCAAGGTCTTTCGGCTGGGCAGCAATCAGGGCGTCCACATTCCCAGCGAAGAATGGGTCGCGTGCTGCCACGCGCTGCGCGGTACGGAGCTTCTGCCGGACGTTGCCGGAGAGATATTCGTCCGCCGTCTGCCAGCCCTTCGCCCAATGCTCGCCGCCGTCCTGCAAGTCAAACGGGCCGCTGTTGGGTTCCTTGTAAATGACGCCCTTCAAATCCTCAACAATCTGCGGGATTTTCTCGCTGCCGCCCATGAGGGAGGCCATGAAGTCGAGATCGACGCAGGCTCTTTCTCCGATGCAGACAGCAAGGGCTTCGCTGGCGGTATCAACAGAATCTACGCTGCGCTGCTGCTTGATGGTGCGCTTGTGGAACATATCCGCCTTGCGCTCCAGCTTTCCGTCGTCGTCCAGCACTTCCAGTGAACACAGGAGGTAGTAAGAGGAATCGTCAGAGAACGCAAGACGGTTCGCACGGTCATTGATCAGGCCGTGTTTTGCGGAGAACGCATCATAGAGGCGGTTTAGCTCGGCCTGCACTTCCTGAATCCGGCTTTCTGCGCTGTACTCGTCCATTTGCAGGGCAATCAGCTCATTCACGCAATCCCGCAGCGCGACCATGCCCTTGACACGCTCGGCGGCGGTGGCGTTCAGCTCCGGTTTGACCATGCGGCTGTTTTCCCGGTAATACACCTCGCCGCCCACCACGGTGTAGGAGTAGTTTTTCACATTGAGGTCTGCGGGGATAGACGTATCGATCTGTTCGCCCTCGCCCAGCTCTGGCAGTTCCGCCTCCTGATAGGTGCCGCGAATGTTTTTCACGGCATCATGGAGCTGATCTGCAAGCGCCAGCCCCTCAATGGGGACAACGGTGAAATCCTGCTTGCCGTATTGGGTGCTTTCGGAGGTCTGCCTGCCTAAAATCATCTCCGGGTGGTCAACAAAATAGCGGTTGATGGCAAAGCCATCCTCGTTCTGGCCGAGGTGTACCCAATCCGGTTCGATCTCAATGGGACGGTCACGCTTTTGGAGAAAGAGAATGTCCGAAACCACATCCGTACCGGCGTTGGCGCGGAACGCATTGTTGGGCAGACGAATGGCACCCAGCAGCTCCGCCCGCTGCGCGATGTACCTGCGGACTTCGGGCGATTGCTTGTCCATCGTGTAGCGGGAGGTCACAAACGCAATCACGCCGCCCGGACGCACTTGGTCGAGGGTTTTGGCAAAGAAGTAGTCGTGAATGGAAAAACCGAGCTTGTTATAAGCCCGGTCATCTACCTGATATTGTCCGAACGGGACGTTGCCCACGGCGAGGTCGTAAAAGTCTTTTCTGTCCGTTGTTTCAAAGCCCGCGATGGTAATGTCCGCCTTGGGATAAAGCTGCTTGGCAATACGTCCGGTGATGCTGTCCAGCTCCACGCCGTAGAGCTTGCTGCCCTGCATCTGCTCCGGCAGCAGGCCAAAAAAGTTGCCAACGCCCATAGACGGCTCCAGAATGTTACCGCTCTGGAAGCCCATATTGCCGACCGCTTCATAGATCGCCTTGATGACGGTGGGGCTGGTGTAGTGGGCGTTCAGCGTGGAAGCACGGGCGGCAGCGTATTCCTCCGGGGAAAGTGTGGCGTACAGCTCTGCAAACTCGTCCGACCAGTTTGGCTTATTCTCGTCGAAGGCATCCGCAAGACCGCCCCAGCCCACATAGCGGGAGAGGATTTCCTGCTGCTCCGGGCTGGCCTGTAAGCCCTCAAACTCCAGCTCTTGCAGGAGTTGGATCGCCGCCATATTTGCCCGAAACTTTGCTTTTGCGCCGCCGACGCCGAGGGCATCATCAGTGATGTGAAAATTCTGCGCGTCGCGGTGGCTTGCCGCCTTGAAGTCAGCGTAAGCGGCCTGCTCCGCAGCGGCAATGCTGGGAAAGCCCTGCCACTCGCCGTCAACGGGGATAGATACCGCAGGACGGTGTGCGGGAGGCTCGTCGATCTCAGCCTGAGAGATGGCATCATCAAAATCAGGCACAAACTCGCCCATTTCCGAAAGCGCCGCGCGTCCTTCCTGCTCCAGAATCAGAGCTTCTTCCTCGCTCATGGCAGGCGGTTCAGGCTTGGCGGGTTCCGCAGAGGGCGGGTCATGCTCCGGTTCCGGGATGTGCAGCGTTTTGATTTCTATGTCGTAGGGCAAGTGTGTTTTCTCGGCGGGATAGAACGCGACGGGTTTGGCGATGGGCTGCGGCTGCTCCTGTTCCTGTTCTTCAACAAACGAGCGTACAAACGCAATGTGTTCAGCGCGGAAGATGGGAAAGCCCTGCCTGTTTTGAAAAGTCACATCGCGCAGAGATACTTCATCTGCGCCGAAATTCACGCTGTCAATGACAAACTTCCGTCCGTCAATCTCCAGCTCCATGCCAATGGGGATATACTCCTTGGCATCGGCCTCGTTGATAACATCATAGCCGTCGGTTTCATTTGGCTGTGCAAACACGAAGCTGTGTCCATGCTCCAGCAGCCGCTTTGCGCCGCTTGCCCATTGTCCAAAATCATAGCCGGTCACAGCGGTTTCGCCCATACCGGGAATATCGCGTTGCAGCAGGCGGCGATTCAAAGCGCTGGCGGCTCGTTCTGCATCCGCGCCATAAAAAAGCAGCCGTTCTCCGACGCGGACACCGATGAGCTTTTCGGGATGCTCTGCACGAAGCGCCTGATATGCCGAAATATTCGGCGCAAGCTCACGACCCTGATCTGCAATTCGTGTGAGGACAGCAGAAACCGGTTCGGTTCTGTGTTCCGGATCGTGATTGCTCTCGCTGGAGGATGAAACGACGCTGAGATGCGCGACAGTTTCATCTGCGGAATCAACATTATAGAGCTTACCATCAATTTCCACGCGCTGCCCCATAAGGTTTTGAACCGCTTGCGGCGTCTCCGGGGTTGGCTGTTCTGTGTGCTGCGCCGCAATGACGCGCTGCGGCTCCGGTTCAGAAACCTCGAAATATCTGGTGTCGAGGTAGCGTTCAAAGGAATTGCGGTCGATGCTGACAGGTTCCTGTCCGGGTGCGTTCGGTAATGTGTGCCAGACGTGATCTTCATCTACACGCGCGATAACGCCGACTGCTGCTATGTGGTCTAACTCTATGGATGAAATGCGATCTCCAATATGATAGGTATAGCCAAGCGGTGTTGTAAACGCCGGAGGGGATAGCTCAATTCCCATATCCCGTTTGATGCCATCCAAGTAAGCAATGGCGTTATTCTGTTCTGCAAAGCGGAGAGTTTGTTCCCCATCTCCGCAGAACTGTTCCAACACCTCATCCCAAATGCCGGTAATTCCGCCCTCGCCGGGATGCAGACGAATGGAGTATCGGTCAGGTGAAAATAACCGCAGTCGCTCATTCTCATCGTAAAATTTATTCTCGCGGATGAGCTGTGCCAACCGCCGCTGTACCTGCGCCCATGTGAGCGTCACCGGCTCGGCGTTTCCTACATGGATATACATGGGAGTTTTGCTATCTTCCCAGCCATATTTTGCAGCCAGCCATGCGGCGGTGCTGCGTTCTCGCCCATGCGCCTGCATATATAGTGCGACTTCCTGCTTGCCCTTTAGGTTGTTGTGCCAATCCAGAAGCGCGTTGTCAATGTCCTCCTGTGTGATCTGATAGGGAGAGGGTGCGACCGTCGCTGCCAGCGTGGGATACAGTTCCTCCAAAAGCTCCTGATGCAGCCGGTTATGGAACGCGGGCATATCAAAGTACAGGCGGACAAGCTGGAGATCATCAGATGCCGTGACAATACGACGGATAGCGTCCGCACCCTCCAGATAAGCGTTCTGGCGGTCTGAATTGCGGCAGGCATTGACAAAAGCCGTATCTTTGGAAAGCGCGTTGCCAACGGTCAGCTTGTACCCGTCAAACAGCTCCCGTACCGTGGGCTGCGGCGCGTCGGCGGCAGGATCGCGGAACACCCTCGTGCCGTCCGCGCCGAACTCTGCTTCATAAGCATTGATGGCCTGTTCTGCCTCGTGGTCGATGGACGGAAGCGTATATGCCGTGTGTTCATGGCCGGAATCGCCAATGCGCGAAATTGTTACATCATGCTTTTCCCGCAGCTTTTCAACGTATTTCTCCAAATCCTTTGCAGGGAAGCCGCACATGGTAACACGGCCTACTCCCTCCAAATTGCGGCGCGTCAGCTCAAGGCTGAGATCATCTGCAACTGCCCGCGCATCCTCGCCATACAGCTCGAAGAAGTCCCCAACCTGATACAGCACAATTTCATCGGGGTGCGCCGCCTTTACGTCGTTATAGTCGTTATAAACCGCGTTCCGCATGGCGTCCTGCGCCATTTCCTTGTCATAGGCTGCCTGCTCATCCGGCGTAAGGTAGCGGTTCAACCGAACCAGCTCCGAGATGCGCGAAGCGACCTTGTTCCAATTCATTTGAACATCTGCACAGCCCGCTTTTTTCAGCGTGATGCCCTTGCTGCCGTGATCTTCATAGCTGCCGCTTTCTCTGGATACGGCATGGGTATGCCCGCCGATGCCGTACTCCTTTTTTAGAAAATCGGCATTCTCCTTGGGAGTGTGCGAAGTCTGGAAAAACGCATAGATGCGGGTCTTTCCACCCTCAAAGCTGCTCCCGTTTGCAAGAGAAGCCGAAATTTCATCTTCGGTGATAAACCTGCCGGTTGCTGGAATAGCCGCCATATCGGAGCGGAATTCCTTTCGCGGAAGGGACAAATCTTCCAAACGTGTGAGAAGTGCCTGCGACTTGTGGTAATGGAAGCGCAGCAGCGCACGGTTTTCGCGGTAGGCGTCCATGAATACCTTGTATTCCGACAGGAGCCTATCCCGGAACGCCGGATTCAGCAGATCGTCCGTCAGACGCTCCGTTTCCTCTGGAAAGCTGGTGCTATGGATATTACCCAAGCAGGACAGATACCCCAGCGACTTTGCTTCATCCGAGAAATCGTGATAAAGGTTCCAGACATCCACAGCAATACCCAGCCGCTCATAGCGCGGGGCTTCCGTGACCTCAAGATTGGTGGCAAATGCGCCGCCGTCCAGAAGCTCCTCAATACGCTCCGCCGCATCTGCCCAGCCTATCACTTGGGCAGAACGAAGATAGCGAGAGGTATCTCCGGTTGCAATATGGATACCATCGTCCCCGTACCATGCGGAAAGCCTGCCGTTATCCGTAATCAGGCCGTTGCCGCCGTAGTAAAGAGCTTTCAGAAATGCCGCGCGATCCTCTAAAGGTTTTTGCTTGGAGAATTCCGCAGCAATTTTCATCCGCGCTGCATCCGCATTACCGCCCGCGCGCAGGATGTGGTCAATATCATCCTGAGAAATGAACATAGAAAAAGCGGAGGGTGTTACACTCTCCGCTTCTGCGATGAATTGAATTTGTTCTGCCTCTGAGGGGAAGAAGGACATCTGCGCCCCAGCAGGGGCATCGAACATATTTAGCTGAACACCAGTTCCGTGAGGATCGTTTCCTCGGCCTGCGCTTTCAGCGTGTTCATCAGCCCTACCCACTTCATCGGGTCGCTGGCTTTCAGCGCTTCCGTCACGCCCGCTGACTTCATCAGCTCCGGCATCATCTGTTCCAGTCGGTTGTTCGCTGCCTCGTCGATCTCCCGCAGATGGGGGTACAGCTTCTCGGACAGCAGCAGGCTGTTCCACAGCACCGGACGATGCTCCTTCAGGTAATTCTTCCGCATCCTGCCGTACTTGCCCAGCGGGGCTTGCGGCTGCTCTGTCAGGCTCAGGTCGGGAATCAGATAATCCCCGCTGCGGGTGTAGGTCAGTTCGCTCATGGCTTTCGCTCCTTTCCGCGATTTTCTCGCGCTCATAATTCTTGATGGTGACTTCGATCTGCCGCAGCACCAGCTCGCTGGACTGGCTGATGGCCGTTCCAAGAGCGGCGACGGTCTGCGGGGTGTTGAAATCAAAGACATTCAGAAAATCCTCATGCTCGAAGTAATCTCCCGGCTGCATCCCGCAGCGGGACAGCAGCGCATAGGTGGTGCTGACAACGGCGGCGTTCCGAAAAGCGGCTCCGATGTTGAACTCATCATAGTCCTCCAAAAAGGAACCGTCAACGATGCCGACAATATCGCGCCGGTTGTCGTGCCAGTATTCATCTACAAGCTGCGCCGCCACACGCTCCATCTGATCGGCAAGTCCGTTTTCACCGGAAACGTCGAAGCGCTGTTCCAGCGCCGCAGATACCACCTCACGATGCTCCTGCCGGTATTCCCAAAGATACGGGCGGCGAGAGTTCTCGCCGCCGCTGGTGTCGGAAACATCAAATACATATCGGAGTTTGGGTTGGTCGCTGCTGGTATCCACAAGGGCGATGCCCTTGCTGCCTCGTCGCACATACCGGCGCATCTGCTTATTCCAGAGGTCGTATTCCGCGCAGGCCGTGGCCTCCGGGCGCTGGGCGAAGATCATGAGCTGCTCGTTGTAGGGGTACTTATACAGCCTTGCGGCGGTGGTCAGAAATGCCGTCCACTTCTGGTAGCTTCCCGTGATCTGCTCCGCCGTGCGGTCTGCCATCTGCGCATAGAGCTGTACTTTACTCGGCATCCATATCCTCCTTTTCAAAATCGGGGAACAGGTCAAGCGCGTCATATTCCGCGTCGCTCATCCTGCGCAGCTTTGCGATGGCGCTGTCCGTCAGCTCCCGCAGCTCCGTTTCATCCGCAGCGAGGTAGCCGCGCATTTCCTCCAGCGCCGCGATCAAGCCCGTGCGGGTGCCGGTGTTGTAGAGGCTCATAAGCTGCCGTTCTTCAAATGTGATGTTCATATCAAAGCTCCTTTTCCGCGCTCTTTTTCGGCGCTGTTTTGTGTGGACGTTCCTGAACAGGCTGGTTCTTGAGCTGCTCCAGCACGGAGGGCTTGCGTTCACCGGCATCCCGTTCCCGGTGGGCAGCCGCCGCCAAATCCATCAGGGAGATGGACATACCGGCCTTGACCTGTGCCTCAAGATTGGCAACGGTGGGCTGTTTGGAGCCGTTATTGATAATGCCGTCGATCATGCCGTAATCGTCCTCCATCGACATCTCGGCGGCTTTCAGATAATTCTCCGGTTTCTGAAAAGCGGGCAGCTCCTGAAATCCCATGCTGTCACAGTAGTGATAGGATACCTTGCCGTTCTGTTTCAGCGCAACGATGTCGCTGACGGAGAGGCTGTGTCCCACAAAATCGCCGGGGCGCTCGTCGTTGAAAATGTAGTAGAAGTTTTCAAGGATTCTGCCGGTATCATCGTCCGGGTACACCTCACGGGTATAAATGGCTTCATAGTTGGCCGGGTCAGGCGGTGCGGCCAGACTGCCGAGGCTGGCAAAACGCAGCTCGACCGGCGCGTCCCGGCGCAGTTGATAGATCGCCATAGAATCGGTGGGGCTGTTCAAAAAGCGCTGTTCCACATCACGGGGCGGGATATGGCCTTTGACCGCATCCCAATCCGGTTGTGTGATCCCGAACATTCCGTCATGCTTGATGATGTCCTCGGCCTCAAAAACCATTTCTTCGGCGTTGTCGGGATGGAGCATATAAACCGTGATGTCATGCTCCAGCAGCTCCAGCGCCCGGTCTTTGGAAAGCGGGAGCATATCGCCGTCCAGATACCCATAGCTGCGCATATCGTCCACCGTCAGCGTGGGGTCGGGCATCGGGGTGGCCTGTTCCAGCTCTGGCGAAGTTGGAAGTGTGCCTGCGGCACGAGAACCGGCCTCCTCGTGAACAACCTGATTGTCGTCCGACGACAATTCGAGTGAGTACAAAATCCCTGCAAACTTGTTTGACAAAACTTCAAACGGCACGGTCTTATCATAGCCATGTGTTTCGCAGATACGAATCGCAGCCGCCAAAAGAAAGTTTACATCATCGTCATGTACTGTTCCGCTTTCCAGAAGGTGTAGAGTGTCCTTGTCGTAAAGTTCATAGGCATATTTTGCACCATCTTCTGTTATGCGAAGATGCTTGCTCCCACCATCAACCGCATACCAACGCTCATTAGCGTCGAGTTCCTTTAAGGAAGTGTGACTTTTCTGAAATGCCTCAACTTCCAACAGCAGCTCATTCGCTCTGTGCGCGTATTCATCGCTCTGCTCAAGTGTTTCGGACAGGAAGCCTTTTATCTCATCTGCTCCTGTCAACAGATCTTCGTAGAAATGCTGGAGGCAATCTTCCTGACTTGCAAATTCGCTGAGAAAGGCAAGGCCATTCGCATCGAGATACAGCTCTGAAATGCTTTTTGCCAAGTCAGCCGCAGACATATTGCTGTTCTCTTTTAATTGGCTTTCCGCTTGCTCGGATTTCTCCACAGAAATGCCGCGCTCCTTGCAAATCTCCGCAAAGTGCCGGTCAATGTCCGTAATCAGCTCGGAGGCCGTCTTGTTGATGGTTTCCAGACTGGCGCGAAGCTCTTTCAACTCCTTGCCCTTTGACCATGTGGCGATATAGCCGAAGCTGTTTTCTCCCGTTTCAATGCCGTAATACTGGCAGACCGCATAGGAGATGCTTTCGGCCTCGACCTCCTCGGTGTTGCGACTCTTTTCTCCGGGGACAAGGATCGTCTCACCATCGTCCGCAAGCTCTGTCATGTGTTCATAGTCGTGGAGCTTGGCGTGAGCAATCTCATGGACGGCGGCGCATACCGTCTGCACCTCACTCATACCGGCGCGGATGGTGATGCTCTGCGCCTTAATGCTGAAAAAGCCATCTGTGTCATGCGCAACGGGCTTTATCTCTATCGGAACGGGAGAAGCGCGGCGCAGCGCCTCCATGAAAACCTCATACTGCTGCACATTGCCGCTCAGATCAGCGGCAAGCTGGGGCAAGGGCTTTCCCGCAGTCTGTGACACATCAAAGACGGATACCACCTTGAACATAGGGATTCGGATTTCCTTTTCCTCAATGATGGCCTTGCCATCCGCATCCAGCACCGGCGCATTGGTTTCCGGGTCGGTCTTGATTTCCTCGACCTTTTTCTTATAGGGAGTAGGAGCGATGATGCGGATACCTTTTTCGCCTTTCAGGACGTTCCTGCCGAACTGATCGCGCCACTTGTTGAAGCCCGCCACATGGGTGGCGTCGGGGCGCTGCATATAGATGAGCATGGTGTTGTTGACCGAGTAGCGGTGAAAGCGGCTCATGGTGGCAAGGTACTTCCGGTACTTATCGCTCTCGAACAGCTCCTTGATGCCGTTTTCGATGCTGTCAACGATTTCCCGCATCCGGTCTTTGTTGGTTTGCTTTTCAGCCATGATGATCTCCTTTCAAAAAATAGCGCCCCTGCGCAGAAGAAAACACATCCTGCACAGGGGCAATTCTCCGCAGATAGATGTTGTTTTCGGGCTTGCGGATAGAATGTCTCAGCCCCTTGGGATTCCGCATGGAAAAAGCCTTGCAGCATGGGGCTTTTTCGGCCTCTATTTGCGGAGGTTCCAGTATTGTTCACGCTTCCGTTTGGCGTCCTGCTTTCGGCGCTCCTGCTTGGCGCAGACTGGGCAATACTTGGCGCGGTTGGAGGAAGAATAGACCGGCTTGCCGCAGATGGCGCAGCACTTTCCCGGCCTTTCCCGCATCACGTCGGCCAGCAACTCATGGTCGGTGGGAAGTACCGCGTTTCGGAACCAGTTGCACAGCAGCGAGTAGGAAATACCCTGTACGCAGACGCAAGGCTCTCCATCATCCAGCGCGAGGCAGTTGCCGTGATCGTAGTTACAGCAGAGCTTCCGAATGAGCTTCTTGGAGCGGCGGAGTTGCTTGTGATCCATACGCGGCGCATCAGCCATTGTCGAACACCAGCTTATAGCCCGTGCGCTGCCCATCGTCCTCCAGAAGAACAACGGCATCATAGGTTTTCCCAGTCTTTTCCGAGTAGCAGCCTTTCAGCGGGGCGCAGCCATTTTTCAAAAGCGCAGCGGCAAGAGATTTCGTCAGCACCTTTTTTTTGGCGGTGAAAAAACGGCTGTTTTTCCAGAGGACAAAGGAACAGGCGCGATTCTCACAGAAAAAGCCCTTCTGCGATTCCGTTACCTCGGCTCCGCAGCGGGGACACTTGCCGACTGCCTCGCGCCCGGAGGGGAACAGAACTTCCGCACCGGGGATGGGCTTGTAGGTCTGCACCAGCTCATTCAGCATGGCAGCGATCCCGTCCATGAAGCTGTCCGGGGCGATTTCGCCGCGCTCGATCTCTTTCAGGCGGTGTTCCCACTCGGCGGTGAGCTGCGGCGACTGGAGCTGTTCGGGCAGGACGGTGATGAGCGCCGTGCCGGTGGAGGTGGGCAGCAGATTTGTGATCTTCTTGGACTTTCTGCGCTCCACAAAACCGGAGGACACCAGCTTTTCAATGATACCGGAACGGGTCGCCGGGGTGCCAATGCCCTTGCGCTCGGCATCATCAGGCATATCCTCCTTGCCCGCGTTCTCCATTGCAGCCAGCAGCGTATCCTCGGTGAAGTGCTTGGGCGGCGTGGTTTTTCCGGTCTTGACCGATGCGGTAGATACGGAAAGCGTCTGATTCTCCGTTACCACCGGCAGCGCAGGCGCTGCCTCTACCTGCTCCTGCTCATAGCGCTTCCAGCCGGGAGTAAGAACGGTTTTGCCCTTGGCGGTGAAGCTCTGACCGGCACCGTCCACCGTAATGACCGTTTCTGCATAGCGGTGGGGTTCATCCACGGCACGAAGCAAGCCTTTCGCCGCCAGCTTCAGCACCTCGCGTTCACCCAGCGGCAGAGAGGCCATATCTACCTTTTCCGCGCTGATGGTTGGGACGATAGCGTGGTGATCGGTGACTTTTTGGCTGCTGCACACCTGCTTGGCGCAGATGGTCGGCGGCTTCTCCATGCCGCAGACAGCAGCAGCGGCGGAGACAAGACCGGGGACGCTGCCCTCCATATCGTCAGTCAGATAGCGGCTGTCGGTGCGCGGGTAGGTACAGAGCTTCTTTTCATAGAGCGCTTGGAGATAGTCGAGGGTCTGCTGAGAGGTGTAGCCGAGAATGCAGTTGGCGTCGCGCTGGAGGGAGGTCAAATCGTAGAGCGCGGGCGCTTTCTCAGACTTTTCCTTGCGCTCCACGCTTTTGACCACCGCCGTCTTGCCCTTGCAGGCATTGGCGATAGCGTCGGCGTCCTTTCTGTCCTTCATTCTGTCTGTCGCGGCGGGAAAGCCGCAATCGAGCTGGACGGTGTAGAACGGTTCTGCCACAAATGCGGAGATCTCCGCCTCACGCTGTACCAGCAGTGCCAGCGTGGGTGACATGACGCGCCCAATGTTCAATGTGCGGCCATACGTCAGGGAGAAATACCGTGTGGCGTTGATACCTACCAGCCAATCGGCCTTGGCGCGGCAGAGGGCAGATTGATGCAGGCCGTTATAGTCGCGCCCGATTCTAAGCTGCTGGAAGCCGCTGCGGATGGCATCATCCTCCATTGAAGAAATCCAAAGCCGCAGAATCGGCTTGGAGCATCCCGCAAGGCAGTAAACCGTGCGGAAGATCAGCTCACCCTCGCGCCCAGCGTCGCAGGCGTTGACCACCTCTGCCACATCCTCCCGGCGCATCAGCTCCCGCAGAATGTCAAACTGCTTCTGCTTTTCAGAGCGGACGATGAAGCGGAACGAGGTAGGAATGATGGGCAGCGCCGCCAGCGTCCATTTGGCATCATCGGCATTGTAAACGGCGGCGTCGGCCAGCTCTGCCAGATGCCCGAAACACCACGACACGATGTACCCGCCGCCCTCCAGATACCCGTCATGCCGTGATTTAGCACCCAGCACGGCGGCGATGCTCTGCGCCACGGATGGCTTTTCGGCGATCACAAGGCGCATGGTGCAGCCTCCATTCTCTTTACGTCACGGTAGCAGGGGCGAACGCAGCTCTGTCCGAAGCGCTTGCAGCCGTAGCAGAAGTGTTCCTTGGCAGCGTCGGGAGGGCTGTCCTCCCGCGCTGCTTTCGGCTTCTGCATCATCAGGCGTTCCAGCGGATTATTGGTGAAATATCTCATGCGTCCGTATCCTCCGTAGTATCCTGTTCCGGTTCGTCCTCATACGGCTCAAACTCGTATTCGTCCTCGCCGTAGTCATAATCGTCCAGATCGGCGCTGCCCTTGGTCTGCGGCTTGGCCTTTTTCTGCTTGAAGATGTAGAACGCTGCACCGCCGCCCAGCGCGACGATCAGCAGGACGACGAGGATGCCGCCCACGCCGCTCTTTTTCTCCGGTTCCTCGGCGGCGGGTTCTGTCGGCTCAGCGGGGACTTCGGGCTTTGCCTCCTTGCCCACGCACTCGGTCATGTTGACCGCGCAGACGGGGCAGGATGTATTGACCGCACCGGCCACGCATTTGGTGGTGCAGGAGCAAGTGGCGGGCGTTTCTTCCTCGCCGGTCAGCGCCATCAGGTCAGCCTCATCCACCTGATTCAAGAAGTGGACGGTTTCTTCGCCCTCATCGTCACGGTCAATAATCATGTAAAATACATTGCCGTTCTTGCTTTCCAGCGTAATGAACTGTTTTCCTGCCTTGGTGCTGGTGCCAATATCGTCGATCAGCGTCAGATTGCCGTCCGGTGTCAGCGCGTCGCTGCCGCCCGTCATGCTGCCGACAAGGAGCTGCCAGAGGTCGGCCAGCTCTTTTTCATCAAACGGAAGCGTAATGCCGCCGATGCTCACGGTACTGTCGGCGGCGTCGGTGACGGTCAGATAGCTGCCGTACACATAGCCCACACGGGCGGGCAGCAGGATTTTTACCCAATCGCCGTCCCTGCCGATCACATCGACCACCGTGCCGTTGGGGAGCTGCGTAAACGCGGTGTTGTCCAGTCCCGCGCCGGTGCGGACATTCAAGTTGCCGCCGTTGGTCGTGACCGTGCCGATCTGTTTTGTTTCCTGCGTGTCTGCGGCGCTGCTTTCGGCGGCAGGCAGCGTATCATCGGGATAGTCGCCGCCGCTGGCAAAGGCGGAAACGGGGAGAATCCCGATACACAGGAGCATCAGCAGCAGACTGATAAAAATGCGCGGTGTGTTCTTAGTCATGGTTCAACGCCTCCTTTTCCAAAGTGGCCGGTGCAGGCGCGGCCTGCATACGGCGGAACAGCTCGGCAAACTGCTCCATCGTCATGCCGTTCTCACGCACCATGCCGATGATGTCGGTGTCCTCCAGCTCACGAATCTGCTTTTCCAGCTCGCGGTTGCGGCCTTGCAGATCAGAGATTTTGCCTTTGTTCTTCTCCAGCTCTCCACGGAGCTTCATAATTTTCGGGTTCATATCGTTCACTCTCCTTTACGGCAAGCGCCCATAACGGTAAAAATGGGACTGCCAATAGTTTGAATTTAAGTTTGCGTAAGAGATTGGATCTCCGCAGTGGATCATCATATTGTTGCCGACGTAGATACCCACATGGCTGACACCGGGGGTATCATACGTTCCGGTGAAAAACACCAGATCGCCCGGCTTGACGTTAGCAGAGGATACGGGCGTACAGATATTGCAAAGTCCCTGCGCGCCCAGTCTGCCCACATCCCAACCGGAATGATTGATGACCCAACTGACGAAGCCCGAACAGTCAAACGAGGTGGAGGGACTGCTGCCGCCCCAAACGTAGGGGTAGCCGAGATACTTTTCCGCTTCCTTGATGATGGCGGCAAATACCTCATCGTCCAGCGCCTCCGGGGGAATGTCGTAGTCGGTATAGCTGCCCTCCACATACTTGCCGATGTAGCCTGAACCGGGGAACAGGTCGGGACGGTTGCCGAGGGTGGCCATATAGGTGGCGTACATTCCGAGCTGTTCTTCGCTCATAATGTAAACGGGAACATGGGAGAGATTGAAGTTTTCCAGCGTGACCGTGCAGATGTAGTAGTCATACGGCACCTGATAGGTGTCCGTATGGGTGTTGCCGTCCGCGTCCGTCCATGTGTCGGTTTCCGTGCGGTAGCGGGTTTCCACCACCACATCCTCGGTCAAAATGTACTGGCGGTCAAAGAGCATTTGGAGCGTACCCTGCACCTCATCCAGCGTCCATTCCCCTTGATGCAGCGCCGTAATTATGGAAATGAGTACATAGGGGTCATGCTCGATGGTGTCCAGATCAAAGTGGTACTCATCGTAGTCATGGGTACTTTCGTAGGTGTCGAGGTAGCGCTGAAGCTCTGCTTCCATCGCGCAATACTGCGCTTCCGCGCCCAGCATATCGGCGTCCTGCGACGGATAGGTACTGGCCGCGATCCCGGAGCCGACGCCATCCATTATCACCGAGCAGGAGGACAGGCCGTTGAGCAGAAATGCCAGCATCAGCAGAATTGCGGCGGCAATGGCAAAGCCGCGCCGGTGCTCCCACACATATTTGCCAGCTTTCTCAGCCTTTTCAGCAGCCTTTTTCGCGGCCTTGGCGGTATTCTCCGCAGCCTTTGCCGTGGTCTGCGCCGCCTGATTGTGCTTGGCAGCGGCATACTGCTTCTTAATTGCCTGCTTCTGCTGCCATTTGGAAACGGGATTGCTGGTGGGGCTGTCGATCTCTGCTTTCTTCTGGAGCGCGTCAAGATTGGCTCGTTCCAGCTTTTTCTCTGCACGGATGGCAGCACGATAAGGCTTGAGCTGATGGGCGCGGTGGGCAGACTGCACCAGCCGCCCGCCGCTCTCCACGGCTTGCTCTACCTTGTGCGCGGCCTCTACGCCTACATTGTCATCCTCGCTCTGCCGCACCTCCCGGTGAACCTGAGAGAGAACAAAGTTGGCGGGGGCATCCTGCACGGCATGGGTCAGCTTTGAGGGCGGCTTTTTCTTATCCACTTCCTCAAAACGGAGCTGCGTTTTGACCTTGCCGGTGGCAGGATCAAAGCCACGTTCCTTTTTGACCACGGTTTTCTTGGGGATTTTCGCCTGCGCCTTATCCGCCTTGGCCTCCGCTTTTTTCACCCGCTTGATGGGTTTTTCCAGCTTCGGCTCGGCAAGATCGGCGTCGGAAAACTGCAAACGCGGTTCTCTTTTCATGCCGACGCCACCTCTTGCGGTTTGGTGGTCATGACGCGGTACAGCTCGGTGTCCTTCGGGAAGTGGTCAATGAAGGGCAGGATCGTGTTGCCGTAGAACAGCAGCCCCTCGCCCTCGCCGGAGTGGGTCACATAAGAAAGCTGATGCGGCGAAATGTTGAGCTGCTTTGCGAGAATCTGCCGGTCGCCAGCGGCCTGATTGAGCATATAGATGAAATCGCTGTTCTCAAAAATGTTCTCAACCTCGCGGCTGGATAACAGGTCTTTGACATTTTGCGTGATCCCGGTGGGGATGCCGCCCCATTTGCGATAGCGTTTCCAAATCTCGACACTGTACGAAGCCGTCTGTTCCTCCTTCAAAAGAAGATGGAACTCGTCAAGATAGTAGCGGGTCGTTTTATGGGCGGCGCGGTTGATGGTCACACGGTTCCAGACCTGATCCTGCACCACCAGCATCCCGATTTTTTTGAGCTGCTTGCCCAGCTCCTTGATGTCGTAGCAGACGATGCGGCTATTCACATCCACGTTCGTGTGATGGTTGAACACATTCAGAGAGCCGGTGACGTAGATTTCCAAAGCAGTGGCGATGTACTGCGCTTCCTTTTCATCCTGCGCACGGAGGGCGTTATACAAGTCCTCCAGCAGCGGCATATTCTCCGGTTTCGGGTCATTGAGGTAGTCCCGGTAGACGATGCGCACGCAGCGGTCGATGATGGTCTTTTCCACAGGGGCAAGCCCATCCTTGCCGCCGACGATCAACTCGCACAGCGACAGAATGAAGTCGGATTTCAAGCTCAATGGGTTATCATCGTCGCTGTAATCCAGATTCAAGTCCATCGGATTGATGTAGCAGGGCGAACCGTCGTAGCCCTTGCCGGTGGGCGACAGCTTAATGACCTGTCCGTGCAGACGCTCCACCAGCGGCGTATATTCGCCCTCCGGGTCACAGATGATGATGTCATCCTTGGGGCAGATAAGAAACGCATTGGTGATCTCGCGTTTTGCCGAAAATGACTTGCCGCTGCCGGGAGTGCCTAAAATCAGGCCGTTGGGGTTTTTCAGCAGCTTCCGGTCTACCATGATAAGGTTGTTGGACAGGGCGTTGATGCCGTAATACAGCGCCTCCGAACCGTTCTGAAACAGCTCCTGCGTGGTGAAAGGCACAAAAATCGCCACGCTGGAGGTGGTCAAGCCCCGCTGAATCTCGATCTGATTCAGCCCCAGCGGGAGACTGCTCATCAGTCCTTCCTCCTGCTGGAAGTCCAGCCGGGTCAGCGCACAGTTATACTTTTGCGCGATGCTGGAGGTCTGGAAGATGTTGTTGTCGAGCTGCCGGGGCGTGTCCGCTGTGTTGAGAATGAGGAAGGTCAGCAGGAACATTCGCTCGTTGCGGGACTGCAAATCCTGCAACAGCTTTTTGGCCTCTGCGCCGTAGGTAGCAAGGTCGCTTGGAATGATGTCCATGTCGTACCCGGCGCGGACGGCTTTTTTCTGTTCTTCGATTTTGGATTTGTCGAGATCGGTGATCTTGCGCTTGACGGTCTTGATGGCGTTGACCTGATCCACAGACTGCACATGGAGATTGACGAGGACGCTGCTCTCCATATCCAGGAAGTCCGCCAGCATCCGGTCATTCAGCTCCGGTGCCAGAATCTGCACGAAGCTGATCGCGCCCAGCTTTTTGCCCATGCGGAACATCCTGCCGGTCTTGAACTCAAAGGAGCTGGGCGCGATAAAGTCCTTGGTGGACAGCCCAGAGGGAGGCAGCCAGTCCCACGAAAAGCGGAACGGCTCCTGCTCGTCCATCCGCAGAATGTCGTGCATGACGTGCAGGCGCTCAAAGCCGTTCAGCGGCGCAGCCACAACGCCCAGCCTCTTGAAGTTGTTCAGAAGATCGGTTTCGATGCGCTCCAAACGGGGCTTGGCAGCGCGGAGGTTGTCGGCCTCAACGCCGAACGTGAGATACTTGGTCTTAATGAGGCCGTTGTTGCCGCGGGCAAGCTGATTTTGCAGCATACCGGCGTACTCGGCGCGGATGCCGTCAAACTCGTCCCCGCAGGGCGGAATGGAAATGCTCCGTGCAAAGGTTTCCTGCGAAGCCGAGAGGTTCACAAAGGAAAGCTGGAATTGCACGGAGCTGTCAAAGTAGTTCAGGAAATCGCACCACGCCTCAAAGATGGCGGTCTTGTCCTCATTCTGCGAGAGCTGGTAGTTGATGTCCTGATACTGGATCGTTTTGGTGTAGCGCGTGTCGGTCACGCGGCAGATGCCGTCTGGCCACATACGCTGATACGGGATGCTGTCCTGCGCCGATTTTTCTTTCTTATCCGTTCGGTTCGCTCTTGCGATGGCGGCTTCGATCTGTTTTCGTTCGGCGCGGGTCAGCTTTTTCTTTTCGGACAATTTGATACACCTCCCGGTCTAACTGGTTTTGCCGCTCCAGAACGGCATAAAAATTGTTGGTCTTATACGGACGCTGCTTCGGCCTCTGGAAGCACACGCGGTAGATGTTGCGGATGACGACCTCCAACGGCTGACCGTTCTTTTCATACATGGCGAACAGCATGGCCGGGATCATCACCACCATCATCACCATTGCGGCGGGGCTGGTACCGATGCTGCCCTTGAGCAAGAAGAAAAGCGGTACGCCGATGAGCGCGCCGCTTCCGAAGCAAATGAGCTGTCGTTTCGTGAGGTTGAACAGCACCTTGGTTTTTACTTTGGTTAAGTCCTT
>ERZ809296.2255-NODE-2255-length-18927-cov-6.157747_pt1 | contig 18927 bp, 13 predicted proteins | sample MGYA00520511_ERZ809296 | MGnify/ENA primary metagenome ERZ809296 (study PRJEB31576, sample SAMEA3212662) | Homo sapiens | biome: human-gut; feature: human gut; material: fecal | place: Sweden | collected 2012 ... | reverse complement strand
TGCCGCTGGCTTTCTTTTGCACACTTTTCTTTCGCCATCGAAAGAAAAGTGTGAGAGCCCCATGGGACGGCAAGTCCCACTCCCGCGCCGTCGTCGGCGCGTCAATCCCTCATAGGGAAAGATGGGGCTGCGCCTGCGGGCGCACCAAAGGGCTTTCCTCGGGGCAAACAATCGGCGCGGTTCGCACTGCCGTGCGCTCCGCTTGTTGTTTGCCTGAACTCCGGGTCGCTAACCGCCTTCGGCGGTTGTATCCACTGGATACCCGCTTCCCTTCGTTCCCCTTTGGAAACCTTCGGGCGTCAAAGCCGACGAAGAACCCATGGAAGCTGCATCCCTTGCACTCATGGCAGAATGGCCGCACACCGCCGAAGGCCAGAGGCTTTCCTCGGGGCAAACAATCGGCGTGCCGTGCGCTCCGCTTGTTGGTTGCCTGAACTCCGAGTCATTTCCACCTTTGGTTCGTGCGTCCCATAGGGTAGCATCCTCCTTTCTTGCCATCGCGGGTAAAGTATCGTAAAATGGTGATATGAAATCCTACCTTTCCAAAAGGACCTTGTATACCACAAATCCGTAGAATGGAGTGAAACTCTTTGTACGAATCTCTGACCTGCCTTATCCCGGCGCTTCAAAATGGCCAAGCCGGGGAATGGATAGTTGACAGAAAAAACGACGGAACCAAGGAACACCCGATCCAATTCCCGTTTGTAAACTATGGCGACGCGGCTTGCAATCTTATGGAAGAAATGCATTGCTTCGCAGAGAAGCACCCGGAATTTGAACTGAATCAGTATCAAACCATCCTCGAGAAAAAGAGAAACGAGCAGGGCTGTGACTCTGTATGGGAAATGGATGTAAATCAGCTGGACGGGAAAACTGTCACGGCGCTTTTGCTTGGCGCTGTGCGGGAGGAACGATTTTGCGAAGGAATTTTGCTGCGCTTTTGTAAAAATGGAAGCATCGTCAAATGGCTGAAAAGGCTGAAAGAACTGGACGAAGGCTGAAACAGAAGCCGAAGCGCTTCTTTACCATAGAAAAAGGGGCGCAAGCAAACGGAGCCGGCCTCCCGACTCCGTGAAAAATACGATTGTTGAGAAAAAGCCTTACTCCGCCTTTTCCGGGTGAGACTGCTGCCACAGCTCGTCCGCCTTGGGCTTCCAGCAGGCGGCGTATTTCTCGCACTTGTCGCAGAGGTGATCCACCGTCTCCGGGGACTGCAGGTCCGTGGAGTGCGCGCCGGTCTCCTTGACGATCTTGCGCAGAAGGTCGGGATTCTCCAGCATGGGGCAGGGCCGCAGATGGTTGTGGTTGAAGGGCTGGCCGTCGTGGTAGGCCATGAAAATGGGAGACTGCAGCCCCTCCAGCAGCGTCTTTTCCCGAATGTTGGAATCCGAATAGTGGATGAACACGCAGGGATCCATATCGCCGTTGGCGTTGATGTGGAAGTACCGCCGTCCGCCGGCGATGCAGCCGCCTACGAATTCGCCGTCGTTCTGGAAGTCCATGGCGAAGATGGGCTTGGTTTCGCGGATGTGGCGAATCTGGTGGTACATGTATTCCCGCTGCTCGGGGGTGGGCAGCAGCTCGGGGGCTGCGTCGTTGCCCACGGGCATGTAGTGGAAATACCAGACGAACTTCGCGCCCCAATCGATCATGTGATCCATGAATTCATCGGAAGCGATGGAGTCGATGTTCTTGCTGGTGTAGCAGCAGCTCAGGCCGAAGGCCAGACGCTTCTTCTTCAGAATTTCCATGGCATGGATGACCTTCTGATAGGTGCCGTGGCCCCGGCGGCCGTCGGTGGCCTCCTCAAAGCCCTCGATGCTGATAGCGGGCACAAAGTTGCCCACTTCCAGCATCTGATCGGCAAAGGCTTCGTCGATCAGGGTGCCGTTGGTGAAGGACAGGAACACACAGTCATTGTGCTTCTGGCAGATGCGAATCAGGTCGTCCTTGCGCACCAGCGGCTCGCCGCCGGTGTAGATATAAAAGTACACGCCCATTTCCTTGCCCTGGGTGATGATGGAGTCGATCTCCTCAAAGCTCAGGTTCAGCTTGTTGCCGTACTCCGCGGCCCAGCAGCCGGTGCAGTGCAGGTTGCAGGCGGACGTGGGGTCCAGCAGAATGACCCACGGGATGTTGCAGTTGTACTTCTTGCGGTATTCCTCCTCGATGGGCCAGCCCAGAATGTTGGCGTTGAGGATGAAGTTGGTAAAGAAGGTTTTCAGCTGATCCCGGTCCACATCGTTGAACAGGTTCAGGATGAGCTGGTGCATGTTGTTGGTGGGGTCCTCCACCACGGCGCGCACCGCGGCCCGCTGGCTTTCAAAGCTGTCCGGGCCGGTGCCGGCCAGCTTGTCCACCCAGTTCATCAGCTTGGGCATGTTCTTCTCCGGGTCCTTTTCCAGATAACCCAGCGCCGTTTTCAGCGCAATTTCTTTGATCGCCTTGTATTTCATGGAAAAAATCCTCCTTGTCCGATCGCGCGCCCGGCGCTTTTCGGTTGGTTCCTTTTTACTCTATCGGTTTGGAATTTTGACCGCAATGGACAAAAACAGGGTCATGCCGAAAATCGGCACATTTGCTGCGTCCTGTCTGATTTTCGAACAGAAATGGCCGCGCCGCCTGTTTTTTAGTCACGGCAAGCAGAGTGACCATTGCGAAAAATGTCGGAATTTGTTATACTCCATAGGGATGCTTTTTCGTTCAGAATATTTTTTGCCGCGCACCTGCGGCGGCCCATGGATCACGAAAGGAGCCGACTCCCTATGCCCTCTTTCACCCGGAAAGCCATTATGCAGTCGTTTATGAAGCTGGTCGACCAGCGCCCCATCAATAAGGTCACGATCAAGGACATCGTGGAGGACTGCGGTATCAACCGCAACACCTTCTATTATCATTTCAGCGATATCCCCGCCCTGATCGAGGCCATCGTGCAGGAAGAGGCGGCGGAGCTGTTTCAGACGCATCCCACCATCACTTCCTATGAGGAATGCATTCGGCTGGCCATTCAGGAAATTCAGAAGAATAAGCGGGCGGTGCTGCACATCTACAATTCCGCCAACCGGGATATTTACGAGCACTACCTGATGCAGGTGTGCCAGTACATCGTGGAGACTTACCTCAACACTCTGCTGGGCGACAGGAAGATCGACCGGCAGGATCGGGAGATCATCGTCACCGTGTACAGCTGCCAGTGCTTCGGTCTGTTTATCGACTGGCTGAACAACAACCTGAGCGACGAGTTCCCCCAGCGGGTGGAGCGCCTGTGCGAGCTGCGCAAGGGGATGCTGGAAGAAATGCTGGAACGCTGCGGGATGGAATGATCCCGCTCAAAATCTTGCGCCGGAAGCCGTGCTTTCCGGCGTTTTTGGATTTCCGAAAATCCCTTTTTCCATAGCACCTTTCAGACAATTTCTTTTTCCTGTCTGGTTTTTAGACACCTCGCCGCCCCTGTCTGCTTTTTGAACAGGCGCGGCAACGTGCCCGTTTGTCTGCCGTTTTTTCGGTGCTATACTCTCCCACGAAATCCAAGTGAGGGAGGTGAGAAACCGTGCGTTCCGAAAATCCCATTCGGGCGGCCAAGATCAGCTATATCGTTACGTCCGTCGCGTTCTGCGTGCTGGGCGTTCTGCTGATCGTGCTTCGGAATTGGTCGGTTTCCTTCATCGGCGTTGTGACCGGCGTGATGCTCATTGCCTTCGGCATTGTGAAGCTGCTGGGCTATTTTTCCAAGGATCTGTACCGGCTGGCTTTCCAGTTTGATCTGGCCTTCGGCATCCTGCTGATGACGCTGGGTGCCATTATTCTGGCCAAGCCGGAGCGGGCCATGAGCTTCGTATGCCTGATGCTGGGCGTGGCCATTCTGGCCGACGGACTGTTCAAGCTGCAGACCGCCGTGGACGCGAAGGAGTTCGGGCTGCGTTCCTGGTGGGCCATTCTGGTGCTGGCGGTGCTGGCGGGCCTGATCGGCGCGGTGCTGGCCCTTCACCCCACGGAGAGCGCCGTGGTCATGACCCTGCTGGCCGGTGCTTCCATGGTGGTAGAAGGCGTGCTGAACCTCTGCGTGGCCCTCTTCGCCGTGAAGGTGGTTCACAATCAGCAGCCCGACTCCCCCCGCCGTTGGCTGGACGTGTGATCCGGCCAGACCAAAGAGAAAGGAAGGATTTGCCTCATGCGTTTTTCCAAGGCGGTCGTCAAGTACCGCGTGGCCATTCTGATCGTGGCGCTGGCGCTGCTGGCGCCGGCTGTGCTCGGCATGGTCAATACCCGCATCAACTATGATATGCTGGACTATTTACCCGAGGATATGGATACCGTCATCGGCCAGAACGAGTTGCTGAACGACTTCGGCAAGGGCGCGTTCTCGCTGGTAATCGTGGAGGATATGCCCGCGAAGGACGTGGCGACGCTGAAGGAGAAGATCGCCGCCGTGGAGCACGTGGACAGCGTGGTGTGGTACGACAGCATTGCCGACCTGCGCCTGCCCATGGAGCTTCTGCCGGACAGCGTTTATCAGAAATTCAACACCGACAACGCCACGCTGATGGCCGTGTTTTTCGACTCCGCCACCTCGGCGGACGTGACCATGGACGCCATCCGGCAGATTCGTTCGCTGGCGGGGCAGCAGTGCTTCGTCACCGGCATGTCGGCGCTGGTCACCGACCTGAAGGATCTGTGCGAGAAGGAGGAGCCCGTGTACGTGGGGCTGGCCGTGCTGCTGGCCTGCGCCGCCATGATGCTCCTTCTGGACAGCTGGCTGGCCCCGCTGGTCTTCCTGTTCTCCATCGGCGTGAGCATCGTCTATAATCTGGGCACCAATGTGATGCTGGGTGAAATCTCCTACATCACCAAGGCCATGGCCGCGGTGCTGCAGCTGGCCGTCACCATGGACTATTCCATCTTCCTGTGGCACAGCTACAACGAGCAGCGGGAAAAGGTCAGCGACCCCAACGAGGCCATGGCCAGCGCCATTCACGCTACGCTTTCCTCCGTGGTGGGCAGCTCCGCCACCACCATCGCGGGCTTCGCCGCCCTGTGCTTCATGAGCTTCACGCTGGGCAAGGATCTGGGTCTGGTGATGGCCAAGGGCGTGCTGCTGGGCGTACTGGGCTGCGTTACCCTGCTGCCCTCGCTGATCCTGCTGCTGGACCGTCCTTTGCAGAAGACCCGCCATCGTCCCCTGATCCGCAACGCCAACGGCTTTGCCAAGGGCATCACCAAGGCCTTCCCCGTGATGCTGGTGATCTTTGCGCTGCTGGTGTATCCGGCCCTGTACGGCTACCAGAAGACCAACGATGAAGTTTACTACGACATGGGTCAGTGCCTGCCGGAGGACATCGACTACGTGATTGCCAACCATAAGCTGATCGACGACTTCGACATTGCCTCCACCCATATGATGCTGGTGGATGCGAGCCTGTCCTCCCGGGAGCTGCGGGCCATGCAGGACGAGATGGAGCAGGTGGACGGCGTGCGCTACGTGCTCAGCCTGCAAAGCCTGCTGGGCAGCCGGGTGCCGGCGGACGTACTGCCGGACAGCGTGCGCTCCATCGTAGAAAGCGACAAGTGGCAGCTGTGGCTCATCAGCTCCGAGTACCGGGTGGCCAGCGACGCGGTGAACGAGCAGATCACCGGCCTTCAGTCCATCCTGAAGAAATATGATCCCTCCGGCATGCTCATCGGCGAAGCACCCTGCATGAAGGACATGATCGACACCACCGATCACGACTTCCAGGTGGTCAATACCGTGTCCATCATCGCCGTGTTTCTGATCATCCTGCTGGTGGAAAAGAGCCTGACGCTCCCCTTCATCCTGATCGCGGTCATCGAGCTGGCTATCTTCATCAATCTGGGCCTGCCTCACTATCTGGGCCAGTCCCTGCCCTTCATCGCCCCCATCTGCATCAGCACCATCCAATTGGGCGCGACCGTGGACTATGCCATCCTCATGACCACCCGCTATAAGGCGGAGCGCGTGGGCGGCAGCGCCAAACGGGAAGCCGTGACCACCGCGCTGGGCGCGTCTACGCCCTCTATTCTGGTCAGCGGTCTGGGCCTGTTCGCCGCCACCTTCGGCGTGGCTCTGTACTCCGATATGGACATCATCCGCTCCATGTGCATGCTGATGGCCCGGGGCGCGCTGGTCAGCATGGGCAGCGTACTGCTGTTCCTGCCCGCCTTGCTTCTGCTGCTGGACAAGGTCGTCTGCAAGACCACGCTGGGCATGAAAGTGAAAAACTAAGGAGGAGATCTTCACCATGAAAAGCAATTGGAAGCGCATTTCCGCGCTGGTCCTTTCTCTGGCGCTGCTGCTTTGCGCCGCCGTCCCGGCGATGGCTGAAGCTGCCGCCAAGGACGAAACCGTGTACATTCTCTCCGACGCGCAGGGCGAGGCCCGGCGCATCATCGTCAGCGATTGGCTGAAGAACCCGGACAAGCTGGATGAACTGACCGACGCGACCCGCCTGCAGAACCTGACCGTGGTGGAGGGCAACGCCACCTTTGAACGGGACGGCGACCGTCTCACCTGGGACGCTGACGGCAAGGACGTGTACTATCAGGGCGACAGCGACGAGGAGCTGCCCCTGACGCTGCAGATCACCTATCTGGTGGACGGCGAGGAAGTCCCCGCCGCCGATATGGCCGGAAAGAGCGGCCATGTGACCATTCGTTTTGCCTATACGCCCGCCGCCGACCAGAAGGCGCAGTTTGCGGCTCTGTCCGCCGCCCTTCTGGACAGCGATCGCTTCACCAATGTGGAAGTGACCAACGGCGCGGTCATCAACGACGGCGACCGGCTGGTGGCGCTGGGCGCGGCCCTGCCCGGACTGAAGGCCCGTCTGGACGTGGAAGACAAGGACGGCAAGCTGCCCGAGACCGTTGAGATCACCGCCGATGTGGAAGACTTCGCCCTGCCCCTGACCGTCACCGCCGCCACCACCGAATGGAGCAGCCTTTTGAAGGACATTGACCTGAGCCTGGCGGACGCCGCCGATGGTGATATGGATCAGCTGACGGACGCGATGGCCCAGCTGTTGGATGGCGGACGGCAACTGTCCGAGGGCGCTTCCGCTCTGAATGACGGCGTTGGTCAGGTGGCCGGCGGTCTGAGCACCCTGAGCGAAAACAGCGAGACCCTGAACGCCGGTGCGCTGCAGGTCTTCCAGCTGCTGCTGCAAACTGCGAACCAGCAGCTCAAGGCCCTGAATCCCCAAGTGCCCGACCTGACGGTGGAGACCTACGCCGAAGTGCTGGACGGTCTGACCCAGCAGATGACCGCCGCCAAGCAGACCAAGACGGAAGCTTTCCAGAGTCTGCAGGTGCTCAAGGCCCAGCTGGACAGCTACAACCAGTTCTATACCGGCCTGACCGCCTACACCGCTGGTGTGGATCAGCTCAGCGCCAACATGCCCGCCCTGACGGACGGTGCTACGGCTCTGAACGATGGCGCGGCCCAGCTGTACGTGGGGCTGCAGACGTTGGATCAGGACGGCCTGCAAACGCTGACCTCCATGGTCAACGATGAATGGAAGCCCCTGTTCGAGAACGCCCGCGCTCTGGCGGATGACACCGAAGCCTACCAGTCCTACGCCGGCAAGGCCGACGACGCGGAAGGCGTGGTGCGCTTTATCTGGCGGACGGACGCCATCGGGGACTAAGCTGAAATTCGGAATATAGAATGCGCCCCGGCGCAGGGAAGAAAAGCCCTGCGCCGGGGCGTTTTGTTATGGGAAAAACGATCGGAGCCATTTCGGCTCCGATCGTATACGTTATTCCATTTTCCGAAGGGAAAATCAGGCCTTGCCGCTGACGGCCATTTCGCCCGCGTCGGCGCTGGCGCTGCCCATGGGGCCGTAGGGGAAACGGAGGTCGCTGGCAAAGGCGCGGATGTTTTTGAGCAGCTCGTAGAAGTTGCCCGCCACGGTGATGCGCTCCAGCGGCTGATCCCGCTGGCCGTCCTTGATGGTGTAGCCCTTGGACAGCAGGGAGAAATCGCCGCTGACCGGGTTCGCGCCCGCGTGCAGGCCGCTTACTTCCGTGATGACAATGCCGTCGCCCACCTGCCGGAGCAGTTCGTCAAAGGAAAGCACGCCCGGCTCGAAGTACAGGTTGGAGGGAGCCACCCGCACCGGCGAGGAGTAGTCCGCCTTGCTGCCATTGCCCGTGGACTGCACGCCCGCCTTTTTCGCGGTCTTCTGATTGTGCAGGAAGGTGCGGAAAACGCCGTTCTCCACCAGCATGTGCTGATGAGAGGGCACGCCCTCGTCGTCAAAGGGACGGCTGCCGACGCAGTCGGCGCGCAGGGGATCGTCCACCAGCGTGACGCAGGGCGCGGCAATGGTCTCGCCCAGCTTGCCGGACAGGAGGGACAGGCCCATCTGCTCCGTCTCGGCGGAGAAAATGGTGTTGAATACGCCCAGCAGGCTGACCAGCGCCTCATTCCAGAAGATCACGCGATATTTGCCGGAGGCCACCGGCTCCGCGTTCAGCCCCTTCACCGCCTGCTCCACGCTGTCGCGGCCCAGCGCGATGGGATCCAGCGCGTCAAAGTCCCGGCTGATCTGCGCAAAGCCGCCGGTGGAAACGCAGTCGTTCTCCTTGACGTTGGCGCCGCAGTACAGCTGGCAGAAGTTTTCCGTGTAGGTCTGATCCATGCCGTAGCTGTTGGCGATGCGCACGGTGTGCTTTGTGGTGTCGATCATATTGTAGCCGTTCAGATACCGCGCGTCCGTGGCCTTGCACTGGTTCTCCATGGCTTCGATCTTCGCCAGCTTGGCTTCGGGAGAAACCTTGTCCAGCTCCGGGTTGTACAGCGCCACTTCCGGGAACTGCCCGCCGCCCTGATAGAGCGGCTGCTCGTCCTTGCTTTCGCATAGCGTGGCCGACTCGATCACGCCCCGGATCAGCTGACCGATGGATTCGTCGTCCAGCGCTTCGGTGGACGCATAGCCCATGCGGCCGTTCACCAGCCCCCGGAAGCCCAAGCCCCGGGTGTGGTTGGATTGATAGTCCTCCAGCGCGCCGTTGTTGCGCATGGCGGAAAAGCTCTCGCTTTCGCTCAGATAGGCCTCCGCCGCCTCGACGCCGGCGGCCTTCGCCTGAGATAGAAGTTCCTTGATGTAATCCTGCTTCATAAGATAACCTCATTTCTGAAGTCGTTGAGAAATCGTTGTTTGTTTTAACCTTTGCGGTCATATCCCACCCCATGTCCCTCTACGCCCCTGTGGCGCGCAGTCCGGGGTCAAGGGCGGCGAGAGGAAGACGCAAGGCGGGTTGTCCATGGGACAACCCGGTCTGCCTTTGGCAGACTGAACTTTTCAAATTTTATTTGAAAAGTTCACCGTCGCCCAGTGGGCACAACCGCCGCAGGCGGTTAGCGACCGACAGCCGTCAACCGAAACGAGGATTTGGCACGGCAGTGCCAAAGACGACGATTGAGGTTGCGAATCACTGCCCCTTGCGGGTCTGTACCGGCCAACCAGCATTTCGCCGACCAGACCGGCGAGCCGTGGCACCCGTCGTGCCACGGCGGTAAAACCCCGGCCAACCTGCAAGTCCTCTATGCCCCTGCGCGGCAAAGCCGCGCAGTGACGGGTGCAGGGCTTTAGCCCTGCCTGCCGCCGACCGTGATGGACTTGACGCGGATCCAGGGCTGGCCGACGTTGACGGGAACGGAGCCGCTCATGCTGCCGCACATGCCCTGAGCCATGACCATGTTCTTGCCGACCCGGTCGATCTGCAGGAGAATGTCGCCGCCCTTGCCGACCAGACTGGCCCCCCGAACCGGGTGGGCGATCTTGCCGTCCTTGATGAGATAGCCTTCGTTGACCGCAAAGTTGAACTCGCCCGTGGCGGGGTTCACCGAACCGCCGCCCATGCTGGCTGCGTAAAGACCGTCGCCCATGGTGGCGATCATCTCCGCCTCGTCGTCGCAGCCCGGGGCAATGAAGGTGTTCCGCATCCGGGAGGTGGGCGCGTAGGCGTAGCTCTCCCGGCGGGCGCTGCCCGTGGGGGCCATGCCCATCCGACGGCCGTTCAGACGGTCGATCATGTAGTTCTTCAAAATGCCGTTTTCGATCAGCACCAGACGGTTCGTGGGCATGCCCTCGTCGTCCACGTTCTCGCTGCCCCATTCGTTGGGAAGGGTGCCGTCGTCGATGGCCGTGACGCAGGGCGCGGCGATCTGCTGGCCCAGCTTGCCGCAGAACTCGCTCATGTTGCTGGCTACGGCAGTGGCCTCCAGACTGTGGCCGCAGGCCTCGTGGAAGATCACGCCGCCAAAGCCGCTGCCGATGACCACCGGCATCACCCCGGAGGGGCAGAAGGGCGCGTGGAGCATTTTCACCGCCGTTTTGCCCGCCCGGAGACCCATCAGGGCCGGGTCGATGGTGTCAAGGAAATAGTCGAAGCCCCGGGCCGCGCCGGGCGCTTCACCGGCGGACTGATTCTCCGTGCCGTTGGAGGCTACCGCCTGACAGCGCAGGCGGGAATAAACGCGGGTATCGGCGACGTACAGGCCTTCGCTGTTGCAGATCAGCACGTTCTGCTCGCTGTCGGTGAAGGCGCAGAGCACCTGAGAGATTTCCTCGCCCGCAGAGCGGGCCGCCTTGTCCGCCGCCCGGAGCACGTCGATCTTCCGGCGAGTGTCCACCTCGGAGGGCTTCATCCAGATGGGATGACGGTTGACGAAATGCCGCTCCTCCATCGGCTGAACCGCCGTGCGACCCTGCCGCTGGGCGCGGATGGCCGAAGCCGCCTCTTTGGCGCACTTCAGCAGGCCGTCCCGGCCAAAATCGTTGGTGTAGGCGTATACGGCGGACGTTCCGTCGTATACCCGCACGCCCGCGCCGTGCAGACGGCCCGAGTTCACCCGCTCCACGTGGCTGTCCTGCAGGGCTACGGCCTGATCCCGCCGGTCCTCCGCAAAGATCTCCGCAAAGTCGCCGCCGGTGGATAGAGCGGCGTCCAGCGCTTCCATGGCAAGATGCTTGTCTAACATTCGGTCGTTCTCCTCTCGCTTGGGATGAGTTATTTCAGAATTTCGTCAAAGTCCGCGTCCGCAAGGCTGGCGGCGGTAAAGGTGGCCTTGGGGTTGGCGCTGGCGGAGCCCACGCCCAGCACCCGCATACCGCCGTTCAGGGCCGCCTCCACGCCCGCGTCCGCATCCTCCACCACCATGCAGTTTTTGGGGTCGAGGTTCAGCAGCTTCGCGCCCAGCAGGAAAACCTCCGGGTCGGGCTTGCTGTGGGTGATCTGGTTGCCATCGGCCACTGCGTCGAAGTAACCGTCCAGCCCGATCTGCCGCAGGATGATGGGGGTGTTCCGGCTGGAGGAACCAATGGCGATCTTCACGCCGCGCTTTTTGAGCATCTCTAGCGTGGCCATGGCTCCGGGCAGCATGGCGTCCGCCGTCAGCTGCTGGATCAGCTCCACATAGTAGCCGTTTTTGCGGGTGGCCATTTCCACCTTCTGCTCCTCGGTGTAGGTCTTCGTCGCCTTTTCCAGAATGATCTCCAGACTGGCCATACGGCTCACGCCCCGCAGACGCTCGTTCACCTTGCGGTCAAAGGGAATGCCTTCTTCGTCGGCCATGCGCTTCCAAGCCAAATAGTGACAATCATCGGTGGAGACGATCACGCCGTCCAGATCGAAAATAACGCCCAAAATCGGTTCGTTCATTTGAGGAAACCTCCTTGGTGAATTGAGGAAAAGCGGCCCGGATGAGGGAACGCTCTAGCAGAAAAGATTATAGCATCTTTTTCCCGGCGGGGGAAGGGGCGGAAAAGCACGGAAAAAGAGGGGCTGCCTCCCCTGCGCCTTGGCGCGGCGGAAGCAGTCCCCGAAAAGAAAGGATGGATGGATCACAGTTCCTTGGTCAGCCCCACAAAGCGGGCCACGATGTGGAACCCGGCGCGGCTGTAGATCTTCTGGGCGAAGTTGGTCTCGCCGGTGAAAAGGGTGCTGAACTTCGCGCCCTCGGCCACGAACTCCCGCATGAGCAGGTTGAACAGGACGGAGGCGATGCCGCGGCCGCCGTAGTCCGGGTCGCAGCAGATGCCGGTAAACCAGCCCCGGCCGCTTTTTTGCAGATCCACAGGGCCGGTGTAGGCCACGATGTGCCCGCCGGTGGTGGCAGTCAGCAGGGGGCGCGGCCCGGCAGGGCGGCGGCCGTCCGGCCAGAGGGACGGGTCGGCGTTAGGTTCATTTTTCTGCCACGCTTCCAGCTCGGTATCCAGCACGTGCCGCCAGTACTCGCTGCCCACGTGGTCGCAGAGCCGGTCGTGCTCCGTGCCGCAGTCAGGCGTCCAACGGCCCACCCGGATGCCCTCGGCATCCAGCGCGGTGATTTTCGCATCCAGCGCGGGATCCCACTGGAATTTGCTCAAGTCCAGATACATGGCGATCTCCGTGAAGGCGGCCTGATAGCCCCGGTGCAGCAGGAAGGGATAACCTTCGCAGCGTTCGTCCACGCCGGGGGCGTTGTTGTGGTCATGCCCGGGTGTGCCGGGGATGGTCCAGTTCATGTGGACGGGGGTGCTGTCGTTGCAGGCGGCCCTGCGCTTGCCCGCGGCGCGGAAAGCGTCCTCCAGCGCGGCCACCAGCGCGGAACCCACGCCCTGCCGCCGCTTGTCCTTCCGAACCACCACCACGGACAGATAGCCGGGGGTGTTTTCGTTGTTTTCCTTGTTGAGGAATGCCGTCTTGCACGCGCCGTGGATAAAACCGATCAGTTCGCCGTTTTCTTCAGCGGCGAAGGCGTGCGCGCCGGGCTGAAAGAAGCGCCGTTCAAAGACCGCTTCGTCCAGCGGGGAGAAGATCATTTCCCCGTCGGCGACACTCTGGTTAAACAGCGCCGCGGCGGCGGGAATGTGCTCCCTTGTCAGGGGTTTCAACGTCCAACTCATGAAAAAAGTCCTCCTGATTGAGAATGTAGGAAGTCAGGCGGTTCAATACAGCCGGTACTGCTTGGCGGCCTCCACAAATTCCTTTACTTTGGGCGCGTATTTGTCCATCAGGCCCTGCGCCGTCAGCGCGCCGGTGCGGTATTCGTCCGTGCCCAGCAGCAGGTCGATGGAATAGGGGGATTTTTCGCTCCAGCGCACGAACTGGAACTCCTCGGGGTACAGGCTGCGGATGGTGTCCAGCAGCAGCAGGCCGTCGGTGAAGGAATCGTAGCTCTGCCGATCCAGCACATGCATCTGTACGCCGTGGCACAGAACGCCCTGATGCTTGCTGAAGGTGGGGCAGAAGGAGGTGCGGCGGAAGTGAACGCCCGGCAGGCCCAGCCCGTTCATTTTCTTTTCCAGCAGGGCGCCGTTGATGAAGGGCGCGCCGATGACCTCAAAGGGCAGGGTGGTGCCCCGGCCCTCGCTCAGGTTGGTGCCCTCGAACACGCAGGTGCCGATGTAGCACAGGGCGGCGTTCAGCGTGGCGCAGTTGGGAGACGGAGCCACCCACGGCAGGTCGGTGTCGTCCAGATACATGCCCCGCTCCCAGCCCTCCAGCGGGATGACGGTCAGGTCAAGGGTCAGCTTCTGATAATCCCGGATATAGCGGGCGGCCTCGCCGATGGTCAGGCCGTATTGCGTGGGCAGCTCATAATCGCCCACGAAGGACTTGAAGGCCGGGTTCAGGATGGTGCCGCCGGTCTTTACGCCGCCGATGGGGTTGAGCCGGTCCAGCACCACCATGGACTTGCCCGCCCGGTTGCAGGCTTCCATGGCGTAGCCCAGAGAATACAGATAGGTGTAGAAGCGCGCGCCCACGTCCTGAATGTCGAAAACCAGCACGTCGAAGGCGTCCAGCATTTCGTCCGTGAAATGGGACGTTTCGCCGAAGGCGGTGAACACGATCACGCCGGTCTCGGGATCCACGCAGGTCTCCACCTTGCCGCCCGCCTGCACGTCGCCCCGGATGCCATGCTCCACGGCGTACATGGCGGTCAGGTGGTAGCGCTCGTTGACGATGTCGATGGTGCTTTTCAGCTCCCGGTTCATGCCGGTGGGGTTGGTCATCAGACCCACCCGGCGGCCCCGAAGCTGCTCGTCCGCCAGCTGAAGACGGTCGATACCGCTGAGAATGGTAGCCTTTTTCATCGAAAAAACCTCCTCGCTTCTGGGTGAAAAATGAAATGGGGCGTTGTATCCAGTTCTTCCAAAAAAACGTTTTATCAGCCCCTTCATCATACGGAGATGAAAGAAAAATGTCAAGTAGATATGTTGCTTTCTGACAAAACAATTCTTTTCACATCGAGCCAGAAGGATTGACAACGCCTTGCTTTCACGCTATCATGGTGACAAAACAACTGAATGGAGGCCCCCTCTATGTATCACTCCCGACTACACGCGACCAACGGGGTCGTGTCACTGGCGCTGGACGCGGTCAGCGGCGGCTGGCTGGAGCTGGTCTGTGAAGGCGCGCAGGACAACTATATCAAGAACCATCTGGCGGCGGAGGAAACGCCCTTCCGGCTGATATTGCATACGGAAAACGGCCCGGTGGAGGCCCGCCCCGCCCGCTCGGCGGAGATCGGCCTGAACCCGGCCCTGAAGCCCACCCTGCGCATCGATCAGGGGGAAAAAGAAGCCACGATCGTGGCGGAATATCCCTCCGTCATGGCGGAGGGAATGCCCGTGCCCGTGGCCGTCCGCTGGGAAGCCCGGCTTCTGCCCGGAGACGAGCGGATCCGCCTGTCCCTGACGGTGGAAAACCACGGCGGCCCGGAGGTGGAGCGCGCCCTGTTCCCCTGCGTCAACGGCCTGTGGCTGGGCGAAACGTGGGAGGACGACGCGCTGTACATGCCCCGCCACGCGGGCCAGCGGGTGATGAACCCGGTGGAGACCCTGACGGCCCCGCCCCGCGTCGCCCATTGGAAGTGGCAGGAATACGACTACGCCACCGCCCTCAACGGCCCCTGCGGCGTAAAGGACAGCCGGGGCGCGTCCGTGTGGGAGATGCCCTATTCCGGCGAATGCACCATGCTCTGGCTGGACGTGTTCGACGAAAACGAGCAGGACGGCCTGTACCTGACCTGCCGCAACGTCTCCGGCCGGATGAAGACCCTGCGGGCGGAGAGCTTCGGCCTGGAGAACCCCGGCCTGAACGTGGCCGTGGGGCATTATCTGTTCCTGACGGAGGGGCAGACGTGGCACAGTGAGGAGTGCATCGTCGCGCCCCATCGGGGTTCGTGGCACTGGGCGGCGGACGACTACCGCATGTGGCGGGAGTCCACCCCCGTGGTGGAACCCGACGGAACCTGCTACGCCGTGCCCGTGGATGCGGAGGGCCACGGCCCCCTGCACCCGGAGTGGTTCGACCGCAGCCCCGGCCTGATGGCCCATTATGATTTCCAGTACCAGACCGGCGGCGTTGTCCACACCTATCGGGATATTCCCCGGCTGTATGAGGAAGCCAGGGCCTTCGGCCTGAACCACATCCTGCTCAGCGGCTGGAACGAGAGCGGCTTCGACTACGGCTTCCCCCAGTACCGGCCCAACCCCAATCTGGGCACGGAGGAGGAGCTGCGGGACGGCGTGCGCGCGGTCATCGCCGCAGGCGGCCACGTGGCCTTCTATGTGAACGCCCGGCTGTGCAACACCGTCTTCCCCGACCGGGAAGCCCTGTGGAAAAACGGCGGCATCCAGAACCGGGACGGCTCGCCCTGGCTGGAGCAGTACGGCTCCCGCAATCAGTATTTCGCCTCCATGTGCAGTCAGGCCGAGCTGTGGCAGAGCGAGCTGATCAGCACGTTCCGCTGGCTGACCCATGACATCGGCGCGGACAGCCTGTATCTGGATCAGCTGGCCATGGCCGCCTCCTGCCTGTGCTTCTCCGAGGCCCACGGCGATCATCCCGGCGTGCGGGACGGCTGGAACACCGGCCTGCGCCGTCTGCTGACCCGGCTGGCTGCGGAAGCGCCTGAAAAGGGCGTGGCCCTGCTGGTGGAGGGCGCCAACGACACTTATATGCCCGGCATCTGCGGCGGCCTGATCACCACCATGTTCTACGATCACGCCGGGGCCTTCCCGGAGCTGTACCGTTATACCTTCCCCCGGCAGGGGCTGATCGACATGATGAACCCCCGCCGCCATTCCGGGATGCGGCCGGAGCATATGGCCCGCCGCGCCTGCAAGCTGCTCTACCGCGCCTTTGTGGACGGCATGTACCTGTGGCATTACGACCTGATGGAGGACAACTGCTACCAGCCCGACGATCCTCAAACGCCCCGGGTTCGAAAGACCGACGATCTGCGCCGGGCGTGGCTGACCCGTTATGGCCGGGGCATTTTCCGAGATGCGCAGGGACGGACTGCCAGCTGCGGCACGGTGATGGCCCGCCGGTACGAGCAGCCGGACGGCAGTGTATTGATCGCCTGCGCCCGGGAAGGCGGGCTGGAAGGGCATGTGACCGTTACCCTGCCCGAGGGAACGTGGCGCGCCGTCGTCCTGACGGAGGATGCGCCTGAGACGGAAGCCCCCCTGCCCCTGAGCGCCGCCGGGGAGGGGCACACCTTTGCCCTGCCCGCCACGGAACTGGCCGTGGTGGTGCTGCGCCGGGAATAAAAATCAGACACGGAATCCTCCGTGAACAAAATTTCATCAAAACAGGCTTCGTGCCCAAAATTCTGACACATGAGCCGCCGTGACGAAAATTTCATCACGGCGGCTTTTGTGTTTATTGTTTTCTTTTTGGGAAAAGACTATCCTACGATCACCGCAAGGGAAGCGGGGCGACGAAAGCTCCCTCCCGGCGGAAGATGAATATTTCCTAAACCAACCCGGTCAAAATGAGGAGGATTTCAGCATGTATTATTCCAGCGGCAATTATGAAGCCTTTGCCCGTCCCCGCAAGCCCGAGGGCGTGGATCAAAAGTCCGCCTATATCGTGGGCAGCGGCCTTGCGGCCCTGACGGCGGCCTGCTATCTGGTCCGCGACGGCCAGATGAAGGGCGACCACATCCACGTTCTGGAAAAAGGCCCCACCGCCGGCGGCGCGTGCGACGGCTGGAAGTTTGAAAATATCGGCTACGTGATGCGCGGCGGTCGTGAAATGGACAACCATTTCGAAGTCATGTGGGATCTGTTCCACTCCATTCCCTCCATTGAGACGGAAGGCGTCAGCGTGCTGGATGAGTACTACTGGCTCAACAAGGACGACCCCAACTACTCTCTGTGCCGCGCCACGGTCAACCGGGGCGAGGACGCGCACACCGACGGCAAGTTTGACATCTCCGACAAGGGCGCCATGGAGATCATGAAGCTGTTCTTCACCCCCAACGAGGAGCTGCAGGACAAACGCATCACTGATTTCTTTGACGACGAAGTTCTGAACAGCAACTTCTGGCTGTACTGGCGCACCATGTTCGCCTTCGAGAACTGGCACAGCGCGCTGGAAATGAAGCTGTACATTCAGCGCTACATCCACCACATCGGCGGCCTGCCGGACTTCAAGGCCCTGCGCTTCACCCGTTACAACCAGTACGAGAGCATGATCCTGCCCATGATGAAGTATCTGGAAAAGGCGGGCGTGCAGTTCCACTTCGGCGTGCAGGTGGTCAACGTGAAGTTCGACTGCAGCAAGCCGGATCACAAGGTGGCTACCGCCATCGAAGTTCTGCGGGACGGCAAGGAAGACACCATTGCCCTGACGGAGAACGATCTGGTGTTCATCACCAACGGCGGCTGCGTGGAGAACTCCTCCATGGGCAGCCAGAACGAGCCCGCAGCCTACAACACGGAGCTCAAGCCCGGCGGCGGCTGGGACATGTGGCGCAAGATCGCCGCGCAGGATCCCTCCTTCGGCCATCCGGACAAGTTCTGCAGCGACCCCGAGCAGACCAACTGGATGAGCGCCACCGTGGAAACGCTGGATCAGCGCATCATCCCCTACATCAAGAAGATCTGCAAGCGCGATCCCTTCACCGGCAAGGTCGTCACCGGCGGCATCGTCACCGTGAAGGACTCCAGCTGGCTGATGAGCTGGACCATCAACCGTCAGCCCCAGTTCCGGGAGCAGCCCAAGGATCACTGCCTGGTATGGGTGTACAGCCTGTTCACCGATAAGCCCGGCGACTATGTCAAAAAGCCCATGCGGGAATGCACCGGTAAGGAGATCTGCATGGAGTGGCTGTACCACATCGGCGTGCCGGTAGATGAGATCGAAGACATGGCCGAGCACAGCGCCAACACCGTGCCCGTCATGATGCCCTACATCGACGCGTTCTTCATGCCCCGGGCCTACGGCGACCGGCCGAAGGTGGTGCCGGACGGCGCTGTGAACTTCGCCTTCCTGGGTCAGTTTGCCGAAACGCCCCGCGACACCATCTTCACCACCGAGTACTCCATGCGCACCGGTATGGAAGCCGTCTACACCCTGCTGAACGTGGATCGGGGTGTGCCCGAGGTCTGGGGCAGCGTCTACGACGTGCGCGACCTGCTCAACGCCACCGTGAAGCTCCGGGACGGCAAGAAGGTCACGGACATGGACGCGGGCCTCTTGGAAAAGCTGGCCTTCAAGGCTCTTATGGGCAAGATCGCCGGCACCGACATCGAAAAGCTTCTCAAAGAGCACAACGTCATCTAAGCAGGGGTAGTACCCCTGGACCCCGGACTGCGCGGCTTTGCCGCGCAGGGGCGTAGGGAGACGTGCGGCTTGGCCGTGAAGTTACCGCCGCTCGGCGACGGGCCTCGCGGCTCGCGGGTCTGGTGCAGATTCCCGCCAGCTGCACAGCAAAGACCGCCATTCGGCGACGGGCCTCATGGCTCGCTGAAAAGGCCAGCGTGGATTGGATTTCACGCTGGCCTTTGGCGTTGTAGAAATGTCCAGTTTTCGTCGAAGCATCCCAACCCGCAAGGGTTGAGTATGCCCCCCGTCAACTGCGCCGGGGCAGGGCGGCGATAGGCAGCGGAGGGAAAAAGGCCCGCCCAT
>ERZ809296.2252-NODE-2252-length-18963-cov-3.964142_pt1 | contig 18963 bp, 12 predicted proteins | sample MGYA00520511_ERZ809296 | MGnify/ENA primary metagenome ERZ809296 (study PRJEB31576, sample SAMEA3212662) | Homo sapiens | biome: human-gut; feature: human gut; material: fecal | place: Sweden | collected 2012 ... | reverse complement strand
ACCGGCAACTTCCGTCCCACTTCTACGATTACAAGAGCTGAAGCCGCTTCCATCCTGATGAATGCGAAGTACGCTGGTGTTATCAACTGAGGTTTCAACTCTACTTAATTTTATGATTACCCCATAGGCAAAAGGGACAGCGAAAGCTGTCCCTTTTGTCTTGCCCGAACGAAACCTAACCGGAAAACGGCGCAATATTTTTGACCATAAAAGTGTACCTAAGAAAAAATCTTAGGTACCTTTTTTGCTTTTTGTAGGCATTCATCTTATCGCTACTCATGCCGCTGATGAAGTCCAGACCACTGGGAGAACCAATCTTCACAGTGGAGCCCAGAGAGTGCTCGAAGGTGGCAATCATGCCCTTCAGGTCAGTGCCATAGGGAACCTGCACGGTAATGGTGCGCTCGGTCTCGCTGGTGTTGGTCACGGTACCAGTGCGGCCAGCCACAGTGAAGTTGCTGATTTCAGCCTCGTTGGAAGGAGCCTTCCAAGTCAGGTCGAAGGTGTACTCAGTCTGAGAAACCTTGTAAGTGGAATTGTCCTTCAGTGCCAGACGGTCCTCAGCGCGAACAAATACGCTCTTAATCAAAGCCGCCCCGGCAGTAGTACCATTCCAGGTAGTCCGGTAAACAGACACAGTTCCATCTTGATTGCGAACAAACAGGAACTTCATGTTGTTGCCATCCCATGTGGTAGCATTGTCAGTGGAACCATCGTCATTGCTATCGCCATTTGAGTACAACGGATAATTATCATTGTTGTTAAGCATGGTGCGCAGAGCAGCATATTTAGACAGCACAAACTCCGCGTTCATAGCATATTTGATGTAATCCGGGTCAACAGAAGTCCCATTGTTTGTAATAGCCTCAGTGGGAACCGTATAGCTCCAGGGCAGTTCGCCAGTAATCTTATGGCCTTCCACATTCAAGGGAGCATCGCCCACAGAAATGGTTTCCAAATCGGAATCGGTCTCATAGTCGTTAGAGATGATGTTCACAGTGTACACAGTGCCGTACTTCACAGCATCTGCGATACTCATGTACATGGGGGATGTTACACCATTGCTCTGCTCTAACATACCCGTTTCAAGCTTACGGGCAGTTTCCTCAGGAAGTACAACAATCTTGTTGTGAAGGGTGCTGTGATTCGTATCGTTAGAGATATAATCGCCAGTCACTTTCTCATCTTCATACTGATCGATGGAAGTTAACCGAGCAAGCTGATAATCATTTCCACCGCCAACATTCGCAGCATCAGAAACAACAACATAAGCTACAGCGCCCTGAGGCACTTCATAACCAGTCACGACATTATAATAAGTCTCTTCAACAGCATTATTATAATCTTCCTTATGAGTGGTCAGACTTGCGGGAACATACAGATTGATGGTGTTCAACTGCACGGTGCCATCGTTGAGCTGATCCACATAAGCGTGGAACTGATTCTCATCATTCAAAGCACGATAGATATCCTTATCGCTTTTTTCAGCAGTAGAACTGCTCTGTGCGGTGAAATCCAGCCCGGTCAGAACCTTAGCAGATTTTTTCTCAGCCAGAACAATCTTCACAGTATAGACGTTGTAAATATCATCGTCGGCAGTGTTCACAGCAACAATGTTCTTGGTGTCAATGCCGTCCAATTTCAATTTAGCAGTGCCCAGTTTGATATCGTTCGTAGTGGTCACACCGTTGATGATATCTTTCTGAGTATCATTGGGATCCATGGGGTTAGCGTCCCAGACAACCTTGGCGTTGGTGCCGGCAGTAGCATAAACCTTCCAGCCCTCGGTGTTGGTGGTCATGTAAGGGACGGTGATGGTGAATTCCTTGTTACCGGTCTTCACGCCCTCGTAGGTGGTGGAGCCATTCTTCAGCCAGAAAGCGGTCATAGAAGCAGAGTTGGTAGCCTCAGCCTTGGAAGTGCTCAGGGTGTACTGCTCGAAATGGCCATCCTCGGCATACACAGAGATGGTGATGGGATCTACAGTGTTAATCTTGTCATTCTGGTCGAACTGCCAAGCAATCTGGTCATTGGCATTATCTTCGTTATTGACCTTAGTGGCCTCAGTCTTGCCAATGGTAACCTTCTGCACAGTGTCCTCGGTGTAGAGAGTAATCACAGACTTGGTGCGGTCAGTGGGTTTGCCGTTGAACTTCTCGGGCAGCACAGCAGTGATAGTGCCGGCTTCGCCGTCTACAGTGGCCACAGTGGCGTCCACACGGGCGTACTCGATGGTGGTGTTGGCGCTCTCTTCCAGCTTCACAACCAGGTTGTACTCCTGCACAAAGCTGCCAAAACGAGTGACTTTAACAGAGCCTCTCAGGTCAACATACTGGCCGTTGCTATCCTTCTGGCCCAAATTGGTCATTTCAAACTTGACAGAGCCATCATTTTTCACAGTAACATACTTGCTTTGGCTATCAAGCTTCATTTCCACCTTGGCGTTGTCGCGGGCATTCACGTTGCCGTTGACAGCGTAGGAGATGGGCAACTTGGGGCTAACCACGGAATCGCCGTTGGCGGCGGTCAGCACGCTCTTGGGAACGGTCAGAGTGATGGTGTCAGGAACGTTGTCATTCTTTTTCACTTCGTTGGTGATAGTAGCGTCAACCACGGTGTCTTCAGCCACTTCAGCGGAGAAGGAGGACAGGGCGTCCACATACTCAGCCACCACAGTGTAGTCGGAGTCGTGCTTGCCATCCTGAGAACGGACAGTAATCACAGTGCCGTTGTCAGCGTTGTTGATGGGGTGCTGCACAGGATTACCAGGAACAGCAGTACCATTCACAGCGTAAATGGTAGCGCCGTCCAGGCCCTTTACAGTGAGCACGGGGGCAACGGTAGCCTGAACAGTCTCGTCCCACTTGGTATCGGCATCGTTATTGTGGCGGGCCATCTTAACAACAATCTCGTCGCCCTTCACTTCGGCATCGTAAATGCCAGCGCCGAAAGAGCCGTTGATGTCAGCAACCACATCCAAGTTTGTGGTGATGTTGGAATCCACAAAGTTGATGGTCAGAGTGTACTCGGCCAAAGGCTCCTTGTCATCAGCGCCGGTGCCAGTGTTCTTGGTGTCGATAAGAGCCAGCTTCATGGTGCCGGTCTTCTCATCGGCGCTCACGTCCACAAAGTCTTTGATGGGGAAATCGTTGGTAGCGTTGTCAGTAGCAGGGGTCTGAGGAGCAACCTTGTACTCTACAGAGCCACCCTTCTCATAGACGCGCAGTTCCACGTCTCCCAAGTCATCATTCGTATCGATTTCAACAACAGCATTGTCGTCGTCCAGATACGAAGAAGACATGTCCACTTCCAAGGCGCTTACGGAAACCTGGTCATCATTGACATTGATGTACTTCAGGTCATCCGGAAGAGCCGCGGAAGCGCTGAGCGGAATCATTGCGACGACCAGCATGAGCGCCAGAAGCATCGCAAGTGATTTCTTCAGAAACTTGCTTTTCTTCATAATTTCAACCCTCTTAAATTTTAGATTCTCACAGGGCTTTTTCCCCGTGAGTTGAAGTTATCTATAAACTCGCACGGGGGGAGGAGGGTGCGGGGAGAGGGTCCTAAACCTGGCTTTTCCTTCCACGAGAGAGTGAAATCCGGTTGAAAAGCCGCGGCTATGCACCGGGCTGCGACTGGCGAAAAAGTTTGAACGAGCGGTGCTAAAAAATCCCCGGCAGAAGCTTCACAAAAATTCTGCCGGGGATTACTTCAGATATACCATGACGCCTTGTAGGGCGCGCAAAAGCGGCTGCCGCGTGGAGTGGCGGCAGCCGCTTTTAGAAAGGAGTTCTGTTGTTATCGATACAGGGGCCCGTAGTGCTTGCAGGCGGCAAAGTCAGCGGCCTCGGTGTCCTTGGTGCCAAAGGCGGCCCAGGCGTGGGGGCGGTACACCTTTTCCTGGGGCACGTTGTGCAGGGCCACAGGGATGCGCAGCATGGAGGCCAAGGTAATCAGGTCGGCGCCCACATGGCCGTAGACCGTCACGCCGTGGTTGGCGCCCCAGTTGGCCATGACGCTGTACACGTCCCGGAAAGCCCCCTCGCCGGTGGTGCGGGGCACAAACCAGGTGGTGGGCCAGGTGGGGTCGGTGCGCTGGTCGATGGGGGTGTGGATGCCATCAGGCAGGTTGGCGGTCCACCCCTCGGCGATTTGCAGCACAGGGCCCACGCCCTCCACAATGTTCACCCGGAGCATGGTCACAGGCATCTCGGCGGTGCAGCGGAAGTGGCTGGAGAAGCCGCCGCCCCGGAAGTACTCGTAGTTGGCCCGGCGCCAGTCGGTGGCCTCCAGGCAGGCGTGCATGTCCTGCTCGGTCATATCCCAGAAGGGCTTCATCACGTGCTCGCCCTTCTCGTTGGTGGCAGCGCCGTTGCCATCCAGGGCGGTGGCGCCGGAGTTAATCAGGTGGATAAAGCCATTGGCGGCCACACCCTCGGGCTTGTAGCCAGTGACGCGCTCACAGGCCTCGGGGCTCCAGTAGGTGCGCACGTCGTGGAAGCAGGGGGCCGTGCCGGAGACCAAGGTGCCCAGCAGCATGGAGACACCGTTGAGGGTGTCGTTCTCCGTGGCGAAGGGGGTGGGCTGCTTGGGGCCGTTCCAGTCGAAGGTAGAGGCCATGAACGCCTCGGTAAAGTCGCCGTTGGGCAGCCAGTCGGTCCAGTTGCGCTGCCCCTGGAAGCCGCCGGCCACAGCGTTCTTGCCCAGGGCCTCCTCGTGCCAGCCCATCTCGTCCAGCTTGGGATTGCCGTAGAGGATGTCCCGGATGACCAAGGTCATCTTGGTGATGAACTCCCAATCCTTATCGGGGGGCACCACCTTGGACTTGCGGATGATTTCCGGCAGGTCCTTGCCGGCGTTGATGTCCAGGCCCTCGTGGCAGTTGGCCTTCACCCAGGCGATGGCCTTCTCATATTCCTCGTGGTCGTAGATTTCCAAAGTGATGCGCCGGGCGACCTCGGTCATGTCCACCCACTCGGGGCGGATGCCCAGGTACTTCTGGAACATGCCGGCGTTGCAGTAGCTGCCCGCGATGCCCATGGCCACGCCGCCCACGTTGACGTAGGACTTGTTCTTCATCCAGCCCACAGCCACGGCGCACTTGGCGAAGCGCAGGATTTTCTCGGCGGCGTCGGGGGGCACGGAGGTGTCGGTGGCCTCTTGTACGTCGTGCCCGTAGATGGAGAAGGCGGGCAGGCCCTTTTGGGCGTGGGCGGCCATGACGGCGGCCAGGTACACAGCGCCGGGGCGCTCGGTGCCGTTAAAGCCCCACACGGCCTTGATGGTCAGGGGGTCCATGTCGAAGGTCTCGCTGCCGTAGCACCAGCAGCGGGTGACGGTGAGGGTGGCCACCACGTTCTGGGTGGAGAACTTGTCGGCGCAGGCAGCGGCCTCGGCGCCGCCGCCAATGGTGGAGTCCGCGATGACGCACTGCACGGGGGTGCCGTCGGGATAGCGCAGGTTCTCCTCAATCAGGGCCTTGGCGTTGCGGGCCATGGCCATGGTCTGCTCCTCCAGGCTCTCGCGGACGCCGCCCCAGCGGCCGTCAATGGTGGGGCGGATGCCAATCTTTGGATACAACATGAAAAATTCCTCCTTCAAAAGGTTTTGGTGTCTGCGTGACGCAGGATGGTTTCATACGTTTGATAGCTGGCTTCCCAGCTCGCGTGGTCCTGGGGCTCATAGCGGGTGACCTTTTCGGTGCGGGCGATGAGCTCCCGGCCTTGGGCGATGCTCTCCAGCTGGCCCAGGGCCTTCAGCTGGATGAGGATATTCCCCAGGGCGGTGGCCTCCACGGGCCCGGCTATCACGGGGATGCCGGTGCAGGCGGCGGTCATGCGGCAGAGCAGGCCGTCCTTGGTGCCGCCTCCCAGCACGTGGAGGGCGGAGAACTTCTTGCCGGTGGCCTGGGTCAGCTGGCCCAGGGCAAAGCGGTATTTCAACGCCAGGCTCTCGTAGATGCAGCGCATCACCTGGCCCACCGTCTCGGGGACGGGCTGGCCTGTGCGGCGGCAGAAGTCCCGCACCCGGCCGGGGATGTCCCCGGGAGGGGCGAACTCCGGCGCGTCCGGGTCGATGAAGCTGCGCAGGGGCTGGGCCTCCAGGGCTAGGCGCTCCAAGTCGGCGTAGGAATACTCCTGCCCCTCCCGGCGCCACTGGCGGCGGCTCTCCTGGATGAGCCACAGGCCGATGATGTTCTTTAAGTAGTTCACCTTCCCATTGGCGCCAATCTCGTTGGAGAGGCCCAGCACCCGGCTCTGTTCCGTGAGGACGGGCTCCTCCAGCTCGCAGCCCAGCAGGCTCCAGGTGCCGCAGGAGAGGAACGCGGCGTCCTTCTCCGGGGCGGGCATAGCTGCCACGGCGCACTGGGTGTCGTGGCCCGCGGCGGCGATGACCTTGGCCCCCTGGTACTCCCCTACCACGGTGCCGCTTTTCACCAGGGGCGCGAACAGCTCCTGGGGGATGCGGAAGGCGGAGAGCACCTGCTGGCTCCAGCTTTGGGAGCGGGGGTCCAGCAGCTGGCTGGTGGAGGCGATGGTGGTTTCACAGGCCTGGGCGCCGCACAGGGCCCAGGCGAACAAATCGGGCATAAACAGCAGCCGGTGGGCCTTTTCCCACAGCTGGGGCTCCTGCCGCTGCAGGGCCAGCAGCTGGTACAGGCTGTTGATGTTTAAAATCTGGGTGCCGGTGGCCCCGTAGAGCGCCCCGGCGGGCAGGGATTGGAAGGCCTCCTCCACCAGGCCGGCGGTGCGCTGGTCCCGGTAGTGGACAGGGTCCTCCAGCAGGCGGCCCTGGGCGTCCAGCAGGCCAAAGTCCACGCCCCAGGTGTCAAAGGCCAGGCTGTCCACCGGGCCGGCCTTTTGGGCGCCCAGGCGGACGTTTGCCAGCAGGTCCTCAAAGTCCCAGCGGAAATGGCCGTCCTTGTCCCGGGGGTTGTTCTCAAAGCGGTGGACCTCCCGGTAGGAGAGCTCCCCGTTTTCGTAGGTGCCTAAAATGGCCCGGCCGCTGGAGGCGCCAAAGTCAAAGGCCAGGACACGGCTCATTGGACCACTCCCTTTTTCAGCAGGACGTTGGCGTAGATGGCTGTCTCGCCGGTGGCCACAATGGCGTAGGCCTTTTTGGCCCGCTCGTAAAAGGCGAAGCGCTCCATCATCTCCACGGCCTGGGGGTCCTCCCCGTGCTTTGCCAGCAGGGCGCGGTAGTCCTCCCAGATGGTGGGCCGCACGTCGTCGCCGGGGACCACTTCCATCAAAGCGGCGGGCTGGGAGACGTACTGGTCCAGGGGGATAAGCTGGAGCACCGCGTCCAGAATCTCCGGCACGGTGTGGCCGTCGGCGCGGATGACCACCGCGTTTTGGCCCATGCTCTCCGCGGGGAAGTTCCCATCGGCCAGCACGATTTCATCGCCATGGCCCATCTCCGCCAGCACCTTTAACAGCTCTGGGGAGAGGATGGCGGGGATACCTTTCAGCATGGTTTCACCTCAATCCGTTGTCGTATTTCTTGTAGCCGGGGTGGCGGCCGGTCACCCGGTAGAAGCCCCGCAGGTCGATGAGCTTTTGGATGTTCTCCCGGCTGATGTCGTGGCTGCCGCCTAAAATCACGGCGTTGATGGTGATTTTCGCCCACAGCTCCAGGCTCTCCATGCGGTAGAAGGCGGTGATGACATCGCTGCCCACCGCCAGGGCGCCGTGGTTTTCCAGCAGCATCACGTCGTGCTCCTCCAGGTAGGGCTCGATGGCGTCGGGCACCTCGGTGGTGCTGGGGGTGCCATAGGGGGTCAGGGGCACGCTGCCGATGACGGTGACATCCTCGATCATGTTGTACATATCCATGGCCTTGTGGGCCACGGCAAAGCCGGTGGCGCCGGGGGGGTGGGCGTGGACCACGCACATCACGTCGGGGCGCTTTTCGTAGCAGCGCAGGTGCATCTTCATCTCGCTGGAGGGGCGCAGGCCCTCCTGGCCCTCCAGGACCTTCAGGTCTTTATCCACCCGCAGCAGCTTTTCCGGGGTGATAAAGCTCTTGCTCATGCCGGTGGGGGTGCACAGGAAGGTGCCGTCGTCCAGCCGGGCGGAAACGTTGCCGTCGTTGGCGGCCACCCAGCCCAGCTGCCACATCTTGTGGCACACATCGCAAATCTGGTCTTTCAACTCGTTGATACGCGCAGTATCCATGGGGGGACACTCCTTTCGTCAGTTACCATTACTTGCATTATATCGGATTGAAATTCTCCCTGTCTTGGGGTATAATCAAAAATAGTAGGACGATTTTCACTTTTTTTGGAGGCTTTTTCCATGCGCTACCTGGCCACCCACGAGCACGCCCCACGGGGCACCTTCGACTTCCCCATAGAGCTGTATTATGTAGACCCCTCCCACCCCCGGTATGAGATGCCCTTCCACTGGCACATGGAGCACGAGCTGATTCTGGTGCTCCAAGGGGTGCTGCGCCTTTCGGTGGAGGGGGAGGCCTTCGAGCTGGCCCCGGGGGACTGCATGCTCATTGCCGACGGCGCCATCCACGGGGGCACCCCCGAGGGCTGCATCTACGAGTGCCTTGTCTTCGATTTGGAGCGCTTTCTGGCGGGCACCACCACCTGTGGCCAGCGGGTGGCCTTGCTCACCGAGGGGGAAGCCCGGCTGGAGGGGAAATTCCCCGCGGGCACCCAGGCGGCGGCCATTGTCAGCCAGCTGTTCCAGGCCATGGAGACAGAGCGCCCCGGCTACGAGCTGACCACCATGGGCTTGCTGTGGCAGCTGTGGGGGGAGCTGCTGGGCCAGCGCCTGCTGGGGGCGGCGGAGCCAGGCCCGCCCCGGGACATCCGCCGGGCCCAGGCGGTGAAAAACGTGCTGCGGCGCATCCGCTCCAGCTACGGCCAGCCCCTCACCTTGGAGGACTTGGCCGCCGAGGCCGCCCTGGAGCCCAAGTACTTCTGCCGGGTGTTCCGGCAAATCACCGGGCGCACGCCCATCAACTACTTAAACTACTACCGGGTGGAGTGCGCCGCCGAGCTGCTGTGCACCACCCAGGGGAGCATTACGGACATCGCCCTGGAGTGCGGCTTTGGGGATGTGAGCTATTTCAGCCGGATGTTCCGCCGCTACAAGGGCCAGACCCCCGGCCAATACCGCCGGGCCCACCTGGCCGCGGGCTGAAAGGGGGCGTGAGCGATGGAGCGCACAGGCTTCCAGCGGGAGCTGCGGGACAGGGAGGTGGACGTGGAGTGCCGGGGCTTTGGCCCCTCCTTCAACATGGACAACACCCACTATCACGATTGTTTTGAGGTGTACTTCCAAATCTCCGGGGACAGGAATTTGCTCTCCGGCGGCAGGTTCCACCACCTGGAGCCCGGCAGTGTGCTGTGGATTCCCAAGTTCGACCTGCACCAGTCCTTCCAGGGGCAGCAGGACACCGGCACCCGGGCGGTGCTCTACTTCCGGGAGGAGTACCTGCGGGGGGTGCTTCAAGAGCGGGCCGGGGAGCTGCTGGCTCTGTTCGCCGGGCCCTTTCAGGTGATGCGCCTGGACGTTTTCCAGCGGCGCAAGGCCCTGGAGCTGCTCTACGAGCTGGAGCAGGGCAGCCGCGCCGGCCAGGAGCTGTACGCCCGGTTTGTCTTCGGCCAGCTGGTGCTGCTGCTGGAGGCCTGGTCCCGGGCGGGGGGCGCCCTGCCCCAGGAGGCGGCCCCCACCATGGGCCCCAAGTACGACCGGATAGCCAGCGTGCTGGCCTACCTGAAAAACCACCGGGAGGAGCGCCTGCGCCTGGAGGACGTGGCCCGGGCGTTCTTCGTCACCCCCGCCTACCTCAGCCGCAGCTTTAAGGCCTGCACCGGGCTTTCCTTTGTCACCTACCTCAACCACCTGAAGGTGGAGCGGGCCAAGGAGCTGCTGCTGCGGGAGGGCAGCGTCACCCAGGTGAGCCTGGAGCTGGGCTACGAGAGCCTGACCCACTTCGAGCGGGTGTTCCGGCAGATTGCCGGGCTCTCCCCCACAGAGTGGAGAAAGAGCCAGCGGCCGGGTGAGGACAAAATAAGTTGAATTTCTCCCGAGCAGAACGAAAATAGGCGAGATTTTCCCACCAATTTTTAGTATCCTGGTATAAGCGAAAGGGACAACCTTTGGGCTGCCCGCCAAGCGGCGCGCTGTGTTGCCGCATCTTACAGAAGCCTCTCTGCCCGGGGTGGGGATTTTCCCCATCTCGCGGCAAAAAGAAATGGAGGGACCGCAGAAATGAAAATGGGTTTACGCTGGTTTGGGGAGGGCTACGACACCGTCTCCTTGGAAAAGATTCGCCAGGTGCCCGGGGTGCGGGGCGTCATCACCACCCTGTACGGGGCCATGCCTGGGGAAAACTGGGACAAGGACCAGGTGCTGGCCCTACAGCGCTCGGTGGAGGACGCCGGCCTGGAGGTGCTGGGCATTGAAAGCGTCAATGTCCACGACGCCATCAAGGCCGGGCTGCCCGGCCGGGACCAGTACATCGAAAACTACATCCAGACCATCCGCACCTTGGGCGAGTGCGGCATCCACCTGATTTGCTACAACTTTATGCCCGTGTTCGACTGGACCCGCACCCAGCTGGCCAAGCCCCGCAAGGACGGCTCCACGGTGCTGGCCTACGACCAGCGGGAGATTGACAAGATGGACCCGGAAAAGCTGTTCGCCTCCATGGAGGCCGGCTCCCAGGGGCACCTGCTCCCCGGGTGGGAGCCCGAGCGCCTGGCCCACATCCAAGAGCTGTTCCAGGTGTACAAGTCCGTGGACGAGGAAGCCCTGTGGGCCAATTTGAAGTATTTCCTGGACGCCATTTTGCCCACCTGCGAAAAGTACGAGGTGAAGATGGCCATCCACCCCGACGACCCGGGCTGGAGCGTCTTTGGCCTGCCCCGCATCATCACCAGCGGGGAGGCCCTGCGCCGCATGGTGGATATGTCCCCCTCCCCCTGCAACGGCGTCACACTGTGCACCGGCTCTTTGGGCACCAACCCCCACGCCGATTTGCCGGGGATTATCCATATGCTGGAGGGCAGCATCTTCTTCGCCCACGTGCGCAACATGGAGCACACCGTCCCCGGCCAGTTTGAGGAGAGCGCCCACCTTTCCAGCGACGGCTCCTTTGATATGTTCGCCATTGTAAAAGCTTTGTACGAAACCGGCTTTGACGGGGTCATCCGCCCCGACCACGGCCGGATGATTTGGGGCGAGCAGGCCATGCCCGGCTACGGCCTGTACGACAGGGCCCTGGGCAGCCAATACCTGCTGGGCCTGTGGGAAGCCCTGGAAAAAACCATCAACCGCTAAAGGAGGATTTTACCCTATGCTGAACATTGCCATTGTGGGCACAGGCAACATTGCCCCGTCCCATGTGGAAGGCCTTCTCACCTTCCCGGAGCGCTGCAAGATTGTGGCCCTGTGCGACATCTACCCCGAAAAGGCCCAGGCCATGAAGGAGAAGTACCACCTGGACTGCCAGGTCTTTGACGACCACCAGAAGATGCTGGCCGCCGGTGTGCCCATCGACGTGGTCCACGTGTGCACTCCGCCCTACACCCACGCGGAAATCGCCATCCACTCCATGGACGCCGGCAAAAACGTGGTGGTGGAAAAGCCCATGGCCACCTGCCTGAAAGAGTGCGACGAGATGCTGGCCGCCGAGGAGCGCAACCACGTGACCATGGGCTGCATTGCCCAGAACCGCTTCCGGGATTCCATCTACAAGCTGCGGGAGACGCTGAACAGCGGCCTGGCCGGCAAGCTGCGGGTGGCCCACGTGAACTCCCTGTGGTGGCGGGGCCACTGCTACTACGACCTGTGGTGGCGGGGCCTGTGGGAGAAGGAGGGCGGCGGCTGCACCTTGAACCACGCCGTCCACCACATCGACATGATAAACTGGATGAAGGGCGAGCTGCCCCAAAAGGTGACCTCCATCCTCTCCAACGTGATGCACGACAACGCCGAGGTGGAGGACCTGTCCTTCTCCACCCTGCAGTACGCCGACGGCTCTGTGGCCCAGGTGACGGCCTCTGTGGTCCACCACGGGGAGGAGCAGGGGGTGGAGCTCCAGTGCGAGAAGGCCAAAATCGCCGCCCCCTGGAGCTGCTACGCCTCTGTGAGCAAGGACAACGGCTTCCCCAACCGGGACGAGGCGCTGGAGGGCAAGCTGGCGGACTTCTACAACAGCCTGCCCCACCTGCCCTACGAGGGCCACACCGGCGAGATCGACAACTACCTCACCGCCCTGGAGCAGGGCCAGCGGCCCATGATTACCGGTAAGGACGGCCGCCGCACCATCGAGCTGATTACCGCCATTTACAAGTCCGGCTCTTTGGGCCAGACCGTCACCTTGCCCATCCAGGAGGACGACGACTTCTACACCTTCCAGGGGCTGCTTTCCCACGCGCCCCACTTCTACGAAAAGACCGCCAGCGTGGAAAACTTTGCCCCGGACACCATCACCGTGGGCAACTACGACGAGAAGAAATAAAGGAGGACTGAACGCAATGGCAGCAAAAGACGGCATGTTCTACGCCGCGAAAGGCAAGCCCGACCCGGTGGTAAAGCCCGGGGAATTCGTGTTTTCCGCCGTGGGGCTGGACCACGGCCACATCTACGGCATGACCAGCGGCCTGCTGGACGCGGGCGCCACCTTGAAGTACGTCTACCCCCAGGCCATCGCCGCCGAAAGCGAGGAGCAGGTGCTGGCCGACCCGGAGACAAAGCTGGTGGCCGGCGCCTGCGTCACCAGTGAGCGGGCCGCCTTAGGCATCCGGGTGATGCAGGCGGGCAAGGACTACTTCACCGACAAGGCCCCCCTCACCACCTTGGAGCAGCTGGAGGACGTCAAGCGCACCATCGCCGAGACGGGCCGCAAGTACATGGTCAACTACAGCGAGCGCCTGCAGGTGGAGGCCGCTGTCTACGCCGGGGAGCTGGTGCAGGCCGGGGCCATCGGCAAGGTGGTGCAGGTCATCGGCATGGGGCCCCACCGGCTGAACGCCCCCTCCCGCCCCGCCTGGTTCTTTGAGAAGGAGAAGTACGGCGGCATCCTCTGCGACATTGGCAGCCACCAGATTGAGCAGTTCCTGTTCTACACCGGCGCCAAGGACGCCACGGTGGTCCACTCTAAAATCGCCAACTACAACCACCCCGATACTCCCGAGCTGGACGACTTTGGCGACGCCACCTTGGTGGCGGACAACGGCGCCACAGGCTACTTCCGGGTGGACTGGTTCACCCCCGACGGGCTCTCCACCTGGGGCGACGGCCGCACCTTCATCTTGGGCACCGATGGCTACATCGAGCTGCGCAAGTACGTGGACCTGGCCCGCAGCACCGAGGAGAACCACGTCTTCTGGGCGGACAAGGAGGGCGAGCACTACTTCAACGCCACGGGCAAGACGGGCTTCCCCTTCTTCGGCCAGCTGGTGCTGGACTGCATCCACCGCACGGAAAACGCCATGACCCAGGAGCACGCCCTCAAGGCGGCGGAACTGTGCGTGCGCGCCCAGCTCCAGGCCGAGGACCTGTCCCACCGGGGCTGAGAACAGGAGGTGCCCTATGAAGCTGAACAACGCTGTTTTGTCCCAGTCCCTGCCCGGCTACGCGCTGCCCCAGTACGACAGGCAGGCCATGGCGCGGCGCAGCCGCCAGCAGCCCACCTGGCTGCACTTTGGGGCGGGCAACCTGTTCCGGGCCTTCCCGGCGGTGCTGGCCCAGCGGCTGCTCAACGCCGGGGAAACGGACACCGGCGTCCTCTGCTGCGAGGCCTACGACACCGACGCCGTCACCCAGTTTTTGCGCCCTTACGACGACTTGACCCTCTCCGTCAGCCTGCTGGCCGACGGCTCCATGGAGAAGGAAGTGGTGGGCTCCATCGCCCAAAGCTTGACCTTGCCCCAGGACCGCTGCCGGGTGGAGGAAATCTTCCGGGCTCCCAGCTTGCAGATGGTGTCCTTCACCATCACGGAGAAGGGCTACGCCGTAAACGCCGCCGTGAAGGAGGACATGGGCCGCGCCCCCGGGGAGGCCCAGACGCTGATGGGCGCCTTGGCAGCCTGCTGCCTGGCCCGGTTTGAAGCCTGCGGCGCCCCCCTGGCCTTGGTGTCCATGGACAACTGCTCCCAGAACGGGGAGAAGCTGCGGGAGGGCTTTTTCGCGGTGCTGGACGCCTGGAAAGCCGCCGGCCACGTGTCCCCCGAAGCCTACGCCTGGGCCCAGGAGAAGCTTTCTTTCCCCTGGAGCATGATTGACAAAATCACCCCCCGGCCCCACGAGAGCGTCCAGAAAGCTTTGGCCGCCGACGGCTGGGAGGGGATGGACATCCAGGTGACAGGGAAGAACACCTACATCGCCCCCTTTGTGAACACGGAGAAGCCCCAGTACCTGGTCATCGAGGATGACTTTCCTGCGGGCCGCCCGCCCCTGGAGAAGGCTGGGGTGCTGTTCACCAGCCGGGACACCGTCAACGCCGTGGAGCGCATGAAGGTGTGCACCTGCCTGAATCCCCTCCACACGGCCCTGGCCATTTTCGGCTGCCTGCTGGGGCACACCTCCATCGCCGGGGAAATGGCCGACCCGGACTTGCGGGATTTCGTCACCATCATGGCCTATGAGGAGGGCATGCCCGTGGTCATCGACCCCGGCGTCATCGAGCCCAAGGCCTTTTTGGAGGAGGTGCTGACCCAGCGCTTCCCCAACCCCTTCATCCCCGACACCCCCCAGCGCATCGCCACGGACACCTCCCAAAAGCTGCCCATCCGCTTTGGGGTGGATATGGGCCTCCACCTGGAGCGGGGCACCGCCGGCCAGCTGCAGCGGATGCCCTTGGTGCTGGCGGGCTGGCTGCGGTACCTGAAAGCCGTGGACGACCAGGGCCAGCCCTTTACCTGCTCCCCCGACCCCCTGCTGGAAAAGGTGCAGCCCATCGCCCAGGCCATCCCCTTTGGGACGCAGGCCACCCAGGAGGACTTCGGCTCCCTGCTGGAGGATGCCTCTATTTGGGGCGTGGATTTGAAAGCCGCCGGCCTCAGCGCCTTGGTGGTGGAGGACTTCAACCGGCTGAACCAGGGCCCAGGGGCCGTCCGCACCACCTTGGAGCAACTGCGGAAGGGCTGAGACAAACGGAAAATCCCATTGCACAATAGATGCTTCGCGCGCTGGACCAGCTGGTCCGGCGCGCTTTTGTTTGCTGGCGGAACCAGGTTGTCTTCGGCCGGGCGCTGCGGAAGCACCTTGTATAGGCCTCTTTCGGGGCAGAGATTGGAATCTCTCAGCGAAAAAATTATGTATACCAACAGTCCCTATCCCCGGCAGGAGATTTTGAGGAAGTTCCTGCCGGTTTTTTTCGTGCTGCTCGTTCAAACTTTTTCGCCAGCTGCAAGCCTTTGCACCGCCGCGGCTTTTCAACCGGATTTCACTCTCTTGTGGAAGGAAAAGCCAGGCTTTAGGCCCCTTCTGCGCACCTTCCTCTGCAAAAATCGGCACCCCAGCCCCATCTGCACGCAGTTTTAGCACCACCTTGCCGGAGTTTTAGCCCCACTTTCACGCACTGAAGCCCCAAAGCCTTATAATTGGTTTAGCACAGCCAAGCTGTGACTAAATCAATTGGAGGTTTCGTAATGACAAATTATCGGGAGATCTTGCGGTTAAGCAGTCTTCAGTACAGCCAGCGAACCATTGAATCAATGGCACACTGTTCCAGACATACGGTGCGAGATGTACTGCAGGCAGCAAAGGAACAAGGCATATCCTGGCCCCTCTCCGACGACATCACCAACGCTGAACTGGAACAGCTTCTCTTTCCGAACAGGCACAAGGCATCCAGCCAATACGCCGAACCAGACTATCCGTACATCCACCGCGAACTGGCACGGTCGGGCGTGACCCTGACGCTGCTATGGGAAGAATACTGCGCGAAGTGTCAGCAGGCGGGCCAAAGGCCGTACATGAGTACTCAGTTTGGCGAACGGTACCGCCGCTGGGCACGCATTACAAAAGCGACCATGCGCATCCAGCACAAGCCGGGAGATGCCATGCAGGTAGATTGGGCCGGAGATACCATTCCCATCCAGGACCCGGTTACCGGGGAACAAAGTGCCGCTTATTTGTTTGTTGCCGTTCTGCCCTGCAGCTACTACACCTATGCGGAAGCCTGCGACGACATGAAAACCGAGAACTGGCTGAACTGCCATGTCCACGCTTTTGACTTCTTCGGCGTGATCCCTGACAACTGCAAGACGGCTACGCTGTCCAACACCCAGTACGATGTGATTCTGAACCGCAGTTACCAGGAACTGGCCGAGCATTACGGCACCGCAATCGTACCGGCACGTGTCCGCAAGCCGAAGGACAAGAGTTCGGCGGAGGCATCCGTCCGCTTTGCCGAAACATGGATCGTGGCCGCTCTACGCGACCGCAAATTCTTTTCTTTGCGGGAATTGAATGAGGCAGTTGCTGAAAAACTGGATGAGTTGAACAGCCGCCCGTTCAAGCAGATGGCTGGCTGCCGCCGCAGCGCCTATCTGGAAGAAGAGAAGCCCTATATGCTGCCGCTGCCGGTCAGTGCGTTTGAACCGGCCGTCTGGTCGGTTGCCAAGGTCTATCTTGTTACGGATGGCAGGAACAAGTATTCTGTTCCCTATAACTTGATTGGCGAGCGCGTGGATATCCGCGTGACCAAAACAACGGTGGAAGTGTTTTACCACGGCAGCCGTGTAGCCAGCCACCGCCGGCTGCAGACTCGGCAGCGCGATCCGATGGTGAAGCGCGAACATATGCCGCCGGAGCACCAGAAATATCTCACCTACAACGCCGATGAGTTCAGCCGCTGGGCGATGTCGGTCGGTCCCATGACCGAGAAGGTAGCCGAACACTTCCTGAAGTCCGGTAAGGCAGCCGAGCAGGGCTACAAGGCCTGCGCCGGTCTGACCAAACTGGAACAACGATACGGCAAACAGCGGCTGGAGGCAGCCTGCGGCATATGCTACTCCTTCCAATAGCGCAAAGGTTATCGCTACCAACGCTTCTAACGTCACTATGGACGTGATTAACGGTACTACCACTGCTTCTGCAATGGGTCTGACCGCTGATATCACAGACGTTAAGAACGGTCTTACCTCTGCGGACACTATCACCGCTGTTTCCAAGAACGACGAGAAGGTCAAGAGCACCTATACCGTGAAAGTTGTGCTGGAAACTGCCGTGAATGGTAAGTATTTGCAGGGCATTGACTTTACCGCGCAGCCTGTTGAAAACACAGACGGCGGTGATAAAATGGTGTTCCGTTCTAAGAACGACACCAATGTTTTCCACGCTAATGTAGACCAGGCTACGGATGGCAGTATGTCTGTAGGCAAGGTTAACCTGAAAATTGCTCCCAGTCTTACCAACGCCAATGATTTGGGCATTGATTACAGAAATATCGTCACTGGTTTCCAGGTTGACGAGGGTGCTGTAGCTTACGTTGTTATGCAACGCACACCCAGCACTCTGGTTTTGGAGCGACTGGGTGCTACTACTAACGATGATACCAATGATTTGACTGGCACTCTCCTCCAGGAGTATAGCAGCTATTACGGTGATACCGGTTATACAGTTGGAGCAGCTCATAATACCAAGGGTTGCGCCGAAATTGTTGTTCTGCCCGAGGAATATGCTCGGCAGATGGAACTCGGCCAGTTGGAGAATGGTGGGCGCAAAAATATGCTGTCCATCGATGAACTGAACGGTAAGGGCCTGCTCTATCGTGTGGTTCTCGATACTGCTACTGCTGAAACTGGCGCCGAGCTGAAGACCATCAAGATTGGCGAGAAGGAACTGACCATCAATCCCGACATGACCATCACTGGCGAGTTGCCTTGGAGCTATACTGCCAAGGACGTTACCGAAGTGGACAAGGCCACCTTTATGGAATTCTCCATGAGTGACTATGCTGCTTTGTTTGACGAAGATGATCGCGTATACTTCTCCAAGGGCGACTGGAACGGCGACGGTGTGGAGGATGAGATTGGTGAGCCTGCGAATGCGTCTATTTCTAAGTATGCCAACCGCAAGGTTTTGTTCGTCCGCAGCACTACCGACAACACTGTAACCGTGTATGTTTATGCGAATGCTGCCATTGATGCAAACAACCATTCCATTAACAATCTCGTTGTTAAGGGTGAGAACCGGCTGAATACTCCCAGTAATGATGCGGATATGTCTGCCACCACCTACACCTTCAAGCTGACCTATGCGCAGCCTTCTAACGAGACTGTCATCAGCAACTTCAAGCTGGGCAACTACACCGGCTCCGTGGAAGGCCAGAACATCACTGTGAACGTGCCCTACGGCACCGACGTGACCGGCCTGATTGCCACCTTTGATAAGTCCATTGGCGCTACCATCCGCGTGAACGACCGCGTGGGCGGCGTGGAGCTGGTGAGCGGTGTGACTTCTGTCAACTACACCAACCCCGTGAAGCTGTATGTCACCTCTGAGTCTAAGAACAACACTGTGGAGTACACTGTGACTGTCAACCAGGGCCTGCACTTCTCTGACATCGATCCCGACGATTGGTTCTATAACAACGTCATGGACGCTGCCAACAACGGCTATGTGACTGGTTATCCCGACGGCACCTTCCAGCCCAAGAAGGCCACCACTCGTGCTGAATTTGCCAGCATGATTGCCAACGCCATGGGCTATGAGGCTGACCCCGATGCTGCTTCCATGTTTCCCGATGTGCCCGACACCTACTGGGGCAAGGCTGCTATCAACTTCTGCGCCCAGAACGGCATCATCAACGGTTATAAGGAGGATGGCACCTTCCGTCCTGACCAGCCCATCACCCGTCAGGAGGCTGCTTCCATCCTGCGCAATGCCTTCAAACTGACCGAGACCACCACTGAGAAGTTCCCCGATGACTCCGCCATCTCCGGCTGGGCTAAGGAGAGCGTCTACATCGTCAAGGCTTCCGGCC
>ERZ809296.2246-NODE-2246-length-19029-cov-4.172815_pt1 | contig 19029 bp, 15 predicted proteins | sample MGYA00520511_ERZ809296 | MGnify/ENA primary metagenome ERZ809296 (study PRJEB31576, sample SAMEA3212662) | Homo sapiens | biome: human-gut; feature: human gut; material: fecal | place: Sweden | collected 2012 ... | reverse complement strand
TGGCGTGCCGTGATACCCACGCGCTCGATATCCGGGGTACGGATGCACTTCTGGCAGGTGGTAACGCGCTTTCTCGGCGGGGTTACTTCACCCGTAAAATACTTTTTCATCGGGGCCATGCCGGAGTTGATCAGAAGAAGGCTATTGTCATCCTTCGGAATCAGCGGGAAGCTCGGCAGGCGCAGATGTCCCTTAGACTCAAAGAAAGAAAGATACTTTTCTCTGAGATCATTTAATCCTGTCCACTGCATTGTATTCACCATTCCTTCTATAATTTGCAGATAGAATAATATAAAAAGCCTAAGCTCAGTCTAAAACATAAGCCTCAAGCAGCTTTAACGTATTTTTGACGCCTTCAATGTGGGAGCGCTCGTAGCCGTGTGAAGCGTAAACGCCTGCGCCGATGAGGCCGTGACGCACGTCCCAGCCGGAACGCAGCGATGCCTCTACGTCGGAGCCGTAGTGCGGATAAACGTCCACGGCATACTTTGCACCGACGGACTTCGCCGCTTCCACAAGCGCGGTTGTCACGGCATAATTGTACGGGCCGCCGGAATCCTTCGCGCAGATGGAAACTTCGCGCTCCGTGCAGGTAAGCCCGTCGCCCACGCAGCCCATGTCTACGCTGATGAGCTCTTCGGCATCGTTCGGCACGGAAGCGGAAGCACCGTGGCCGACCTCCTCATACACCGTAAAGTGCAGATAGACCTTGCGCTTCAAAGTGCGGTTGTTGTCTTTGATCTCCTTTGCGAGCGCAAGCAGCATGGCGGCGCTGAGCTTATCATCGAGGAAACGGCTCTTGATATAGCCGCTTTCCGTGATGACGGTGCGCGGGTCAAAGCAGACGAAATCGCCCGCTTCAATGCCAAGTGCGCGCACATCATCGGCGGATTTTACCGGCTCGTCGAGCACGACCTCGGTCGTTTCAAATGTGCGCAGCTTTTCACCGTAGGAGCCGTTCACGTGGATCGACGCATTGCAAAGCTGCAAGGTGCCGCTGTAAACGCCGGAGAAGCGCGAGTAAATGCGGCAGTTCTCCGCTTCGCAGTTTTCGGCGCGCAGGCCGCCGATCGGCGTGATCGTGATGCGGCCGTTCGGCTTGATTGTGGAAATCATGCTGCCGAGCGTGTCTACGTGTGCCATCAGCACAAGCGGGCTGCCCTCGCCGCCGAGGCAGCAGAAAACGCCGCCCTTTCTTGTTCTTTCCGGAGCGTAGCCGAGTGCTGTCAGTTCACCGATAAGATAGTCCGCCGCTTTATCCGTAAAGCCGGACGGAGAATCGATGGAAAGCAGGGCTTTGAGCTCGGAAAGGCAATAATCCATATTCATGTTTTGCCACTCCTTACAAAAAAATAAGAACTGTCCTCCGCAATGGGACGGACAGTTCCGTGGTACCACCCAAATTATGCATGAAGCTTTTCTTCATACACCACTTTGAACTCCTTAACGCGGAAAACGGCACAGCTCATCACTGTGCGGCAGTCATACGGGTTGGCCTGTACATGGTGTTTTCCGAGGATCTTCCAGCCTGTGGATCCGCTCTCTGTTCGGTACAGCTATGTGCATTTGCCCGTGCCTTTTGCTATAAAACAAATTAAAATCTAAAATCACCAGCGGCTCATGTTTCGTTTGTGCTTTTCGAGATATACGTTCTCGACTTCATTCGGCGTGATGCCGTAGCACAGCAGAACATCGTTTAAATACATGAGCACATCACACACTTCTTCCGTGAAGTGGTGTCTGGTCTCGGGGTCGTTCAAAATCGCATCGTCACCCTTTTTCTTGATGATGTCGGCAACTTCACCGGCTTCGATCATCATCCAAAGGAGCTTATCGCGACCGATTTTTGGAGAAAGGCCTCCCCACTTTTCGAGATATTTTGCTTGCAGTTCTTTTTGAATCTGCTGCATATCTTCAAGATTCAGGCTTGCCATATCTCCACCCCTCATACGCATCTTATTATAATGCTTTTTTACCGGCTTGTCAATTAAAATCGACAAGAGCTTCGCCGATTTTGCGGAAAGCCTGCGGCACATGCATTTCGCCGGCAGTTTCTTCCAACACGACGAGGGTATAAAGCGGCTCTTCCTGTGCATTGCAGATGTAGCCTGCATACCAATAATTCTCGATTTCTTCCCCGTTTTCGTCATATACACCTGTCTGCGCCGTGCCGGTCTTGATGCCGGAAACACAGTTTTGCGGCGCGCCGATCCGTGCTGTACCGAATCGTGCTGTGCTTTCCATATAGGCACGTAAGCGTGCGGCGGTCGTCGGCTCCATGACTTTTTCACCGGTGTTTTCTTCGGTTTCCTGTACGGATAAATTTGTATCGACCGTGCCGTATACGAGCCGCGGCGTCATATAAATGCCGTCAGCGGCGATGGCGTTTACGGCAGCGGCCAAATTCAGCGGCGAGACAGTCGTTTCACCCTGGCCGAACGAAAACAGCGCCAGCGCACGGGCGTTTTTAAGGGCTTGCGCGTTCGAAAGCGAGCCTGCGGCCGTTTCTAAATTGTCTGCAAGCGAAACAGATGTACCAAAGCCGAGCTTTTCCGCCATACTTAAAATCTTTTCCGCGCCGAGCTTCTGCACGAGCTGTATGAAATACCCGTTGCACGAGCTGCGCAACGCTGTGTGGAGATTCACTTCCCCATGTGCTTTGCCGCCGTAGCAAGTGATCGTGAGGCCGTCAACAACAATGCTTCCGGTGCAGGTATACACCTCCTTGTAATCGATGCCGCATTCGAGCGCCGAGGCGGCGCAGATGAGCTTAAAGACCGAACCGGGCGTATACGCGCACAATGCACGGTTTACAAACGGTGCATCTTCATTTTCCATGCACGCAGCAAGGTCGTTCGGGTCTACGGCCGGGAAGCTTGCGGAAGCCAGAATTTCGCCGGTTTTGCAGTCTAAAATGACGGCGGCGCCTTTTTTGATTTCCGCGCAGGCATTTTCCACACATTGCTGTATGCGCTTATCCAGTGTCAGCATCACGCCGCCGTCCGCAAAGCGGTATGTGTTTTCCACGTGCATTGTTTCGCCGGAGATGGCATTGCCGAGCGCATCAATGGCGAAGGTAACGTCGATTTCCCCGTGGTTTTCCGCAAGCAGTGCGTCGAAGCTTTTTTCCACACCGTCCGCGCCGTTATAGTCGCTGTCGAGATACCCGAGCAGATTCGCCGCCGGTTGCGGGTTTGCATACCGTTTTGTGACGGAAAATGTCTGGATGCCGTCATCACTGACGGGTGTTGTGACTTCGATCAGAAACGGCTTTCCACTTTCAAGCGCCGTGCGCAGGACTTCGCGTTTTTCTTCCGGTACAGCGCGGTTTAATTTGGCAAGCGTTTCCCGCGAGGGGATTACCGCAGCGACATAAACACGCTCGGCGTTTGTGAGTGGCTGCAAATTGCGGTCGTAGATCGTGCCGCGCGCCTTGGCGGCCGTTAAGGTATATAAACTCTGCCGCCCGGCGGCCTCCGTATAGCTTGTGCCGCCGAAAGCGGCGGTCACGGTGCCGAGCAGTGCGATGACGAGAAAGAACATCACAAATGCATACGTTGCGATGATCCTGCGTGTAGACATAAAAACACCTCCGTATAGGAAAAGTATGAGCCCTAAACGGAGGTGTTATTCAGCCGCGCTTCACTCTTAGAAACGCGCCCTCTTTGATTTTTCGGTCGGTCTTGAGGTAGACCGTCATCGTCGCGTGCGGTGCGGATTCGATTGGCTCCATATCCTCGTTGTAGATTTCACTAAGTGTGAGGTCATACGGCACTTCGCCCGGCTCCAGTACGCTGACAGTCTCGCCGCGGAAGAAGCGGTTGCGCTGTGAAAGGCGCATCATGCCGTTTCCTTCGCCGGTGCACACGGCCGCAACATCCCAGCCGCGGATGTATCCGCCGCTGTTTACGGTCTGCCCCGGCTCGTGACCGCTGTAAAACCCGGTGCTGTACGCGCGATGGCTGATCTTCTCTGTCTCGTCCACGACCCACTGCGGAAGCGGCTCACCGTTCATGACAGCATCGATGCCGTGGCGGTACGCATTCGTCACGCAGGCAACGTAATACGCGGACTTTGCGCGGCCCTCAATTTTGAGGCTCGAAATGCCGCATTCGATGAGCTGCGGAATGTGCTCGATCATGCACATATCGCGGGAATTGAAGACATACGTCGATTTCTGATCCTGTTCGATCATGAATACCTGATCCGGGCGCGTGCGCTCGATGAGGTAATAATCCCAGCGGCACGGCTGCGCGCAATCGCCGTGATTTGCGTCTCTGCCGGTCATGTAGTTTGAAAGCAGGCAGCGGCCTGAGAACGAAACGCACATCGCACCGTGCACAAATGCTTCGATTTCGAGCGCCTTCGGCGTTTTCGCGCGGATCTCCGCGATTTCTTCAAACGAGAGCTCGCGTGCCAGCACGACGCGCTCTGCGCCCATGTTATAAAACGCGTTTGCGGTCTCATAATTCACAACGCCGGCCTGCGTGGAAATGTGTATCACGACATTCGGCGCGTATTTTTTTGCCATGGCCATCACGCCGAGGTCGGTCATGATGAACGCGTCTACACCGATTGCCTGGCAAAACTCGAGAAACGCCGGCAGCGCGGCAAGTTCTGCGTTATGCGGCAGAATATTACAGGTGACATAGACCTTCACGCCCTGCGCGTGGCAGTATTTTACAGCTTCTTCAAGCTCCTCGTTTGTAAAATTGGAAGGCGCAGAGCGCATGCCGAAGGATTTACCGGCAAGATACACCGCGTCCGCACCGTAGCGCACGGCAGAAATAAGGCGCTCCATATCGCCGACCGGCGCCAGAAGCTCCGGCGCGTTATATCGTTTTTGTTCCATGAAATTCATTCCTTTACTGCATTTGTGCCTTCCCGGACAAAATTCGCCGGAAAGGCACAGGTAGCTTTGTTATCGTAAATGTTGTGTCGGTTACAGCAGACCGGCTTCCGCCATGTTCATCAAATGCTCGTCCATTGTGGAAGCATAGTACGGGGTGCCGTCACTGTCATGGCAGAAGAAGTAATACTCGCTGCCCTCTTCGGACGGATAGATTGCCGCCTTAATAGCTTCGAGACCCGGGTTGCAAATCGGGCCTGCCGGCAGGCCGCTGTTGTCATACGTGGAGTACGAGCTTACGAAGCCCTCCGGCGCGTCATTCGCGGTTTTGTACGGATAATAAACTGTGGAGTCGCAGTCCAGCGTGTGGATGTCATGCTCCGCGCCGTTTTCCAGTCGGTTGCGCAAAATAGCGGAGATCATATACATGTCGTCCGTATTTGCGGCTTCTGCCTGAATGATGGAAGCGAGCGTGATGATCTGATCCGTGGTATAGCCGGATTTCGCAATGTCATCGCGCATTTCGTCGGTGAGCTTATTTTCAAAGTTATTGAGGAAGCGGTCAAGGATCGATTCTACCGTATCGTTTTCAAAGAACTGGTACGTATCCGGGAACAGATAGCCCTCGAGCTTATAGTAGCGGTCACTTGTGTTCGTGATGGCTGCAACATCCGAGTAGCTGTCGTAATTCGAAGAGTTGCAAGCTTCAAGGATCTCGTCTGCAGTGTGCAGGCCGTTTTCTTCCAGCAAAGCGGCAAGCTGCTGCACCGTGATGCCCTCACGGAACATGACGGTGATCTCTTCGCCGAGATCCGGACCGGACTGTAAGGTATTGACAAGCTGCTTATAATCGTAGTTTGTTTTGATCGTATACGTGCCGGGTTCAAAATACTCCATTTCCGTGGTGAATTTGCAGAAAAGGGAGAAAAACTCCGGTTTATCGATCGCGTGGCTCTTGTAAAGAATGTCTGTCAGCTGCTCCTGCGTCACGTTTTCGGGAATCGTGACCTCCACTTCGGAATCCATGCGGTCTACACCAAGAAAATCGTTGGAGCCGCCAATCAGGTACGAAGCAAGGGTCAGAGAGACCAGAATAACCATGGCAAGCCACGTGAACGCGAAAATGCGCTTGTTTTTTCTGGCCTTTACACGGTTTCTTTTCTTGTGCTCCTTCGCTTCCTTTTTCTGATTGCGTTCCGCGCGGGCGGAGCGTGCACCGGCAGAGCTTTCTTCCACACGCTGTGGTGCGCGGCTGCCAGCATAGCCCTGCAAGTCCTCCAGTTCGTCTGTGTGATTGAGCTGATCTTCGGAAAGATTCAGCTTGAATTCGCGCGAATTCTGGCTGCGCGGTGTCGCGTCCTTCGGGGCATAGCGCCTGCCGTTATCACTCATATTTTCATTCCATCCTTTCTTCATCTGCCGTCAAAACGAGCCGCTTGTCGGTCAAAATACCGTCCATGCGCACATCGTGCGGCTGCGTCGGCACTTGCGGCACGAGCTGAAAATCGTAGCATAGACCGAGCTTTAAAACCGGGTGCTGCGCAAAAAACGTATCGTAGTACCCTTTGCCGTACCCGAGCCGTGCGCCGTTCGCTGAAAACGCCAGTCCCGGCACAAGGCACAGCGCACTTGCTTCATCTTGATAAACCTCTGCTTCTTTCGGCTCCAAAATGCCGTAAGCGCCCGGCGAAAGATCGCGTAAAGCCGAGATGCGGTAAAACACCATGCGGTTCGTGTTTGGTACGCATTTCGGTACGTAAAGCGCTTTGCCGTCTGCAAGTACACGATCGAGAATTCTGAGCGTATCCGCTTCCGTGCCGAAGCTTACGTAGCTCAAAACGCACGATGCCTTTTGGTACACCGAAAGTGCCATGAGCCGCTGCAAAAGGCAGTTATCCCGTGTAGCACGATCCGTGCAGGCTTTGCGTGCCGCACACATTTTTCGGCGCAGTGCGTTTTTTTCGGTTGTATCGGTCATCAATCCGTGCACTGAATGCCGTCGTGGATCTTCTTTTCAACGTCCTTGCCGACCATGAGACCAGCAAGCGTCAAGCCAAACTGCACGGCAACGCCCATGCCTTTTGCCGTGACGATCTTGCCGTCTACGCAGACCGGCTTTTCGGAGATTGTGGCGCCCTTTAATTCGCCTTCAAAGCCCGGGAAGCAGATGGCTTCCTTACCGTTCAGGAGGCCGAGATGGCCGAGAACGCTCGGTGCAGCGCAGATTGCCGCAAGGTAAATGTCGTTCTTTGCGCAGTATTCCGCGCAGGTTGTGACGATCGGCGATTTTTCGAGGTTCAGTGTGCCGGGCATGCCGCCGGGCAGGATCATCAGCTCCATATCGTCCGTTGTAACGTCTTTTTCTTCGATGTCAGCTGTTACGGTGATGCCGTGGGAGCCGGTGATTGTTTTGCCGCCGACGCCGACGATCTTTACTTCAAGCTCTGCGCGGCGCAGAATATCCACGGGCGCGAGCGCTTCAATCTCTTCAAATCCGTTTGCAAGAAATACATAGATCATAATAAATCCTCCAGCTTTTCCTTGATCTCGTGATGAATATCTTCAATGCTGCGCAAGGTGTCGCCCTCGGCGCAGTTTAATACGGTCCAGTTTAAATGCTCTGCGGCGTACAGTGCACAGTCCCTGCAATGTAGCAGATAATGTATGTCGCTTTCGTGAATGTCTTTTTTGGTGGTGTCGCCTGCGTAGCGCTCTGTGAGCAGCCTTTGGGAAATTTTCGGCGGCACATCCAGATAAATCACACGATCCGGCCTCGGCAGCCCGAATTTTTCATATTCCAGGTCTTCAAGCCACGAAACGAACGCTTTCCACTCCGTTTTCGGCAGCTTACTTAATTGATATACAATGTTGGACGTCACGTAGCGGTCGGAGATGATCGGCACACCGCTTGCATAATCGTCTTTCCACTTCATGCGGTAGCTTGCAAAGCGATCCACGGCGTAAAATGCGCTTGCGGCGTAGGCGTTCACGTCTCCCGCCTCTTTTCCGAAATCGCCTTTCAGATACATTTTTACAAGCGACGAAGACGGAGAGTCATAATCCGGGAACGTTACCTGCCGTGCGCGGCCGCGCGATAAGGCGTAATCATACAAAAGCTTTGCCTGCGTGCCTTTGCCGCTGCCGTCCAGACCTTCAATTACAATCAATGCCATAAGTTTCATTTACTGCTTTCTGCGTAAATTTGCCGGCCTTTGCCGACTTTTTGCACCGCAGCGCGGTACATTCCTATTCATTATAGCAAACTGCGGCGAAATATACAACCGAAAAATTTCTTACAATGCGAAAAAACCGAGCAAAGCGGCGGGACAGGCACAATACCCGCCCTTTTTCGTACAATGGCATTGAGAAACCACAAAGGAGGTTTACAAATATGGCTGAAAATGAGCGGACACCCGATTGCGAAAACGGCGCAGCGTTAAAAGAAGCCGTCTGCATAGATGCCATGCGCATTTACGATTCCTGTTCAGATAAAGACTGCTTAGAGGATTTACGTGTGCTGTTTCCCGCCTCGGTGCAGCCCGTTGTGGACGCTTCCGCTAATGTGCGGGTGCGGGACGTTGATGTAATCTCTGTGTACATTGATATGCAGCCGATCCCCTTTAACCGCGGGTATTATTCCATTGATCTCACGTTTTTCTTTGACGTATCTTTGGAGCTGTACGGCGGCGCGACAGTGGGCTGCGAACGCGTAAGCGGTATTTCAATTTTCAATAAGAAGGTCATTCTCTACGGCAGTGAGGGCAACGTGAAGATGTTTACAAGCGAGAGCTGCCGTGACGAAGCCGATTTACAGGGCAATAAGGTCTTACCCAAGGCGACTGTGCAGGTCGCACAGCCGGTGGCGCTTTCCGCAAAGCTTTGCGAGCACTGCCGCTGCGGCTGCGAGCCCTGCTGCGTGATCCCGGACTGCATTGCAAGCCGTTACGGCGGCGCGTTTGAAACGGTAGAGCAGAAAAACACCGTATACGTGACGATCGGCCTGTTTACCATCGTGCAGATTGTGCGGAATGTGCAGATGCTCATTCCCGCGTTTGATTTCTGCATTCCGGATAAGGAATGCGTCACCTCTGGCGACAATCCCTGCGAGCTGTTCCGCAAGATTGATTTCCCGACCGACGAATTTTTCCCGCCGAAAGCGAGCGACTGCGGCTGTGGCTGCGGCAGACAAAATTAGAACCGCATTTGAATAATATAAGCCGTGCACTTTGAAAACGGGTGCACGGCTTACTCTTTTTATACTTTTGTCAGTCTTGCGAAGTTTGCAAACAGCTTTTTGGTGCCGACTTTGTCAAACGCGACTTCGAGCAGCGTATCGTTCGCCATCGGCGTGGCGGAAACGATGAGACCCGTGCCGAACGCCTTGTGCAGGACAGTATCGCCTACGCGGTATGTACCGGCAGGCGCGGGCTTTACGCGCGGCTTCGGCGTGAATCCGCCGGCTTCCGCAACAGATTTTGTTTTCGGTGCTTCCCCGAACGGCTTCGCGCCGCCGAAGTTCGGCATAGAGACCGGGCGCGCGCTGTAATCGCGGGAGCGGGTGTGCTCGACGAGCGTTTCCGGGATTTCTTCCACAAAGCGTGAAACGCGGTTGCGGTTCGTCATGCCGAAGATCATGCGGGATTCCGCGTGGAAAATGTACAGCTCCTCTTTTGCGCGCGTGATGGCAACATACGCTAAACGGCGTTCCTCCTCCACTTCGGACGGTACATATACGCTCGCCATGCCCGGGAAAATGTTTTCCTCCATGCCCGGCAGGAACACCACCGGGAATTCGAGACCTTTTGCGGAGTGCACCGTCATGAGCACGACGGAATCGGCGTTATTATCGTAATTATCGATGTCCGTGATGAGCGAAACTTCTTCGAGAAAATCCGAAAGCGTGCCTTCTGGGTTTTCCTCCTCAAAACGGCGTAGGTTGGAAGCAAGCTCCTGCACGTTCGCGGCGCGGTCTTCTGCGGATTCCGGGTCGTCGGTCTTAAGAAAATTCAGGTAATCGATGCGCTCCACAAGCTCGTCATAAAGCTCGCCGAGCGTGACTTTTTCGTCGTTGTTGAGCTCGATGAGTCCCTGCATCTGTGCGGCGAAAAGCGTCATTTTGTTTGCGGCACGGGACAGTGCGGGATAGCCTTTCGCGTGCGAGACGACCTCAAACAGTGTCTCACCCGTCTGCTGACCGATCTGCGCCGCGACTTCGACCGAGCGGTCGCCAATGCTGCGCTTCGGCGTGTTGATGATGCGGCGCAGGCGCATTTCATCACTCGGATTGTTGATAACGCTCAAATATGCGATCATCTCGCGGATCTCACGGCGCTCGTAGAAGCGCGTGCCGCCTATAATTCTATGCGGTACGCCGGATTTTGCAAAATTGCGTTCAAATGTCAGCGACTGTGAGTTCATGCGGTACAAAACAGCGTAATCGGAGAATTTCCGCCCCGCAGCAACGCCGTCTAAGATGATCTTCGTGATACGCTCGGCTTCGTCCGTTTCGTTTTCCGCCGTGTGCAGGTGGATCATGGCGCCGGTGCCGTTCTGCGTCCACAGCGTTTTGCCTTTTCGCTCGGTGTTATGCTCAATGACGGCGTTCGCAGCGTCCAAAATGTTCTGCGTCGAGCGATAATTCTGCTCCAAACGAATGACCGTCGCATTCTGAAACGTATTTTCAAAGCTTAGAATGTTTTCGATCGTCGCACCGCGGAATTTGTAGATGCTCTGGTCGTCGTCGCCGACCACGCAGAGGTTACCGCTTTTTTCGGCCAGCATGCGCACAAATGTGTACTGCGCATGGTTTGTGTCCTGATACTCGTCAACCATTAGGTAGCGGAAACGGTTCTGGTAGTATTCCAGAACGTCCGGGCACTTTTTGAAGAGCTCCACTATTTTGTTGATGAGGTCGTCAAAGTCCATAGCATCGGCGTCTTCCAAACGCTTTTGGTACGTTGTATACGCGCGGGAGATAATCTTTAATCTGAAATCGTCGCCGACCGTGAGGGCGTACTCAGCAGGCGAGATTAAAGAATCCTTTGCCCGGGAAATCTCGTTCAAAATCGATTTTGGCGTGATGTTTTTTTCCGAAATATCGAGCTCTTTTAAGATGTTTTTCATCAAGCGGCGCTGGTCGTCGGTATCGTACACCGTAAAGTGCGAGGAATACCCGATGCGCTCGCCGTCACGGCGCAAAATACGCGCGCAGGTGGAGTGGAACGTCGATGCCCAAATGTCGTTGGCGGTCTCGCCCAGCATGGCACACAGGCGGTCTTTCAGCTCGCCTGCAGCCTTATTTGTAAAGGTAATAGCCATGATGCGCCACGGCGCGCAGGCAGAAACACTCAAATGCTCCTGTGTTTCCGTTGTGAGCGGCGTGCCGTTTTCAATATAAGCTTTGCACGCGGCAATATCATTTTCATCGAGATCGTCATGCAGATAGGTGCTGTTGTACGCGTCGCCGTAGCGTAGGATATTCGCGATGCGGTTGATGAGCACCGTTGTTTTTCCGCTGCCTGCGCCCGCTAAAATGAGCAGCGGGCCGTTTACGGTGAACACGGCCTGCTTTTGGCGGTCATTCATGCGTGCAAAGTCTTTTTCCAGCACCGCACGGCGCAGTGCAAGAATTTCCGATTTATCCATAGGTTCAAATGATCTCCGTTCTGTTGGTTCTGTGTCTTCTCGTTTTTCGGTTTCTATTTTACTATATCTTGCAAAAAAGTTCAATCGAACATAGAAAATTCCCGGGACGAGCTTTAAATCAGCCCCGAGAGGTTTATGTGTAAGTTAATATGACTTTACAAAGCAACTCAACTTTGCAAAGTCGATACGCTTTACATTACGCAAGCATCTTACGCACCATGTCGTAAAGCACGGGTTTCATATTGTCTATTGTATCCGGCTTATTTTCAATCATCGTGGCAAAGCAAGTGGAACCAATGAGCTCAACCACCAAAAACACGCGCTTATATAAGACATCTTCTGTGCAGCCCACGGCGAGCGAGCTGCTCTCAATGGCAGTGACAAGCTTGTCCCACAACGGGTCTTCTCTTAGATCAAGCTGCTTTTCAATCATCGGCCAGGAGAAATTGCGCTCCAAAAGCCGCAGTGTCAGACGGCTTCTTTTAAAGTATTCCACGATGTAATCGACCATGAGGATGATGTCTTCTACAAAAACGCCAGTCTTATGCTCTTCCGCATATTCATAGGCCTCACTCAAAACACGCGCAGAAATGCGGTATGTGAGCTGCTGCAGAAGCTGGGTTTTATCGTGAAAATACAGATAAAACGTACCCTTTGCGACGTTCGCTTTCTTTACGATCTCATCGACCGAGGTCTTGTTAACGCCCTTTTCAAGGAAAAGCTGATAGGCCGCCTCGAGCAGCCCCTCCTTTTTCTGTTCTTTTTTCTGTTCAACACCGCCGCGCATGGCTGTGGCCTCCCAACATTCAAATCTAACTGTGTAATCACTTCATTTGTTTTATAGTATAAGGCGGATACACCGTAAAAAGCAAGCCAAAAACAACATTTTGTACAGATTTGAATAAAATGACTAATAGTCAATTTATTTTGCCTACACAGTTCGTCACTTTTAATATTGACTATTGGTCATTTTTGGACTAAACTACATAACGAAATAAACGGGATGGTTCCCGAATGAAAGGAGCGGTGCTAAATGGAGCACTTTGCACGATGGATCGTGAAGCGCAGAAAGCTGATTCTTGTTTTAGCGGTTCTGCTTTTGATCCCCTCGGTGTTCGGTGCGCTCGGCACCTACATTAACTACGATATTTTGACCTACCTGCCGAAAAATCTGGATTCCATGATCGGCGAGACGTATTTGGAGGATGACTTCAATATGGCATCGGTTTCCATGATTACGGTTGAAAACATGTCTACGCCTGATACCTTAAAACTGAAAAGCGATCTTGAAGGGGTCGAAGGCGTACAGAAGGTCATGTGGACGAGCGATTTTATCGATGTGACGACGCCGAAGGAAATGCTTCCGAGCGATATTCAGAAGTTCTTCTATAACGATTCCGGCGCAACGATGCTCATCGTTCAGTTCGATGCCCCGAGCGCAGATGCCAGAACGATGAACGCGCAGAAGCAAATCAAGAACATCTTGAATAAAGATTGCTTCATCGGTGGTATGTCGGCTATTTTGGAAGATACCAAGAGCCTCATCAATAAAGAAATGCCCTTGTATATCCTTTGCGCTGTGGGCGCTTCGTTGCTGATTCTGTTCCTCAGCCTGAAAGAAACGATTGTGCCGCTTATCTTCATGCTCGGCATGCTGTTCCCAATCGTCTATAACTTCGGCACGAACATTTTCCTCGGCCAAATCAGCTACATTACGGAAGCATTGGCAACGGTCCTGCAGCTTGGTGTTACGATGGACTTCTCCATCTTCCTGCTGCACCGTTACGAAGAAGAAAAGCTGACGGCGGCATCCGATGAGGACGCCATGGTGGCGGCTATTAAAAAGACGTTTTCCTCCATTACCGGCAGCTCCCTTACAACGATTGCAGGCTTCCTTGCCATGTGCACCATGCAGCTTACGCTCGGCGAAGACATCGGCGTCGTCATGGCAAAGGGTGTTCTGCTCGGCGTTATCTGCACCATCACGGTTTTACCGTCCCTTATCATGACGTTCCGTCGTGCCATTGAAAAGCACACGCACCGCACGTTCATCCCGAAGCTCAAGCGTACCTCGAACTTCGTTGTGAAGCACCGTGTGCCGATTTTGATTGCGTTTATCATAATCTTTATTCCGTTCTTCATTGCACAGTCAAAGACTTCCGTTTACTACACGATCTTTGATGCGCTTCCGCAGGACCTTCCCGGCATTGCGGGTACGAACCGCTTGAAGGAAGACTTCGATATGACAACGTCCCACTTCATCATTGTGGACGATACCCTTTCCGAAAAAAATCTCTCCGATCTTTCCGATGAGTTGAGCGACGTGGACGGCATTCACCAGGTTTTGAGCTATGAAAAGTTCGTCGGCGGCGCGATCCCGGAAATGTTTATTCCTGACGACGTGCGCGACATCTTCGAGGCCGGCGGCCACAAGATGATCCTTGCAAACTCCTCTTATAAGAGCGGCAGTGACGAGCAAAATAACCAGCTCTCCGAAATGATCGATATTGTGAAAAAGTACGACCCGAACGGCGTCATCACCGGCGAAGGCGCGATGACGAAAGATTTGATCGAGGTTGCGGATGTCGACTTCAATAACGTCAACATCACAAGTATCATCGTCGTGTTCGTCATTATCGCCATCGTGTTCCGCTCCGCTTCTGTTCCGGTGCTGCTCGTTGCGGCGATTGAAAGCGCCATCATGATCAACCTCGGTATTCCGTACTTCACCGGCACGACGCTGCCGTTTATCACAAGCATCGTTATCGGCACCATTCAGCTCGGTGCAACGGTCGACTATGCGATCCTCATGACCACGCGTTTCCGTGAAGAGCGTAACGCGGGTCACACTGCAAAGGAAGCGGCTCAAATTGCCGTTGAACAGTGCAGCCAGAGTATTTTAACAAGCGGTCTCACCTTTTTCGCGGCAACGTTCAGCGTGTCCCTCGTCTCCCGTATGGAGCTCATCGGCGTGTTGTGCAAGCTCATCAGCCGCGGCGCACTCATCAGTATGGCAGTTATCCTGCTTGTGTTGCCGGCACTGCTCGTCATTACGGAACCAATTCTCAGAAAGACCACATTCCATTGGCTGAAAAAGCCCGAAATCACCGAGAAAAAGGCATAATCGATTCAGAGAAAGGATCTCGATCAATATGAGTAAGTATCTTACAAAATCCGTTGCGGCTACGATTTCCGCACTTCTCCTCCTCGGCTGCGCTGCCCCGGCCTTCGCGGCGGATGCTGCCGTTGAGAAAAAAGAAACCTCTTATCTCATCCTGAACGCAGACGGTTCCGTGCAGGAGCAGATCACCAGCGATTGGCTGCACAGCGATGACGGTTTTGATGCCGTTACCGACGAAAGCGACCTTTCCGATATCCAGAACCTCAAGAGCGACGTGATGCCGGAACAGTCCGGCAATACGCTCAAGTGGACGACGGACGAAACCGATATTTATTATCAGGGTAAGAACAGCGCACAGGCGCCGGTCGGCGTTTCCATCGAGTATACGCTGGACGGCAAGGCGGTTACGGCCGATGAACTCAAGGGTCAGAGCGGCCACCTTGTCGCAACCGTTAAGCTGACGAACAACACCGGCGAAGAAGTGACCGTAAACGGTAAAAAGCGCACCGTCTATACCCCGTTCTTCACCGTTGCAGCGGCTGTGTTGCCGAGCGAAAACTTCAAGAACATCACGACAGAGCACGGTCTTGTGGAGTCTGATTCCAAAACGCAGGTTGCCTGCTACCTTGCGATGCCGGGCATGAAGGAAGCCGTCAGCGACCTGCTCCCCGACAGCTTTGATAAGCTTGACGACCTGATGCTCGATACCCTTACCCTCGAAGCGGATGTTACGGACTGCACCGTCCCGACGTTTCTCTTCGCCGCGGCTCCGAACCTTTCCGACCTCGACCTCGATGAGGCTTCCGACGAGCTTGGCGACACGATGAATGAGTTGACCGATGCAATCGATCAGCTGAAGGATGGTTCCGGCGCACTGGATGACGCTGTGGGCACACTTGTCGAAAGCCTTGACACGTTTGCTTCGAGTTACAGCCAGTTCGATGCCGGCGTGGGCAGCGCTTTGAACGGCACACAGACCCTTGCAAACGGCACGGAAAACCTGCTTGAAAACGCACAGCTCTTGGCAACGAAGACCGGCGAGCTTTCCCTCGGCGCTATTCAGCTGCAGAACAGTACCGCACAGCTTGCGGGCGTCATGAATCAGCAGCTTGTCCCGGGCCTTGTAGAGGCTTCCGAAAAGAAGACCGCGCTTGAAGATAAAATGACCGAGCTTTCCGGCAAGCTGGAGACCGTTGAAATCCCGGATATGACAGCACTCAAAGCACAGCTCGGCGCAGGCGCTGAACAGGTTTTCGATGGCGCGGCGAGCGGCGCAGCGAAAGCGGCTTCCGAAGCTGCTGCAAGCAATGCAGCAACGGTTGCTTCTCAGAAGACGGCGGAAGAGATCAAAGGCAACGTGCAGGCGGCTTCTTCCTCTGAAGATGTCACAAATGCAGCCGCAGCCCTTACGACACAGCTTTATCAGGGCGGCTACAGCGCAGGCTATCAGACATCGAAAGCTTATGTGGAAGCGGCTTTGAACAACGAAGCACTCGGTCTCACCGAGGAGCAGAAAGCGGCTATTTTGGCAACACTCGCACAGGCAGAACAGGCTTCTACCTCCACCCCGAGCGCCGAAGTTATCGGCAATGTGACCGCACAGGTCTCCGGCATGGTTGAGAAGATCGCTTCCGGCATCGACCCCGACGCCATCGCATCGGTTGTCGGCCCGAAGGTTGCTGAACAGGTTGCCCCGATTGTTACAGAAAAAGTAACGTCTTCCGATGACCTTGCGGCGGCAAAGCAGAGCGCTGTGCAGCAGGTTGCAGCGGCAATTCCGGACATTAACACCGATGAGCTCAAGAGTTTGATGGGTGAATTCAAAGACCTCTCCTCGCAGGCAGGCGAAATGATGGACAGTGTCGATACGCTGACCGGCGCGCTGTATAACGCAGAGAATCCGGCAGATACCAACACGGTTGTCGGTGCGGCCAACGCGATTTCCGACGGTGCTGCAAAGCTTGGCAGCGGTGCTTCTCAGCTTGCAACCGGCACCTCTGCATTCGCAACCGGCGTAGGCACGCTCGATGCAGGCACCAACCAGCTGCTCGGCGGCATGGAGACGCTCTCTTCCTCCAGCAAGACCGTATCGAATGCGATCGGTCAGTTCCAGTCCGGCGGCGCAGAACTTAAAGACGGCACGTCTGAACTCAGCGACGGCATGACAGAGTTCTCCGGTACAATCAACGATAAGCTCGACGGCTTCAGCGAAATTACCGACCCGAATTCCATGCTGGCACGCGTGATTGACATCATGAAGGATCGTACGGACAGCTTCAAGGGCTCCGGCCGCGCAGACGGTACGGATATGACCGTAAGCTACGTAATGCGCACCGCAACGGACTCGAGCAGCAACAGCACGAGCACCACGGAAGAAACCACGACCGAGACTGAAACCAAAGACAGCTTCTGGAACCGTGTGGCAAACCTCTTCTCTAAGTAATTTAAAATAAAGCAAAGGAAGCAGGAACACATCGAAAGGTGCGCCTGCTTCTTTTTTATTGCTTTTTTCGGTGAAACGGTGTATGATTATCGTGTTTAAATCAGCAGAAAATGGGGTTGAAAAATGAAAAAACTATGCACGCTGTTCCTCACATTTTTGAAGATCGGCGCTTTCACGTTCGGCGGTGGCTATGCGATGGTTGCCTTGCTGGAAAATGAATTTATCGCAAAGAAAAAGTGGATCGATAAAAAAGAGTTCCTCGACATGATCGCGATTGCGGAATCTACGCCGGGCCCGATAGCGATTAACAGCGCAACGTATATCGGTTATCACATTGCCGGTGTGCCCGGCGCGGCGACGGCCACGCTTGGGGTGTGTATCCCTTCGTTTGTCATCATCTACCTCATTTCCCTATTCTTTGACCAGTTTTTGAGCTTGAAATTCGTTTCCTGCGCGTTCCGCGGAATTCAGGTGTGCGTTGTGTATCTCATCTTTTCCGCCGGTGTGCGCATGCTGAAAAGTCTTGAAAAGACGGCGTTCAATACCGTGCTTGTCACAGGCGTAGCGGTTTGTATGATAGCGTTTTCCGTTTTCGCTGTTTCGTTTTCGTCCATCTACTTTATTTTGCTTAGCGGTGTGGTTGGTCTTGCGGCCTACTTCATACAGCGCCTGCGTGGAAAAGGCGGTGACGTGAAATGATCTATTTTAAATTATTCCTGACCTTCCTTGAGATTGGCGCAGTGTCGTTCGGTGGCGGCTACGGCATGATCTCCCTCATCCGCGAAGCCGTGCTCTCGAATCACTGGCTCACGGAAAGCGAGTTCATCAACTTCATTGCGGTGTCCGAATCGACCCCCGGCCCACTTGCCGTCAACATGGCGACGTTCATCGGATCTTCGCAAGGCGGCGTGTTGGGCAGTCTGCTCGCGACTTTGGGCGTGGTGCTCCCCTCGTTCGTCATTATTTTGCTCATTGCGGCAGTGTTGAGTAATCTGCTGAAATACGCCGGTGTACAGGCATTCCTCTCCGGCGTGCGTCCGTGCGTGGTGGCGCTCATTTTGGCTACGGCGCTGACGATGGGTCTCAGCACGCTATTCGGCTTTACGACCATACGAAGCGCCCCCGAGGTCGATCTGCGCGGTGTTGTGATTTTGCTGCTGCTGATTACTTTGCACTTTGGCTATAAGCACTTTAAAAAGAAAGCACCCTCGCCCATTTTGATGATCGTGCTTTCCGCCGGTCTCGGCATTTTGTTCTACGCATTTTAAATTTTGGGAAAAGAAAAGACCTCTGCTCGGGCCAAACAGTCTTGAGCGGAGGTCTTTTCTGTACAGAAAATAGCGTTTAGCCGTTATTTCGGCTGCACTTTTCGGCGTCGATTGCAAGCACGATCATCAAAACGCACAGTGCGTCTGCGGGGTCGTATATGTTCAAAAGGTACGTGTCCGTCCAGTTGAACAGCTCTTTGGAGATGCTTGCCACATCGTGACCGCTTCCGGAAACAACGGTATAATCCCACTCCAAAACGTTGCCCTCCACATGCCAGCCGTTGCATTCTACGTTGTATTTCGGCTTAAATAGTGCAAATTCGCGGCTGATGCAACCGACATATTGGTTTTTAAAATACATTTCGAATTTCGGCATGAACGTGAAGATGCGTTCTTTTACCGTGCCGATCTCTTCGCCGTAAGCGTCAAAAATTTTCAGGCAGTGTCCCCAGGAGAGCTGCCCTTTGACGACATACACCGTGTTGCCGTTCTCATCGTAAATATCGTAGCTGTCGAACCATGAAAAAAAGCGCTGTTTAAACCGTAAAATCATAAAAAATCCCCTACTTCTTGCCACTGTTTTCAATCGTATAGATCACACAGACGAACCCTGCGATGACCGCGAGCAGTATGGAGCCGCTTAACCCGTCGTTCATGGCAGCGCCGAGGAATAGCCCGACTATGGCGGCCAAGATGATTACAA
>ERZ809296.2240-NODE-2240-length-19069-cov-6.233039_pt1 | contig 19069 bp, 4 predicted proteins | sample MGYA00520511_ERZ809296 | MGnify/ENA primary metagenome ERZ809296 (study PRJEB31576, sample SAMEA3212662) | Homo sapiens | biome: human-gut; feature: human gut; material: fecal | place: Sweden | collected 2012 ... | reverse complement strand
AAGACACCGCCCTTTCACGGCGGTAACATGGGTTCGAGTCCCGTACGGGTCACCAGAAAACAACCTTTGTCCTGAGGACAAGGGTTTTTTCTCTGTCTATGGCACATTTTGGCGGATACCATGGCGAAAAAATGTAAATTGAATGTAGTGTGACTAGTAAAAAAGAAATGGAAATTCCTGTGGCTGCAAAATAGTAACAGACCTGATATCATCGGCCCAGTCCTTGCGAGACGAATTCACAGGAGGAGGTTTCCCGTGTTCTGGATCTGTGATTTTGATTGCAGCGCGATCCGGATGATGCGGTACATTCTGTTTGGCATGGGCTGCTGAGAGTAACGGCAGCCGCAGCGGCCGGGGGGATCCCCCGGCCGCTTTATCGTTCGCCGCAATGTAGCGACTGCACCAGCCATTGTAGGGGAGCGGCGTGCCCCTCCCGGCGCAATACTGGCAGTTTGCACCGGGTATCGAAAAATGGTGTGCACCAATTGCGTCTGTAGCGGCGCTCACTGCGCAGCCGTTGGCGGCTCTGCCGCCTTACGGATGCGGCGTGCCCCTTGCGGGTATTGAGCGCCTTGTACGGGAGTATTCAACGGCAGGAGGGTGCTGGTGCACCGCCGCATTCCCTGATGTGTCATTGCGAGGAGCGAAGCGACGTGGCAATCTCGGGAAGGCACTTACGTTTTTGCCGGAACTCCCCTGTTATCCGGCATTGTACTGCGAGATTGCCACGTCGGCCTTTGGCCTCCTCGCAATGACAAACCTTTGATTTTCACCATTTTAACGATAGCCTGTTTATTTCGCAGGTGCAGTGCCGGGCCCGGCTGTCCGCTCCCCTACAAGGCGTGTGCGTTCGGCGATGCCGCCCTATAACTTGCCAGTCTGCAAGGCGCTCAGTGAGCGCCGCTACATTCTTCTCTCGCCCGGCGGTCTTGCGCAGTGAGCGCCGCTACACTCCATACTTCGGTGCATACCGTTTATCGGCAGCCGGTACGGGACGGCAGTGCCTTCCCGAGATTGCCACGGGCGCAAAGCGCCCTCGCAATGACAATTCGGGGGCCGGCACCATTTTAACGCCGTCCCGTTCGTAACGCAAGTGCAGCGCCGGGCCCGGCTGTCCGCTCCTAGCAGGAAGGCGCGGTGCTGCACCTGAACGGTTTTTCCCACAAAACACAAGATGGGGCTTGACATTTTGCCCGCTGCGGAGTAAACTCTGGTTAGAAATAACTAACCGAAAGAGGGAAAACGCATGGAGAAACAAAGCTTCTGGGACCGCTATGCGCGGCGGTATTCGCACTTCGTGCGCGCGGATCAGGAGGCCTATGCGCAGATGCTCGAGTGGATCCGTCCGGCCGTCCGTGACCGCACCGTGCTGGAGCTGGCAACAGGGACGGGCGTGATCGCGCACGGGATCGTGCACGAGGCGGCCTCTATCGAGGCGACGGATGCCTCTGCCGGGATGATCGACGTGGCGCGAAGCCATTCCCATTCCCGCAAGCTGCACTTTTCTGTTCAGGACATGCGCTATCTGCCCTATGCCGACGGCAGCTTCGAGGTCGTCATCGCTGCCAATGTGCTCCACCTGCTGCCGGAGCCAGACAAGGCGCTCGATGAGGCTGCGCGCGTGCTCGCACCGGGCGGCCTGCTCATCGTGCCGACGTTTACGCATGCGGGGGAGGGCAGGCTTGCAAGGCTGCGCCTTTGGCTGATGCGCCGTGCCGGGTTCCCGCTGCGCTGGAAGTGGTCGCCTGCGGAGTTTCTGCAGTTCCTGCGCAGACACGGCTGGAAGGTTGTGCAGCACCATGTGCTGCAGGGCACGTTCCCGCTGACGTATGCCGCCTGCGTGCGCCGCTGTGCGGATGCGGAGCATGAAATGCCTGTTACGGAACACGAAACGGCCTGAATTTGTAGTCATGTTATAAGATATCCATATCGGCCCGGACTGCGGAATTCTGCTGCAGACCGGGCCGATTTTTGTGAAGGTGGAAGGAGAAATATGACTTCTGCAGCAAGCTGATTCAGCAATTCGCACAAATCAATCGGTACGATTTTATGGAAAGCTCCAAATATTTTTTTGCGGATTTACAAGCGGATTCAAACGTGGTATAGTTCAAACATAGTTTGTTAAACGTTTAGCAGTGGGAAGTGTTTTCCGACTGCGGCGAAGTATCCTGCTAGATGTCATCAGCAACGAGGCTCTCTCGTCATTGCGTGCAGGGCAAGGAATGCCCGCGCCAAGGCTTCGCACACCGTTTGTCCAGCAGCTCGGCTTTATCAGGCGGTTTGTATGGTAATATCGTACAAAAATGCCTGCGGAAGGAGGGAAAGCGTGCGCTGACAAAGCTGTTACAAGCTGGAACGGGTCATTCCTGGATCGGAATCCACGCAGGATACCAGCTGCCCTGTTGGGCGATATTTTTTCACCGCAAATGTTAAACGTTTAGCATTTTCGACGGAACTCGAAAGGACTATAGAATCTGAAAGGAGAGAACATTTCATGCAAAGAGTGAACCACCTGCCCAGACGTGTGATCTCGATCGTGCTGACCATCGTCATGGTCGCGTCCCTGTTCTCCGGCATCCTGCCGGGCCTCGGCGTGACGGCGAAGGCTGCAACGAACGAAATTGCAAATGACAGTCTGAAGATTTCTGTCGGTGATCTCGGACAGATTTCGACGCTCAACATCGTGAATAACCCCCGTAACCGCAGGAATCAGGAAATCAACTTCGTCCTTCCGAACAACACCAGTCCCCAGAACGGTGTGCAGCATCAGTGGATGGGCGAAATGATCTTCTCCGTCCGCTCCAGCGCGGACGGCAGCTTCCCCGCCGACAACACCGGCTTTGTCGAGGTCGACACGAACAAGACCCTCGCAGCCGGCGGCTCGACCACCGCATCCAACATCGCTTCCGATAACCCCTATATCGAGAAGACCGTTGTCAGCGACAAGAAGGTCGAGGTCAACTTCATCGGTCAGGACCTGAGCTCCACGACGGACCGTACCATGAAGGGCTTCGATGTGAAGTCCACCTATGATATGGATACCGAGGATGGCTCCCTGCTGTGGACCATCACCCTGAAGAACAAGAGTGATGCGTATCTGGAATTCGGCGACGTCGGCCTGCCGATGCCGTGGAACAACAAGTACACGACCCAGAACAGCGTCTACTCCGAGCGCGTCACGGCCCACACCTTCGCAGGAGCGGACAGCGGCTATGCCTATGCGATCCGCTGCAGCGGCGAAGGCAACTACATCCTCTTCACGCCGGTCGCCACCTCCGGTGCCCGCATCGAGTATGTGGATAACTGGATCGGCAGCAACAACGGCGTCAGCGACAACCGTACCGGCAGCACGTTCTCCAACTGGACGGGCGACTCCGGCGGATGGCAGCCGGGCCTGAGCGTTTACTACATCCACTCCAAGGATATCCACAAGACCGGCCGCAGCTACTTTGAAGATGCGACCAGCCTCATCCTCGAGCCGGGTGAGAGCCAGACCTACCAGTTCAAGTTCTCCGCTGTCCGCGCGGGCGACAACACCCCGCAGGAAAGCGCCGAGAGCCCGAACAACGCCTCTGACTCCATCGAGCAGCGCGAGACGAACATGCGCTCTATCCTCTACAAGAACGGCCTCATCGACGCCATCGCGGTCCCGGGCTTCCAGACGGCTCTGAATATGGACACGCGCCTCGACCTGCACTATGATGACAGCCTCATCAAGGTCGACTCCGTCGACATCCAGTGCGTGCACGAGAACGATCCGTTCGACGAAGCGCATACGCCGGAGCACCGTTCCGGTATGGTCAACAACAGCCGTACCGGCCGCGGCCTGCATGACGGCAACGAGGGCTATGAGGAATCCGTGAGCTTCGTCGAGACGAAGACCGTCGACGGCGAGCAGCACCACATCTACGACCTGCACTTCGGCTGCATCGGCAACAACAGCGTTCGCGTCGAGTACAAGCTGAAGGTCGGTGACGAATGGGTCAGCAAGTTCACGCAGTTCGAGTTCAATGTTCTGACCGAGCTGGATCAGGCATCCGACATGCATGCCGACTTCATGGTCAATGAGACGCAGGACACGAATCCTGACAGCGCGACCTACGGCATCTACAGCGACTGGTACTTTGCCAGCGGCAGAGATTCCAACCAGCGCAACCACTGGGGCGATGACTGGAGCCATGACAACATCAACTTCATCGCCATGAAGAACTATCTGAACCCGGATGCCGAGCAGGTCAAGTCCATCGAGACCTACCTGATCGACTTCATGTGGAACACCTACATGAAGAACACCCAGGATAACTTCATCGTTGCGAACTACCTGTCCGCTTCCGGCGCTTACAGCACCTCCAGCGGCCCGTACACCCGTACGTTCTCCGAAGTGATGGAGGCCACCGGCTTCTTCAACATGTACCGCATCGTCAAGGCTTATCCGGACCTCATCGAGTACCGTGAGCCTGCAGCGTGGTATCTGGAAAAGGCCTACGGCATCTACTCCAACCGCGTCGGCACCGGCGCCATCGGCTTCTACGGCGAGCAGCAGATCCCCGACATGATCGAGGCGCTCTATGCCGAGGGTATGGACGAGGAGGCCTTTAACCTGCAGGAGCGGTTTGCATGGTACAAGGCGAACAATTGCATCAACGCCACCTATCCGTACGGCTCCGAGTTTGCCTACGACAACACCGGTGAAGAGGGCGCCTTCGCCGCCATCCAGGCCCTGACGAAGTACTGGCCGGACAGCGACGCCGCCAAGAACGCCTACAGTGCCATGAGCATGGCCAACCACAAGACCCGCGCGATGCGCGGCATCCAGCCCACCTGGTACCAGTACGCCGACCCGGTCTTCATCGGCGGCGAGAGCTGGTGGAACTTCCAGTACACCGCCTCCCTTGCAGGCTCCATCATGGACGATTGGATGCGCTACGAGGAGCTCGAGGACGGCGATACCACCGCATGGGCTGCCCGCGTGAACTACGCGGCCAAGATCTCCAACTTCAACGCCATCAACATGGGCCAGATTTCCGATAAGTACGTCGGCAACGTTTCCTGGCGCTACAACATGTATAAGGGCGGCTACGGCGCGATGAACGTCAACGACGGCGGCACCCGCGTCATGAACAACGGCTGGCAGGACTTCTCCGGCGAAAGCGACGAGGGCCTGTACGGCTCCCTGCTGCGCATCAGCGCAGACGTCGTGAACGATCCGATCTTCGGCCTGTATGGCTACGGCGCGAACGTCACTGCCGACGAGACCTCCTACACGGTCGTCCCGACTGACGGCTTCGGCAAGCGCGTCAACATCCTCGACCAGAAGATCTACGTCGAAACGACGCAGGACACCATCACCAGCGCAAAGTTCGCTATGGACGGCAGCTCCATCGAGCTGAACGTCAAGGGCTACACCGCTGCAAGCCATGTTTCCCACATCGCTCTGAGCGGCGCCGGCCTGAAGGACGGCTTCTATGCCATCAACGTCAACGGCGAAAAGGTCAGCCAGGTCTATGTGAAGAACAATGAGGCCAACGCGACCATCACCATGCCCGCCGGTGAGACCAATGTCGTGACCATCACGGCCGATCCGAACGGCGAGAATGCCGCTCCGCAGGCCGCCATTAAGGTCTCCAGCGACGATCTGCAGGCCATCGTGACCTACACCCTGACGGCCGTTGCCTCCGACGACGGCTATCCCGGCAACAGCCTGACCTATCTGTGGGCCTTTGAGAGCCTCGCAGGCGAGGGCGCAAGCGCATTCCTGAGCAGCGACGCCGCTCCCACGACGCAGTTCAACGTCAGCGAGGCGGGCGAGTATGTCATCTCCCTGACCGTCAGCGACGGTGAGAAGTCCACGAAGGTCGAAAAGACTCTCGTTGTCGGCGAAGCGCCCGAGCGTCTGGCCCCGACGATCAATTCCGCGACCGGCACGCCCGTTGTCGGAAATCCGACCGTTGCCGATCTCAAGGCCGAAGCCACGGTCGACCCGCTGTATCAGGGCGTCCCGCGCTTCCACTGGGAGCTGGTCAGTCAGCCCGAGGGCGGCAATGCCATGATCGGCAATCCGAACGAGAAGGAAGCCAAGCTCCGCGTCGACAAGGGCGGCGAGTATGTTGTCCGCCTGACTGTCACTGACGAGGACAAGACCTCCTCCACGGAAGTCACCGTCACCATGACGGATGCCGCCGACGGCATCCAGCGCGTGAAGACCGTCATCACGCAGGTCGGCGTCGCACCGACGCTGCCGAACGGCGTGGTCGCTGTCCGTGACGACGGCACCTACTCCGGCGGCGCAGTCGATTGGGACGAGATCTCCGAAGACAAGTATGCACAGGCCGGTGAGTTCGAGGCCTACGGCACGCTCCGTACCCAGACGACCCGCGTGGCCGTCAAGGTCATCGTCGTGAAGGGCGACCGCAAGAATGTTGCTCTGTTCGCGACCCCGACCGCCATCATCAACACTCCGTCCGATCTCGGCGGCGTTGCCGGCCTGAACGACGGCTTCGACCCGAGCAGCTCCCGTGATACGAGCCACGGCGTCTGGCACAACTGGCAGGGCGCGCAGGGCGACGCAGCATGGGTCATGTACACCTGGGATGTGCCCGTCACCATCGACGGCGCGGATGCCTACTACTTTACCGACGGCAACTTCGCTCCGAAGGATGCCAAGCTCGAGTATCTGGCGGAAGACGGCCAGTGGCACGAGGTCCCGAATGTCAGCGGCCTCGGCATTGAGCTGAACCGGTACAACACCACGAGCTTTGATCCCATCACCACCACGAAGCTCCGCATGACCATGAACCCGAAGACGCTCGGTATCGGCGTCATCGAGTGGAAGGTCTACGGCTACGGTGAGTTCGTCGATCGCTCCGCACTGAAGAACGCCATCGCAACTGCGAAGGGCATCAACACGAACCTCTTTGTCGAAGGCAGCAAGTATCTGCTGGATCTGGCCATTGCGAAGGCACAGGCCGTTCTGAGCGATACGGCCGCTACGCAGGAGCAGGTCGATGCCGCAGCGGCGGAGCTGAATGCGGTCATTGCCGGCCTCGAAAGCGCGGACGGCAACCTCGCCTACTCCGCTGCCGTTACCACGAGCTTCTGCTCCAGCTGGGAGTCCCTGTCCGCCGTGAACGACGGCATCGTCCGTTCCAACTCCTACAACCCGTCCAAGCCGCGCTACGGCACCTGGGGCAACCGCTCCTCCTATGAGACCGTGACCTACACCTGGGGCAGCGAGGTCATCATCGACTCCACCGACCTCTATCTGTGGTACGACGGCACCGAGGGCGAATACACCAGCGGCGGCATTCTGGTGCCGAAGTCCGTGGAATTCGAGTACCTCGATGCGGAAGGCAACTGGAAGTCCGTTCCCAACGCCGAGGGCCTCGGCCGCGAGATGGACAAGTTCAACAAGACCACGTTTGATTCCTTTACCACCACCGCTCTCCGTGTGAAGCTGAACAAGCAGTCCAACGACAGCAACGGTGTCGGCATCATGGAGTGGAAGGTCTATGGCAAGGTCGCCGGCGGCGACACCCTCCCGACTGCGGTGAAGGTCGTCATCGCCCGCATCGATGCCATCGGCGAAGTCACGCTCGACAGCAAGGACGCCATCGAGGCCGCCCGCGCTGCGTATGACAAGCTGACTGACGAGCAGAAGAAGCTCGTTCCGAACTATGAGACCCTGACAAAGGCCGAAGAGACCTATGCTGCGCTGGCTGACGCCGCTGCCGTGAAGGAAGTCGAAGACCACATCGATGCCATCGGCACGGTGGACGAAAACAGCAAGGACGCCATCGACGCTGCCCGCGCTGCCTATGACGCGCTGCCCACGCGCCTGCAGCCCGAGGTCAGCAACTACGACAAGCTCGTCAAGGCCGAGAAGGATTACACCGATTTGCTGACGGCCGTCGAAGCTGCACAGAAGGCAGCTGAGGATGCCCGCAAGGCATTCGAGAACGCCAAGGCTGCGCAGGAGAAGGCCGAAGCCGCGAAGGCTGCCGCCGAGGCTGCGCAGAAGGCCGCCGAGGAGGCCGCACAGGCTTCCGGTGAAAACAGCGAGGCCGCCAAGAAGGCGCAGGCCGCTGCCGAAGAGGCGCAGGAGAAGGCCGAGGCCGCGAAGGCTGCCGCCGAGACTGCACAGGCCGGTGCTGAGGCAGCGCAGAAGGCTGCCGAGGACGCCGCCGCCGCTGCCGCCGCGAACAACGCGCTTGCTGCCGAGGCTGCCGCAAAGGCCGCCGAGAAGGCTGCCAAGTCCGCTGAGGAGGCCGGAAAGGCCGCTGCTTCCGCCGAAGCGGCTGCGAAGTCTGCTGCCGACGCCGCCGAGGCCATGCTGAAGGCCCAGAAGGCACAGAAGGCTGCCGAGGATGCCGAGAAGGCTGCCGAGGAAGCCGAGAAGAAGGCCGAAGAGGCCCGGAAGAAGGCTGAGGAGGCCGCCGCCTCCACCGCTGAGGACCGCGAAGCCGCCGAGAAGGCCGCAGAGGAAGCCAAGGCAGCGCAGAAGGCCGCCGAGGAGGCCCGCAAGTCCGCCGAGGACGCCAAGTCTGCCGCGGAGCTGGCTATGCAGGCTGCCGAGCAGTCCAACAAGGAAGCCGCCGCATCCGCTGCGCAGGCTGCCGAGTACGCAAAGAAGATGGCTGAGGCCTACGAGGAGATCGTCCGCATCAAGGCCGAGCTCGTCGAGTACCTCGCCAAGGCACAGGCCGAGGCCGAGCGCGCCGAGGCTGAGCGCAAGGCTGCCGAAGAGGCCCAGAGAAAGGCCGAGGAGGCCGCTCTGGCCGCTGCCAAGTATGCCGCCGCTTACGAGCTGGCTCAGCTCCAGCAGAACGGCGAGGGCCTGACCGGCCACGCGAAGGAAGCGTATGACAAGGCTCTTGCCGACGCCGCTGCCGCCATCGAGGCCGCAAAGACGCCCGCTGAGGTCGACGCCGCTCTGGCTGCCGCCCGCGAGGCCCTGAACAACGCCCTCTGCCCGAGCGCAGCGTTCACGGATGTCGAGGAGAACGTCTGGTATCATGAAGGCATCGACTTCATGGTGAGAAACGGCTACATGAACGGCGTTGCCGCCGACACGTTCGATGTCGAAGGCAGCCTGACCCGCGCCCAGCTCGTCACGATCCTCTACCGCATCGCCGGTGAGCCCGAGACCAGCGCCGCCATTCCGTTCGCGGATGTCGCCGACGGCCAGTGGTACACGAAGGCCATTGTCTGGGCCGCCGAGAACGGCATCGTCAAGGGTGTGAACGAAACGACGTTCGCCCCGAACGATCCCATCACCCGCGAGCAGATCGCCGTCATCCTCTACCGCTATGCGCACGAGGAGAACACCGAAGACGGCAAGCTCACGAGCTTCCCCGACGCAAAGGACATCTCCGGCTACGCGCTGGAGGCCATGAACTGGGCGGTCGCCAGAGGCCTCATCAACGGCTCTGACGGCAAGCTGCTGCCGCAGGACACCGCGACCCGTGCACAGATCGCCGTGATCCTTGCCCGGTATCTGAACGCCTGATCCTTCCCCCCCGCTCCCCATGCGGCCGAAGCCGCATGGGGAGCCCCCCAGCATTTCCCGGCAATTGGACCCAGACAAACAATATGCTCGAAAATCGAACTTGGGAGGAACAATAAACCATGAAGCATGTGAAACAGCTGCTTTCTGCACTGCTTGTGCTGGCTGTTGTACTCTCGCTGCTCCCGGCTGGCGTTCTGAAGGCATCTGCCGCAGAGGCACCCGCAGCGCTGGACATCGGCTACCCCACATTCAAGAACACAGAGCTTCTCGACGAGGTCTATGACCTGTCGAAGCTCGGTGTGTCCTATTCCGAAAAGGACATCATGATGGCGATCTATAAGCAGGATCTCGCCAATGGCGGCGACTCCTTCTATATGGACCGCATCCTCGCCCGTGAGGGCGTCTGCAACGGCAACGCCGGTTCGAACGGCAACGCCGACGGCAACACCTTCCTGACCCGCGGCCGCGCGCTGTATATGTACACGAGCAGCCCGTCCGTTATCGGCTTCGGCGGCAACACGGCTTATCATCAGCCGCTCGGCCGGGGCGATCTGGTTCGCGTTCTCTTCTCGAACGCCGACGGCAGCCTGACCACGAAGGAAGACACCAGCAAGCGCGTCAATGCGCCGAGTAACTGGTCTGGCACCTACTCTGTCGGCAGCAACCTGACGCTGGATGTCGTGAAGTTCATCCATCAGGAGAACGTCGCCGTTACGACGATGACGCTGACCAACAAATCCGCAGAGGATCAGGCAATTACGGTGGCAGCGGACTCCACCTTTGCGACGGAGCCCGGCAAGGTCACGGTCAATGGTGCAGAGCAGACAGAGCTGACCGGAACCTGCTCTTCCCCTGCAGGCCTTACCACCATCTATGCCCGCATGACCGGCGACGGTTTCGAGGCCGCTTCGTCCGACGACTATTGCTGGCTGTCCCGCGACGTCACCGTCCCCGCGGGCGGCAGTGTGGAGCTGAAGGTCGTCATCGCCTTTACGACGGAAGAGATTCCGGAGTCCACCGAGCAGTACCTCCGCTTCGCAGGCCTCGGAAACCTTGAGGCTGTCCGTGCGCAGAAGGCGGAATACAACCTCTACTGGGCGGAGAACCTGCCCTACATCGACGTGCCGAAGAAGGCCGTCCAGAAGGCAATCGACTATCGCTGGTGGCTGGAGCGCTTCAACTCGCTCGATGCCAACATCCCCGGCTATGACTATCAGTACCCCGTCACCATCGAGGGCGTCCTCGGCTACAACAACGCCATCATCCTGACGCAGCCGATGCATCTGCAGGATACAAAGTGGCTCCGCTCTCCGTATCTGGCTTACGGCCAGCTGCTGTCCGCGGGCAACTCCTCGCAGAGCAGCGCCTTCCTTGATAACCCCGGCAACCGCAACAACTGGAACAACCACTATGGTCAGTATCTGGCTGAGGCCGGCTATGAGGCGTTCAACGTCATCGGCGGCGGCGCAGAGGTCGCGGAGAACTTCGCGTACTACTTCGGCCACGATGCTACCGGCCAGCTGGAGCACTACGGCAACCACATTGAGGGCCGCGACCTCATCGCTTACCGCAACAACTACATGACCGGCAACGACGCCGATACCATCTCCATGCATGCTCCCGGCACCGGCACCTGGAAGGCACACGGCGAAAACGCCTACGTCTGGGCCGCTGCCGACGCCGCCGCGAAGCTCTATGAGCAGCTGGGCAACACCGAGCAGGCCAAGTATTACCGCGATCTGGCCGACAAGATCAAGGCCGACGTCCTCGAGCTCATGTGGTGCGAGGAGTGCCAGAAGTTCGAGACCTATGCCGTCCGTCCGACCGGCACACAGCATAACGCTAACCAGCCCAACCTCGTCAAGTACACCGAGTCCAACAACTACAACTACTTTGCTGTTGGCCTCGTCCCCGACGATGCCGCTTCCGTCACGAAGTACAAGGAAGCCCTCAAGGCCTTCTCCAACGGCAAGGAGTTCCCGATCTTCCCGTTCTACACCGCCAACCAGGTCCACAACCAGGAGGTCAGCGGTTCGAACAACTTCTCGAACATCAACTTCACCGTGCAGCTCCGTCTGTATGAGTCCGCTCTTCGTACCTATGACAAGGAGCAGACCTACATCACCGACGACATGCTCGCCATGATGGCCGAGTGGATGGCATGGAACGTCTACCCCGATGCAGGCGACGTCCGCTATCCGAACAACAACGAGTTCCACAACATCGACGGCAGAACCTATGAGAACTACTATCGTTCCTGGATCTACCACAACATCCTCGGCAACTACACCTACCTCTTCATCGAGGACATGGCCGGTATCCAGCCGCGTTCCGATGAAAAGATCGAGCTGAACCCGATCGACTTCTCCTATGACCACTTCATGGTCAACAACGTCCGCTATCACGGTCATGACCTGACGGTCGTGTGGGATAAGCCGGACGACGGCAAGACCTGGTACAACGAGTGCCCCGAGGGCTACTCCCTGTACATCGACGGCACGCTGGCCTTCACCCTGAAGGATCTGGCCCATGTCGTCTATGACTCCGCCACGAAGGAAATCTCCTTCCCCGACGGCGCTGTCGAGATCGTCACCAATAACGGCGGCGCTGCCATCCCCACCGCGATGAACACCGCCATCACCGAGGAGAAGGTCCTCAACATGCTGGAGAAGTCCGGCGTGCACGGCATGACGAACCTCGCCGAGGGCGCGGAGGTCACCGCCACCTTCACCCCGGACAAGGCCCGCGCCGCGTCCTGGGCAGAAAAGCACCGCGCTGACGGCAGCGACTCCACGTCCAAGGCCGTCAACGAGACAGCTCCCGATCCGCAGGCAGTTGTGGACGGCACGACCGTCGACATGCCGTTCTGGGGCAACTACGGCAGCGTGAACGAGCGCGACAGCCTGACGCTGAAGCTCTCCTCCAAGCAGACTGTGGACATGGCGACGCTGTACTTCTACAACGACCGCCAGACGAACGGCTACTCCGAGCCCTCCAAGTTCGCAGTCGAGTACTGGGACGGCGAGGCCTGGCAGGCCGTCCGGCAGCAGACCCGTACCCCGTCCGCCCCGCGCGCGAACTACAACGCCGTGTACTTCGCACCGGTCGAGACGGATCAGCTCCGCTTCACCTTCACCAACAAGGACAAGGGCTTCACTGCCGTGACCGAGATCCAGCTCTTCAACGAGGGCGGCGACCGCGATCACCCCGCGCAGAACACGGCTCCGTCCGTGAAGCTGGCTGAGGATACCTCCCTCACCGGTAACCTCTATACCACCCTGAAGGCGACCTGCACCGACGACGGCATGCCCTACGACAAGGACATGTCCTACGCCTGGGAAGTCATCTCCGCCCCTGAGGGCGCTGAGACCCTGCTGAGCAGCGCCAACAAGCCCACCACGACCATCTCCGGCACCGTGGAAGGCGAGTACACCGTCCGCTTCACCGTCAGCGACGGCGAGCTGAGCGCGACCGGCGAGCTGGCTGTCACCCTGAAGAAGGGCGCTGCGGGCGGCCTCGGTGAGGACGTCGCTCCGGACGCCGCTTCCGTCGAAAGTGACTACACCTCCAGCTGGGAGAACCTGAACGGCATCAACAACCCGAGCTTCGAGCCGACCAGCTCCAACGTGGGCACCGGCAAGGGCTGGGGCAACTGGCGTCAGAGCGCCGGCTCCGAGCACTATGTCGGCTATACCTGGGATGAGGCCGTGACCGTCGGCGGCGCCGATATCTACTGGTATGACGACGGCGGCGGAACGCAGGTCCCGTCCAAGCTGCGCATGCAGTACCTCGATGCCAACGGCGCGTGGCAGGATGTCAACATCACCACCCCGTTCGAGAGCAGCATTGCAAAGAACAAGTACAACCGCATTGAATTCGACCGCGTTACCACCACCCGCCTGCGCCTGTATGTCACCGTTCGCTCCGGCGCACAGGCAAACGGTATCTATCGCTTCAAGGTCTATTCCTCCGTTGACGTCGCCTCCCTGAACGAGGTCTTCCTCGCCACGAAGCCCGGCGTCATGCCCACGCTGCCCTCCAACGTCACGGCAGTCACCTCGGACGGCGCGCTCATCAGCGTCCCCGTCACATGGGAGACCCTGACGGCTGACATGATCGCCACCGACGGCGAGGTCAAGCTCCGCGGCGTGAACAACTCCACCGGCAAGATGACCACCTGCACGATCTATGTCCGCAGCGACATGGACAAGGCCACCATCACGAGCGTCGAGCCCGTTGAGGTCACCACGATGCAGGGTATCGTCCCGGCGCTGCCGAAGACCGTGAAGGTCGGCTACAACAACGGCGCATTTGACAACCAGACCGTCAAGGTCACCTGGCCTGCCATCACGGCTGCCGAGCTGGCCAATGTCGGCGACGTGAACTTCGAGGGCGAGGTCGAAGGCACCGCCACGAAGGCTATGCTGACGATCCACGTGCTCAAGGCCCCGGACGACCCCGCTGTCGTTGCGGTCAAGGAGCTCATCGACGCCATCGGCGAGGTAACGCTCGACAGCGGCGACGCGATCAAGGCTGCCCGCGCCGCCTATGACGAGCTGCCCGAGGCCAAGAAGGCGCTTGTCGACAACTACGAGAAGCTGACTGCGGCAGAGGAAGCTTACACCGCCCTGGTCGACGCCGCTGCCGCAAAGGCTGTGGATGACCTGATCGACGCCATTGGCGAGGTCACGCTTGAGAGCGGCGACGCGATCAAGGCTGCCCGCGCCGCCTATGACGCCCTGACCGACACGCAGAAGGAACTGGTCAAGAACTATGAGGAGCTGACCGCCGCTGAGGAAGCTTACACCGCCCTGGTCGACGCCGCTGCCGCAAAGGCTGTGGACGACCTGATCGACGCCATCGGCGAAGTTACTGCCGACAGCGGCGACGCGATCAAGGCTGCCCGCGCCGCCTATGACGCCCTGACCGACACACAGAAGGAACTGGTCAAGAACTATGAAAAGCTGCTCGCTGCCGAGGAGCTGTATGAGGAACTGACAGCATCGGCTGCGGCAATCGCCCAGAAGGCCGCTGAGGAAGCCAAGCAGGCGCAGGAAGAGGCCGAGGCCGCGCAGAAGGCTGCCGAGGAAGCCGTTGAGGCTGCCAAGGCTGCGCAGGAGGCCGCCGAGGCCGCCGCTGCCAAGGCCGGCGAGAACAACGCCGCTGCCGAGGAAGCCCGCAAGGCTGCTGAAACCGCGCAGGCCGCTGCCGAAGCCGCACAGGCCAAGGCCGAAGAGGCCCAGAAGAAGGCCGAAGAGGCCAAGACCGGTGCCGAGGCTGCCCGGAAGGCTGCCGAGGAGAACAACGCCGCCGCTGCCGCCGAGGCTGCGAAGGCTGTTTCCGAGGCACTGAAGGCTGCCGAAGAGGCTGGCCGCTCCGCGCAGAGCGCCACGCAGGCTGCTCAGAGCGCTGCGCAGGCTGCCGAGAGCATGCGGAAGGCGCAGGAGGCTCAGGCCGCCGCCGAGGCTGCCCAGGCTGCCGCCGAGGCCGCGCAGGCCAAGGCCGAAGAGGCCCAGAAGAAGGCCGAGGAGGCCGCCGCTTCCAGCGCCGAGGACAAGGCTGCCGCCGAGAAGGCCGCTGAGGAAGCCAAGGCTGCCAAGAAGGCTGCCGAGGATGCAAAGGCCGCTGCCGAGGACGCCAAGGCCGCTGCCGAGCTCGCGCTCGAGGCTGCCAAGAAGTCCGAGGTCGAGGCTGCCGCCTCTGCCGCCGAGGCTGCCGAGTATGCCCGCCAGATGGCCGAGACCTATCAGAAGGTCGTCGAGATCAAGGCGGAGCTGATCAACTATCTGGCCGAGGCTCAGGCCGCTGCCGAAAAGGCGGAGGCGGAGCGCAAGGCTGCCGAAGAGGCCCGCAAGGCTGCCGAAGAGGCTGCCCTCGCCGCCTCGAAGTACACCGCAACGTTTGCGCTGGCACAGCTCCTGCACGAGAGTGAGACTCTGACCGGCCACGCCCGTGAGGACTATGCCAAGGTCATCGAGGACGCCAAGGCCGCCATCGAGGCTGCCAAGACGCCCGAGGAGGTCGACGAGATCCTTGCGGCCGCACGCGAGGCCCTCAAGACCGCAGGCTGCCCGAGCACGAACTTCACCGACGTGGAGGAGAATGGCTGGTATCATACCGGCGTCGACTTCATGGTGAGAAACGGCTTCATGAACGGCGTCGCGGACGATGCGTTCGACGTCGACGGCAACCTGACCCGCGCCCAGCTCGTGACGATCCTCTATCGCATCGCGGGCGAGCCGGAGAGCACGGCCACGAACCCGTTTGCCGACGTGGCGGACGGTCAGTGGTACACGAACGCTGTCATCTGGGCAGCGGAGAACGGCATCGTCAAGGGCGTGAACACCACGACGTTCGCCCCGAACGACCAGATCACCCGTGAGCAGATCGCGACGATCCTCTTCCGCTATGCCAAGGCGGAGAAGGTCGAGGGCAAGCTCGCCGGTTTCCCGGATGCCGAGAAGGTCTCCGATTACGCCGCCGACGCCATGGCGTGGGCAGTGGAGCAGGGCCTCATCAACGGTATCTCCGAGAGCGACGGCAAGACCTACCTCGCCCCGCAGGAGACCGCGACCCGCGCCCAGATCGCCGTCATTCTGATGCGCTATCTGACAGCGGAGAACTGATCCAAAAGAATCCCTGTCCGCCGATGCGGGCAGGGGAGGAGCCGCCCACCGGGCGGCTCCTTTTTGACTTTTGCGGCGCGCTGTCGATCGTACCCTTATTGTAGGGGAGCGGCATGCCGCTCCCGGCGCTGCACTGCCGATTCGCACAGGCTATCGCTAAAACGGCGATGGCTCCCGATTTGTCATTGCGAGGGCGCTTTGCGCCCGTGGCAATCTCGGGGAGGCAGTTGCGTTTTCGCCGGGAGTGTCCTGTTATCCGGCCGGGTACTGCGAGATTGCCACGTCGGCCTTCGGCCTCCTCGCAATGACACATCAGGAAGCATGGCGCAGGAAACGGTACACTGCACCGAATTGGTGCTGCTTTTGCCGCTTCGCGCACGGGCGGGGCATGCCCCGCCCCTACCATGAATGACCCAGAATGACCCAATACAGACGCAAAAAACCGGCGCAGGGGGGCCTGCGCCGGTAGGGGATATCTTCAAAATCAGGCAAGGCGGAAGCGGAGCATATTCCACGAGGCGGCGGGGAGCTCCGGGGCTTCTGCGCCGACGGCGACCTCGCGCGGCAGAGCGGGCTGGGCGTCTGCGGTGTTCTCGGAGTCCAGCGAGGGAGCGGTCAGCGTGACATGCTGCTCCAGCACGGCGTTCAGGCCGTCGAGCTCCAGCGTCATGGCCTCGTCGAGGCTTTTGTTCACAGCAAAGACCGTCACATGCGTGCCGTCCTCGGAGAGCACGGCGGAGCTGGAAAGGTACGGGGCCTTCGGGCTGACGCCGCAGGCATAGGTCGGAACCTCGACCTCCTGCTGCAGGGCCGTGCCGCGGCCGAACTGCGAGCCATAGAAGAACGGCCAGTACGTCGTCTGCGCCCAGGCGCGGCCGCCCGGCTCGGTCATAATGGGGGCCAGCGCGTTGACGAGCTGGGCCAGGCAGGCGACCTTCACGACGTCGGCGTGGTTGAGCAGGGTGTTGAGCATGCTGCCGACGAGCAGAGCGTCTGCAAAGTCGTAGTTCTCCTCTTCAATGGGGCGGGCGACCGTCCACTTCTCCGGCACCCTGCCGTTCTTGGCATAGTGATACCAGACGTTCCACTCGTCGAACGACAGGCCGATGTGCTTGTCGCTGCCGACCTCAAGGCGGATCTTTTCGCAGATGGCGGCGACCTCCTGAATGAACTCGCCCATCTCCTCGCTGCGTGCAAGGAAATTCATGACGTCGCCCTCATGGTTCGTATAATACTGATGGAGCGACAGATAGTCGACGTAGGGATAGCTCTGGCGGAGGACCTCCTCTTCCCAGGTGCCGAACGTCGGCATCGTGCGGTAGGAGCTGCCGCAGGCGACGGTCTCAATGGTCGGGTCGAGCATCTTCATGAGCTTGGCCGTCTCGCAGGCGATGCGGCCGTATTCCGTGGCCGTCTTCGAGCAGATCTGCCAGGGGCCGTCCATCTCGTTGCCGAGGCACCAGAGCTTGACGTTATAGGGGGCCTCGCGGCCGTTTTCGCGGCGCTTGTCCGCCCAGTAGGTGTGCATGTCGCCGTTGCAGTATTCCAGCAGCTCTACGGCGTCCTTCGGCGTGCCGGTGCCGAGGTTCACGGCCATCATCGGCTGCGCGCCGATACGCTCGCACCACTGCAGGAACTCGTCCGTGCCGACCTGATTCGGCTCAATGGCGCTCCACGCCATGTCGGGGCGGACGGGACGCCTGTCCTTCGGGCCGATGCCGTCGCGCCAGTCGTAGCCGGAGAGGAAGTTGCCGCCCGGATAGCGGATCTGCGTGACATGCAGCGGGCGGATCAACGCCTCCACGTCGCCGCGGAAGCCGAAGGCGTCGGCGGTCGGGTGACCCGGCTCATAGATGCCGGTATAGACGGCGCGGCCGAGATGCTCGATGAACGAGCCAAACACGCGGGGATCGATGGGGGAGATGATGCAGTCCTTCTGAAGTCGGATGCGAGCTTTCATGAATTAACCTCCTGTGGATTCTCGTTTGATGATCGTACATTCCAGCATGATGTCCTTCTGCGCCGGATGCTTGCCGGAGAGCATGTCCAGCAGGGTATGGCCCGCACTCTGGCCCATCTGGAACAGCGGCAGGGCGACGGTGGAGAGCGACGGGCGGCAGACGGAGCTGATCTCACGGTTATCGTAGCCGATGAGGAAGATGTCCTTACCGACCTCGATGCCGTTCTGGTTGCACCAGTCGATCACACCGGTGCCGACAAGGTCATTCTGGGCGAAAATGGCCTTTGCGCCCGCACGGATGAGCTCGCCGCCGAAACGGTAGCCGGAGTCACGGTCCCAGTCACTTGCGCGGACAAGGGAAGAGTCATAGGCTACGCCGTGGTCGTGCAGGGCCTGCAGGAAGCCGTTGGCGCGGCGCAGGGTGTGCACGGAGTGGATGGGACCCGTGATCATGCCGATGTGCTCCGACGTGTGCTCCAGCAGAGTGCCCGTGGCCTCATAGGCGGCAAGACGGTCATCATAGCCGACGCAGGGCACGTCCTGATCCTCGCAGGTGCAGTAGACGCACACGAACGGGATATGGGCATGCGCCTTCAGCGATGCGACAAGGTGGCTGTGACAGCCGATATAGATGATGCCCGCGACCTGCTTGGACAGCAGATCGTTCACGGCGGAGCGGACGAGAAGGTTGCTCTCTGGGTAGTCCCAGGGATTGTCGTGGTAGCGCTTGTTGAAACGCAGATTGCTCAGAATATAATGATAGTTCAGCGTCTCGCATACGGAGGCGACGCCGTCGACAATCTCCGGCGTGTTGAAGACGGTCAGGTCCTCCGTGATGATGCCGATGGTGTGCGCGTCGCCGAGCTTCAGCGAGCGGGCATTGAGATTCGGGCGGTAATTGAGCTGGTCCGCGATCTGCAGAATACGGTCGGCCGTCTCCTGCTTGACGCCGGATTTATTGTTCAGGACCTTGGAGAC
>ERZ809296.2238-NODE-2238-length-19080-cov-9.260920_pt1 | contig 19080 bp, 13 predicted proteins | sample MGYA00520511_ERZ809296 | MGnify/ENA primary metagenome ERZ809296 (study PRJEB31576, sample SAMEA3212662) | Homo sapiens | biome: human-gut; feature: human gut; material: fecal | place: Sweden | collected 2012 ... | reverse complement strand
TGCTCGACAATCCAAAAACAATTGAGAGGCTAGGACTTTTGTCCCAGCCTCTTTTCTTCCATTAAAATACTTTCTTTAAGACTTCAGACAGTGTACTCACACCAACCACTTCGATTCCTGATGGTGTCGAAATCCCCGTCAGAGAATTTTTCGGAACATAAATCTTGGTAAAACCGAGCTTAGCCGCTTCATTGATCCGTTGCTCAATCCGATTGACCCGGCGAACTTCTCCTGTCAAGCCCAACTCTCCAACGAAACACTCTTGCGGGTTAGTTGGCTTGTCCTTGTAGCTGGAAGCAATGGCTACGGCTACGGCTAGGTCGATAGCTGGCTCATCCAACTTAACTCCTCCAGCAGACTTGAGGTAGGCATCCTGATTTTGAAGGAGCAAACCCGCTCGTTTTTCTAGCACTGCCATGATGAGGCTAGCTCGGTTAAAATCAAGCCCTGTTGTCGTCCGTTTGGCATTTCCAAACATGGTCGGTGTCACCAAGGCCTGCACTTCAGCAAGAATTGGACGTGTCCCTTCCATGGTCACTACGATGGACGAACCAGTCGCACCGTCTAAACGTTCTTCTAGGAAAACTTGACTCGGATTGAGAACCTCAACCAAGCCACCTGACTGCATCTCGAAGATTCCGATCTCATTGGTGGAGCCAAAGCGGTTTTTGACCGCTCTCAGGATCCGGAAGGTATGGTGGCGTTCTCCCTCAAAGTAGAGCACCGTATCCACCATGTGCTCCAGCATCCGAGGGCCTGCCAAGGTTCCTTCCTTGGTCACATGCCCTACGATAAAGATGGCGATGTTATTGGTCTTGGCCAGTTGCATGAGCTCAGCCGTCACCTCGCGTACCTGAGAGACTGACCCCTGCACCCCGGAAATTTCAGGAGACATAATGGTCTGAATGGAGTCAATGATCAGAAAATCAGGTTGGATGCGCTCTACTTCTGCTCGCACACTCTGCATATTGGTCTCAGCATAGAGATAAAACTCACTGTCAATATCCCCCAAACGCTCTGCTCGAAGTTTGATTTGCTGGGCTGATTCCTCTCCGCTGACATAGAGAACCGTTCCTACTTGAGACAACTGGGTTGAGACTTGAAGGAGCAGGGTCGATTTCCCAATCCCTGGATCTCCCCCGATGAGAACGAGACTCCCTGGGACCACTCCTCCACCGAGTACACGGTTGAATTCCTCCATCTCGGTCTTGGTCCGATGGACATTGATGGAAGTCACGTCTGCCAGTTTCATGGGCTTGGTCTTTTCACCCGTCAAGGACACACGCGCATTCTTAACCTCGGCGACCTCGACCTCCTCGACAAAAGAAGACCAGGCCCCACAGTTGGGACAGCGTCCTAGGTATTTGGGTGAATTATAGGCACAATTTTGACAAATAAATGTCGTTTTTTTCTTTGCGATAATAAACCTCTTTCTAAATCTCTATCTCACACTCAATCACTTGGCAAAAATCAATCTTCTCATTTGGCACAAACTGGCGCATAAGCATGCGATGGGCTACAACTACCACAGTTTGATGTTCCCGATACTTAGCCATGCATTCTAGAAAACGAGACTTCATCTCTACAGCTGTCTCATATTGAACAGGAGAATTTGGGAGCAACTCCCCCTTGTTTTCTAAAAACAGACATCTAGCTGTTTCAAAGTTCTCTATACCTGTTTCATAAACCTGCCATTCATGCAATAATGGCTCTACCCTCAAAGGAAGGCCAGTAGCACAGGATACATAAAAAGCCGTTTCTAAAGCTCGCGTCACTGCAGAAGACACCAGGATATCAGCTGAGCCAAATAAAGGATTTTTGCAAGTTTCCTGAGCTTGTTGTCTTCCTTTCTCAGATAAGGGTGCTAAATCTATCCCGAATCCAGTATAGGAACGCTCCTCTAACTCACGGTAATTTGGCTCCCCGTGACGGATAAAAATAATTTTCATATTAAGATCCCCATAAAACTATCCAATCTTGATTCCGCAATCTTGCCACTGCTTCAGTGTTTTAGAGAATTTCTTCTGGTTGGCAACTCCGACAGCAGACAAATCGACCGAAACCTGATAATTCTCCTTGACAGCTGCCAAAATGGAAGCCTTGACACATCCATTGCCATCTACCCCTATAAACTCTATACTTTTAGCACCATTTCCCTCTAAAAAATCTTTTAAATCTGGATTAGTAAAACAAGAAGCCCGACGCTTCTCAAAGATACGAGAAGATACAACCAGCAAGCCGTTCGCAAATTTCTTCTTTCTATCTTTTCTCTCCCAGAAAAAACGATTGAGAATATAGATAACTCGGTCGCTGGGATAGGTAGCAATTTTGTCATTTACAGCTGCAGTCAGTTCTTCATGATATGCTTTTCCTACAGCAACGTAATCTGACTGCATGTCTACAACTAATAAAAAGTCTGCCATTTTATTCCTTTATTTCCCTGTACTTCCAAACCCACCAGTACGAACTCCGTCTGCTTCATCTCCATCTGCTATTAAAAATGGTGCAAAGACAGCCTGAACCACACGTTCCCCGACTTCAAGAACGACTTCCTGGTCGGTAATGTTTTTCATCTGTGCAAAGATATGGCCTTCATTCCCTGGATTGCCATAGTAGTCACCATCAATGACCCCCACAGAGTTGATCAAGACCAGGCCTTTTTTGCGAGGGTTAGAGGAACGGTCATAGAGATAAAGCACCTCACCCGCTTGCATATAAGCCTTGACCCCAGTTGGAACGAGGACGATTTCTCCTGGTGCAATCACTGTGCGCTCGGCTACCTTCAAATCATAGCCGGCCGCATGCGCTGTCTCCCGTTTTGGCAGCAAGTCCTGATTGGTATAGCTTGATACAAGTTCAAATCCACGAATTTTTGTCATCATAATTCCTCTTTCATTCTAAAATGTTTCTATCTCTTCTATTATACCATCACTTTGCCCTAGCGTCTCCTCAATTCTACTATTCGTATTTTTTGAGTAAAAACCTCCTTTTTCACCTTCATTATTTGTAAATTGTATGGCACTTTCATGGTTGTTTTCTAAAAGAAAGTGAAAGTTAATGAAACGGCTTAAATAACCATAATTCCTGCCTAATTTTACCAATTTTAGCTTGAAGCTAATTATTATTTTTGCTATAATTCCCTGTGTAGGGAATAATTTTAAAAATAAAATATTTTACCCTATAAAATTATTTAATGGAGGTCGTGTCTCAGCACTCAATTCTAATTACCAACAGATAGGATTTGAAAGGTCCATATCGTTAAAAGTAATCAGGTATTGATGATTAGGCACTAATTTTTTTATGAAAAGGGAAGATAAGATGAAGAATAGGAATATCAAAATTTTCTCATTTGTCCTTTGTTTAGTGGCCATGCTTTTCGCTTTAGGTCTGAATCGCACTTCAGCAGAAACTCCTGGAGTGACAGTAAGCGGAAAATTGGTCGATACAATCAAAAATATCAAAGTTACCAATAATGAAGGTGGCAACCTTGATTGGGAATTAGGACAATGGGCAACATTTCGTATCAATGCTGATTTCGACTTAGCTGGTAAGAATGTCAAAAAAGGTGATACGACTGATCTCACCGTTCCAGATGCTTTGATCATTACGTCGCAAAGTTTTGAAATTCGTGATGTCAATACTAATGAGGTCATTGCCCACGCAACGGTTGACAAAGACAATAAGAAATTGTCATTGACTTACACTGACTATGTCGAAAAACACTCAGATACCCAGGGATCCTTCTTCTTCTATGCGCGGATCGACTTTAAGAAACACCCTCAACAAGGGGAAGTCCCTGTTGAAATTACCGTCAATGGAGAAACCAAGATCGGCGGGAAGGTTACCTTTAAAGGAGTCGGAGACGGTAACCCAACTCCATTATCAAAAACTAGTTGGGTGAATGACAACGACCATAAAACAGTCACCTATACTATTTCTGTTAATAAAAGTAAACAAAATATCAAAGAAGTCACTATTGAAGATCATTTGAGATTTACAAATGCTTCCTATGTAAAAGACAGCATCAAAGTCATCAAAGGGAAGTTCTCATTTGAAGCAGGTGAATGGGTCTTTTCAAATCGTGTTGATGTAACGGATCAACACCCTGTTACCATCAGTGAAGATGGTCAATCTTTTGTTGTCAATCTGGGGGACATTAGCGAAAACGATCAATATCGGATTGATTATGATGTTCGCTTAAATTACGAGCCTGTAGACGGGGAACTTCTTAAAAACGATGCTACCCTTAAAGGAAAGCAGTTTGAAACAAAAGATGTGACAAACACAGCCGCTGTCCAAGTCGCAGGAGGATCTGGTGTCGGTTATGTCTTTACAATTCATGTCCACAAGGTAAACGATGAAAGTCAGCCACTTGCTGGAGCTAAGTTTAAAATCGTTCGTCAAGCCAACAACCAAGTGATTGGGGAATACGTTACAGATGAGAACGGAGATATTACGGTTAATGCGCTCTTAAAAGATAAATACATCTTAACAGAAACCGAGGCCCCTGCGGGTTATACGATCAAGGAGGCTGACACCGTCGTAAATGCTGAAGATTTTGGTAAGGATCATAAGGTTACGAAGACGATCGTCAATCCAAAAGAACAGACAACGACAACGACTACGACAACCACTACAACTACTACTACGACAACAACCTCTACAACGACTCAAGAGCCGACAACAACTACTACGACGACTCAAGAGCCAACAACGACTACGACAACAACTGAGGAACCTACACCTACTACCACTACAACAACTCCAGAGTCAACAACAACTTCAACAACAACTGAAGAACCTACAACAACGACTACGACGACTCAAGAGCCAACAACTACAACAACGACGACGGAAGGTCCAAAACCTACGCCGACTACGACAACAACTACAACGACGACTACAATCACGTCTGAAAAACCAGTGCCGACTCCAACGACCACTACGACAACAACTCCAGAAGGGCCAACAACGAATACGACCAAACCTGGTAACCCAGATGATTCTGGCACCACAACTTCAAACGGAGGTCGCAAGACATTCCTGCCAAAAACAGGTGAAGCAGTCGCTACTGGTGTCATCTTGATCGGTGTTGCTATCCTATCAGGAGCCGTCATCTTGAAACGCAAGATTTCTAATAACTAATCGTTCGCATGTGCGGATCATATAAAAAAAGGATCGCATCCCATTGGATGCGATCCTTTTTGTGTAGATAACTATTTTTGATTCTCTTAAATCCTATTGTCCTTCATCACTTCTACTTCTTCTCATTTGAATAACGAGGTAAGCAACGGAAACAATAGATAGCAAGGCACCCAGGATCACTCCTTTTTGTCTAAAGACGAATTCAACCTTATGATTTCCCTTTGAGATTGGGAATGATAAGAATGCATTCCATGCTTTTTCAGTTTTGACAAACTTCCCATCCACTTTCACTTTCCAGCCATCGCTGTATGGAATGGAAGTCATCATATAGTTACTATCATCTGTAATAGACACATCACCAACAATATGGGTATTTGAAAACTTGGTTACATGTAAACCTTGTTTCTTCCTGTTTTCTAATACCTGTTGAATTTGATCAACGTCAGCGCGATAAACACCTGCATTGCTCATATCGATGTGATCTGTTCTAAATCTAAATTCAATAACGGTTTCTTGGTTTTCAGTTTGATCTGTCAACTGCCAAATTTGTCTTTGCGTGAAAATTTTAGCATTGAGCAACCATTTATTATTGAGTAAAACCGAGTAATCTTGGTTTTGGATCAAAGATACAGGAGTAAAGAAATAATAGGTGTAATTGGTACGTGGAGTGACCTTATAACGAATAATGGCATCTTTTGACGAATCCGCTCTCTTATAGATGGCTTCTCCCGTTTCCTTATTAACCTTTTCTTCGATCACATTTTCTGTCTCGATCGAGCTGAACGCCAAGGGTTTAAAGTACTCAACGGTATCATTATTGGCCTTTTGATGCCCCTCCATGGAGTTCAAAATGATATTCTGGTTAGCAAAGGCATTATTGGCACCAAATTGAATATTTCTTACCAGGCTGTTAGTCCCGTATGCAAGTGGGAAGGAATTTGGATTCTTATAGACGACATAACGCTTGTCCTCATAAACCTTGTCTGTGAAATAGCGATGCAGATCAAAGCGGTCTGTAAATCGATAAAAGTACATCTTATCCGGATTGGCTTCAATATCTTTGGGATCAAAATCCTTGGCACTCATAAAGTAACGAACACCATATAAAGCATCTGTCAAAGGTGTCCCATTTGAATATTGGGTCGCCGCATTAACGCCAAGATCTCCCATGAAAGCAAAGTGATCCATGGTGCTACGTTCCAAACTTGAACTAAAGGTACTTAGACCCGGATAGGACACCAAGGAAGGAACTGTTCTGGAATAGGCAAAATCCGTGGCAATCCGATAGAATTTTTGATCTGCATTTTCTTGGATATTGTCTGTCACGCGCTTGACCGAAACGGTCGCATCTGCAAACTTATGCACATCATCATACCCAAATGTTACTTGGGACAAATAGGCATTATAGCCAAACTCAAAGATTGTCAGCACTGATACGACAATCATGGATAAACGTGAGATCTTAAAGTTTAGGATAAAGAGAATGCTCAAGTAGAGCATCGCTGTAATCCCAACTTGCGACAAGAGATAGCCTGTCTTTAATAAGACAGCAGCTAACACTAAGATGACCGTTGCTAGAGCCATTCGAATCATTTTTTCCAATTGGCTCTTCTGAGATTTTTCCCAATACGCATAGAAGATGAAGCAGGTCACCGCTGCTATTCCCAGAACACTTAGAATAGAGAACTTAGAGAGGAAACGGCTGATCGCTTGCGGTTGAGTCTTTGAGATAAAACTATACTGGTGGAAATAGAGATAGACTACCGACAAGAGCAAGCCCAAGCCGATGATGCAGTTGGTTCGTTTGGAAATAACGATCTTCTGCTTCATCGCTTGATAAGCTAGGACTAGCATAAAGAATGAAAACAGCCAAGAAAAACGGAAGAAGAAACCGGCTGGGTTTTGTCCCATATGCCATATCTTACTGACAAATTCATTGACAAAGGAAATCAGGAAAATGAGGGTAACAATCCCTGCAGCCCATTTTTTGGCTTTTCCAACTTTTTGCGATAGGAAATAAAAGATAAAACCAAGAAAACCAAGCGCTCCAATATAAATATTGGGAAGGTTGGGACCCGCTGACCATCCTGAGGTTGTATCAAAGCCACCAACAACCAACTTAGAAAGAATATCTAAGGGGTTAATTTGGAAGGCAAATGAGAAGGTCATGCCTCCGCCAACTTGCCCCTTACTTTCAATCAGGTTGAAAAACACTGGCAAGAGCAAGACTGAGGCTGTTGCAATCCCAATAATCGAATAGATCACCGCTTGCAGTAAAGGGATACTAAAGTTTTTAATCTTTGTCTTCAGATCCCCCTCAATCAGCAATCTTGGTGATACATAGTAGCAGGCGTACAGAGCGATGAAAATGGAGATCATATAGCCCATGTAAAACTGAAGCAAGACCGTCAATCCCAGAGCAAAAGCATAGCGATAAGGAGATTTCCCATCTAATAGTTCTTCCAAATACACAATCACAATAGGAAGCATGATCATGGCATCATAGAAGATGACGTTCATCTGATAGGAAACCAACATCCCTGACAAGGCATAGGCCGTCGAGAATAATGGAACCAACCATTTTCTAGATTCTAATCCTTTGTAGCGCTTGATTAAAAGGAAAGCAAAGGATAGACCGATTGCCCCGTAGCGGAGCCAAATAGTTAAAAATACTGCTGCCCCAAAATATTTGAGGGGAGCTAGAATGTAGATGATGTTGAAGGGACTCATTAAATAGTAGCCGAGCACACCGATCATATCTCCACCAAGAGACTTGGTGAAAGAATAACTCAAACTAGATAGATCCCCCGTCAAGATGGCATTTTTTAGCAAGCCAAAGAAACTGATATATTGCTGTCCAAAGTCAACAGCCATCAGACTCTTGCTTCCAAAAGGATACATCCCTATAAAAGCCCACACAATGAGCATGATGGTCATTGGGAGCAGGGCACTTGCAGCATAGAGAACTTTCTTTGGATGTTTTTTCCAAAACTCTTGCCAGCGCATGAACCAGATTAACATGTTTTCTCCTATCTTCTTTAGCCGATATGATTTTTCTTCGCTTGTTCGATATTGGTCTCTTCAATAATGAAATGAGGACGACGCTTCACTTCGTAATAGATCTTGCCAATATACTCTCCAAGAATTCCGATGAAGATGAGTTGCACTCCACTAAATAATATAATAGCCGCAATCGTTGTGAAATAACCACTCACATAATTCCCAGCAGCGAAGATATATTTCATCAACTCAAACACTAGATATAAAAGAGCCAGCCCTAAACAGATGAAACCGAATTGAATACAAACACGGAGAGGACGATCATTAAAAGAAATAATCCCTTGAATCGCATAATTCAAAGATTTCTTAAAACCAAACTTGCTCTTTCCAGCCTTACGGGTTTCATTCTTATAAGGAATTACTTTCTCTTTAAAACCAATCCATTCATACAAACCTTTATTAAAGCGATTGTACTCTGGCATTGACACAAAGGCTTCCATCGCTTTTCGGCTAAGCAGTCTTAATTCAGATTTTCCATCTGTTAGATGCACATCCATGGAACGATTTGACAAGAAGTAAAACAAACGTGCAAAGGAACTTCCTACAAAAGATTCTCCTTCACGAGTTCGTTGGCCACTAACAATATCATAGCCCTCATTATAAGCTTCTAAGAATAAGGGAATCAAGTATGGTGGATGCTGGAGATCCCCGTCCATGACCATAACCGCATCCCCACTGGCATATTTAAAACCAGCCAAGATACCGCTCTCTCGTCCAAAATTTCGACTGAAACGGATATATTTGATGCGGTCGTTTTCTCTTGCAAATTCTTCAATTAACTCAAAGGTCTTGTCACTACTTCCATCATCGATGTAGAGAATTTCATAATCAGAGAGCTCTTTCCCTAGCATTTGCTCAAGCTGATTAGAAATTTCACGATGGGTTTGAGGAAGTACCAGCTCCTCATTCAAGAGGGTTATTAAGATTGATAATTTCATCCCTTTTCTCCATAATACATTCCCAAAAAAGAGAGAGCTCATGCTCTCCCCTTATATAGAAACTCATTGTTTATTTAATAGACAATTTTCGTTTCAATACGACTGCACCTGCTAACACAAAGGCTCCTGAGAATACAAATCCAGTTGCTGCAACTTCACCTGTATTAGGAAGAAGCGCTTTACGCCCTCCTCCATTGTTTCCACCTTTTGGTCCTGGTTTTCCAGTCGTGGTCGTCGTGGTTGATCCTTCACTTCCTGGAGTCACCGGTTTCTCTGGAGTTGTCGTTGTTGTTGTCGTTGGCGTTGGTTCTGCAGTAGTCGTTGTTGTGGTGGTTGTTGTCGGCTCTTCTGTTGTTGTGGTTGTAGTTGTTGTTGGCTCTACAGTAGTCGTCGTAGTCGTTGACTCTCCTGTTGTTGTGGTTGAAGTAGTCGCCGGCTCTTCTGTTGTTGTAGTCGAAGTAGTCGTCGGCTCTTCTGTTGTCGTAGTTGTCGTAGTCGTCGGCTCTTCTGTTGTAGTAGTTGAAGTAGTCGTCGGCTCTTCTGTTGTTGTAGTGGTTGTGGTCGTTGGCTCTGCAGTAGTCGTAGTTGTCGTAGTCGTCGGCTCTTCTGTTGTTGTAGTCGAAGTAGTCGTCGGCTCTGCAGTAGTTGTTGTAGTGGTCGTTGGCTCTTCTGTTGTCGTAGTTGAAGTAGTCGTCGGCTCTTCTGTTGTTGTAGTGGTTGTTGGCTCTGCAGTAGTCGTCGTTGTTGTTGGCTCTGCAGTAGTCGTTGTAGTGGTTGTTGGCTCTGCAGTAGTCGTTGTCGTGGTCGTTGGCTCTGCAGTAGTCGTTGTTGTTGTCGTTGGCTCTGCAGTAGTCGTTGTTGTTGTCGTTGGCTCTGCAGTAGTCGTTGTTGTTGTCGTTGGCTCTGCAGTAGTCGTCGTTGTTGTTGTTGGCTCTGCAGTAGTCGTCGTTGTTGTTGTTGGCTCTGCAGTAGTTGTTGTCGTTGTTGTGGTAGTTGTAGTCGTTGTCTTTTGGTCTACAATCGTCTTCTCTACTGGAGCTTTTGGTGTTTTAAATTCTCCAGCTTCCACAACAGTATCTGCCGCCAAGTCATAACCTTCTGGAGCTGAAATTTCTTTGATGATATATTTGTCACGCAAGATGTTTTTAACAGTAAATTCACCGTTCGCATCTGATTCGAATTCACCAATAACTTCACCAGTTGCCTGACGAACAACTTGGAATTTCGCACCTTTAAGTGGAGCACCGTTTTCGCCTACTTTTTTCACTTGAATGCTAAATTCGTAACCGATCCCTTCACCACCAGCGATTTGAATATCTACTTTACTGTTTGAGTCGTAAGGTTTTTTGTTGTCACCTGCGATAGTCGCTGTATTCTTAATTTGTTCGCCGTCAACAGTTTCATAGTTAGCAACTGCTTCATATTCTACTGCAAAGTGATCGTTAACAGAAATATTACCAAAATCAATAGAGAATGACTTATCTGTTGCGTTTACAGTATAGTTAGCCGTAACGTCTTGTTTATTGTTAAGAGTCCATTTTCCATTAGCGTATTCCCAAGTACCTTTGAAGATTTTGAAACTATCCTTTTTGTAGGTAACCCCTGCTGATGTTATTGAATCTGAAAGGACTGCATTGTTGATTGCTTCGTTAGTTCTGTTTACAGAGATACGGAATCCAAGGTTTTTGTGATCTCCATTATCCCAACCAGATTTGATGATTGTGTAACGTTTACCTTCACCAACTGTTGTACTTGTTACTTTACCGTTGAATTTTACATTACCGTTAACAGAAACCTTAACAGGAACTTCACCATCATTTGGGAATTTATCTTTGTTAACACCAGCGTAGAAGAAGAATGAACCTGAAACGTCATTTTTCGTTTGAGCGAAATCTGTGAATGTCAAGACAATCTTACCAGTTTTTGCATCAACTTTTGCATCGGCAATCTTTTTACCAGTGATTGTATCGTTGATTTCAAAATCCTGAGACTTGATATCGATTGGTCCATCGATAGTGACTTCAGTTGTATCCCCTGCTTTAACATTTTTTCCTTCTAAAGCAAATTTTGCATTCAGACGGAAAGTGTCATAACGACCTAGACCGGTTGCTAATTCTTCACCTTTGCTATTTTGGATCTTGATCTCCGTGATGACATCGACTTTTTTAGACGTTTCCGCCTGTACAGTTTTAGAAAAAAGTGTCAATGACACAATCAATAGCGAACAAACTATTGACAAATAAACTGCTAACTTTTTCATTTTTTCTCCCTTTCTAGGCTGATTTTTTATAAATCAACGCATATAATATAGCAAAACATAGTGAGAAAGTCAAGATTATTGAACAAAAAATCCATCTTTTGTATATTTAAGGGCTATTTGGCTTGTGAATTTTTTCTAAATAAACCTCCCTCTTTCAAACAATTATTTTTCCAGAATCAGCACATCTTTTGTAGATAAGTTGCTCTCTTTATACCCTGATTCGTTATAGAGGTTTAGAGTGGCTGTTTCAGAATAGCCATTTTTTTCCTCTTGCATTTCCCTTGGAACTACCACTATGTCAATCTTAGAATCAAGCTTTTTGTCATTATGGTAGAAAATATCATACAATTTTTCATGGCTGCGAAGACTCGGCGTATAGCCACCTGCTGCTAAGACCGCTTTATCTTTAGGGATAGCCTGCAGGGTCTTTTCGAGCCCATCAAAATAGTCTTTGCGTGTTTGATAGTATTGGATTTCAAAACTCCAATTATGCGTGAAACTATATAGAATGGCGCTTGAAAAAATGATGGAAGAAGCTAGTAGAGCCACCAATACATTATCTGATGCCGACTGGTTCTTGCTTAATTGATCGATAGACAATAAAGCCATCAAAAATAGAAGCGTGACCGAACCATAGCTATACTGAAAACCAATATCATATTGGTAAGGCCAATCCATCAATAAATTAATGAGAAAAAGAGGCAACATCAGAAAATAGGTAGACCAACGTCGCTGAATCAGTGGTAAAAAGCTAAAAGGAAAAAGGACCAAAAAGAGGTAACCAAGTCGTTTCGCTGTAAATAAACTTCCCAAAACATAAAGCGGATTTAGGACTACATTTTTCACAACCATCAGGAGGCCGTTTTCGCCACTTAATAATAGATTATTGTATCGAGAAACCATAGCTCCCTCGCCATATCTTGCTAAGAGGAACATGGCAAGTGCAAAATAAAGTATTGGCAAGGCAAACAAGCTGAGATACAACCACTTTTTAAACTTGGCCTCGAATGTAAAACGACGTTGAAAAGCAAAATAAAGTCCTAAGGACAGCACGTAGACAAAGGCATCCTCTTTCACAAAAAGGAGCAACAAGGTGAACAAGATAGTTCTTCCACGCCACTGAGAAATCAGGCTGTAGAACAACCAAAGTATCAATGGAGGCAAAAAACAATTTTCATGCAAATGGAATCCACCACTCGTTGTCATGACCGGAGTCACAAAAAAGAGGGCAAGCACGAGTGGCGTCATGACTTTTGGCAATTGTATTTTCTTTAGAATCAAACAAAGCGGGATAACTGCAGAAAAGACAATCACTGTTTGAGCGATATCTAATGTTTCCACATAAGGAAATAGCATATAAAAGGGCAAGATCAAATAATAAATAGGAGAAATATGGACTCCAAAATGCGATAAGGCCCTATCTCTTTCAAGGGTGGTAACTTGTGAAAAATCATGTCTCATTCTCTCAAACATCTGTGAAAAGATTCCAATATCAAAAGAAGACACCGCATTGGCTTTAATCTTATAATAGGCCACAACCGATAGATAGAGCACGTAGAAAATACCACTGATTATTGTCACCACTGTGAGTCTGCGAACCCAGGTTTCATTTATTTTTGCCAAAGTAACCTTTGAAAGAAGAAAACCGATCAGGACAGCAACGACAACGGCTACTAATACTGGCCAAATCAAAGTAGGCAACTTCGATTCAGAAACCGTAAACGTAAAGATTCCCAGTTCCTTATCTTGGAAATTGGCACTGGTTTGTAGCAACAATTTCGGAAAAGACAAGATATCTACCGCTAAGAAGATATAAGCGATTTTTTCTTTTCCTAAATAAAAATATAGAAACAAGACCAGTGAGAGCAACACTAGGCCCAATGACATAAAGAGACTCGGACTTTTCAAAATAGAAATAAATAGGATACCTGCCGCGAACCAGAGATTCAATTTTTGTATGCAGATATACTTCTTACTCTCCGTCAAAAACCAAAGAATAGGATAACTAATGAACAAAGCAAGCACTGTATGGGTCCATCCCACTTTACCCAGTTCTAGAAATAATTCCTTTGTTGAAAAACTCAATAGATTGACCATCATGGCCACAAAATAAGAACCTAGAAGCAACCATAAATAGTTAAGGTTCATTGTCTTAGCAAGTTTCATTTCTATCAATACCTCCCAATTGTAGTTCCTATTCTAGCACAAAACCCTTACTATTTCTAGATAGTAATAACCATACTAAAAGAGAGGCTGATACCAGTCCAACCTCTCTTTTTCTTATAATTCCTGTAATAAATAACGGAAGAGTTCTAAATTTCCTTTTTCTTCATTGACCAAGTATTCTGGATGCCACTGCAAGCCCATAATCCGATGGCCGTCTACTGCTTCAATCGCTTCGATGGTGTGATCACGCGGATCAAAGGCGGTTGCACGGAAATTTGGTGCAAGATCCTTGATACTTTGACGGTGAACGGAATTGATTCGACTAGCCTGACCAAAGAGTTGCTCTACCACACTACCTTTTTTAGTCTCGATAGAATGGGAAGTCCCAAATGGAAGACCTTGCCAATGCCCTTCAATCTCTTGGTTAAGTGTCCCTCCAAAAGCCACATTGATCAACTGAACCCCACGGCAGATTCCTAGAACCGGTTTGTTTTGGCGAACTGCTTCCTTCAGTAGGGCAAGCTCAAATTGATCCCGTTCGATATTGTAATCATCGCTTTCGATGGTTTTTTCTTCGCCATAGAGACTAGGATCGACATTTTGGCCTCCACTTAGGATCAATTTGTCAATCGTTTCAACATAGTCCTTAACCAAGGAAGGGTCTCCCATCGGGATGACCATTGGAAGTCCACCTGCTTGACGGATCCCTTCCGCAAATTGACTAGACACGGAGGAATGAAGGTTTTTCCCTTCCGGGTCCACCGGACAGAGATTAGCGGATACTCCAACAATTGTTCTGCACATATTCATTCCTCCTTCATTTTAACTACTACTTATCTTACCACCCATTAGTGATAGTGTCTAATATGTATTTTTTAAAACCGTGATAGATTTTATTTATCACCCTCACCTTCCTCACAAAACAATTGATGATCATACAAGTTTTTTTACCTATATTATGTTAAAATAGAGAGGAAAATAGAATCGTCCTTCAAGGCACACATTAGGCCGTTTCGAAGGTGCAAGCGCTAGATTCCTAGCCTTGTTGAAAAAATAGACATAGAAATGGAAGATACAATGGAAAAACAAACCGTTGCAGTATTGGGTCCTGGTTCATGGGGAACAGCCCTTTCACAAGTCCTCAATGATAACGGCCATGAAGTCCGTCTCTGGGGAAATATCCAAGAACAAATCGATGAAATCAATACCGCTCATACCAATCAACGCTATTTCAAAGACATCGTTATTAGCGAAGACATCACTGCTACGACCGATCTGAAAGCAGCTTTGGACGGTGTGGACGCTATCCTCTTTGTTGTTCCTACCAAGGTGACCCGTTTGGTGGCGAAACAAGTCGCTGAAACACTGGATCACCCTGTAACAGTCATGCACGCTTCTAAAGGGTTAGAACCTGGTACACATGATCGGATTTCTCAAATCCTTGAAGAAGAAATTCCTGCTTCTCTTCGCAGTGAAGTAGTGGTCGTTTCTGGACCTAGTCACGCCGAAGAAACCATCGTACGGGACATCACCCTCATTACAGCTGCCTCAAAAGATTTAGAAGTCGCACGCTATGTTCAAGAACTCTTTAGCAATCACTACTTCCGCCTGTATACCAATACAGATGTTATCGGAGTGGAAACTGCTGGAGCCTTGAAGAATATCATCGCTGTCGGAGCTGGGGCCCTGCACGGTCTTGGTTATGGTGACAATGCCAAAGCAGCTATCATCACGCGCGGTCTCGCTGAAATCACGCGCCTTGGCGTTAAGCTAGGAGCTAGCCCCTTGACCTATAGCGGTTTGTCTGGGGTTGGTGACTTGATCGTTACCGGTACTTCTGTTCATTCCCGCAACTGGCGAGCTGGGGATGCTCTCGGACGTGGCGAAAAATTGGAAGACATCGAAGCCAACATGGGCATGATCATTGAAGGGATTTCTACAACCAAAGTCGCCCATGAACTGGCACAAGAATTGGATGTCTACATGCCGATTACACAGGCCATTTATCAGGTCATCTACGAAGGAAAAGATATCCGCGAAGCCATCCACCACATGATGAGCAATGAATTTAAAGAAGAAAACGAGTGGAAATAAGTTAACCACCCTAACATCAATCCTACCTTTTAGAAAGGAAACTATATGACTAAAGTTAGAAAAGCAGTCATTCCTGCGGCTGGTTTGGGGACACGCTTCCTCCCAGCTACCAAAGCTTTGGCAAAGGAAATGTTGCCAATCGTTGACAAACCTACGATCCAATTTATCGTAGAAGAGGCTCTGAAATCTGGGATTGAAGAAATCCTTGTCGTAACAGGGAAGGCCAAACGTTCGATCGAAGACCATTTCGATTCTAACTTCGAATTGGAATACAATCTCGAGCAAAAAGGCAAGACTGACTTACTCAAGTTGGTCAATGATACAACAGCGATCAATCTTCATTTCATCCGCCAAAGTCACCCTCGAGGTTTAGGGGACGCTGTTCTTCAAGCCAAGGCCTTTGTTGGAAACGAGCCTTTTGTCGTTATGTTGGGAGATGACCTCATGGACATCACTAATGATGATGCCTTGCCATTGACCAAACAATTGATGAACGACTACGATGAAACCCATGCGTCAACCATCGCTGTGATGGAAGTCCCTCACGAAGAAGTTTCATCTTACGGTGTGATCGCACCTCAAGGAGAAGGTATTAACGGTCTTTATAGCGTTGAAACTTTTGTCGAAAAACCAAACCCAGAGGACGCTCCAAGTGATCTCGCTATTATCGGACGCTACCTCTTGACTCCTGAAATCTTTGATATTCTTGCAAATCAAGAACCAGGTGCTGGCAATGAAATTCAATTGACAGATGCAATCGATACCCTCAATAAGACCCAACGAGTCTTTGCCCGTGAATTTAAAGGCCAACGCTACGATGTAGGTGATAAATTCGGCTTCATGAAAACTTCGATCGACTATGCCTTGAAACACCCTCAAGTCAAAGATGATCTTAAACAATATATTATCGACCTTGGAAAAAAATTAGAAGCAACTGAACAAACTTCAGACTAATCATTCATAAATCAAAAGAATACAAAAGAGACTGGCCATATCATGTAAGAGCTTTACTGCCTTACAATGGTCAGTCTTTTTTTATAAAAAAGAGGCTGGATAAAAATCCGGCCTCTTTCGTTTCATTGGACTTGGTCCAATTTACTTTTTATTCTTATTGCTTAAGGATGAACATTGTAAGAATAATTTGTATTTGGGAAAGTTTCAACAGTTGCTTTCGCAAAAGATGAACCAAAACGATTGTTCTCATTGCCACCATTACCAGCTGAAACTGCTTCGGATGGATCTTGAGCTTTTGCTTCTGGTTTCACAAATGTTTCAACTTTAGTAGAAACATAAGATTCTTTATCTTTTGTAGCTGCATAACCGAAGCGGTTATTTGGATTGCCTTCTTCATTGACTTTGGTTTGAATTGGCTGAGTTTTTTCTGGCTGTACTGGTTTTTCAGGTTGAACTGGTTTTTCAGGTTGAACTGGTTTCTCAGGTTCTACTGGTTTCTCAGGTTGAACCGGTTTTTCAGGTTCTACTGGTTTCTCAGGTTGAACTGGTTTCTCAGGTTCTGGATCTTTGTAATCATCTGGCTTAGAGGCACGATATGGATCATCTTTACGACCTAACTCAATCAAATGCGCATGCATATCTGCTTCATAAGATTTGAAGTGTTCAAATAGTTTTTTAGAAAGTGCAAGAGCATTTGCTGTAACTTCGTCTTCTACTGCTTTAGCAGCTTCCGGATTATCTTTCAAAGCTTTATATTTCGCATCACTAGCTTCTTGTTCGATGATCAATTGTTTTTCAAGAGCTTTCCAGTGATCTTGGACTGATTTTCCAAAGACATCTTGGTTATTGATGGCCATCTGGTCAATATGCCATACTGTCCAATACCATGAATTTGGATCATAAGTTGCTGTTTGAGGTTTGAAGGCTTCGTAAGTATCTTTTAGATTACCATAGAATGGAACATAAGGAGTGTTCCGAGATGGTCCCATACCAAGCCATAAAGTACCACCAAATGATTTTGGAAGGTTTGGATTGATTTGGTAGACATGGGCATCGATAACGTTTTCGTTTCCTAAAGCATACTTGTATTGGTCTTTACGAACAGCATCATTGCTACCATTATCCCCTTGTTTCTTGACACCAATTTGATCGTCTGGAACAAAACGACCATTCAAATGTTCAAAACGGTTGCGTTGGAGAGCAAAGGCATCTTCCAAAGTAAATTTCTTGTTTGGATCTGTTGGTGAGCGGAAGAGTTCGTATTCATCATCTTCATAAGTCACTTTTGATTTTGGATCCAAAAGAGTGATTCCTGCGTAAGTACGTGAACGGTCTCCTTCAGCATATTTTTCTGGTCCATAAGATTTAGCGATATGGAAATTGCCATCTTTATCAGTCTTGTAACTACCTGATTCTTTAGCTACTTTTTCAACATCTTTTGAAGCAATAACATTTTCAGTGTCATTCAAGTTTACATGGCCAAGGTAGTAGGTATTGGCAAAAACTGCATATTTATCTTCTGGAACTTTAACAGCTACATATTGGTGTCCAGAAAGAATTTCCATGTACCAAGTTTCTTTCTGGTCGGCAATAACAACTGTATTCCCCTCAGCTGAACCTTTTTCTTCAATGACTTTCGCAAGTAGTTCGATTCCTTCACGAGCAGACTTAACGCGTGGTAAAACCACGTCCAACATAGCAGCTTCTGGAATTCCCTTTTCTGTCAATGGGTCAGTCTTCAAGACTTTTTTATTTGGAATTGCTGTAACAGTTGAGGTCATAGAGACACCGGCTTCGTTAAATCCATGTTCACCAAAGGCACCGTTACTACCATCTCCACGAGCAGAGTCATAAGTCGCTGTGTATTTCATTTCACTGGCAGCATGTGGATAGGTAAAACCATTAGATTCGTCTTCCAGTTGATCCCCTTCCTTATAGTTCTTCGCATCAACAACTACAAAGTTTTTGTTGTGCTTTCCACCATTTGGATAGTAAGGGTAGTCTTCTGTCCGACCAAAGAGAGTGGTCCCATCCTTGGTCAATTGGCGACCAATGATAAAACCGCAACAGGCTTGAACAGCTTGAATCGGTAGGAGTAAGAGTGTCATCGCTACCAATGAGAGTTTTAACAACCATTTTTTCATGGCAAATCTCCTTTATTTTTGCACTACTTCTGACAAAATAGCACTATTTTTGATTTTTATATCTCCAGTTTACACCTTTCTCAACCTTTTTGCAAACGCTTTCTATTTTGCATTTTTATACCTCTTTACCCATAATTGCCTTCTCTATGGACCTAGCAATAGAGGGCTCTCTTGACTCCTGCAAACATATTATAATAAATATATACAATTCTTTGCATTTCAAACAATTTTCTGTTAGTTTACGATTGCGCTACATTTTTTAGGAAAAAAAGAGAGTGGGACAGAAATCGGTAATTCGTTAGAATTCGATTTCGTCGTC
>ERZ809296.2234-NODE-2234-length-19101-cov-3.663394_pt1 | contig 19101 bp, 17 predicted proteins | sample MGYA00520511_ERZ809296 | MGnify/ENA primary metagenome ERZ809296 (study PRJEB31576, sample SAMEA3212662) | Homo sapiens | biome: human-gut; feature: human gut; material: fecal | place: Sweden | collected 2012 ... | reverse complement strand
TCTGTAATTGTAAAATCGACTGCGGCTGAAACCGCATTTATATTAAAAGGAACACAGCTTTATGAAACTTATTCTAAGCAAAATTAAGACCTATTTCGGAAAACTTGATAAGCTGCTGCTGTTCATGTGTATGGGCATTGCTTTCTTTGCCGTATTTATCCAGTATACCCTTTATGAAAACGATATAAGCTCGGCAGTTACCGCAAGCCAGTATAAAACGCAGATTATAGCCTTTATCGCAGGAATTGTAATAGCAATGGCACTGGCGGCAATCAACTATAAATATCTGGCGAAGCTCTGGTTTATATACGTTCCGCTGGCAATGGGGCTGACATTACTGCTGTTCACCCCTCTCGGAATACAGCGTGAAGGCGCAGATGATATAGGCTGGCTCGATCTCGGTATAATGACGATACAGCCGTCTGAGATACTGAAGCTCGCTTTTATACTTTCGCTTGCCGTTCATCTGTCAAAGGTTGAGGACAGAATGAACGAGCCGATACACTTTATCCTGCTGTGCATTCACGGAGCGATACCCACACTGCTTATAAGGCAGACGGGCGACGACGGCTCGGCTTTGGTATTCCTGTTCATCTTCATCTGCATGATGTTTGCGGCAGGGCTTTCGTGGAAATATCTTGTAATGATAGCGGTGGCTATTCCTCCGGCTGTCTACGTTTTATGGAATTACCTCATGCAGCCGCACCAGCAGAAGCGTTTTCAGGTACTGTGGGACGCACAGATGCAGGAGGACGAGGCACTGGGGATATATATGCAACAGCGTGTGGGAAAAATAGCCTTAGGCTCGGGCGGACTTACGGGGCTTGGGCTTTCGGGAGGAGATTATACCTATGTTCCCGAAATTCACAACGACTTCATTTTTTCGTATATCGGAATGACTATGGGACTGCTCGGCTGTCTTCTGGTAGTAGTGCTTATAGCGACTCTGTCGCTTAAGATCCTGTCAAACGCAAGCGGCGCAAAGGACACTCTCGGCAGACTTATCTGCATAGGCGTATTTGCTCTTATAGTATTCCACACAACAGTAAATATCGGAATGGTACTCGGCATCGCTCCCGTTATCGGCATACCGCTCCCGTTTTTCAGTGCAGGCGGTACATCGGGAATGTGTCTGTTTGCGGCGATAGGGCTTGTGCTGAGCGTAAGCTATCATAATTCGACCAAGTACAGAATGTTCTATACGGAAAAGGATTAAACTCCCTACGGGAGAAAAGATAAAGCAGATAAAGCAAAATGAAAGGAAACGATCATGGCAAAAAAGACAATTCACACCCTTGAGGAGATTTATCCGGAAAGTGCTGTAGCGGCGCAGAGAGAAAGATATGAAAAATCTGCGGAGGAATTCAGGAGCATCTTCGGCGACAGCGATCAGCTTCGTTATTTTTCCGCACCCGGCCGTACAGAAGTAGGAGGCAACCACACCGACCACAATCACGGCAAGGTGCTTGCGGCAAGTGTAAACCTTGATGTTATCGCCGTTGTAGAGCCTACAGACGACAACATCATCACGATAAAGAGCGAGGGCTTCCCCGAAGATTCGGTTGACATATCTGACCTTTCTGTTCACGAGAATGAAAAAAATTCATCTGCCGCTCTTATAAGAGGTGTTGCCGCCGGTTTTAAGAACAACGGTCTGAATATAGGCGGTTTCAAGGCTTATACAACATCGAACGTTATGAAGGGATCGGGTCTTTCAAGCTCTGCGGCATTTGAGGTACTTATAGGAAATACACTTTCGGGCATATATAACGCAGGCGGTATCAGTGCGGTGAAGATTGCTCAGATAGCACAGTACGCCGAGAACGAATATTTCGGCAAGCCCAGCGGACTTATGGATCAGATGGCAAGCTCGGTAGGCGGTTTCGTTGCTATCGACTTCAAGAATACACAGGCACCTATCATTGAGAATATCCCCGTTGATTTCTCGTCATACGGACACGCACTGTGCATAATCGATACAAAGGCAGACCACGCCGACCTTACAGACGAATATGCCGCTATCCCCCGTGAGATGAAGGCTATAGCAGGCTACTTCTCCGCAGAATGTCTGCGTGAAATCTCCCGTGCGGATGTAATACTCAATATGGGTATCTTAAGGCAGAAGTACGGCGACCGTGCCGTTTTGCGTGCGCTCCATTTCTTTGAGGAAAACGAGCGTGTGGACAAGCTGGTACATTCGCTTAAGCATCAGCATTTCGATGATTTCCTAAGCTCGATAAACGAAAGCGGAAACTCAAGCTACAAGTACTTACAGAATATTTTTGCCGTTTCGGACTATACGCATCAGGCGGTAGGCATAGCACTGAACGTTGCGGAACACGCTCTTACAAGAAAGGGTGCGTGCAGAGTTCACGGCGGAGGCTTTGCGGGTACTATTCAGGCATTTGTTCCGCAGGATATTTTAAAGAGCTTTATAGTTGATATAGAAAAGGTATTCGGCGCAGGAAGCTGTCACGTTCTTTCTATTCGTCCCGTCGGGGGTACTGAGGTACAGTTCTGATTGTGACGGGTAAAACAAAACAGCCATTTCGGGCTGTAATGTATATCGTCAGATGACAAACTCCTCATACTCATACTTATGCAACTTGTCCACAAGGGCGGTTACGGCGATGCCGTTTTCGAGGTATTCCTCGCTCAGCACCTTTCCGTGTGAGTGGAGAGCCGCCGCAAGTCCCGACTTGTCATACGGTATCAGCATTTCCATACGGCTTACCTTGTCGGTAAGATTATCCGATATGGCTTTCAGCAGTGCGTCAAATCCCGTACCGTTCTTTGCGGAGATCATTACCGTATTTTCTGCGGGCGGCAGTTCATAATCGAGCTTGTCGCATTTATTGAGAACGGTTATTACCGGTATTTCGCCGCATCCAAGCTCCGACAGCAGAGAAAGCGTTGTTTGTGCTTTTTCTCTTGCCTCAGGATCGGACGCATCGCAGACGTGCAGGATAATATCCGCACTTGCCGCCTCCTCAAGCGTTGACTTGAACGCTTCTACAAGGTGGTGAGGAAGCCGTCTTATAAGCCCTACGGTATCTACAAGCGTAAGACTTCTTCCGTCGGGCAGTTCTATTGCCCTTGATGTAAGATCCAGCGTTGCGAACAGCTTGTCCTCCGCAAGAACACCTGCGCCTGTAAGTGCATTGAGCAGGGTCGATTTTCCGGCATTCGTATATCCTACGATAGCGCCGACGCATACGCTGTCTTTCTTACGGCGGCGGCGTGACAGATCACGGCGTTTTTCAAGCTCTTTAAGCTCATCGCTGAGTTTTTCTATTCTGCGTCTTATGTGACGGCGATCGGTTTCAAGCTGGGTTTCACCCGGTCCTCTCGTTCCTATACCGCCGCCAAGACGTGACAATGACGTACCTATTCCCATAAGACGTGGCAGACGGTATTTAAGCTGAGCCAGTTCAACCTGAAGCTTTCCCTCGTTTGTCACTGCTCTGCCGGCGAATATGTCAAGGATAAGCATTGTGCGGTCGATAACACGCACCGAGGTTATATCCTCGATATTGCGTATCTGGCTTGAGCTTAGCTCCATATCAAATATAATAAGCTGTGCGTCAAGATCCTTTGCGGCGGCACTGAGTTCTTCGATCTTGCCCTCGCCCAGAATTGTCGCACTTTCGATAGCAGGACGTTTCTGAATAATACGGCATACAGTCACCGCACCTGCGGTTTCAGCCAGTTCTTCAAGCTCGTCCATAGATATTTCCGCATCATATTCGCCGGTATCTACTCCTGCGAGTATGGCACGGGTCGATTCGTTTTCCTTTAAGATCGGATTGTTTACGGTTGATTCGTTCATAATGTTCCTTTCCGGTTTATAAATAATCAATAATAAAGTAAATTTATGCGGTAATCCGCAAAAGGTGGTAATCTTTATGAAGTTCAAAGAATACGACGTAATAATTGTCGGCACAGGCGTTTCAGGTCTTTATGCCGCACTCAACCTTGACAGCAGTATGCAGATACTTATGCTCTCAAAGCGTGAGCTGACGCTGTGCAACTCGGCTCTCGCACAGGGCGGTGTCGCCGCTGTAATGGACACGTCAAACGACAACTACGAACTGCACATCAAGGATACTCTTATAGCCGGCGGCTACAAGAACAATATCGACAATGTACGCATACTTGTCGAGCAGGGTCCGAAGGACGTTAAGAATCTGCTCAATTACGGAGTTGACTTTGACAGAAAGCAGGACGGCTCAATCGACCTTACCCTTGAGGGCGGTCACTGCCGTCACAGAATCGCTCACCACAAGGACAGCACCGGCTTTGAGATAGTTACTTCGCTTATCGAGGGTGTAAAGAAGCTGTCCAATGTCACGATTCTTGAAAACACTCACCTGCTCGGTCTTACCAAGCGAGGCGACGATTTCCTGTTTGATGTGCTTCACGAAGGAAAGCACAGTTATTATACCACAAAGAACACCATACTTGCAACAGGCGGTATAGGCAGAGTTTACGATTATACAACAAACTCTGCGATAGCAACGGGCGACGGCATACAGTTTGCTTATAATATGGGGGCTGATATTCAGCATTTAAGCTATGTGCAGTTCCACCCCACAGCCTTTGCCGACCACGAAAACCGTGAGTGCTTCCTTGTATCCGAGGCGGTACGAGGCGAGGGCGCATATCTGCTCAACTGCAACAAGGAACGTTTTATGCACAAGTACGAGCCTGAACGTAAGGAGCTTGCTCCCCGTGACGTAGTTTCAAAGGATATGATGAAAGAGCAGAAGGAAACGGGCAGTGACAAATTCTATCTTGATATTTCGTACAAGGATCCCGAATTTATCAAAAACCGCTTCCCTATGATATATAACAAGGTTCTTGAAAAGGGCTACGATATGACCAAAGAGCCTATCCCGATATACCCCTGCCAGCACTATCTTATGGGCGGTATCGGCGTAAACGGACACGGCGCTACGAATGTAAAGGGTTTATATGCCGCAGGAGAATGTGCGCATACCGGCGTCCACGGCATCAACCGCCTTGCAAGCAATTCTCTGCTTGAAGCGCTGGTATTCAGCCGTCTTATCGCAGAGGACATAAACAAGAACAATACCCACAGAGAGCTTGGAACGCTTGAGGCTGATTATCCCTCGCCCGACGGCAAGCCGCTCCCTAAGGGAATACGCACCGAGATAAGACACATAATGCAGCGTTCTTATTTCGTTGTACCGGACTACGTTGAGGCGGCAAAGGATATAAAGCGTGTAACGGAGCTGAAGAATCTGCTCGATAACGGCGGTTTTGAGGTAACTCCCGACTATATCGAAGCAAAATCACTGACGACAGTTGCTTACATAATCCTCAGCGAAGTAGTCGCAGAGGGAAAGGAAAAGGGCATTATATAATGAAATTATTACAGTTTTACGTTGACGATCTGATAAAAAGAGCGATAACAGAGGATATAAACTACATTGACAGCACCACCGACCTGCTTATTGACGAGGACGATATTTCGGAGGCATATTTTGTATCAAAGGCTGACGGCGTTCTTGCGGGAATTGATGTTGCTATGCGTGTGTTCACATTACTTGACGACACTATCAAGATGAATATTCATTTCAAGGACGGTGACGCTATAAAGAAGGGCGATGTTATCGCTGAGTTCAAGGGTCACACCTGCGCTATGCTGAAGGCGGAGCGTACAGCACTCAATCTTTTACAGCATATGAGCGGTATTGCAAGCTACACAAACAAGTGCGTAAAGGCAGTCGAGGGTACTGACGCTTCTATCGCAGATACGAGAAAAACGCTCCCCGGCTTACGTCCTTTACAGAAATACTCTGTAGTGGCAGGCGGCGGAAGAAACCACCGCTACAATCTTACGGACGCCGCAATGCTTAAGGACAACCACATTGACGCATACGGCGGTATAACACAGGCTGTTACCGCTCTGCGTAAAAAAGCGGGACATATGCTTCAGATTGAGGTCGAGGTGCGTAACTTTGACGAACTGAATGAGGCGCTTGCGGTAAAGGCAGATGTTATTATGCTTGATAATATGAGCTGTGAGGATATGAAGAAAGCGGTAGAGATAACCGCAGGCAGAGCAAAGCTGGAAGCCAGCGGAAACGTAACGCTCGACAATATCCGTGACGTTGCGCTGACGGGCGTTGATATAATCAGCCTCGGTGCGCTTACTCACAGTGTGACAGCTTTTGATATTTCGATGAAGTGGAAGAAAAAAGCATGACCAACTGTGATTGTTGCGTAAACTATGTTTATGACGATGAGTACGACTGCTACACCTGCCTTGTAAATCTTGACGAGGATGAAATGCGCCGTTTTATAACGGGCGACAACTACAACTGTCCGTATTTCAGAAACGATGATGAATACGAACTTGCAAGAAAGCAGTAGCGCTGAAAGGAAAAGCTATGACAAAGATACCGAGAGGTGACAAATCATATATCGGAAAGGCTGTCACTGTGACGGTTGACCGACCGATAGGCACACATCACCCAAAGCACAGGGAGATAGTATATCCGATAAACTACGGCTATGTCAAGGGGCTTCTCGGCGGTGACGGCGAGGAACAGGACGTATATATTCTCGGTGTTGATAAACCGGTTGACAAGGCAGAGTGCGTTATCATCGCAACTGTTATGCGTACAGACGATAACGAGGACAAGTGGGTAGGAGTACCGTCTGAGCTTGTCGGCTCTGAGCTTTGCTGTGAGTGCAATATAGTAAATGCCGTTCATTTTCAGGAGCAGTTCCACACCTCTGAGATATTCGCCTTATATGAAAAGACCTGCGGTGCGGTAATGTACACAGGAAGCGGCGATGACCGCAGATATTTTCTTATCAAGAACAACAGCGGTCATATCGGCTTTCCGAAGGGTCACATCGAGTACGGCGAAAATGAGCGTGAGACAGCTCTGCGTGAGGTTTTCGAGGAATGCGGACTTGAAGCGGAATTAGATGAGAATTTCCGTGCGGAGTACACATTCCATACACTTGACAACACCGAAAAGACAAGCGTATTCTTTGCGGGAAGGTTTGACAGGGATGCCGCCGTGAAGATTCAACAGGAAGAGGTAATAGGCGACTGGCTGTTAAGCTACGGGGAGGCTATGAACAAGCTGAACTGGGAGCAGGACAAGGCGATTTTAAAAGCCTGCGAGGAATATCTCAATTCAAAGCAGAATTAATTATATATCTGTAAAATACCCTTGCGAAACGTTTTGGAGTTTGGAAGGGTATTTCTTTATATTTTTGCATATAGAAAAGGACGGGCAAAACCCGTCCTTTGAAAAAGCGTATTCAGCGCAGAACTTACTTGAGTTCGATCTTAGCGCCAGCCTCTTCGAGCTTAGCCTTGATTTCCTCAGCTTCAGCCTTAGAAGCGCCTTCCTTGATAGCCTTAGGAGCAGCTTCAACGAGCTCCTTAGCTTCCTTAAGACCAAGACCGCAAACGTCCTTAACTGCCTTGATAACAGCCATCTTAGCATCACCGAATGATGCGAGAACTACGTCAAATTCTGTCTTTTCTTCAGCTGCTGCTGCGCCGCCTGCTGCGGGGCCTGCTACTGAAACTGCTGCTGCAGATACACCGAATTCTTCTTCGAGAGCCTTAACGAGCTCGTTGAGCTCTAATACTGATAAGCCCTTTACTTCTTCAATCATAGCTAAAATTTTCTCTGAAGCCATTTTAATTATCCTCCGTTAATATGTTTTCATTGTTTGTGTTACGGCAGGTTTATGCCGCCGATTTCGTCCGTGCAAAAATTATTCTGCTGATTCGGACTGCTTCTTCTCGATTTCGCTTACTGCGATAGCGAGCTTCTGGATAGGGGACTGAAGCATAAATACCAGCTGTGCAAGCAGTGTTTCCTTTGTAGGAAGCTTTGCGTATGCAACAACTTCGTCCTTGCTGATGCCCTTACCGTCAACGAATCCCTTCTTGATTGAGAATGATCCGTTGCTTGCTTCTTCCTGCTTGTACAGGATCTTAGGAGCAGTTACGATGTCTTCCTCTGCGAGTGCGAGAGCTGTTGTTCCTTCGAGAACATCCTCAATACCCTCAACGCCTGCCATCTCAGCTGCACGCTTTAAAAGAGTGTTCTTAACTACGAAGTAGTCGATACCTGCCTCACGAAGTTCCTTTCTCAGAACTGTGTCATCGGCAACTGTGATACCGCTGTAATCAACGAGCACACCGCAAGCGGACTTCTTGAGCTTTTCAGCGAGTTCAGCAACGTAATTCTGCTTTACCTGTAAAACTTTCTCACTAGGCATATTGTTTTCTCCTTTCGTGATTTACTGTTCGTAAAAAGGAAAAACATTTAATAAAAATGCCCTCCTCTGTAAGACAGAAAAGGGCAGAAAATTCAGTATTCTTCCCATTCCTCGGCAGGTGAGCATATGCTCGTTAGCGGTAAACCGACCTGCTGTCTTTAGAACAGCGTGATTATTATATCATATTCAAATGCGGTTGTCAAGTAGTTTGACGTAATTTTTTATTTGGCGAGATGCAAAAAACACGGCGGGAGGGATTACGGCTGTCAGAACGCCGGTTAATCCACACACCGCAAAAATACCGGAATGCTTATGAAAACGATTATCGTAGCAGGTATGAATAAAGCCGTTCACAGAGCCGTTTTTCAGCTCTGCGAACGGCTTTTAGCTTATTGCGGGGATAATGACACTTATCGGGGCAATCTTATTTAATCAATCCGTATTTGCAAGTGCCGATATACTTAAAGCCGTCCGATGATACTTGATACAGCAGAATTGTATTGTTATCGTCATTGGGATCTACATCTGTGTCATCATTCCAGACGTATGCTCCGACGTAACCGTAATATATATTTGTCGTGCCGGTTTCCTTCTGTATCATAGACGTATATACTGCTCCGTTTCCGGTCGTACTGATAATATCAAACATTCTGTCGTATTTGTTTGTTTTTGATGCCGCCTTTCCGCTCTTTATATCGGCAATATCAAGCTCATCAAGATATGTAAGGGATAAGGTCTTATTTTTCAGCGGCTTGTTGTTATTGTCGGTAATAAAGCAGCTTTCTTTATGCGGGTCTATTGAAATATAACCGAATTTGTCGTAATTATCCCTTGTCACAGGCTGAGTGACCGTTATTACGGAATCCTCGGCATATTCGCCGGTCACCTTTTTAAATTCATCGTAGCCGACATACGGTTTTGTGCATTTTATGGTTTTATCGCCATTGCTGAACGACACTTCACGGTAAATAACATCGGATATGTTGTAATAATCCTTGTTATTTATTCTGAAATGCAGGGTGTTGCCGTTTCCGTTTGCATAGATTTTTCTTACACAACCGTCCTCGCCCTTGCCGTAATCCTTTATCACAGCTCCTGTAAACCATCCGTCTGTGATATCTGTGTCGCAAAGCTCATATTTCTTACCGTTGACTTCCATGCTTTCATAATACATATCCGCAAGGTCAGACAGGGTGAAATCGCTTGTTTCGCCTACGACCTCAAATTTTCCGGCAGAGAGCGTGCCGTTAGTCAGGTCTACATTTATAACGCTGTTACTGCTCTTTTCGGTTACGGTGAATACCGTAAAGCCGTTGTCGCCGGTAGGCTTCATCATAGGACCGCCTATAACGTATGTGCCGTAATCAAGGCTCTTGAAGGTGTAATCACTGCCGTTTGTATTGATATACGGCACTTCCGAAATTTTGAGTTCTTCTATTTTTATAACTTCGTTGTTTGTAAGGAATGCCTTGTCGACCTTATAATAAAGCAGCATACCCTTATCGAGATAGGCGGCACTGCCTTTCATTCTGAGAGTAACATTTATTGCCGTGTCCGACGGTGCGGGGGCAGGTCTTGGAGTGGTCGATGTTGTCGGTGCTTTTGATGTTGCTGTAGTTGTCGTGGTTAGGGTGGTTGTCGTGGTTGCGGTGGTCGTTGTGGTTGTGGTGGTTGTTGTTGCGGTAGTCTGAGGTGCGGTGGAAGTTGCGGAAATTGTTGTTCCTGCTTTGGTTTCTTCGGGCTGAGATAAGTTGTCGCTGTCACCAGCCACAGAGGTTATATCAATGGTTTTTGCGTCTGATTCTATTTCGCTTGCCATTCCGCAATTATACATAAAATTATCGGAGTATGCGTTTACGTCCATAAAAATCGTGTTATATATCTCAACAACTATACGAAGTTTTCCGTCAACATATTTCATAGGTATATATTTAAGCTCAAACGTTTTGCTGTCGTTATTGCCCTCTTTTGCGGTAAGCGATAACAGTATCAAAGAATTATGGCTTTCATCGGTATAAACAGCCGCACAATACTGTGTATGCGCTGAGTAGGGTTCTGTTATCGGAAGCTCTTTGCCGATATTTATACCCAAATTCGATTTTATGTTATTTTTATCCGCCGGCTGAATGTAATCGGGGCAGTAATCATAAAAATCTTCCGTGAAATTATCTGAGTAATTTCCCGTATATACCTGTGATACGGTGTTTATAAATTCCTCTGAGGTGTCAAAACCGAAATACGCTTTGTCGGCATAATAAAAGCGCGCGTCATTATAAGAAGCTCTGCCTGTAAAGTAGTTGGCACTGTTGTTTTTGAACTTTTCAATTTCCTGCGCACTCATATCCGATGATATGCCGACTGCCTCGTTAATATTGGGAAAAATAATATATTTATTCGTAATGTCAATTGCATTATCAAACAGATCAAGTATTTCGCTCTGAACCTGCTTATCCGTGCAGAAAAGACTGTCAAAATCATCAGCCGCATTGATTTCTGTAGTATCTATGGTCGGTGTATTATCTATCCTGCGATAAGTTATTTTTCCGAGCTGTGCCCAGAATGTCTTATCATCAACAAAAGTCATTCCGCTCTTTTCGGAATGTACCTTTGTGTTTTCCGAGGGTGTAATAACACTGTCGGCGGCACTGTTGTCGCCTATTGATACGTTTATAGGTCCGCCCTGATTGTTTGTTACCGCAAAATGTATACCGACACCTGCCGTGCCTGCTGCGACAACTACTGCGGCGGCCGCTGCGGCATAACGTTTTATCTGCGGTATGAAGCTGCGTTTCTTGTCGCTTTGCAACAGCCTGTCAAGGCCGTTTTTCTTCTGCTCGTCTGTAGCGTTTACTTCATCGAATGCCTGTTTAATTGTCATTTTATTCAACGCTCCTTTCGTCACCGAGGACATTTCTCAGCTGTTCCCTCGCTTTCTGCAATCTTGTGCGGACCGCAGAAGAGCTAATATGCAACATCTGTCCTATTTCTTCGCTTGAGTATCCGTCATAATAGAACAGATACACAGGTATTTTCAGCTTGTCGGGCAGTTTGGAAAGCTCGCTGAGAAGCTCTTTTGCTTCATTGCTTATATTGCTGTCGGGAATATTGTCGTTGAGCGGCTCGTTTTTTCTGCACGCCGCCTTGAGCATATTCTTACAGATATTTGAAGCAACACGGATGAGCCATGCTTTTTCGTGGTTTTCGCTTTCAAACTGTTTTCTTGTTTCGATTGCTTTCAGAAAAGCGTTATGTACAGCGTCTTCTGTATCCTGTATATTTTTCATATACATATAGCACACCCTGTAGAGAGTGTCGAAATTGCGTTCATAAAGCTCTCTTATGCTCTCGGAAGAATAATCTGACGTCATAAATCGTTCCCCCTGAGTTTTTTCTCTTTGAATGTAATACAACTGACAGATGTGTTTTGTCTGTCGGAGAATAAAAAAATGCGGTTGAAAGTTCAACCGCAAAACAAGGACGGGGGAACCCGTCCTTTATATCATCTTTCTTCTCTGAAGTACGCTTCACCGAGCGCCTTAGGCGGCTGATTCTCTTTCTTCTTTCTCATTGCTATGAAAATCAGCACTATAATAGTGGCGATGTAAGGGAGCATTGTTAAAAACTGCGATGGTATCTGTATCTCCCAGCCCTGCATCTTGTAGTTTAAACCTCTCAGCATACCGAAAAGGTAGGCGGCGAATATCGCCTTGAGGGGATTCCATGTGCTGAATATGATGAGAGCAACGGCTATCCAGCCTGCGCCCGCCGTAACGTTATCCTGCCAGGTTGTCAGGAATGCGGTTGACAGATAAGCGCCGCCGAGTCCGCAAAGGAAACCTCCGAGCAGAATATTTATATACTTATGGAGCGTAACATTTATGCCCGAAGCGTCGGCCGCACCGGGATTTTCGCCAATCGCCCTTACATAAAGTCCGAGCTTTGTCTTGTTGAGGTAGAAATACGCAAGCACGGCTATGACAAGTCCGAGCCATACATATATATCCTGCGAGAAAACAGCCTCGCCGAGTATCGGGATATTGCTGAGAACAGGTATTTCTACAGGGCGGAATGCCGAGCTTACCGACTGGGGTATCTGTTCGCTTGATACCCAGCCGCCTATAAGACCGGAAACGCCCGTGCCGAATATGGTCAGCACAAGACCGGTAACGACCTGATTTCCTCTGAGCGTGACGGTTATAAAGGCATATATAAGCGCACCTGCCGCACCCGCAGCACCTGCCGCCAGCATAGCGAGCAGAGGATTTCCCGTAGCACACGCAACTGCGAAGCCGAGCGACGCACCCATAAGCATCATACCCTCGACACCTAGGTTCATATGACCTACCTTTTCACAAAGTATACCGCCGACAATGGCAAACAGTATCGGAGTACCTGTCTGAATGGCGGTCTGTAAAAACAGACCTATCTGATGAAGAATCTCCATTATTCAGCCTCCTTTACTGCGGTATGCTTGCGAAGCGATATTTTATAGTTTATAAAGAACTCGCACGCAAGAACGAAGAATATGATGACACCCTGCATTATTTCCGTAATGGACGATGGTATCTTCATTACCTGAAGCGAGCTTCCGCTCTGGAGAAGTATCGAGAACATAAATGACGCAACCACGATAACGGGCGGCTTCAGCTTTGCAAGCCAGGCGGTGATTACCGCAGTAAAGCCAAGACCTGCCGACATTGAATCGGTTATCGACTTCTCAACGGCGCTCGACTGCATAAAGCCTGCCATTCCGCAAAGACCGCCGGAGATAAGAACTGCAATCACCAGAATTTTAACCGTATTCATACCGGCATATTTTGCGGTGGTTTCACTTTCGCCGATAACGTCTATCTGATAGCCGAGCTTTGTGTAGCGGAGCAATATCGTCATAATAATTACGAGTACCAGCATTATTATCCAGCCTGCGTGAATGCCGAATACATCGGGCAGTACCGCATTTTCCGAGAAGTTAGGCACCTTTGCCGCACCGAGTGCCGCAGGGTCTTTCCACGGACCGTATTGCAGATAGCTTATAAATGCTATCGCTATATAGTTCATCATCAGCGTTACAAGCGTTTCGCTCGCACCGAATCTTGCTTTGATAACCGCAGGGATAAGCGCCCATATGCCGCCGCAGACAAAGCCTGCAACGCACATAAGCGGTAAAAGGAGTATCGGCGGCAGATCGGGACACATAAAAGCCATTGATGCCGCACCGAATGCGCCCATATAGAACTGACCCTCAGCGCCGATATTCCAGAACTTCATTCTGAACGCTATCGCTATACCGAGCGAAAGAGTGGTAAGCATTATCGTTTTGTTCATAACGTCCTTGAAACGCTTGAACGGGGTCTGTATTATTTTGCCGAAAACCTTGAAAGGATCATAACCCATTATGGCAAGAACAATGCCGATAAATATCAGCGACAGCACGATGGCGCCTATTCTTATAAGAACGTCAACGAGCTTTGATGTGCCTTTCTGCCGCTTTGAAATCTGTATCATGCTCATACGGCCTTCTCCTCTCCCTTGTTGATATGGTCGCCCACCATCATAAGACCTATGTCTTCCTTAGTGACGGTCGTGGGGTCTACTATGTCGATTATCTCACCGTCGTGTATTACCATAAGTCTGTCGGAAATGCTTTTCAGCACGTCAAGATCCTCGCCTATGAACAGCACGGCAACGCCTTTTTTCTTCTGCTCGTTCAGCATATGATATATATTGTATGACGCACCTATATCAAGACCTCTTACGGGATAAGCGGTTATAAGCACCTTGGGCGAGAGCCATATTTCTCTGCCGAGAAGCACCTTCTGTATATTACCGCCGGACAGCTTCTTTACCGTGTAGTTTACAGACGGAGTGTAAATATCAAAATCGTGTACGATCTGCTCTGCGAGCTTCTTTGCAAACTTGCTGTCTATGAACGGGCCGGGATTATGATTATAGGACTTTAAGATAACGTTGTTCGTTATGCTCATTCCTGCCACAAGACCCATACCGAGTCTGTCCTCGGGAACAAAGCTCATACTGATGCCCTTGCGGATTATCGCTCTGGGATCAAGTCCCTTTATGCTGTCGCCGTCAAACTCAATATCACCGTCGGTCATTTTGTCAAGACCTGCGATTATCTCGCAAAGCTCCTTCTGACCGCTTCCTGCTATACCTGCGACACCGAGTATCTCACCGCCGTATACGTCAAAGTTCACGTTATCAAGCACGTTTACGCCGTCTGTGTTTTTCTTCGTGAGATTTTTCACGGAAAGCATCGGCTTTGCGTTATAGTCACAGCACTGCGGACGCTCTATTTCAAGAGTTACTGCCTTGCCGACCATCATCTCGGTAAGCTGCTGAGGGGTCGTTTCACTCGTCTTTACCGTACCGATACATTCGCCCTTACGCAAAACGGTAACACGGTCGGAAATATCCATAACCTCCGCCATCTTATGAGTGATAATGATTATCGTACAGCCCTGCTCCTTCATCTTTCTGAGAATAGCAAACAATGCGGTTATCTCCTGCGGGGTAAGCACCGCTGTAGGCTCGTCAAGTATAAGAACGTTTGCGCCTTGGTAGAACGCCTTCATTATCTCTACAGCCTGCTTTTCGCTGACAGACATATTGTATATCTTCTTGTCGGGGGTAACGTTAAGGCCGTATTTCTCGTTCAGCTTGTTCACATGATGAGCCATGCGCTTTTTCGATGTGACAAAATGCTTTATATGACCCATTACCACGTTTTCTGCGGCGGTCATTACATCGACCAGCTTGAAGTGCTGATGTACCATACCGATGCCTGCCTTTATAGCGTCACCGGGTGAGCCGAAGTGCATCTTTTTACCGTCAATCGAGATAGTACCGCTGTCGGGCGTATATATGCCGCTGAGCATATTTACAAGGGTACTCTTGCCCGAACCGTTTTCGCCGAGCAGGGCAAGTATCTCGCCCTTGTATACGTCAACGGAAATATCCTTGTTTGCGTATACCGAGTCAAACGATTTGGTTATGTGTTCAAGTTTTATATAAGGGTCTGCCATATAACCTCCTTGAAAATAGCGATTTGTCTTTTTAAAACATCGCAGATATTCCGGTGCTTTAAAAAGACAAATCGGGCAGCCGCAACGGACTGCTCGTATTGTCTTTAATAGTCTTAAGATTCTGTGACCTGTCGATTATGCGGGGATAGTACCTGTTACGCCCTTTACAAACCAGTTCATGTTCCAGATCTCGTCGTCTGTCATCTTAACGCCGTCTTCAACCTTCTTGTTGCCTTCCTGGTCGTAAAGAGGGCCTGTGAAGGGTTCGAGTGTGCCGTCGATGATAGCCTTCTTAGCCGCATCTACCTTTTCCTGTGTGCCTTCTGCGCAGAGGTCTGTCAGCTTGTCAAGGTATGTCATGTTAGCAGCAAGACCTTCCCAGTATGCACGGCTTGTCCATGTACCGTCCATAGCCTTCTTTACATCGTCTGTGTAGAATGTCTTCCAGTCGAAGCAAGCGGCTGTGAGGTAAGCCTTGGGAGCAGCGTCTGATGTGGGGAAGTTGTAGCCGATGCAGTATGCGCCCTTTTCTTCAGCGGCAACCTGAGGAGCTGTTGTATCCTGGTGCTGAGCGATTATGTCAACACCCTTGTTGAGAAGCTCAAGTGCTGCCTGCTTTTCAACAGTGGGGTCATACCATGTATCTGTGAATACTACTTCTACCTTAGCATCGGGGTTTACAGACTGTACACCGAGTGTGAATGCGTTGATACCACGGATAACCTCGGGGATACCCTTAGCGGCAACATAACCGATGTAGTTCTTCTTTGTCTTCATACCTGCAACGATACCTGCAAGGTAACGAGCCTGGTATACCTTACCAAAGTAGGTTGACATATTGTCTTCTCTCATATAGCCTGAGCAGTGAGCAAACTTTATATTGGGATGCTCCTTTGCCATCTGGTCAGTACCTTCCATAAAGCCGAAGGAGTTTGTGTAGATAAGGTTGCAGCCTTCATCGATAAGTGTCTGGATAGCTTCCTTAGTGTCGGCAACGGTTTCGGGTACGTCCTCAACGTAGAAGGTCTTTACGCCCATAGCCTCAACTGCAAGTCTGCCTGCATCGTGAGCCTGTGTGTAACCGCCGTCGTTGATCTTGCCGATGTAAACAAAGCCTGCTACAACATTGCTCTTGGCTGTGCTGTCGCCTGTGCTCTGTGCGTCGGAAGTCTTGCTTTCATCCGTACCGCTTGTTGCGGCATTGCCGGAGCAGCCTGTGAGTCCTGCTGTAAGTGCGCAGGTTGCCGCCAGTAAAATGGCGATAAGTTTCTTTTTCATGTTTTTCCTCCCTATTAAAACAGTAAAAGATATATTAACGGCATTTTGCCGCTAAATACGGTTATTTACAAGTCAATACCGCATAATTATTGTCGTGCGATTGCTTAGTCAGATTTTTCGTCAGATTGTATAAATTGAACGCAGGCAGGCTGGCGCCTGTCAAGCGAAATTTGTGCAAGATGGCGGAAAATATGCAAGCTTAGCGTACGGCAAAGGCGATAGCCGTTAATTGTGCGGTGTTGCCTTAATAGGCTCAGTGTCTGAAAATACAGCCGCCGTCAACGCTCATCGAGTCAACTATTGCGAGCGATTCTACTCTGATGCCTTTCGAGCGGACAAGGTCTCCGCCCTTCTGGAAGCCCTTTTCTATAACGATACCTGCGCCTGCTATACTTGCGCCTGCACCCTTTACTATGTCGATAAGGCCGAGTAAAGCACAGCCGTTTGCAAGGAAGTCGTCGATTATAAGCACGTTGTCATCGGGCGACAGAAACTTCTTGCTGACTATTACGTTATATGTACGCTTGTGCGTAAAGCTCTCGATAGAGGTCGAATATACCTCGCCGTCTATGTTTACGCTCTGCGCCTTCTTCGCAAATACGACAGGACATCCGAAATACTGCGCCGTAACGCACGCAATGCCGATGCCCGACGCTTCTATAGTCAGTATCTTGTTTATGCTCTTGTCGGGGAACAGTCTGCGGAACTCCTTGCCGATCTCATTGTAAAGCTCAATATCCATCTGATGATTGAGAAAGCTGTCAACCTTGAGTACGTTTCCCTCTTTTACTATACCGTCCTTGTTTATGCGTTCTTCCAGTAACTGCATTTTACATTTCCTCCGTTTATTTCAGTAATTCACGTCCCATAAGCACGCCCATTACAGACGCCATCATAAGTCCTCTTGTCCAGCCGCTTGAGTCGCCTAAGCAATGCAGTCCCTTTACGTTCGTGTTGAAATGCTCGTCCATCTTTATACGGTTGCTGTAGAATTTAAGCTCGGGTGAATATAAAAGCGTTTCACGGCTTGCAAAACCGGGAACGACCATATCCACAGCCTTTATGAAATTGATAATGTTAGTCATTGTACGGTAAGGCATAGCCGCCGTGATGTCGCCTGCAACCGCATCGGGCAGGGTGGGTCTTACGTTGGAGAAATTAAGTTCCTTCGGCCATGTACGCTTTCCGTCAAGAATATCGCCGTAACGCTGTACAAGAATGTGACCGTTACCGAGCATATTGGTAAGCTCGCCGACCTTCTTCGCATATTCGATAGGCTGGTTGAACGGTACGCTGAAATTGTGTGAGCAAAGTATAGCAAGGTTTGTGTTGTTGCTCTTAAGCTCTTTATATGAGTGACCGTTTACAACGGCTAAATCGTTGTCGTAGTTCTCCTGGCTTACAAATCCGCCGGGGTTCTGGCAGAATGTACGCACCTTGTTCTTAAACGGCAGAGGATAGCCGATGAGTTTTGACTCGTAAAGGACGGCGTTTATCTCCTCCATTACCTCGTTTCTGACTTCCACTCTTACGCCGATGTCAACAGTACCCGGTGTATGCTCTACATTATGCGCCTCGCAGGTCTTTTCGAGCCAGTCTGCGCCCTTACGGCCTGTTGCGACTACTATCTCGTCGCCGTATATGGTTTCCTGTTCGCCGCCGTCACGGGCATTTGAAATGATAACGCCCTTACATACGCCGTCTTCTATTATAATATCCTCGCAGTTCTTGCCGAACAGCACCTCAACTCCGCTCTCGATAAGATATTTTTCTATCTTGAAATAAAGTTCGTGCGCCATTTCCGTTCCTAAGTGGCGAATAGGACAGTCAACCAGCTTCAGGTTTGCGTTTATGGCTTTCTTTCTTATATCTCTTATCTTGTCGGGGTCGCTTACGCCCTCAACGTGCTTATCCGCACCGAATTCAAGATATATCTTGTCTGTGTAGTCGATGGTTTCCTGTGCAAGCTCCTCACCGATAAGCTCGGGGAGCGTTCCGCCGACCTCGCACGACAGCGACAGCTTGCCGTCCGAGAATGCGCCTGCGCCCGAAAAGCCCGTTGTGATATGGCAGTAGGGCTTACAGTTCATACAGTGCTTTGTTTTTGCCTTAGGACAGCTTCTTTTCTCTACCGAAGCGCCCTTTTCGATTATCAGTATTTTTTTGTCTGAGCCGTTTCTGACCATTTCAATTGCGGTAAAGATGCCCGCAGGTCCCGCTCCTACAATTACTACATCGTATTTCAATTACTTTTCTCGCCTTTCCTTTTAGCAACAATAAAGCGTTTTACCGCTTCTTTGCAGAAAAACGCCGAATTTACATTAATATAATTATTTTGACACAATTCGAGCCTAAAGTCAATATCAAACCGACACAAAAATGAACTTTTGTGAATAATTTTTATGCCGCTTTCGGTAAAGCGGAGAATATAGTACAATTTACAGCTAATTTAGCACAATACAGTAAAATAATACAAGATGGGCTTGACAAAAAAACATAATAT
>ERZ809296.2233-NODE-2233-length-19110-cov-3.763054_pt1 | contig 19110 bp, 17 predicted proteins | sample MGYA00520511_ERZ809296 | MGnify/ENA primary metagenome ERZ809296 (study PRJEB31576, sample SAMEA3212662) | Homo sapiens | biome: human-gut; feature: human gut; material: fecal | place: Sweden | collected 2012 ... | reverse complement strand
TGTGTATAAATCATATTTTTAAGAAACAAAATTATAAAACAAAAGATTTGACAAAAAAATATAGGCTTTATAAGAGCGGCAGTGATTTTTCTAATATTTAACTGTCAAACTCCCGAAGGGTCATGCAGGACACGAATATAATGAGCGGTGCGACAATCTGACCACCTCGGCGGCAGATGGGAAGGAACTTCCGGAGGATCCCGGCATGTCCTGACTTTTTAAACATAAGCAGAAAATGAACAGAGGATGGCATAAAATGCAGAGGAATGGTTGCTGATTTCATGAATTTTATGATACATTATAAGAAGGCAGTATTGAAAGAAATGGAGACAGAGAAGAAATGGCAAGTGGAAAGATAGAAAACGGAAAAGAAACGCTGGTGGATACCATCTATGAGCAGATCCGAAGGGACATTGTGGGGCATGTGCTTTTGCCGGGACAGAAGCTCAAGACGAAGGAGCTATCCGCCCGTTACGGCGTCAGTGAGACACCGGTGAAGCTGGCACTGAACCGGCTCTGCACGGAGCACATCATTGACAATTATCCGAGACATGGCATGAAGGTACATGAGTTTTCTCCGGATGAAGCAGGAGAGATTTTTGATATCCGCAGGATGATGGATCTCTACTATACAAAAGAAGTCATTGATACAGTGGCCAGCAACCGGATCTTCCAGGAAGAGATGCGAAAGAATGTGGAAGAACATCTGGAGATTGTGTCAGAGATCAGTGAAAATGCTTCCCTGGAGCAGTATCTGGAAAATTACATGTATGACTATAAGTTCCATGAATTATATCTGAAATGTACCGGCAACCGGAAGATCCTGGATGTTTACAAGAGCATCAATCCTTTCGTATATTCCAATTATGTGTTCCACAGGCAGACCCGGGAGAAGGATGTGGCCGGGGTGATGGAGCACCGTCAGATGCTGGATGCTATCTGTGAAAAGGATGAACAGGCGCTGAAGATCGCCATCAATATCCATTATAATAACACAAAGAAGACGATCATGCGGGTGTTGAAGGTGGAAAAAATGTTTTGATATACAGTGCTTGTATAATCTGTTTAAAATCAAGAAAATTGAACAGATTCTGTTGACAGAATGCCCAAAACAATTCTATAATAAAATTGAGTTTGATAAAGAAAAAATTTTTTTTAAAGAATAAAAAATATTATAAATTAAAATGATTGTAGAAAGGTTGAGGGAATATGAACATTTTGGTATTGGAAGCCAGTACCACATCAGCCAAGGCGATGCTGTATGATACAGACACCGGAAAATTTGATGTGAAATCGCGGGCGTACACCGGTAACTACGAAGATGTGACGATGCACAAGGCGGATAATGTCTATGAACAGATGATCGCTTTGGGAAGAGAAGTGGCAGCGGGCCATGAGATTTCCATGATTTCTCTGAGCGGTACCTGGCACAGCCTGTTCCTGTGCGATCAGGATATGAAGCCTGTGACACCGGTCTATCTGTGGTCCTACACCGGGGCTGCGGAGGTGTGTAAGGAACTCCGGGAAGATCCGGAGTATGTAAAATGGTTTTACAATAAGACCGGATGTATGGTCAATGCCATCTATCCGTTCTTTAAGCTGCTTCTTCTGAAAAAGAAGGGCTATGATTTAAGCAGGCATTATATATTCGGGCAGGGTACATACAACAACTACCGGATGACCGGTAAGCGGATCATCACCGAGTGCCTGGCTTCTGGAACAGGACTTCTGAATACCCATACGAAAAAGTATGATCCGGAGATCCTGAAAGAGGCAGGCATCACCGAGGATCAGCTTTCTGAGGTGATCGATTATAAGCATACGTATCCGTTGACGGCGGAGGCGGCAGCGGCGCTGGGTGTGAAGCCGGGTATCCCGGTTGTTCCCACCAGCTCCGACGGAGGCCTGAACCAGGTGGGTGTGGGTGCTTCCGTGGAGGGGGTAATGACCTTTTCTGTTGGAACGAGCGGTGCCATCCGTCTGACGACCGCACAGCCGGTACTGCCGGATCAGCCCAGCACCTGGTGCTACATGTCCCCCAAGGCATGGTTAAGCGGCGCAGCCACCAACGGCTGCTGCAACTGCATCGACTGGTATAAGGATCACGCTTTTGGTCAGGATGTTTCCTATGGAGAGATCGAGAAGGGCATCACCGACCGGGAGACGAACCCGGTATTCCTGCCGTTTCTGTTCGGTGAGCGCTGCCCCGGCTGGAATGATGAGAGAAAGGGCGGTTTTCTGGAGATCCTGCCGAAACACAAGGCCAATGATCTCTATCTGGCAGTACAGGAGGGCGTCCTTTTCAATCTGTACCACTGCTACAAGATGCTGACGAAGGTGAATGAACCGCCAAAACGGATCAAGTTTTCCGGCGGTATCCTGCATTCCCCGGCATGGGCACAGATGTGTGCAGATATTTTCCAGAAGGATCTGGAGGTGGATGACAACGAGCAGGGCTCACTGCTTGGCGGTGCAGTGCTGGCTATGGAGCTGGCTGGTGTGATCGGTGATGTACGGGATTTTGACCCCGCACCGGCGAAGATCATTCATCCAAACCCGGAGATGGCAGATTTTTATGAGAAGAAATTCGAGAGATACCTGAAATGCTATGAAGCAGGCTGCTGATGGGGCAAATGTTTCATTACGGGTAATATTTTAATTAATATAAACCAATAAAAAATCAAATGGAGGAAGAGAAAAATGGATGTAAACAAGAAAATCGAAGAGCTGAAACTGGTTCCTGTTGTGGTACTTCAGGATGCAAAGGATGCAGTGCCGCTGGCAAAAGCACTGATCGCAGGCGGACTTCCGGTTGCTGAGGTAACCTTCCGTACCGCGGCTGCAGCAGATTCCATCAAGGCAATCTCCGAGGCATGCCCTGAGATGCTCGTTGGTGCAGGTACCGTAACCAACCTGGAGCAGGCAAAGAAGGCAAAAGAGGCCGGAGCAAAGTTCATCGTTACTCCTGGATTCTCCAAAACAGTTACTGAGTTCGCAGTAGAGAACAATATTCCGGTATTCCCGGGCGTATGCACACCTACTGAGATCATGATGGTAATGGAGTACAACCTTCCGGTTGTAAAATTCTTCCCGGCATCCCAGTACGGCGGACTGGCTACCATCAAGGCACTTTCCGGCCCGTTCCCGTCCTTAAGATTCATGCCCACCGGCGGTGTGAATGCAGGTAACGTAAAGGAGTATCTGGCAAGTCCGAAGATCATCGCCTGCGGCGGCAGCTGGATGGTAAAAGAGAGCCTGATCAAGGAAGGCAAATTTGATGAGATCGAGAAACTGACCGCAGAGGCAGTTGCTCTTGTAAGAGAATAATATTTTGGAGGCACGGCATGAAAAATTGTGATATTGCGTTGTATGGTCTTGGCGTAATGGGAAGCAGCCTGGCAAAGAACATGATCCATCATGATTTCCGGGTAGCGGCTTACAGCAAAAGTGATGCAGAGCGAGCACGTTTTGCGGTGCCGGGCAAGGAGGATCATTACGCAGTGTGTGCGGATGTCCGGGAAATGGTTGAAAGCCTGAAAACACCGCGGATCATCTTTATGATGGTAACTGCGGGTCCGGCAGTGGACAGCGTCATCGCCGAGCTGCTTCCGTTTCTGGAGCAGGGCGATGTGCTCATTGACGGCGGTAATTCCTACTTCAAGGATACTGCCCGCCGGTATGAGGATCTGGAGAGCAAAGGCATCTGTTATCTTGGCGTCGGCGTGTCCGGCGGCGAGAAGGGTGCGCTTTACGGCCCCAGCATGATGGCTGGCGGAAGCCGGAAGGGCTGGGAGGCATCCCGGCACATCCTGCAGACCATCGCCGCACACTGCGGGGAAGATTCCTGCTGTACGTATATTTCCAGAGAGGGTGCGGGCCATTATGTGAAAATGGTGCACAACGGCATTGAGTATGCGGTGCTGCAGCTCATCGCGGAGACGTACTATGTGATGAAGCACGGGTTACATCTGACCCATGAACAGATCACGGACATCTTCCGGGAGTGGAAGAGCAGCCGCCTCAATTCCTATCTGATCGACATCAGCGTCAGCGTCCTGGAAAAAATGGACGAGGACGGCACCCCTCTTGTGGAGAAAATTCTGGATGTGGCTGCCCAGAAGGGAACCGGCCGGTGGACCCTGGAGGAATCCATTGCCCGCGGCGTATACATTCCCACCATTTTTGAGGCAGTATTTGCAAGAAACTTTTCTTCTGATAAGGAAGTCCGCAAAGAAGGCTATCAGAAGCTTTCTGCAACGGCGGTTCCGGTTGTCATGGATACTTGCGCGAAGAAGCTGGGAGACGCGCTGCTTCTTTCCATCATTGTGAGCTATGCCCAGGGCATGGCGCTGATCGCAAAGGCATCTGATGAGAATGGCTGGGACATCGACCTGGCAGATCTGATCGGCGTATGGAGAGCCGGATGCATCATCCGCAGCGAACTGCTGACAGAAGTAAAAGATTCCCTGAAAGAAAATGAGAAAAATCTCATTCTGACAGACACCTTCTCTTATATCGGCGATCTGGAGCCCGCCCTGCGGGAGACTGTCACCAAAGCGGAGAATGCGGCGATTGCCGTTCCCGCACTTGCTTCTGCGCTTCATTACTATGATTACTACCGCAGTGAGCAGATGCCGGTGAACTTCGTGCAGGCGCTGAGAGACTGCTTCGGTGCGCATACCTATGAGAGAACCGACCGGGAAGGACACTTCCACACCGAGTGGGAGTAGGAGTAAAGGATATCGCAAAATGGCAAAATATAAAGTTCTGGTTACCGCCAGATCATTTGGAACCGCTGACAGCAAGGCACTGGATCTGCTGGCAGCAAACGACTGTGAAGTAAAGAAACTGGTAGCTGCTGACGGCCCGATCCCGGAGCAGTTAAAGAAGGAACTGCCCGAGGCAGATGCTGTCATCGCCGGCCTGGAGGACTACGATGAGGCGCTCATCGCCTGCGGCAGCAAGCTGAAAGTCATCTCCCGTTATGGCGTGGGCTATGACAAGGTAGATGTGAAGGCAGCAGCTGCACACAACGTGGCAGTGACCATCACCCCCGGCGCCAACGGAGATTCCGTGGCAGATATGGCAATGGCACTCATGCTGGACTGCGCAAGAAACGTGACCACCATGGACAACGGCATCAAGGCAAAGAACCAGGTTCGTCCCCAGGGACTGGAAATGTGGGAGAAGACTCTTGGTGTAGTAGGCGCAGGCCGGATCGGTAAGGGCGTTGCAAAACGCTGCACCGGCTTCAACATGCGGATCCTGTGCTACGACCAGTATCAGGACGAGGCATTCAAGAAAGAGTGCGGCGCAGAGTATGTAGATCTGGATACCCTGATCAGGGAGTCAGATTTCATCACCATCCATTCTCCCCTGACGCCGGAGACTAGACATATGTTCAGTACCGCGCAGTTTAAGGTTATGAAAAACGAAGCTATTCTTGTCAACACAGCAAGAGGCGGTATTGTGGATGAGGATGCCCTTTACGAGGCTCTCGCATCAGGCGAGATCCGCGCGGCCGGCCTGGATGCTACCGTGGACGAGCCCCCGTACGACAGCCGTCTGTGCAGCCTTTCCAACTGCATCCTGACACCCCATGCAGGCGCAGCAACGAAAGAGGCCAGCAGCAAGATGAGCCTCATGGCAGCACAGAATGCAGTGGATGTGCTGACGAAGGGAAGCTGTAAATTTGAGGTAAAATAACCTCGGTTATTAAAAAAATAATGAAAAATAGAAAAGTAGGCATCTGGCAGAAAAGTTTTGCCCGGTGTCCTACTTTTTTTAATGTAAATTTAAATTTTTTTTATTGAACAAAAGATTATTTTGCGTAAAAATAATGTTTTTCCTCTTTACTTTATTGTGCAAATGTAGTATTATAAAACCGAAATGAGAGATTTGATTGTTGAAATAGTCCAAGCGTTAATGATAGCGCAGATCAGGAACGGTAAATTTTCCTTAAAAAAGTAAAATGAATGATATATTGTTGTAAAAAACAGAAGGAGAGGAGAATTTTCAATGAAAGCATTAATCTACGCAGGGCCGAAACAGGCAGAAGTTCGTGAGGTGGCAGAGCCGCAAGCGGTAGAAGGAGCAGTGAAGATCGCAGTAAAGTACTGCGGCGTCTGTGGTTCTGACATCGGCATTTTCCTTGGTACTCATCCGAGAGCAAAGGCTCCGCTGATCTTCGGCCATGAGTTCCTTGGCGTTGTGGAAGAGGATGGAAAGAAATTCAAGAAGGGTGACCGTGTGGTTACTTACCCGCTTCTGAGCTGCGGACACTGCCGTGCATGCCGGGAAGGCAATAAGCATGTCTGCAACACCCTGGGACTGATCGGTATTGATACAGACGGCGGTATGTGCGAGACCATGTATGTGAAGGAAGATGTAATGTTCAAGGTTCCTGAAGGTGTCAGTGATAAGGCTGCTGTTACCGTAGAACCGCTGGCAGTTATCGTACATGCACTTCATATGGTAGATTTCCAGGCAAGAGAGACTGCAGTTGTCATCGGTGCAGGCCCCATTGGCATTCTGACCGGTATTGCACTTCTGGCCTGCGGCGCTGAGAAGGTATATATTTCCGATATTTTCGAGAAACGTCTGGCACTGGCCAAAGAGCTTGGAATGATTCCTGTCAACCCGAACAAGGAGAGCCTGAAGGATATCGTTCTGGAAGGAACTGACGGTGAGGGATGTGATGTCCTGTTTGAGTGCAGCGGATCTCCGTCCGCAGCCATCGAGATGACAGAGATCACCAGAGTAAGAGGAAGAATCTGTATGACTGCTGTTCATAAGAAACCGCATGAGGTGGATTTGAGACAGTTGAATTTCAAAGAACAGCTGCTGATCGGTACCCGTGTATATACGCAGGAAGAATTCGGACAGGCAATCCGCTTTACCGAGGATATCCAGGAGCAGCTGGAGAAGGTGGTTTCTCATGTAGTTCCGTTAAGCGAGGCTCCGAAGGTGTTTGATATGATCGCGGATCCTGACTGCGGCACCTGTAAGGTTGTTGTTGACTGCACGAAGTAAGTAATGCGTAGGATTGTGAGAGTGCGAAGCTCGGAACAATCCGTGGGTATCATATATAATATATAGAAGGAGAATGAACAATGGAGCTTTTTGATTTGACCGGAAGAAAAGCCATCGTCACAGGCGGAACAAGAGGTCTGGGCTATGGTATGGCAGAAGGCCTGATGGAGGCTGGCGCTGAGGTTGTGATCGTGGGTTCCAGCGACAAAGTACAGGAAGTGGCAGCTGCATTTGCCGGCAAAGGATTTCCGTGTAAGGGCGTGAAGATCGATCTGGGCAACCGTGAGGAAGTGAAGAGTGGATTCGCAGCATGTGTAGAGGCACTTGGCGGACATCTGGATATTCTTGTAAACTGCGCAGGCGTACAGAGAAGACATTTCTGCACCGAGTTCCCGCTCAGTGACTGGGACGATGTGATCGAAGTAAACCTGACTGCTACCTTTGAAATGTGCCAGCTGGCGGCAAACCAGATGATCGCACAGAACTCCAAAGGAAAGATCATCAATGTGGCATCCATGCTCAGCTACTTCGGCGGATGGACAGTGCCTGCTTATGCAGCCAGCAAGGGCGGTGTGGCCCAGCTGACCAAGGCGCTTTCCAACGAGTGGACAGAGAAGGGTATCAATGTGAATGCCATCGCTCCGGGCTATATGGCTACCGAGCTGAACACCGCTCTGATCAATGACCCGAACAGAAATAAGGATATTCTGGCCCGTATTCCTGCACACAGATGGGGAACGGCAGATGACCTGAAGGGCCTGACCATTTTCCTGGCTTCCGATGCATCCGATTATATGGCAGGTGCCTGCATTCCTTGCGATGGCGGCTATCTGGGCAAATAAAATAAGTAAAAATAACTAAAAGACAGGAAAGTAACCGAAAAATAATGGTCATTATTGACGAAGAAGTCGATTTGTTATATAATGATAAGGGTAAATGTACCGAAAAAAATCAGAAGGGAGAGATAACTCTTATGAAAAAGAAAGCATTAGCAGTATTGATGGCAGCAGCCATGGTTGCATCCATGACCGCCTGCGGCGGATCTTCTGACAAGGCAGCAGATTCCAGCGCAGCAGCAGGAGACGGCGAGGCGGTTGAACTCGTTGTCGGCGGTGTAACATCTTCCAGTGCGAAGGATGCAGTTACTTACTTCGGTGAGAAAGTGAATGAGTATTCCAACGGAACAATCACCATCGCTGACTTCCCGGATAACCAGCTCGGCAACGATGAGCAGAGATTCGAGATGGCCCAGAACGGTGAGTGCGATATCTCCATCGGTTCCACTTCTTCTGTGTCAGCAAGCTACCATGACCTGTATCTGTATGATGTGTACTACATGTTCCTGAGCAAGCAGGAAGTATATGATGTGGGATTCGGCGGAGAAGCCGGACAGAAGATCTTGGAAGGCTTCGATCAGTTCGGTCTGAAAGGCCTGGCAATGTGGGAGAACGGCTTCCGTAACGTAACGACCAACAACACACCGGTAAATACTGTGGCAGACCTGAAGGGCCTGAAGCTGAGAACCATGGAGAACTCCATCCATCTGGCAGCTTGGAAAGCAATGGGTGCTAACCCGACTCCCATGGCATTCTCCGAGTTATACACTGCTATGCAGCAGGGTACTGTAGATGGTGAGGAGAACCCGCTGGGTATCATCACCGGTAACGGCTTCGAGGAAGTTGAGAAGTACTGTACACTGACAGAGCATGTTTATACTCCTTACTATGTAGTGATGAATGCTGACAAATACAACTCCCTGAGTGCTGATCAGCAGGCTGCAATTGAAAAGGCTATGGCAGAGGCAACTACATACCAGTATGAGCAGTCCAATAAATATGAGGAAGAGTCCATTGATACAATGGAAGCTGCAGGCTGTACAGTAACCGCTCTTGATGAGGCTGCAAAGCTTGAGTTCAAGGCTGCCGCAGATAGCGGTGATGGCCTGTCTCTGGCAAAAGAGCAGATGGACAACCCGGATCTGGCTGACAAGATGGTTGAGGAGCTTGAGGCTTACAGAAAGTAATTGTAAAGCGTTTTTAGTTTCATAATCTGTGAAAATACGGGCCGCCGCATAATGGGGAACTGCTGTGTGGCGGCCCGGATCATGCAAGACCGTCGGAATTTCTCGGGGGGCGTATTTTTCGACGGGTATAAGGAGGTTACAAAGTTGAAAAAAGCATTGAAATGGCTGGATGACAATCTGGAAGTGTTTCTGTGTGTTATCCTGATGAGTGTCATGACGATTCTTGTATTTGTACAGGTTGTTATGAGATATGTGTTCCATAACTCTTTAAGCTGGTCTGAGGAACTGGCAAGATATGTGTTCATCTGGCTGATCTATCTTGGCATCAGTTATGGATGTAAGCTGAGAAAGCATATCAAAATTGATGCGGCACTGCATCTGTTCCCGAAGAAGATCCAGAAATATGTGGTAATTATCGGTGATATTTTCTTCTTCTTATTTGCACTCTATATTGTGGTAACCGGATTTAACTACTGTGTGGCTCAGGCAGCAGTCGGAAAGGCTTCTTCTGCACTGGGGATTCCGTTCCAGTATGTATATTCTGCTACAGTGGTAGGTTTTGGTCTTGCTGCATTCCGCGAGGTACAGACCATCATCTACAGAATCAAATGTATCAAAAACGGAGAGGAGTATGACGGATGATTACAACAGTATTATTTGTTAGCTTGATAGTATTCCTTGTCCTGAACGTACCTGTAGGTATTGCGATCGGACTTTCTTCCTGGACATCTGTACTGCTCAATCCGAGACTTTCAGATTCCTTTATTGTTCAGCAGCTGATTTCCGGATCGGATTCTTTCCCGATCATGGCAATCCCTCTGTTCATTCTGGCCGGTGAGCTCATGGCTGCCGGCGGTGTTTCCAAGAGAATTTTAAATGTCTGCAGTGCCTTCTTCGGAAGAATCACCGGCGGACTTGCCATTGTAACCGTTGTTGTTTGTATGTTCTTTGCAGCTGTATCCGGTTCCGGCCCGGCAACCGTTGCAGCAGTCGGAACCATGGTTATTCCTTCTATGCTGGAGAAGGGATACAGTAAGAGCTTTTCTCTGGCGTGTGTGGCATGTGCGGGCTGTATCGGTGTTATTATCCCGCCGAGTATCCCGATGGTTATCTACGGTGTATCCACCAGTACATCCATTTCAGCTATGTTCCTGGCCGGCTTCGCACCTGGCATCATCATCGGTACTGTCCTTTGCTTAGTTTGCTACTTCTACTGCAAGAAACAGGGATGGAAGGGCGATGACCGCAAATACACCTTCAAAGAGAAGATGAAAGTCGTTTGGGATTCCAAGTTTGCCCTGATCGAGCCTGTTATCATCCTGGGCGGTATCTACGGCGGTATTTTCACACCTACGGAAGCTGCTGCTGTCGCTGCAGTATACGCTCTCATTTGCGGTGTATTCATTTTCAGAGAGCTGAATTTCGGCAATATCTATAAGACCATTGCCGCTGCCTGCTCCACCAACGGAACAACGATGGTCATCATCGGATGTGCAACCGCGTTCACCCGTGTACTGACTCTTCAGCAGATTCCTGCTATGATCACACAGGCGATCCTGAATTTCTCTACCAATGAGGTGGTCATCCTGATCCTGATCAACATCCTGTTGCTGATCGTAGGCTGCTTCATGGACACCACACCGGCCATGATGGTGCTTTCCCCCATCCTTCTGCCGGTGGCAACATCACTGGGACTGAGTCCGATCCATTTCGGTATTATCATGGTTGTGAACCTTGCAATTGGATTCATCACACCTCCGTTGGGTATCAATTTGTTTGTGGCAGCACGAATCGGAGATGTGAAGCTGGAAGTTGTGTGCCAGGGTATTATACGGTTCATCATTGCAATGATCGTATGCCTGCTGGCAATCACATTCATTCCGGCAATTTCCGAGTTCCTTCCGCGACTGTCGGGCATGTTATAAATTCAAAATCAAAAAGCTGCTGTGGCAACACGGCAGCTTTTTCAAAATGACGTTGGAGGGGAACGGTATGAAACTATGATCGCGATTGTATTTGGGTTGATTTTCAAGATCGTATTTTTGCTGGCTGTGGGATTTGTTATGAAGAAAAAAGGTGTTTTAAGCAGCCAGGATCAGAAGAGTATGACCACTGTTCTGATGAAAATAGTTGTCTTTTTCATGATCATCATGTCCTCACAGAATACATTTTCACTGGATGCGGCCCGGGCCATCGGTATCACGGGAATCGTGGCAATTGTAACCTATGCGGTCGGGATCCCGTTGGCGGCAATTCTGGCAAAGAGGCTGGGACTGCCCGGAGAACGGCAGCGGATTTTCGTCATGTCTGCCATGTTCTGCAACGTGACGTTTATGGGATATCCGATCTGTCAGGAGCTGTTTGGTGATGTGGGGCTTCTGTGTGCCATCATGTACAGCATGGTGTATAATATCCTTTTTTATACCTGGGGATTTGCTTACCTGGACGGCACCGGGAAGATGAACATCAAGTCCATTTTTACGAATAAAGTGGCCATCTGTTCTGTGCTGGCCATTGTCATGTATTTTGCCCAGGTTAAGATTCCGGAGCCTTTTGCAGGCACATTTACGGCTATCGGTTCCATGACCTTTCCACTGTCCATGCTGATCACCGGTTGTAATCTGGCGGATGCAGATCTGCTGGATATTGTAAAGAACAAACAGCTGTATATCATCACTTTTATCCGGATGCTTCTCGTACCGGCCATTGTATATGGTGTCATGCGGATACTGGGATTTACCGGTCTGCTGCTGAATTCCTGTACGATCATATCGGCGCTTCCGACAGGGACGATGACCAGTATCGTGGCGACGGATTTCCACTGTGAACCGGATTATGCGGCGAAGGCCATGGTGCAGACGCTGGTGGCCATGGTGATCACGCTGCCACTGTGGATTATGATCGTACAGATATGATGCTTTCACTTGCAATAACCATAGATATAAAAAAATAAAAGGGGAAGAGAAAATGAAGATTACGAATGTGAACACGTACCTTGTAAGACCTCGCTGGGGCTTTGTGGAGATCGAGACCGACGAGGGGATCACCGGCTGGGGCGAGCCGGTAATTGAAGGAAAAGCAGCGACGGTACAGGCCTGCGTAGAGGAAATGAAGCCGTACCTTATCGGCGCAGATCCCATGCGGATCGAGGATATCTGGACGGTTCTTTACCGGGCAGGCTTCTACCGCGGCGGCCCGATCCTTATGAGCGCCATCGCCGGCATTGATCAGGCACTGTGGGATATTAAGGGGAAATATTATAATGCACCGGTTTATGATCTGCTGGGCGGCAATCTGCGGGATAAGATGCGTGTGTACTCCTGGATTGGCGGAGACCGCCCCAGTGATGTGGCACGGGCTGCAAAAGAAAAGCAGGATGCCGGATTTACGGCTATCAAAATGAATGCTACAGAGGAACTGCAGATCGTGGACAGCTATGAGAAGCTGGACGAGGTACTGGAGCGTGTGGCGTCTATCCGGGAGGCATGCGGCAGGAACTTCGGCATTGCAGTGGATTTCCATGGCCGTGTACACAAACCGATGGCAAAGATCCTGGCCAAGAAGCTGGAAGAGTTTGAACCCATGTTCATTGAGGAGCCTGTGCTGTGTGAGCATATGGATGAATTCAAGGAGATTGCCCACAGCTGCAACATTCCCATTGCAACCGGTGAGCGTCTGTTCTCCAAATATGATTTCCGCCGTCTTCTGGAGGCCGGCGGCGTATCGATTATTCAGCCGGATCTGTCTCATGCAGGCGGTATCACGGAGGTGCGCAAGATTGCGGCCATGGCAGAGGCTTATGATGTGGCACTGGCTCCGCATTGTCCGCTGGGACCGATTGCTCTGGTATCCTGCCTGCAGGTAGATGCTGTGAGCTACAATGCATTCATCCAGGAGCAGAGCATGGGCATTCACTACAATGAGTATCACGGACCGCTGGATTACATCCTGAATCCGGAGGATCTGGCTTTCGTGGACGGCCATGTGGATCTGCCGAAGAAGCCGGGGCTTGGTGTGACAGTCAACAAGGAACTGGTGCTGGAGGAGAATCAGCATCCGCACAGCTGGAAGAATCCGGTATGGCGGCATAAAGACGGGTCTGTGGCAGAGTGGTAAGAGGCAGGAGGATCGATAACTTTGGATAAGAGATTTATTCGCATCCATCAGAATGATAATGTGGCTGTGGCGCTGGAAGATGTTCCGGCCGGCAGCCATGTGACAGTGGATGGAAAAGAATACACAGTGGACGGGGATATTCCTTTTGGCCACAAAATGGCACTGGAAGACCGGAAAACCGGAGAGATGGTTGTAAAGTATGGCTGTCCCATCGGACATACGACCACCGATGTTCCGGCCGGCAGCTGGCTGCACAGTCACAATATGGCGACCAATCTGGAGGGTGTACTGGACTATACTTATGAGCCGGTGTCCCCCAGACAGAAATGCACCGGTATTTTGCCTGATACATTTATGGGCTACCTGCGTGCAGACGGTCGGGCAGCCATCCGCAATGAGATCTGGATCATCCCGACGGTATCTTGCGTCAACACCACGGTGAACATCATTGCAGAGCAGGCGAGAACTCTCTATGGAGACAAGTGTGACGGTATTTTTGCGTATCCTCACAATGCGGGCTGTTCTCAGCTGGGGGACGATTTTGACACGACCCAGAAGTTATTGTCCGCCATCGTCCATCATCCAAATGCCGGCGGTGTACTGCTGGTGAGCCTGGGCTGCGAGAATAACGACTTCGATCATTTTCTTCCGGTACTGGGCGACTATGACAGGAGCCGGATCAAATGTCTGATCACCCAGAATGTAGAGGGAGATGAGGTAGAGGAAGCGCTGAAGCTGGTAGGTGAGATTGCAGAGGAGACAGCGAAGGATGTCCGTCAGGAGCTGCCGGTGAGCAAACTGAAAATCGGTTTCAAGTGTGGCGGTTCTGATGCTTTTTCCGGTATCACAGCCAATCCGCTGTGCGGCACCATCGCCGAGAAGGTAACAGATCTGGGCGGCAGTGCGGTGCTGACGGAGGTGCCGGAGATGTTTGGCGCGGAGACCCAGCTCATGAACCGGGCAGATTCCGAAGAGACCTTTGGAAAAGTCGTAGCCATGATCAATGGATTTAAGCAGTACTACATGGATTATAACCAGCCAATCTACGAGAATCCTTCCCCGGGCAACAAGCGGGGCGGCATCACCACCCTGGAGGAGAAATCCCTGGGCTGTATCCAGAAGGGCGGCCATGCCACCGTTACCGATACGCTGGAATTCGGAGAGCAGTGTGTGAAACCGGGATTGAACCTGATGACCGGCCCGGGCAACGACAGTGTGTCCATCACTGACCTGCTGGCTTCCGGGGTACAGCTGCTGCTCTTTACAACGGGCCGCGGCAATCCGCTGGGAACAGCCATCCCCACCATCAAGCTGGCGTCCAACACTTCTTTATATGAGAGAAAAAATGCCTGGATCGATTTCAATGCGGGCATCGTTCTGGAGCGGCATTCTTTCGACCAGGCATCGGAGGAACTGTGGAAACTGGTCATTGACGTGGCTTCCGGCAAAGTCCGGACAAAGAGTGAAAAATCCGGTTACAAGGAAATTATGATTTTTAAAAACGGAGTAATTCTATAAACAGACAGGAGAAATGAACATGGCTTTAGAGACAAAAAAAGAGGGAAATGTGGTATCCAGCCTGGCAGCCACACAGCCCCTTCCCAAAATGGTAAAGATTAAACAGCTGTTTGACCACAGTCATTATACAGTGGAAGAGATTCCCGGTATCGTATATAAGGAACTGGATCGACCGGAACTGCGGGAGCGGATCCGTCCGGGGATGCATATTGCTATCACCTGCGGCAGCCGCGGCGTGGCAAACATTGCAATCATTACAAAGGCAATCGTTGATTTTGTTAAAGATTGTGGCGCAGAACCCTTCGTATTCCCGTCCATGGGAAGCCATGGCGGTGCAACCGCAGAAGGACAGGTGGAGATTCTTACCGGCTATGGTGTAACCGAAGATTTCCTGGGCTGCCCCATCAAGTCTTCCATGGATACCGTGGAAATCGGCAGACTGGACAATGGACAGCCGGTCTATGTGGACAAATATGCATATGAGGCAGACGGTATCATCCTGTGCGGCCGTGTTAAGGCGCACACTGCATTCCGCGGTCCTTACGAGAGCGGTGTGTGTAAGATGGCAGTCATCGGTATGGGCAAGCAGAAGGGCGCAGAAGCCGTACACAGGGACGGTTTCTATGAGCTTGGTAAAATGCTTCCGATCATTGCCAAGAAGATTTTCGATAATACGAAGGTACTGGCCGGACTTGCACTGGGCGAGAATGCTTTTGACCAGACCTGTCTCATCGAGAGCATGCTCGTTGAAGAGATTCTGGACAAAGAGCCTGACTTCCTGCGGAGAACCAAAGAACGTCTGGGCAAAATCTATTTTGACAATATAGATGTTCTTGTAGTGGATCAGATCGGCAAAGACATCAGTGGAGACGGTATGGATCCCAATATTACCGGACGTTACGGAGTTCCCCATATGAAGGGGGATATCCAAGTACAGCACATTGCCGTGTTGGATCTGACGGAAGAGACCCACGGCAACTGCAATGGCCTGGGACTGGCAGATGTAACCACCAAGCGTGCGGTAGATAAAGTCGATGTAGACTGTACCTACCCCAACGTGGTTACCTCCACCGTACTGCGTACCCCGAAGATTCCGCTGTTCACCCACAGTGATGAGAGCTGTATCCAGATCGCACTGCGCACCTGCAATTACATTGACAGAGAGCATCCGAGAATTGTGCATATCCAGGACACCATGAACCTGGAGGAAATCTACATCTCCGAGGCCATGCTGGAAGAGGCAAAGCAGAACGAGCATGTGGAAGTGCTATCCGCACCTGAAGACTGGGGCTTTGATAAGGATGGAAACATCCGGTAACCGTTCAGTTATACGTGATGCGGACAGCGCGTGAGCGCGGTTCTGCGAATGGCGCATCTGAACGGTTATAAGAATGTTCTGTAACCGGTTGACTTTATCTGACAACTGGTATATGATTTTAACGAATAAAATATTTTATCTATGATAAAATATTTTATAAAGTATGATACACAATAACAACAACGAGGAAGAAGAAAGGGGAAATTTATTATGTCACAGGCTGTTTTAAACAAAATTCTGGATGGAAAAATCATTGCTATCGTAAGAGGCATCCCGAGCGAGAAGATCGTTGATCTGGTAAACGCCATGCTCAAGGGCGGCGTATATTGCGTTGAGGTTACCTTTGATCAGTCCAGCGAAGAGGCAAAGAAGGATACGCTGAAAGCAATCTCTACCATCACAAAAGAGTTTGGTGACAAGGTTTGCGTTGGCGCAGGAACGGTTATGACCGTTGAGCAGGTTCACCAGGCAGTAGAGGCTGGTGCTGAGTACATCATTTCTCCTAATACAGATGAAGAAGTTATCAAAGAGACAAAGAAACTGGGCAAAGTATCCTTCTTTGCCGAGGCTGCATTTGCTTACAAGTGCGGTGCTGATATCGTAAAACTGTTCCCGGCAGGCGTTCTGGGCGCAGCATACATCAAGGCATTAAAGGCTCCTCTGAAACATATCCCGGTAACCGCAGTAGGTTCCGTAAATCCTCAGAACTGTGCTGAGTTCATCAAGGCTGGCTGCGTAGGCGTAGGCTGCGGCGGCAACCTGGTAAGCGCAAAGCTTGTAAACGAGGGAAGATTTGACGAGATCACAGCTGTTGCAAAAGAGTACATGGAAGCACTGAGCAACTGCTAATTCGATCACAGGAGTGTATGATGGGCAAGTATATCGTATATTTTGATTCGGGGACATCCAACAGCAGAATCTATCTGCTGGACAAGGATTTTCAGGTTTTATATGTGGACAAGAAGAACGTGGGATCCAGAAATTCCTCCATCGAGGGAAGCAACCGCGTGCTCATTGAGGGACTGTACGAGCTTTATACGAAGCTTTTACAGGAAAAACATCTGACGGAGGAGGATGTGACAAGCATCTACATGTCCGGCATGATCACCTCCCCCTATGGCATGAAAGAGGTGCCTCACCTGAAGGTGCCGCTGTCTGTCCAGGAGTTTGCGGACAGTCTTTACTGCCATTACGAGGACACCTTGTTCCACAGAAATATTTATCTGGTTCCGGGGCTGAAGACGGTAAATGACGATTTCTCCTTTGTGGGGAACATGAGAGGAGAGGAGATCGAGATCATCGGTACGCTAGATGAGCTGCGCAGCAGAGGCATCACCCATGCGGCACTGATGATGCCGGGCTCCCACACCCATGTGACCTATGTCAAGGATGACGTGGTGAGCGACATCATTTCCAACTTTACCGGTGAGCTTTTCTATGCGCTGAAAAAGGAGACCATTATGGCTCCGATACTTGGCGTGGAAGCGACCGCAGATGACCTGGATCCCGAAATGATCCACAAGGCTCTGGAGAATCTGGACCGGCTGGGCTTCAACCGTTCCCTGTATATCTGCCATGCCATGCGGATCATGGAAAGCGGAACCCCGCTGCAGCGTTTCTCCTATGGAGAAGGCGTTGTCAATGGCGGCGTGCGCAAGTCACTGGAATACTACTGTGAGCATTTCTGGAAAGGCTGCGATACGCTGGTTATCGTATCTGATGAATTTATGTACAGACTGTTCTCCATTATTTTTGAAGGAAGTCCTTATATCAAAAACATTGTCTGGATGCCGATCTCTGCGACAAAGAGCTATGCCGTAGAAGGCCTCCGGAAGATTGTTGGTTTAAAAGGAGAAGAAAATGAGTAAGAAAGTTTTAATTACATCCAGATCTTTTGGTAAGATCAGTGACGAACCGAAGAAAGTGTTAGAGGATGCCGGATTCGAGATCACCTTCAAGGGAACCGATTTCGATCAGGACGAGTTCAACAGAATCATTCCGGAGTATGATGCACTGGTGATCGGTGCACATCCGTTCCCGGAAGAAGTGATGGAAAAATGTGACCACCTGCAGATCATCTGCAAGCATGGTGCAGGTCTTGACAACATTCCGCTGGAAAAAGCAAAAGAATGCGGGATTGCCGTGTGCAACGTACCGGGAACCAACTCAAATGCCGTTGCTGACCTGGCCATTGGCCTTATGCTGGCGGTGACAAGAAATATTGTGATTGCAAACAACCGTGTCAGAAACGGGGAGTGGAAACCGGCCATCGGTGTGGACGTATGCTTCAAGACACTGGGTATTTTCGGCTTCGGTGCGATCGCAAAGAATGTGGCAAGAAGAGCCAACGGCTTTGGCATGAAAGTACTGGCATATGATCCTTACGTAAAAGAAGTACCGGAAGAGTTCAAGTCTTTTGTAACGCTTTCTTCTATCGATGAGATTATCAAAAATGCAGACATTATTTCCATGCACCTGCCGCTGACAGATGAGACAAGAGACATGATCGCTGCAAAAGAGATGGCTGCCATGAAGGAGGGCGCTTACATCATCAATACCGCAAGAGGTGGTATCGTGAATGAGCATGACCTGTATGAGGCAGTAAAATCCGGCCATATCGCAGGTGCCGCTCTGGATGTATCCGAGCAGGAGCCCATGGCAGAGGACAATCCGCTGCGTACCCTGGAGAATGTCATCATTACCCCCCATATCGGTATGTACTCCAAGGAAGCTATCGGTGCTGTCAGCCTGATTTGTGCACAGAACGCTGCTGCCAAGCTTGAAGGTAAGGAATTACAGTTCCGGGTGGTCTAGGACAGGACGTCCGGCATGACAGCTGGGATCAAACAGAAGACTGGTGCATAGAGATGTCCCGGCGGGACAGAAACATCCTGCCGGGGTGCTTTTTGTCACCCGGGCGAACAAAACGTCGGGATTCCTTGACAAAGATTTCCTAAAATCTTATAATCCCAAGTTTGACACTTTTAAAAGTAAAAAATGGCTATAACCCCAGTGTTTATGCGGGGTGTAGCCATTTCCTCTTTGGAATCGATATGCGCTATTTTTTTGTTTCTCTTGTTTTTGTATATTTTATAATGCTTCG
>ERZ809296.2232-NODE-2232-length-19115-cov-6.295068_pt1 | contig 19115 bp, 15 predicted proteins | sample MGYA00520511_ERZ809296 | MGnify/ENA primary metagenome ERZ809296 (study PRJEB31576, sample SAMEA3212662) | Homo sapiens | biome: human-gut; feature: human gut; material: fecal | place: Sweden | collected 2012 ... | reverse complement strand
GATTCTGCTTACTGTAAAAAAGAAAATCGGTATAATCCTTTTTTCGGAATAAAAGGCTTGGTTGGCAATGGTGGGCCGGGAACGTATCGAGGAAACGATTGACCCGGAACAGGCCATTGACCGGGCCTTGGAAACCTATCTGAAAAAGGGCTATTCCGAAGAATGGGTACACCAGCGGCTTTTAGCAATCCGCATCCGCAATGAGCTGACGGACGAATGGAAAAAGCGTGGTGTGGAAAAGGGCAAGGAATACGCCATACTCACCGATGAAATCACCCGCGCTTGGGCCGGTATGAGTACCGGGCAGTATAAGCGGCTGAAAGGTCTGAAAAAAGAAAACCTCCGGGACAACATGAGCAATCTGGAATTGGTCTTGACGATGCTTGCCGAAGCATCCACCACGGATATTTCCAAAGCGGAACAGCCCCAGGGATTTTCAGAAAGCCAGAAGATTGCCCGGCGCGGCGGCAGGGTCGCCGGGATAGCCCGGCAAACACTGGAAGCGGAAACCGGCAGGCCGGTGATTACTTCCCAAAACGCCGCTGATTTCCGGCAGCTTGTCACCGACATTGTAGAGGATGCGGCGGCATTGCCGGAACATTCCCCGGAGGATGCGGACAGGGATAAGACAGAAGAATAAACCGCCGCCCTTTCTACGCATTTAGGGTCTGAAAAAGCCCGCTGTTTCAATGCTTTTTCCGTATGGTTGGCGGGGTGGCGGGATGATTTATCATATCCCCGCCGAAGTTTGGTTCTAAATGCGTAGAAACAGGCAAAAAGAAAGGACGCCGGACGCAGGCGGCCACATGGCCGCCGCGCCCGACGTCTGCTTTACTTATTCGTCAGTGAAATGGAATTTCTGGCCGTCATAGTCGGCGTCCGTCATACGTTCCAGCTTGGAAAGGGTCTGCTGGGCCAGCGCCCGCATATCCCCGTCCATATCCGGCAGGGCGGCGGTGATCTTGCCCATCGTCCTGCGCCGGTCTGCGTTGTGATACATACAGATTAGGTTTTCTTCCTCCACGGTAAAGTACATTTGTCATACCTCCAATTCGTTTTTCCTGGTTCTGGCCGCCGCCTTTTTCGGGCTGGCGGCCTGTTTGGTGTCGGATAGCTGCTTGCGGATAGAGGGCCGGGGCCTGCGGATGGAAACGTCCCGGCGCTCGTCCCTGTTAATCATGGCATATACCCCGTGTCTGTCTTTTATCCCGGTGAAGCACAGGGACTTATAGGGCAGCATGGCAAAGAGGCGGTCATTGTCTTTGGTGGAAGCAATCGCCGCAAAGTACGGCGAGATCTCCACCATGAAATGCGTCTTGTTGGGGCTGTTGGGCGCGGACAGGCTTTTCATGCTGTCCACGATGCGCCGGGCCTCGGTTTCAATCCGGCTGTCATGCAAAGCGGTGATATGGGCCGCAAAGTCACCGGGGACGGCCCGCCCCCGGCTGTGCTGCTCCTGCTGTAACGCCTCCTGCAGCACAGCCGGGTCGCGGGGCTGAAACTCATAGCGGAGGAAATCGCCCAGCACGCGGTCAGGGCTTCCGTCAAAAATCTGTTCAGCCGGAATATCCCGGCTCCCATGCTCATAGAAAAGCCGGTTTACGCTCACCGGCAAGGCAGCCTCTATGACGTGCCGGAAATGCTGCGGATAGTCCAGCTCATAGAGATTGCCCCGGATGGTGCCGTCCTGGGTGCCGGTCAGTTCCACGGCGTAGGCCAGTATCTTGTCGCGTGTCTGCTCCCCGTAAAACCGCCATGTGTTATGCTGGCGGGTATCTTCCAGGAAAACGTCACGTTCCCGGAAACAGTACGTCCCGGAGGGGCGGGACATCCAAAGCAGGGCCTTGTCCACGGCCTGATCGCTGATGGCCGCCCGTCGGATAATCCCTTTGTCAATGTCAAAGTCACTCCGATAAAAGGCGGTATTCTGCCGCATGATCTCGCCCAGCGCAGCCAGAACGTCCACATTTTCAAACTTCTGCATCCCTTACACCTCCAATTCTTTTGATTTTTCCCGCGCCGGTGGCTTCTGGCCCTGTTCCGCTTTGGCTGTTTGGAGCTGCGCCCGGATGGAGGGCTTTTGCTTCTCCCTGCGGGCGGCGATCTGCAAGGCGCTGGGCTTCTCCCCGGAAAGGGGCTGGATGCACTTGATACGGTCAGCGACGCGGATGGTGGTGTCATTTAGCTGCCGCTGCCATGCTCCGGCCTTGGGAGACCAGCGGAAACCGTTGCTTTTCAGTTCTTCCCGGACAGAGGCATCCGGCTTCCCCTCAAAGAAGATTTGCAGGCGGTTATCGTCCCGGTTGATCTCCACGGTGCCGCCCTCAAACTCCCAGCCCACATAGGCCGCCTCCTTGTGCCGGGTCAAATCCTCAATCCGGCCCTTTACCCGGCGTATCTCGGCGCTGTTGTTAGAAAGCTGCCAGGACTGGAACGGCTTTTTCTCATAGTGCCAGCCGGACGCCATATCCGCTTTCAGATTTTCAATCCCCTGGGGCGTCAGGTGGGGGCATCCGTCCAGCGTCCCATGCTTGCGGTAGTAGGCGTTGACGGCTTTCATCAACTCCTGGGCTGCTTCCAGCTTTTCCAGTTTCTTTTCCAGTTTGGAAACAGCCTGCGGGTCGTCGGCGCTGATACCGCCCATGCCGGTGCTGCGGATTTTATCAAGCAAGCCCTGGATTTCCCGCCATTCCTCCATATTGCGGTCACTGGCGGCGTTCTGCTTCTCCTTTGCCCGTACCGGGAAATTGGCAGGCCCGGCGATCATCACAGAGGGAACGCGGGCGGCGATCTCATAGCCCTTGTTCATATTGGCGGCCAGCCTGCGGGCGTAGGCGTCCAGCAGGCCGTCTATCTTTTCGTGATACTCCGGGCCGACACGCTTTTTCTGGCGCTGGGCAATCTCTACGGCCTGATCGACATAGTGCCGGTACTCCGCCGTGGCGCTGCCGGGGCGGTAGTCGGAAAAACTCATGGCTTCTTTGGCGCGGCGGGCGGCCCCCTCGTTGATGGGATAATAGCGGACAGGCGCTTGCTCCGGGGCGGCCTCTGTGGGTTTTTCCTGCGGCTGGCCGGATGCTGCCGCCATATCCTCAAAGGTGAGCTGTTCGGGTTCCTCCGGCTGCGGCTGGGGCGGCGTGTTGTTGATAACGCCGTCAATCATGTTTTCGTTCTGCTCCGTGGACAGCTCGGCGGTACGCAGGGGATTTTCCCGCATAAACTCCGGCACTTCCTGAAAACCAAAGCTGTCACAGTAATGCGCCGTCTGCTGGCCGCCGCGTTGAAGCACCACAACGTCAGACACAGAAAGAGAATGGCCCTTAAAGTCTGCCGGGTGGTCGATGTTGAACGTGCGGTAGATGTCCTCCAACGTGGTCTTTTCATCCAGCGGGGCGGTGTAAACAAGATCATAGTTGGTTTGCTCCACGGCCAGCCCCGCCGCCTGCAATTCCTCATAGCCCCGGTAACGGTAATCCCGCATTTCCGGGCCGGACGGAAGCTGATAAATGGTGTAGCTGTCCTGCTGGGGCGGCTCCGTCTGCTCCTGCGCGGGCGCTTCGGCGGCTGGCTGGGCTGCTGCGGTGCGTTCCGCAAGCCTCATTTGAGCGCGTTCCAGAACTGCGTCCGTGATCGGAAGCGAATACAGTTCAGAGGCGGAAGAAAAGCCCACATTGTTGAAAACATAGTCAACACCGGTTTCTTTCAAGGCTCCCGCCGCATAATAGTCCCGCTGTGCAGGGGTTTCACTCACCTTGCCGCCCGCTATGTCATAGTTCAGTCCGGTTTCCATGTGAGTGCAGATTTTCCCGTCAACGGCCAGCGTCACATAATACCAGCCCATATATCCGCCGCTTTTTTCGTCTGCGCCATCGTTAAACTCGACATTAAGCAGGGTGTACGGCTTCAAGCCCTTTTGGGCGGCGATTGCGTTGTCTTTGGCTTCCCTCTGCAACAGGGCGGTAATCGCGGCCTCCTTGGTCGCGGCAATGATTTCCGGGTTATATGCTACCAAAGCCCTGTTGACAAATTCCGTCTGTACTTTGACAGTCTTGGTTTTGGGCGTCCTGTCGTTGCCGATGAACAGGGATGTACCATTGTCAAACTTGATGGACATATCGCTTGTCCCTCTCCATTTGCCGGTACAGGGGGAGGTCACGATCTCTCCCGACGTACAGCCGAACGCCTGGGCGATAATGCCGATCTTGTCCTGCAAAGGCAGCGTTTCATACCGCCCGGCAATTTCAACCGCCTTTTTCTGCAAGTCGGTCAGATTTTCAGCGGGCGGCGGGGCCTGCTCCTGCGGTTCGGCTGGGGGCGGGGTTTCCGGCGCTGGGTCGGCTGCGGAATACGGTTCATAATCATTGGCGGCGTATTCCTCCACGGTCATACCGGCTGCGGCGGCCTCCTGCGCGATCTCGGCCTCTACCTGTTCCTTGTAGTCCTGCAAGGTATGGTCAAAGTCAGAAAGTTTCGGCGGCTCCGGCAACTGATACTGGCCCTGGTTGAGCATGGGGCGGCACTCCTGGACATAAGAGAGAACCGCATGAAAATAGGCCGTCTGCTCCGGCGTCAATTCCTCCCCGGACATCAGGGGGCGTCTGGCGGTCTGCTCCATTTCAGCAAGATTGCAATGCAGCCTCATATAAGGGATAAACTCATGCAGCAGCATATCCCGTTCCGCCTTGTCCTGCTCCCAGCCCTCAACGCCGGTTGCCGCAATCACATGACGTTTCCAGTTTTCGTCCTGGGCGTAAAATTCATGGTAGCCCTGGATATGGTCGATCAGGGAACCGTCCCGATCTCCAAAGTCCTGCCGTCCCTCGTAGCTGTCCTGCTGGCCCCGGAATGTAAAATCAATGCGAAACTTGGTCTTGTCATAGCCCGCGTTTGCCGGATAGGTGGCATCCAGACTGGCAAACAGGGCGTCGGCCTCATGCAGCGGCATGGTCTGGCCGTCTTTCAGGTGGGGGCTTTCGCTCCAAATCACGGTAACAACCGGCTCCGCTGCCGGGTCAAGGGCCGGGGCCTCCGGCTCCTGCGGTGTATCTGCTCCCGCCTGCGGGGTGATCGTTTCGACGGCTGGCTGGGCCTCCACCTCCGGGGCGGCCTCGGTTACGCCGGGCTGCTGTTCCTGTTGGGCCTGCCGCTGCTGCTGAAGCTCTAACAGGTGGATTTCCATTTCATTGATAAGGTCATTGGCAGCGGCCCGGATGGTTTCAAGGGACGCCTGCAATTCTTCCAAATTTCTGCCGGAACTCCAACTTGCGATATATCCAAAGGAATAATCGGACGTGTCCAGCCCGTAATACTGGCATACCGCATAGGCCACGCTCTCGGCCTGAACCTCGCGGGTGGCCTTGTCCGGCCTCTTGTCCTCCGCAAGACGGCTGTTTTTCTCATACAGACGGGCGTGGGCGACTTCATGGATGGCGGTCTTTAGGGTCTGCAATTCGCTCATACCCTCATTGACGGCAATGCGCTGTTCATTGTAGAAGCACCGGCCCTTGGCACCATCCAAAATCGGCTCAATGGAAATGGCATAAGGGGACGATTTTTCCAAAGCCGCCTGCAATTCTTCAAACCGTTCCACGTCCCCGGACAGCATATCTACATGGGCCTCTGGAAGCTCTTTGCCCTCGGTCTGGCTCACATCGTAGACCGATACAACGCGATAATCCGGCACCGTGATTTCCTTTTCTTCCATCACGGGCCTGCCGTCTTTGTCCTTGATGGGTTCGCCGGTATCAGGGTCTTTCCTGGGAACGCGCTTTTTTACCTTATAGAAGTTGGGAGCGAAAATTTTCAGGCCCCGTTCCCCCTGCTTGCGGGTTCGTTCAAACTCGGACTGCCATTTTCCAGCCCCGGCCACAAGGGAAGCGTCCGGCTTCTGCAAGAAAATCAGCATGGTATTTCGGAAACTGTATGTGTGAAACTTGGACATTGACGTGAGATAGGATTTGTAATTCTCGCTGTCCAGAACACCGCGCACGCCAGCTTCCAGCCTGTCGGTGATCTCTTTCATGTACTCGTCCTTGGTTTTGCCCTTTAAGATAATTGGGGCCGCCACCGGCAGGACGGCGGCGGGGGCCGCCTGTTCGGTGCGAAAGGCTTCCCGGTCAGCCTCCGGCTGGGGATAGGACATCACCCGGTATTCCTCCGGCACCGGCTGGCCCTCATGGACGCGCTGCCACTCGTCGCCGCTTTTCACGATATAGCCGTACTCGGTAAAAGCGCCCTGTTCCTGCTGGGAAATGTGGCGTCCAAACTGTGCCGTGTCAATCCCGGCTTTCCATTCCTGGGGCATATCCACCATGCCGGAACGGTTCAGATAGTAGTCCCCCAACTGGCCGGGAGTATGCACGTCCGGCAGATGCACAAAGTAATCCACGTTGTCGGCGTAGTCGATGATCTGGCCGATGGTTTCAAAGCCACCCCTGGGATTTTGCAAAGCGGCGTTCAGCTCCGCAAGCGTGGCGGCGTCCAGCGTTTCCAGCCGGGCGGCAAGGAAATTTAGTTCGTCCACGTCGGCGGCCAGCACCATATCATAGGGAATGGCAAGGTGTCTGTCCTCCGGGCAGGAATACCCGTTGATGAAAAAATCCTGCGGATTGTCGGCGGTAATCCCGACATCCCGCAGGGCGGCTTGCAGTTTTTCGGTTGTGGTGGGCAAATCCAGCCAGACGCCTTGTTTGCCCTGTTCAAAAAGCTGGCGGTTATGGACTTGAATAGAAAATACTTCGTTCACGCGGTCACTCCTTTCTGCGGTTTCAATGGTTCATAGAGGGGTTTGGGGACTTCCCCAACAAGCAAAACCCCCAGCCCGGCAGGGAACCGGGCCGGGAGGTTTTACCGGGAGTGTGGCTACACTCCCTATGCTTGCTACGTTACTTCGTTAGCTTTTCCTCTCAATCCGATAGTTGACGTATTTCCCGCCCGTATCAGCTAAAAGCACTGTCCCGTCGTAGGTTTTCCCGGTCTTTGCGGAATAGAGGCCCTTTACCTTGACTTTTCCGTTTTTGAGCAGCGCGGCGGCGATCTTCGGGGTGAACGCTTTCTTTCGTTCCTCAAAAAATCGGTCATTCTTCCACATGACAAACTGGCAGGCCCGGTTCCCGCAGTAGTAGTTTTTCTTTCCCTCATAGACGGCCTCGCCGCAGCGGGGACACGTCCCAATGGAAACACGCTCGGCCTGAAACAATTTCTGTTTATCCTCGCTGATGCAGGAATAGGTTTTCACCAGCTCCCGCGCCTGGGCTTCGATACCGGCCATAAACTCGTCCGGGTCGGCCTCGCCCTTGGCAATCTCGGCCAGGCGGCTTTCCCATTCAGCGGTAAGCTGAGGAGAAGTCAATGCCTCCGGCAGCACCACAGCCAGGTTGATACCGTCCTTGGTGGGAATGAGCTGTTTGCCCTTTCTCTGGGCAAAGCCCATCTGCACCAGCTTTTCCAGAATGGCGGCGCGGGTGGCCGGGGTTCCCAGGCCCTTGCGCTCGGCGTCCTCCGGCATATCCTCGGCCCCGGCCCGTTCCATAGCGGACAAAAGCGTATCTTCGGTGTAGGGCTTGGGCGGCGTGGTGAAATGCTCGGTGACGGAAGCGGCCACGTCCGCAAAGGTCTGACCCTCGGTCAGTTCCGGCAGCTCCCGCACCGCCTCGGCTTCCTCGTCGGCGTCGGTTTTCAGGGAGGAACGGAAACGGCGGTCAATCTCTTTCCAGCCGGGGGAAAGGACGGTCTTGCCCTTGGCGGTAAACTCTTTCCCAGCACAGGTAAAGGTGGCGGTGACGGCCTCATAGATATGCGGCCCGGCCACGGCACACAACAGCTTGCAGCAGATCAGGGACAGCAGCTTTCGCTCACTCTCGGCCAGCCCTCCAAAGCCCTGCTTCACAAATTCAGCGGTGGGGATAATGGCGTGGTGGTCGGACACCTTTTTGCTGTTCAAAATGCGGTCAAACTGCGGGGAGATATTCAGGCCGGAAGCAAACGGCACCAGCCCCCACAGGCCGGACACCAGGCTTTCCACGGTGGGCAGCATATCGTCGGTGAGAAATTGGCTGTCCGTTCTCGGATAGGTCAGCAGCTTCTTTTCGTAGAGGCCCTGGGCATAGTCAAGGGTCTGCTTGGCGGTAAAACCAAACAGGCGGTTGGCCTCCCGCTGTAAGGTGGTCAGGTCGTAAAGGCGGGGCGGCTGCTCCGTCTTTTTCTCCCGCGTCACCGATACGCAAACGGCCTGCGCTCCCGCACAGGCCGTCTTAACCGTATTCGCTTCGGCGGCGTCCGGGATGCGGCTGCTCACCGCGTCCGCGCCGTCCGCCGCGATATGGACGATGTGATATTTCTCTTTCTTGAAATTCGTGATCTTGCCGTCACGTTCCACCAGCATATTCAGGGTGGGGGTCTGGACGCGGCCCACGGTCAGGGTCTTGTGGTACAGGACGGAGAAAAGCCGGGTGGCGTTAATGCCGATCAGCCAGTCGGCCTTTGCCCGGCACAGGGCCGATTGATACAGCGGGTCATAGTCTGTTCCCGGTTTCAGGCGGGCAAAGCCGTCCTTGATGGCGCTGTCCTCCATAGAGGAAATCCAGAGGCGTTCAAAGGGCTTGGTGCATCCGGCCATTTGGTAGACGAAACGGAAAATCAATTCTCCCTCCCGCCCGGCGTCAGTGGCACACACAAGGCCGGTCACGTCGTCACGCTCCATCAGGGAACGCAGAACGTCAAACTGCTGTTTCTTATCGTCCGGGATGATATACTGCCACGGCTCCGGGAGGATGGGCAAATCCTCATAGCGCCATTTCTTGAAACGCTCATCATAGCGGCCAGCGTCGGCAAAGGACACCAGATGCCCGATGCACCAGCTCACCAGGTAGCCGTTTCCCTGCAAATAGCCGTCGTGTTTTTCGGTGGCTCCGATCACGCCCGCAATGCTGCGGGCGACACTCGGTTTTTCTGCGATTACAAGTTTATGTGTCATTCCTCGTCCTCCTGTTCTTCTGCAAAGTCAGTGTCAGGGTCAAACTCGGTTTCGGGTTCCTCGTCCTCCAAATCCTCGTCCTCCCCAAAATCATACTCGTCCAGATCGTCGCTGCCCTTGGTGTCAGTCTTGGGCTTTCTGAATTTGAAATAGTAGAGGGCCGCGCCGCCGCCAGCCAGGGCCACGATCAGAAAGACGATCAGGCCGCCAGCGCTGGAACCGCTGTCTTTGGCTTCATCCTCCGGGGCCTCGGTTTCCTCCGGCTCGTCCGCCTGCGGCTCCGGCCCGCAGCACTCGGTCATATTGGTTTTGCAGACCGGGCAATTCGTGTTGACATTCCCAGCGGTGCATTTCGTGGTACAGATGCAGGCGGCGGTGGTAGCCGTGTCAGTCTGGCCGTCCTCCATCAAGGCCAGCAGGTCGGCTTCATCCACCTGATTGAGAAAATGTACGGTTTCCTCCCCCTCGTCGTCCCGGTCAATAATCAGATAAAAGACGTTGCCGGTTTTGGTTTCCACGGTGATAAACTGCTTGCCGGTCTGGGCGGCGCCGCCGATGTCGTCAATCAGCGACAGGTTCCCGTCCGGGGTCAGGGCCGCACCGCCTCCGCTGCCGGTAAACAGCCCCAGCAGGGCGTCCAATTCCTCCCCTCCGATGGAGAGGGAAAAGCTGCCCCCGCTGGTGTCCGCAGGCGTGGCCTCGCTGACGGATAAATAGTCGGAATGGACATAGCCGACACGCTCCGGCAAAAGAATTTGAATCCAGTCGCCGTCCGTCCCGGTCACTTCCACCTGGGTTCCGTTGGGAAGCTGGGTAAAGGCGGTATTGTCCAGCCCCGCGCCGGTGCGGACGTTCAGCCGCCCGCCGTTGGTGGTGACGATGCCGGTCTGGTGGGGTTCGGCTTCCTCCGCGCTGCCGGTGATCTGGATGCCGTCGCCGTCCGTGGTGACGTTGACGCCGAACAGGGAGGAAAGAAGTGCAAGGGTATCTTCGTCGATCAGGGCGGCGGTATCGGCGTCGGCCTCCGTTTCGCCCGTGGTATCGTCTGCGGGTTCGGTTTCCCCGGTGTCAGGTTCCAGGCCCCCGGTAGTTTCGGCGGCGTCGCTGCCATAGGCCAGGGCCGGGATGGAAAGGGCCGTGACGCAGAGCATCACGGCCAGAAAAGCGGTCAGAATACGGGAAAGAAATTTGGTCTTATTCTTCATGGGCATTGTCCTCCTGTTCATGGTACGGGGTGGTGGCAGGGGCGGCCTGTAAAGCGCCGGAACGTAAGAAAGCGGCAAACTGCTCCGGTTTCATGTTCATGCCCCGCACAAGCTGGATGATCTGCAAATTCTCCTGTTCGGTTTTCTGCGCTTCCAGCTCTTTCAACTGTTTCTGCATTTCCGCGATCTTGGACTTGGTTTTCTCAATGTCCCGTTCGATGCGGTCAAGTTTCGTAGCTGCCATAGTCAAAAACTCCTTTCTGGCGTCAGGGTAGACGCCCGTAACTATAAAAATGAGATTGCCAGTAGCTTGAATTAAGGTTCGTGTAGGAAATCGGGTCGCCGCAGTGCAACATGGTAGAATTTCCCACATAAATGCCGACGTGGGACACGCCGGACGTGTCGTAGGTGCCGACGAAAAACACCAGGTCGCCGGGCTTCACCTGGGAGCTGGAAACAGGGGTGCAGATGTTGTAAAGGCCCTGCGCCCCCAGCCGTCCCACGTTCCAGCCCGAATGATTGATAACCCACGACACAAAGCCGCTGCAATCAAAGCTGGTGCTGGGAGAGCTGCCGCCCCACACATAGGGATAACCGATATACTTTTCTGCCTCGGCCATCATAGCCGCAAAGGTTTCATCCTCCAAAGCCTCCGGGGGGATGTCATAATAGGTCGGTTCTTTCAGGGTGGAGGCGTTGGGGTACTGGCTGCCGGAAAACAGGTCGGGCCGGTTGCCCAGGGTGGACATATACAGGGCGTAAAAGCTCAATGTTTCCTCGTCCATGATATAGACCGGCACATGGGACAGGTCGAAGTTTTCCAGCGTCACATAGCAGATGTAATAATCATACGGCACTCTTTCACTGGTCGTTTCGCCGGTTTCCGGGTCGGTGGAGGTTTCGGTGCGGTAGCGGGTTTCCACCACGACGTTTTCCGTCAGGATGTATTGCTTATCAAAGAGCATGGACAGGTCGCTTTGTACCTCCCCGATGGTAAATATCCCGTCATGGAGGGCTGACAGAATGGAAACCAGCACATAGGGGTCGTGGCTGATCTCGTCAAGGTCAAAATGGTATTCGTCATAGTCGTGGGTGGCCTCGTAGTTGTCCAGATAGGATTGCAATTCCGCCTCCATAGCGGCGTAGGCGTCCTCGGCGGCCAGCATATCGCTGTCCTCGGAAAAGTAAGAGGACGCCGTGATGCCGGTTCCGGCGCTTCCAAACATGGCGGTGCAGGATTGCAGGCCGGTGATGATAAACAGCATCAGAAGCCCCAACACAAGGACAGCCAGCGCACCTTTCCAGTGGCGGCCTATGAAAGAGGCGGCCCGTTTGCTTTCCTCCGCTGCGGCCTTGGCCGCCTTGGTGGAGGATGCGGCTGTCTTGGCCGCGCCCTGGGCCGCCGCCCCTGCGGTCTGGCCCGCTGTCCTGGCGGCCTGGGCATACTGGCGTTTGATCTGCCGTTTCTGCCACAGCCGGGAAACGGGGTTGCTGGCCGCCCTTGCGATCTCCGGGTTATCCCGCAAAGACTTCTGATAGAAATACTCCGCGTTGGCGGACAACAGCTTTTTCTCGGCCTTTTCAGCGGCCCGGTAGGGTTTCAGCTTATGGTGCCGGATGCCGCTGCGGATGGCTTTGCCAGCCTGACGCTCGGCAAGTTCCTCCCCCTTGTGGCCGCCCTCCACGCCGACGTTTTCACTTTCAACCTCATGGATTTTCCCGTGAGCGAACAGCAGCGCCTCCGATATGGGACGGCTGGCCGGGCTGGGTTTCAGCTTCGGCGGGCCTTTGTCCTGCTGCTCAAAGCGCAGGACGGTCTTTGCTTTGCCGCTGGCCTCGTCATAGACGGTCTCTTTCACCTTGACACGCTTCTTGGGGATAGCGGCGCGGGCCTCGTCCAGCTTATCGGCCCGCTTATCCGATTTGCGGATATAGGGCTGCAAATCCGGGTCAGCCCGTTCTTCCTCCGACAGCGGAAGCCGGGAGGATGGCCGGTGGGCGGCGTCCTCCACCTGGGCGGCGGTGGCCTCGGCCTGCCTTGCGGTTCTCTTGGCCTTGCGCCGGTCATGGAAGGCGTCGGCCCGTTCCAGCAGCTTGTCGGCGGTGCCGCTCGCCTCCGGGGTAAAATCCTGTTCGGCCTCCCGGCTGGAAATGTTTTCAACCTCGCCGGTAGCCTGATTTTCAACAGTCAGGCCGTCACGGGTCATGGCCTGCGTCACCTTGGCCTTGGCTTTCAGTTCTTTCAATGGGTATCACCTCCTTGGGGCCTGATAGGGTACGCCGATATAATCCAGCACGTCCCCACAGCCTAATTTGTGGATGCAGTAGTCATATTGCTTGGGGTGGGTCAGTTCCATTTTTTGAAAACGGTTGGGCTGCTTCTCCAAATGGACGCCGAACATACAGAACATACAGCCGGTGCGGTGCGCCCCGGTGGTAAGGAGCTTTCCGTTATCCTCCACAATCTGCCCGTAGATAGAGGCATAGGGGATGCCGGTCATACGCAGGTAGGCAAGCACGTCCTGTTCCAGCCAGAAAGACATCGGCTGGGAAGTCGGTTCCCGCTTATGGAACGCATTACAGCCGTTCCGCAGGTACACGCTTTGACGGTTGACACTCTCGCAGGCCATTGTCCCGACGATCTGCATACAGCCGGTTTCCCTGGTAAAGCGGCGGATGGGCTGCTTTTTCATCACCGTACAGCAGTAGTCGGAAATATCAAATGGCGCGTCCATCAGGAAGCGCCACTTCATGTACCGTTCATTGAATTTGGATGTGGTGCCGTCCCCATTCAGACCGTTTAGGTGCCGCAAGGCCCATTCGCTGCCCCGGTTGGCGTAGTAGATACGCCGGGCCACCTGCTTTGAGATCACGGGATAGCCGTACTGTTCAATCACCTTATGGAACGGGATTTTAGGCCGAAGCCAGCGGACGTTTGAAACACTTTTGACAAAATCCCGTATTTCCGGGTATTCAAGCCCGGTGTCCACAAAGACGGCGGGAATCTCCGGGAACGCCCGCCGCGCTAAGTCCAGAAGTACGGTACTGTCCTTGCCCCCGGAAAAGGACACGGCCACGTTGCCGCCGTAATGGAAATACCATTCCATAATCCTTGTTTGGGTCACACGGATTTTCCGTTCCAGCGGCCACGCCTGCATGACGCTCAAATCCTGCCGGGTATAGATGGCGTCGGTCATACACTTGTGTCCTCTCTTTTTTCGGAATGGACACACCAATTCTGGCAGCGGCCTAACTCAATATCCGCAATATACTTCAAAATCGGGTATACTTGCGGAGGGGAAACGGCGTTTCCAAGTGTTTTCAGCCGCTTGCTACGGTTCGGCACATCAGCGATCAGGCGCGGGATTTCCTCTGGCTCTTTTGCCCAAATGGTATGTCCGTCCACCTGCGGGGGAATCCCATCAGCCATTCCACCCAGTCGGGATTGAGGACAGGATTTTCCAGCGTGGTCGGTGTCATTCGGTAGATTACCCAAGACAGCCGCGCCGTCCAAACCTTGCCGTTTTTGTTGATCTTCCGATAACTCCCGCTGGCAGATTTTTGGATATTGAGATTTTTCCCAACATCCCCCGTATCGCTGGCAAGAGGCGTTGGAAGCAGCGGAGCCGACAATAAATGTCCGTTTGCGTTCATGCCACGCGCCGACGGCAACAGCAGGTAATACGAATACCCGAACCGTGTACCCTGCCTGTTCCAAGTCAAAGATCGTCTTGTCGAGCCCCATATTGATGAAGCCAGCAACATTTTCTCCAAGCACCCAACGGGGGCGAAGTTCCCGGATAACCCGGAGCATTTCAGGCCAGAGGTAGCGTTCATCTTCAAATCCCCGTTGCTTTCCTGCGGATGAAAACGGCTGGCATGGGAATCCCCCGGATATAAGTGTGACGGTTCGTTGTCCTGTTTTCTCAAAAAAAGCCTCCTTTGTTACAGTAGTAATGTCTTGAAAACGCGGTACATCCGGCCAGTGGCTTGCCAGCACAGCGGCGGGGAAATCCGCCCATTCGCATTGACAAATGGAGGTAAAGCCCGCCGCCTCTGCCGCAATATCAATTCCGCCGATGCCCGCAAACAAACTGAAATGTGTCAAATTATTCATACGCCCACAACCTCGCTTAACCGGGTTGTCATAATCTTGTAAAGCTGGGTGCCCTGCGGGATGGGGTTGGTAAAGGGCAGCACCACGTTTTCAAAGATCAAAAGGCCCTCGCCGGGTTCGGAATTGTCGATGTACTTCTGCTGTTCAGCGGACAAATTCAGCCGTTCCGCAAGGATTTTCCTGTCGCCTGCCGCTTGGTTGAGCAGCGTAACAAAGTCGCTGTTTTCCAGGATATTTTCAATTTCCGGGGAGGAAAGCAGGTCTTTGACGTTCTGTGTAGCGCCTGTGGGGATGCCGCCCCACTTCCTGAAACGCTTCCAAATCTCGGCGGAATAGGCCGCCGTCTGTTCCTCTTTCAGAAGCAAATGAAACTCGTCGGCAAAGTACCAGGTGGCCTTGCCCTGACTGCGGTTGGCGGTGACACGGCCCCAAATCTGATCTTGGACAATGAGCATCCCCAGCTTCTTTAGCTGTTTTCCCAGCTCCTTGATGTCAAAGCACACAAGCCGGTTGCCGATGTCCACGTTGGTACGGTGGTTAAACACGTTCAGGCTGCCGGAAACATACAGGTCAAGGGCCTGGGCCACGCGGTCAGCCTCCGGGACGTGCTGATCTAACAACGCTTTGTGGAGGTCGGACAGGATAGGCATATTCTCCGGGCGGGGGTCTGCCAGATAGGGCCGGTAGATCACGCGCACAGCCCGGTCAATGACTGTCTTTTCAATGGGTTCCAGGCCATTCTTGCCGCCCATGACCAATTCACAGAACGACAGCACAAAGTCGGATTTCAGCGCCAGCGGGTTATCATCTTCGGAATAATTCAGGTTGATGTCCAGCGGGTTCACATAGTCCTTGCTGGTCGGGGACAGCCGGATAACCTGTCCATGAAGCCGCTTCACAAGCGGATAGTATTCCGCTTCCGGGTCGGAAATAAAAATATCGTCAGGCGTCGTTAAGAACACACTGACGATTTCGGATTTACAGCTCATGGACTTGCCGCTGCCGGGGGTGCCTAATTTCAAACCGTTGGGACAACGGGCCTGTTTTCTGTCCAGCATAATCATGTTGTGGGACTTGGCGTTGACGCCGTAGTACATGGCCGCACCGCCCTGAAAAAGCTCCTGGGTGACAAACGGCACGAACACGGCCACGCTGGAAGTGGTCAGGCCCCGCTGTATGTTGATCTGATTGACGCCCAGGGGGAGGCTGCTCACAAGGCCCTGTTCCTGCTGGTAGTCCAGCCGGACAAGAGAACAGTTATATTTCTGCGCCACGCCTGCGGCCTGGAACACGTCGTTGCTCAACTTCTGCTTGGTGTCGGCCACATTCAGGACAAGGAAAGTCAACTGGAACAGCCGTTCATTCCGGGTCTGCAACTTCGTCAGCAGCTTCTTGGCGTCCTCGCCGTAGGTGGCAAGGTCGCTGGGCAGGATGTCCATATCGTAGCCGCTGCGGACGGCCTTTTTCTGTTCGGCTATCTTCATGGCGTCAAGGTCGGTGATCTTGCGCTTGATGGTCTTGATCGCCTGTGTCTGGTCAATGGCCTGCACATGGAGGTTCAGCAAAATGCCGTTTTCCGTTTTGAGAAAATCGGCCAGCATTTCGTCCGACAGCTCCGGGGCCAGGATTTGCAGAAAACTCACCGCGCCGTACTTGCCGCCCAGCCCAAAGGTCTTTGCGCTCCCGAAGCACAGGGAGGATGGAGCAATAAAATCCTTGGTGGAGAGGCCGGACGGGGCCAGCCACTTCCAGTCAAAGTTGAACGGCTCCCCGTCCGGGTGGAATACCCCATGAAGCAGGCAAAGACGCTCTTTGCCGTTCATCACATGGGCCACGGCCCCCATCGTCTTGAAATACCCCAGCAGGTCAAGGCCGATGCGGTTTAATCTGGCCCTTGCCGCTTTCAGGGTTTCCGCCTCAATGGTAAACGTCATGTACTTGGTCTTGACGATGCCGTTGTTGCCGCCCGCAAGCTGCTTTTGCAGGATGCCGGTGTACTCCGCCCGGATGTCGTCGAAGTCGTCCCCCTGGGGCGCGATCTCAAAGCTCTTGGCGTACTGCACCGGGTCAACTTTCCTGTTCAGGAACGAAAACTGGACGTGAATAGAGGCGTCCACATAGTTATACAGGTCGCACAGGTGTTCAAAGATAGCCGTCCGGGTTTCCGGCTGGGCTAACTGATAGCTGACATCCTCAAAGGCAATGCACTTGGAAAAGACGCCGGGCGACACCCGGCACACGCCGTCCGGGTACATGGCTTCATAGGGGATGGTCTGCTGTGCCGTGTGGGGCTTTCCATCGCCCTTATACTTTTTGATTACCGCGTCGATTTCCCGGCGCTGGGCGCGGGTCAGCTTTGCTTTTTCGGTTTCTCTTGGGGCTGCTTTTTTGGACAATCGCCTTTACCTCCTGTTCCATTTGATGTTGCCGCATAAGCGCGGTGTAGGCATTGTTGGTCTGATAGGGACGCTCCTTGGGCTGGATAAAGCAGCATCGGATGATCTGCATAACCACCACTTCAAGGGGCTGGCCGTGACGCTCGTACATAGCCAGCAGGAAGCCCGGAAGCATGACAAAAACCATGACCAGGGCCGCCGCGCTGTTGGAAATGTAGCTGCGGGCCAGAAAATACAGCGGGACGCCTACCAGCAGCGCCCCGGCAAAACAAATCAGTTGCCGTTTGGTAAGCCCAAACACAACCTTGGATTTTATGTGGGTTAAGTCCTTGGGGACAGTTACATAAGCCATTTCAAACCTCCTTTCGGGTTAGTGGGCCGCAAAGACTGATTTACTGATGCTGCCCGTCTTGAACAGACAGAAGCACAGCAGCACCGTATAGCCCATACAGCCCCAAATCGCGCCGGATATGTCGGACGCGGAACCGATGTTTTGTATCAGCACCGCGTAGATGCCGACAACCACCATTATCAAAAACGCCTGGAAACCCAGCGCCAGCAGGGATTTCAAATACCCCTGGCCCATGCCGCGCCACTCGTTGTTTCCCAGGGTGGCGAGGGGGATAGGCCCCAGCGCGGTCACAACATAAATTTCTATCATTCTCCCGTAGGTCACAAGGAAAATGCAGATGGAAAGAATGTTCATGGTCAGGCCCACGACAAGGGTTTGGAACCACAGGCCCAAAAGCCCGCCCACGCTCATAGCCTCCAACTGGCTTTGCAGGTCGGGTATCAGGGTGTTAAAGTCAATGGATGTCTGCCCGATAATGACGCCTGCGCTTTGATTGACGACGCTTTGGGTGGCGTCGAATACGCCCATGACGATGTTCCATGTATTGCTGACGATCAGAATTGCGAAAGCAGATTTGAAAATCCAGCGGAAGAACATGGAGCTGTCAAAGTCGTGCATATTGTTCTTTTCCACGATCATTTCAATCAGTTCATAGCACATGACAAGGGCGAGGATGGCCCCGGCAATGGGGACGATCACCGTTTCAGACAGGCTTTGCAGCATATTGAAAATGCCGCTGTTCCATGCCTGCGGGGTGGCTCCCACGTCGGCGGCGATTTCTCCGACTTTGGCATTGACGTTCTCAAACAGCCCGGACAGATTGCCCGTGATGCCGTCAATCAGGATGCCTTTTATCCATTCTTCAATGATTTCACTAATCACGCGGGACACCTCCTTTCCCGCGCCCTCCCGTCAGAGGCGGGAGAGCGCGGAGGGATTTTGTTAGTTAGTGGATGGACGGACAGCGGGGGTCGGTATCAGCCCAGCAGCCCGGAGAGCAGGGGAACCAGGGTGACGCCGATCAGGGCCACGCCTCCGCCCGCGACAAGCTGCTTGATGCCCTGGCTTTTTGCACCCGGGTTGTCCTGGCCGTATCCCTCCAGGAGATTGACGCCGCCCCAAACACACAGGGCCGCGCCCAGGCCGATCACGATAGTCTGCAAAGTGCTAACTGCGCTGTTGAAAAATTCCATAGATTTACCTCCATAAATTCAGATTGTGATGTTGTTTAGGTATCAAAAAAGCTGCCGGTCATTTTCCAGCAGCGTCACAATCCGCAGACGGCCCGGAGTTATTGGCCGTCCTGCCATTCCAGCAGGGAAAGCATAAAAATATCTCCCCATGCCTCACACATTTGCCTGGACACTTCGATGTCAAGCAGCCGGGCCTCTTTGTCCGTCATTTCCGCAAAGTCATGGTCTGTCAGCCATTCCATTACAACGGCAAAAGTAATCAGTCCCCGCCACATCGCTTCTTGGGCCTTGAAGTATTCTGCAAATGTCATTTCGTCCGAGTGTTCCATAGGTCAGGCTCCTTTCTCTGCCTGCTGTTTCATTCAGCGGCTATATCATCCTCCGACAGATCAATTTCGTACAGGTCGAATACTTCATCCTGCGCTACCACCTGCCGCCGCTTCCGGCGCGAGGCGGTCAAAAATCTGTCCACGTCAAAGGTATTCTTCTTGTCGGCGTCGGCAAGATACTTGTACCGGGGATGCTTTGTAATATCGAATTTCTCCGACAAAAATGGGCGCACACCCCGAAGCTGCAAAATACACTTGCCGCCGTCCATCACGGCGATTTCGTCCTGGCTCATCAACTCCTTTCCCAATTTTTGATAGTTCAGTCCGTGGGAGGTCTGATTTCCCCGGTTCTCGCTGGTGTTGAAACTGTCAATCGTTTCTTTCCCCAGCGCGTCGGAGATTTCCTTGGCATTTTTGCCCCGCCCACTAAGAAACAGCACAGAATCGCAGTTGTCCGAAATGATTTCAGCGGCGTCCTTGTAAATCGCCTTTAGCTGCGACTGGCTTTGCAAAATAATAGAAGCCGAGATTTCCCGGCTTCGGATGGTG
>ERZ809296.2214-NODE-2214-length-19267-cov-3.044191_pt1 | contig 19267 bp, 24 predicted proteins | sample MGYA00520511_ERZ809296 | MGnify/ENA primary metagenome ERZ809296 (study PRJEB31576, sample SAMEA3212662) | Homo sapiens | biome: human-gut; feature: human gut; material: fecal | place: Sweden | collected 2012 ... | reverse complement strand
CCAGCCCTCGGCCACCCCGTTGATCTTCTCATCCAGCTCCGGGATCTTTTTCATGATAGCCTCCACCCGGGCCTCCAGGGCCGTTTTATCCGCTCCCTCCAGGTCCACCTGGTGGAGCACCTCGTCCGCTCCGTCCTTTCCTGTAACGTCCTCCACCGGAGCGTCAAAATACCGCTCCAGCTGTTCCTCCTTTTCCTCTGCCGGATAAAAATCCTGGCAGAACAGCATCTTAAAGCAATGTTCCCGAGCTTCCCTTCTGGTCATCGGATTACCTCCATTTATAATCTGAACCGTTTCTTCGATTTCATTTTCTGGTCTTATCTTTCGATTATACATGAATCTGCATAGTTTCACAAGACCTTTATGTATACGGACGCAAAAAACAGTATCCCCATAGGACAGACGCACGGCGCTTCCTGGACACAGCAGGCAGACAAAAAAAATTTATTTTTTTCAAAAAAAGACTTGCTTTTTTTGAAATCCATGGTATTATAAACAGGCTTGATGATTCGGCCTGTTGGTCAAGCGGTCAAGACGACGCCCTCTCACGGCGTAAACCCGGGTTCGATTCCCGGACAGGTCATACAGGAGCTTTATCAGAAATGATAAGGCTCCTTTTTTGTTTACGTGGGCAGCGGCCAAACGTCCGTGGCTGCACGAGACTCTGGAGGCTGCCGTGATCACCATGAGGAATCCACGCAGCGTGTTTCTTATGGTTTTTCCGCCGGGCTTCTGGACACAGGAAAAAAGCCGCCGCCCGCAATTTCTGCGGACAGCGGCCTTTACGTTTATTCCTTACTGGTTTTCCTCCAGGCTTACGCCGGCGATCTTGATGTTCACATCCAGAACGATGAGCCCCGTCATATTTTCAATGGCGCTCTTTACCTTATCCTGGACCACCTCGCATACCTTGGGGATGCTGTACCCGTACTTCAGATTCAGAGACAGGCTCACGGAAACGTGCTCCTCCGTTACATCCACCTTTACACCCTTGGAAAGGTTCTTCATTCCAAGCTTTCCAACCAGCTCGTTGGTGATGTTTCCGGCCATGGAGTCCACGCCTTCCACCTCTGTCGCCGCCAGGCCGGCAATGATTGCCACGACTTCGTCTGCGATCTGTACCTCGCCGATCTGATCCTTCTCATATACTTTATGACTGATTCTTACTGTATCCGCTGCCACAATGATTACCTCCTGCGATCATAGTTTTCCTACCATGTCCTCCAGACATTATACCATAACCACAAAACTTTGCATAGGCTTTTCCAGAAGATTTCTGCGGCGCGCATACAGGGACCGCCTTACTCGGCCAGATCCATCAGCGTGATCACGATGCCGTTGGCCCCCACCTCTGTCTTTCTTTTTACGATATCCTCGATCTGGGCCCGTTCCGGGTCGGTCAGGGTCACCGCGTTGACCACCACATCCACCTGGTCCTCGGTGATGCTGACCACCGGGTCCACAAAGCCCTTGGCCCGGAGCAGGGTCTCCGCCGCATTTTCCTTTTCAGAGATCTCCGTCATCCGGATCATACTCTGGATGGCTGCCTGCTTTTCCGTATCCGGGATCTGGCCGTTATTGATCAGCTCCATGAGCGTCTCCTTATTCTTCGCCCGGATCTGCTCACGGCTCAGCTGGACGCCGGCTATGTACTCGGACACACTGGTGCCTCCGGTGAGCACCGCCTCCCCGGGATTTTCAAGGCCTGCGGCCTCTGTTTCGCTTCCCGCCGGTTCACTGCTTCCCGCAGAATCTGCCGCCTGTGTCTCCCCTCCGGCCTCTGCGTCCAGGCTTCCGGCGCTTTCAAGCTCCCCGTCCAGACTCTGGATCTCCTTTAAGGTACCGTCGTCCGCCCGGTTCACCGCCTGGTTTTCCGCCAGAATGTCCTCATCGGAGATCTCCATCATCCCCGCCTCAAACACATCCGAGCTCGCCACCTCCTTTTTTGCAGAATAATTTAAATATCCGGCTGCCGCGATCATGATCGCCAGCGTGGTGATGATCACCTGGTTTCTCCTGAATATCCGTTTCATTCCTCAGACTCCTTCTTTCACCCTCTTTAATACTTTTATCTTATGTGCCGGCAGCCCGAATAATGCTTCCATGGCCTCAGAAATTTCCGCACGCACACTGGCGTTTCCCCCGCCGTCAGCGCTGATGACGATACCGGCCACCTCCGGCGTCATCTCCTTTTCTACCACAGGCCCCTGGTTCCCGCCGCCCATGACGGTGCTCTCAGAGAGTTCCTGCTCCCTTACGGTGCGCCCGTCCTCTCCCTTTTCCTCTGTGGCTGAGGTCCTGGAATTTTTATCCACATGGAACACCCGCTCCTCCGAGGATTTCAGCACCACCAGCACATCTGCCTTTCCTACGCCCTCTACCCGGTCCAGGAGGCCGGCGATCCGCTGCTCCAGCTCCTTTTCATACAGAGATCCGCCGCTGCCTCCGGAGACGGCCTGCGCCCCTCCGGAAAGGCCCGGGAGTTCCCCTTTCTCCGGCCCGTCCGCTGGCCCGTCCAGAAGACGGCCGGTTCCGCTCCGGTCCATGTTTTCCATCCCTCCGCTTCCCACAGCCGCCGCCTCAAGGGATCGTTCCTTTTCTGTCCCCGGCATGGAAAGCACGAACAGCAGCAGCCCGGAGCAGAATACAAAGATCAGCTTTTCCTTATTCATCCTCCAGATCGATCCGGATCCGTCCTTCTTCCACTCCATAATACTCTCCTATCCTTATTTTCAGATTTCCGATCTCCCGGTTGGCCCTTCTGCGCCGCTCCAGCCCAGCCTCGCGGCCGTTTTCCTCCCGGCTCCAGGTTTCCGCTCCCCGTCCCCGGAAGGCCTCCGTATCCCCTTCCAGGGGCCCCGGGCTCCCGCTTTCTGGGATCCCCACGATCAGCTTCACCTCCAGCACTGAACCGAAGCCCGGACGCTCCGGATCCTCCTCCACCACTGCCTCTGCCTGTCTGCATTCCAGACCGACGCTCTCCGCCATGGTCATAAGATCCGTTTCCACCGCCCGCCGGTAGCTGTCCGCCAGCCGCTTCATCCGGGTCCCGTCCGCGTCGGCGATCTCCCTCTGTAAGAGCTTCACATCATTCTGGAAGGTGATCCGGCCAAAGGCCCCGGCCATGCGCTCCTCCAGCCCTGTAAGATCCCCCAGGGGCCCGAATACCAGGAGAATGAATACCATCCCCGTAAAAAGCCTCAGGTATTTTTCATATTTCCGGTCCGGAAGGAAGTTTAAGACCGTGGTCATCAGGATCAGATAAAACACCAGGCTGCGGATCCATTCATATACTGCTTCCAAGCCTCCTCCTTTCCCGTCTACCCCGCATACCAGACGGCGTTGGTGGACGCACAGAGAACGGCGATGGTCACAGAAAACAAAGCCAGGGAGCAGCCCACGATCTTTAAAAGGATCCCATGGCCAGCCGCCGCCCCGGTCATGCATGCCACCAGCCGCTTATCGCAGACCGGCTGCATCACCGCCGCCGCCATATAATAAAGGAACATCAGGACCAGCAGCTTGATGACCGGGACCGCCGCCATAAAAAGAAGCACCAGGACCGCTGCCGCCCCGGCTGTATTCTTTATCAGGATCCCCGAGCCCATGACCATCTGGGATATGGCTCCTGCTCCGGCCCCCACGCCGGGGATCATCTGGGCCAGCCGCATGGCCGATGCATTTTTTAAGGCATCCGCCTGGGGCAGCACCAATCCCTGGATCACATGGAAGCCCACGATGATCCCGAACATGGTCTTTAAGGTCCCCAAGATCCCCTGCCGCAAAAGCTCTGTGGTCCTGGAGATCATGTCCTCCCTGTAAAGGTTCCCGGCTAACACCAGCATCATATAGACCCGCATCAGAGGAAGGAGCACGCTGGAGACCACGGCCTGGACCACGCCGATGGCTCCAAAGGTAAAGCCGCAGACCGCCGTGGAGGTGAACGCGCCGCCCGCCATGGCCACGGCCAGAAAATACGCCGGAAGGAGCACCCGCATGAATTCCATCAGCTCCTCTGCCACAGAACCGGCAATGGTCACGCTGGCAAAAAAGCTGGCCGCCAGAAAGACCATGTTTAAAAGGTATACCACGTAAAAGCCCGTTTCCGACACATGGCCCGACCCGAAAATATTGGAAAAACCCGAAAAAACGGCTCCAATGAACGCCAGCAGGATGATCTGTCCTACGAACCTGGCGTTGGTCCGGATCTCAGAAAAAAATCCTTCCCGGATCCTCCCGGCCAGCTCCTCAAACACTCCTCCAAGGTTTCCGTCCATGATCTCCTTCATGACGCTGCCAAAGGACAGGCCGCCTGTCTGATTCCGGTCCAGGCTGTCCAGAAACCTCTGGATCTCTTCCATATTAAAATCCTCCAGGGCATAGGGCTCCTCCACTGCCTCCTCCGCCCGGGCCAGGCCGGAAAACATGAACAGGAAAAGGGCCAGGGCCAGAAAAAAACGCAGGGCCTTCTTCTGCCTCCTCATGACAGGAACACCTGGAGAGTTTCTAAGAGCGCCTGGAGCACCGGCGCACTCACCGCCAGGATGGACAGCTTCCCGAACATCTCCACCTGGGTCCCCAGAGCCGAAAATCCCGCGTCCCTGCAGATCCCGGAGGCAAATTCCGCGATGTATGTGATCCCCACCATTTTTAAAAGCGTTCCCAGGTAAATGTTCTTCACCCGGATCTGGCTCCCGATGGCCCGCACTGTGTCCAGGATCAGCTCCAGCCTGGAAATACTTAAAAAGCCAATGACCAGACCGGCCGCCAGGATCAGGTACACCGAATATTCCTGGCGCAGGGGCTTTAGCTGGACCGCCAGGGCCACCGCCGTGATCCCCAGGACCGCCGCCTGTATGATCGTCATGACGCCTTCCCCCTTTCTCACAGGGCAAACAGATTTTTTATGGTTTCAAACAGCTCATATATGTAAGGAACGATCCAGAAGAGCACCAGTACCAGCCCCGCCAGGCTGGTGAGAAACGCCTGGTCCTCCCTTCCGCTGTGCTTTAACACCTGGCAGATCACCGACACCAGGATCCCCACTGCCGCAATTTTAAAGATCAGATTTACACCCATGCCATCCTCCTATGCCATTTCACGCCATGACCACCATGAGAAACAGCCCGGCCGCCATGCCCAGGCACCGGTACAGCTTCGTCCGGCTCTCCATTTCCCTCTTTAAAAACCCGATGGAGCCGTCCGTCTCCTCCAGATAAAACAGAAGGGTCCGCTCCTGCATGTCCTTATGGGCGTAGCCCAGATTCTCTCCCAGGGCCAGGAGATTTTTATGGTCCCCTGCCTCCAGGGGAAATCCCGGCGGAAACCGCTCCGCCTCCTCCTTCCAGATCACAGGAAACGGCACGTCTCCCTGCTCCTCCAGACGCTCTGCCACCCGCAGGAAAAACGCGCCCGGCTCCTTAAGAAAACCGCTCCGGCCCTCTGCGTACCGTCCTCCCACCTCCCGGAGCGCTTCCGGCAGCGTGGCGTTGGCATACAGGATCTGTCCCTTCAAATAAAACATCATCTGCCGGAACAGGAGCAAAAGCTCCAGCTTTTCCTTCCACTGGTCTGCGGCCCAGAAGCCTCCCGCAGCCAATGCCCCGGCCATCATAAGGATCCCTATATATCTCATGCTCCCGGAGCCTCCGCTTTTCCTTCTGTTTCCAGGCTTCCGGCCCCATTTCCCTCATTCTGGCACCCCTTTCCCGCCAGCAGCCTCAGTTCCCCGTCGCACACAGCCTCCACAGTTCCCGGACCCAACCGCCTGGAAAGCGCCACATACCGGGAAAACATTCCTTCCCGGACCATTTCTGCCAGCACCGGCTTCTTTTTCAGATCCTCCGGGGAGCTTCCGTGGACCGTGGCCAGGATCCGGCAGCCGCATTTCATCACGTATCTTAACGCCTCCAGATCCTCCCGGTCACCGATCTCATCCACCGCCACCGCGCCGGGAGCCATGGAACGGATCATCATGACCATTCCCAGGGCCTTTGGACATCCGTCCATCACATCCGTGCGCATTCCCAGATCACACTGGGGTACACCCTTAAAGCAGGCTCCCAGCTCTGACCGTTCATCCACCACCGCTGTCTGGAGACCCGGCCCGTACCGGTTTCCATTGGATACCTGGCGCACCACGTCTCTTAAAAGTGTGGTCTTCCCGGCTCCCGGCGGCGACAGGATCAGCGTATTCTGAAGCCGGCCGTTTTCATAGAGCCAGGGGAGCACCGGATCCCCGCAGCCGGGCTTTTCATGGGCCAGGCGGATATTCAGGCTGGATATGTCCCTGATGGTCCTCAGACCGCTGCCTTCGGTGACGGCCTTTCCGGCGATCCCCACCCGATGGCCTCCCTCGATGGTCAGAAAGCCCTGGCGGATCTCATCCTCAAAGGCATACAGGGAATGCCTGGAAAAGATCCCCAGGATCTCCCGGATCAGCGCCGGATCTGCCAGGACCGGAGACAGATCTGCATCCGGCTCCAGAAGCCCCTCCCGGCCCACCATATATTCCCGTCCATCCATAAAGACCAGCACCGGCTTCCCCGCCCGCAGGCGGATCTCCTGGAGCTTCCCTCTATCCGGAACAGCCCGTCCAAATATCTGCTTCAGCTCTTCTGCCGTCATATTCCTCACGCTCCTTTACCTCAGTATATGACGGCGGGACAGGTTTATGAATCTGAATTTCCGGCAGGGCCAATGGAATTTCCCAGACAAAAGGATGGTAAGGAAAGCGGATGTTATGCAGTCAGGACTAACCGGAAGGCTTATAGGAAAAATTATTTTGCGGCGCAGCAATGGCTTTTCGTTCTGTGCTTGGGGGATGTTTAGATCATGAAATGCTCATGGCAACAGCAGTTCTTGCAGAATAAAGGATCCGATCATGTACAATGAAAACTTTGAATCAGACAGGGGTAAAGCTATGGGTTTTGATTTTAAGAAAGGTTTTAAAGGGAGCGGCCCATTCCTGGCAGCCGGCGGCACCATCGGGCGTGCCAGCGTGCCAGAGAGGGAACGGCTCACTCCAGCAGTTTTCCAGCCTCTGGGAACCGGATCCGGATCCTTAATTTTCCCTCGCTGTACTCTGCCTCAATGCTGCCGCCCATCCGCTCGGTCAGGATTTTTGCTATGGATAATCCGAGGCCTGTTGAATTTCTGTTGGCCTCCACTGTATAAAATTTATCAAACATTCTTCCCACGGCGACGGCGTTTAAGTTCTGTGCCGTATTGATAAAAGAAATTCCACAGTCCAGATCCATGCAGACGAAGAGATCCCCGTCTGAATACTTAAGGGCGTTGCTGACGATATTGGAGAAAATGCGGTTCACCGCACTTATATCCAGACTGCGGCAGACAGGAGCTTCCGGCAGATGGATCACAGGCTCTATGCCCTTTTCCTGCATGACGCCGTAAAACGACAGAAGGCTTTCCTCCAGCGCCCCGACCACATCCACAGGCTCCGGATGCAGCTCCTGGGAGGACGCGGCCACACTGTACTGGAACAGCTCCTCCGTCAGATCCTTCAGCGCCTCTGTCCGGTTGCGGATCTGCGAAAGGTAACGCCTGACCGTTTCGCCGTTTTCCTCCTGCTCCAGAAGATCCAGATAGCCGATGAGCGCCGTGAGCGGCGTTCTCAGGTCATGGGAAAGGCCGGCAACGGCCTCCTTCAATTCCAGGTCCCCCTGCTGACAGCGCCGGCGCTCTTTGCGGAGCAGACGGAGCTCGAGATTGATATCCGCAGCAAGCCTCCGCATATACGGGTCCCTGGAGGAAACTGAAATGAGCGTGTTGGTATCCGACGTCCGTATGTCATGGAACGCTTTTGCGATCTCCTCTGCGGATCTGTGCAGAAAATAAACCTTTGCAGCCAGGATAACGGCCATCAGAAGCAGGACTCCAAGAATGATCAACTGTGGAAGCTCCATAATATCCCTCTTACTTTATATCTTTTCTTTGAAACAGAACGATTCCGGCAGCCGCTGTTCCCAGGATCCACAGCCCATTGCAGAGGACCGCCCTTATGGGCTCCAAAACCTCCCAGCAGGAAAGCTGGGCGGCCTGCCCGCACGGATTCAGATCATGTAAGATCCCATACAGGACTCTTTTTGCTCCTTCCACGTAATGCGGGTTCAGGGCCCCGTTTTTATACCGGGTCTGCACCAGGATCTGGTTGGTGTGCAGACTGAGAAACAGCATTCCAAAAGAGATCCCCATACACCATACGACCGCCCGGGTCTGGTCCCCGCACAAAAGTGTAATGACACAGAACAGACAGGCGATCGCCGCGCTCATGCTGAGGCCCAGGGCAAAATACCCGGCAAACAGGTCCGGCTCCACGTTATTTTCAAAAAAGAACCGGGCCGTCCCAAAGGTATAGAGGACCGTAACGGAATAGACCAGGCCGCAGGCAATGCAGCTTGTCACGATCTGGGAAAGGACCACCTGGCTCCGGCTTTTGGAAAAGATCAGCTTATTCCGGATAAACCCATCGGCAAAGTCCCTTCCTGTAAATACGCTGACCATGGCGGCAGCAGCCACACCATAAAAGCTCAGAGGAAGAAAGATCACCCGGCTTAAGGGAACCGTATACTCCATACTGGTGGCCTGCATCACCATAAATACCGAGGCTATGACCAGCATTCCAATGAGGCAGGACCAGAAAGCTACGCTTTTTTTCAGACGGTATAAGCTGGCAGAAAGCAGTCTAATCATGGCTTCCACCTCCGATCAGGGAAAGATAGTAGCTTTCCAGGCTTTCATCCTTCTCCGTCATGGACAATACCTCACAGCCCTCCTTTGCCAGGGAAACGGCAAGCTGCGTTACACTGGGCTTTGCAAACAGGTCAGCCGTGGTTTCCGAGGTGATCCTGTACTCCAGGTGCATGGAATCCAGGACACGGGCCAGGATCCCTGTATCGCTTACCTCCATGCGGATACACTTGCGGCAGGCAGCATCCAGCTCTTCTGCGCTCAGTTCTTTTACCATGCGGCCATGATCTATGATCCCATAGTGGGTCGCCAGCCGGGAAAGCTCGTCCAGAATATGGCTGGAGATCAGGACCGTGATCCGCCTTTCACGGTTCAGCTTTAGGATCAGCTCACGGATCTCCACGATCCCCTGGGGATCCAGTCCGTTGACCGGTTCATCCAGGACAAGGAGATCCGGATCCCCGGCAAGGGCAATGGCAATGCCCAGCCGCTGCTTCATGCCCATGGAAAAGTTCTTTACCTTTTTCTTTCCAGTGTCCTCAAGTCCCACCAGCTTCAGAAGCCCGGGGATCCCATCATAAGACGGCAGCCCCAGAATAAGATACTGCTGTTTCAGATTCTCTTCCGCAGTCATATCCATATAAACAGCCGGTGTCTCCACCACGGCTCCCATGCGCCGGCGGGCCCTGGACATGTCCCTGCTGCCGCTCTGGATGCCGTAAAGAGTAAAATCGCCGGAAGACGGCTCCTGCAGTCCGCAGATCAGACGGATCAGCGTGGTCTTGCCTGCCCCGTTCTTTCCCACAAAACCATAGACCGAGCCTTCGGGAACATTCATCGTAAGGCCGTTCAGCGCCTGGAAATTTTTATATTTTTTTGTCAGGCTGTTGGTCTGCAAAACATAGCGCATACTTTTTACCTCCTTTAATGACTCCAGTATACAAAATAAAAGTCAAGAAAGTGGTCTGGAAAAACGTCAAAATCTGGTCAAGATTTCTGTTCTGTTAACCGGAACCCGATCCCCCACACCGTTTCAATGGGATCCCCACCGCTGACGGCCTGTAATTTCTTACGCAGGTTGCTGATGTGCTGTTTCAAAGACCTCTGGGTACAGTCCGGCGTGTCCATGCTGATCCGGTCCAGAAGGACGCTCTTTGCAATGACCTGTCTGGGATTTTCCATCAAAAGCTTCAGAATGGCATATTCTGTCCGGGTCAGCTTCACGGCCTGGCCCTGGACTGTCAGAGAAAACGTCTCTGTATCCAGCGCCAGATCTCCAACAGAAAGAACACCGCTCTGCCCATGCTGCTCTGCCCTGCGGAGCTGGACCGTAATGCGGGCCAGAAGTTCCTTGGTGTCAAAGGGCTTTGTCATATAATCTGCTGCGCCTCCCAGCAGAAGGTTTACCTTATCCTGCACATCCACCTTTGCACTGAGAACGATCACAGGGATCTTCCCAATATGCGGCAGAACCTCCTCGCCGGAAAGTCCGGGCAGCATCAGATCCAGCAGCACCAGATCCATTTTTTTATTTGACAGGAGATACAGCGCTTCTGTGCCTGAGTAGGCACGGAGAACGGAATAGCCTTCCTTTGTCAGGATCTCCTCCAGCATATCTCCAATATGGATATCATCATCTATGATCGCGATCGTTTTCATCGTATCCCCGCTGTCTGTTTGGTCTTCCGGCATGGCCGGGAGACGGGCTTGTGGTTCGCCCCTGGCATTATTTATGGTATGGTTCTCCCTGGATGATCCGGTAGCTGCGGTAGATCTGCTCCAGCAGAATGACCCGCATCAGCTGATGGGGAAAGGTCATTTTGGAAAAGCTCAGCTTATAATCGGCCCGGGAAAGCACCTCCTTTGACAGTCCCAGGGAGCCGCCGATGATGAACACCAGCTGGCTCACGCCGGAGATCCCCCATTTTTCGATCTTTCCCGCCAGCTCCACCGAATCCAGCATGGCCCCGTCGATGGCAAGGGCGATGACGAAGCTGCCGTCCTTGATATTTTCCAGGATCCGTTTTCCTTCTTTTTCTTTGATCTGGGTCTCCAGGGCCTCGCTGGCTCCATCCGGCGTCTTTTCGTCGGTCACCTGGATCACATCCAGCTTACAGTAACGGCTCAGGCGCTTGGCGTATTCGCTTATGGCGTCCTGGTAAAATTTTTCTTTGATTTTCCCTACGGTGATCAGCGTGATCCTCATGATTTCTGGTCCTCAAATTCCAAAAGCATATCGTACCACACTGCCCCGCCGTGGACCGAGGCGGATACGCCCATGTTTTTATAGCCGAATTTCTCGTAGTAATGGATCAGTCGGTCCTTGCACGTTAGGATCAGGCCTTTCCGGCCTTTGGCTCTGGCGTCTCCGATCATATGCTCCATGAGCAGGGCGGCAATGCCGCAGTTTCTGTATTCCGGCAGCACGTCCAGGCCGAAAATGCTCTGATATGCGCCCTCAGGGTCGTGGAGGCTGCTGTCCTCATACATTTCGTCCCGGATGGTGGTCTCATTGGTCACACAGCCGTTGATAAAGCCTATGATCTGTCCGTTATGTACGGCCAGGAAAAAAGACTCCGGAAACGCGGCCAGACGATGGGCAAAGGACTGGCGTCCCGCCGCCTCGGCGGCGGGGAAGCAGACGGCCTCCACAGCGGTGACGGCGTCAAGGTCCGCGGGAGAGGCCTGGATGATTTTGATGTGTGTTTTGATGTTTGTATTTTGCATGGTGATCTCCTTTGAAGGTGGGGTTGGGGGGGGATTGGGATGATGGACTACGCAGTGCCAGGCCCTATGAAAAAATGAGGCCGGCGATCTGCTTTCATGTGGGCATGATGCCGGGATTGGGATGGGGGATTCCGCAGTGCCAGGCCAGGGAAAGCTAAGGCTTCCCCTGGCTCGCGGGCGTTCGCCCTATGAAAAAATGAAGCCGGCGATCTGCTTTCATGCGGGTATGATGTCGGGATTGGGATGGGGGACTCCGCAGTGCCAAGCCAGGGAAAGCTAAAGCTTCCCCTGGCTCGCGGGCGTTCGCCCTATGAAAAAACGCAGCCGGCGATCTGCTTTCATGCAAGCATGACGCAGATCTCGGGCTGTGTTTTTTCGCACTGCTCATTGCTATGCGCGGAAGTAGTATCCCACTCCCCATTTGGTGTGGACGTATTTGGGGTCGCTGGGGCTGGGCTCGATCTTTTCTCTCAGACGGCGGACGTGGACGTCTACGGTGCGCACGTCTCCGTTGTCCATGGCTTTGTTGCCCCAGACGTAGCCCAGAAGGGCCTCGCGGCTGTATACTTTATTGGGGTTGGTCACGAGAAGCTCCAGAAGGTCGAACTCCTTGGCGGTCAGCTTGATCTCTTTTTCCTGGATGAAAACCCGTCTTCCTTCCCGGTCCAGCTTCAGATCGCCGCACACCACCATATGATCCTCCTGGCGTCCGTTTTTCCCATTCCTTCTGGAGTTCCGGCGCATGATAGCCTTGATCCTGGCTTTTACCTCCAGGATATTGAAGGGCTTGGTGATATAATCGTCGGCTCCATATTCCAGGCCCAGGATCTTATCCATGTCCCCGCCCTTGGCGGTCAGCATGATAATAGGCATCTCAGAAAACTCCCGGATCGCCTGGCAGACCTCAAACCCGTCATGGCCGGGCAGCATCACATCCAGGAGCACCACATCGTACTCCCTTTCCTTCGCCTTTTCGATCGCCTCGTTTCCATCATATGCGCAGTCTACTTCCATTCCATCCTGTTCCAGACTGAACCGGATGCCCTTTACGATCAGTTTTTCATCGTCAACAACCAGAACTCTTGCCATTTTCTCCTCCACTCAAACTGTTATCCTGTCTTTTATCTTCTGAAAACCAGCATTCTTGATGCCAGGGACCTTCATGATATCTTCTATCTTTTTAAAGCCTCCGGATTCTTCCCGGTAACGGATGATATCCTCCGCCTTTGATTCGCCGATCCCGCTCAAGGTCATCAGCGCTTCCTTACTGGCTGTATTAAGGTTCACAAGCCCGCTGGATCCCGGACCTCCGCCTTCAGACGTCCCGGATGCTTCCAGGGTCCTGGCCTCTTCCCGGTCATATACAGTGATCTTCATTCCGTCCGTGATCTTCTCTGCCAGATTTAAGGCTTCGGCAGCCGCTTCCTCTGTAAAGCCTCCGGCCGCCTCCACAGCCTCGTACACGCGGCTTCCCTCCGGCAGCTCATAAACGCCCGGCTCCTTCACCTGGCCGCAGATATGTACAAAGTACCCGGGCCTTTCAACCTCTGCCCGGGCGCTTTCTGTTTCTGTATTTGGACCGGCTTCTGCTCCATGGGTCCCAGGGCTGCCCGCCCCTTCACCGGCCCATGGGCCGCTTCCTTCTGCCCCGTCCGCCGTCTGCACCCCGGCCCCTCCGGCCTCCGTCTCCCCTTCCAGGACTATGCTTCCCTCCCGGAAAAGAGAACCGCCGTAGCAGACTCCGGCCACTATGAAAAAAGCCACTGCCAGAACGGCCTTCCAGTATCCTTTTGCCATATTCGCACCTCCCGAAAAATATTCCGGAAGATACTGCTCTGCCTTCTTCTATTCTATCCAAACCACCGGCCAAAAACAAGTCTATTTTTGAAAACTTTCTCTCTGCCCTTACCAGCGGAACACAATGATCCCGGCAATGGCAACAGCGGCTCCCAGAAGCTTTCTCCACTCAAACCCGGCCCTCTCCACTCCGAACATCCCAAACACCTCCACCACATAAGAGACCAGGATCTGCGTCACCACGATCAGCAGCGTGGCCCTGGCCGGTCCCAGCCCGTCCATGCTCTTAATGACCGTCCATGTGATGAACGCGCCCATGACTCCGCCCAGCAGCATGTATTTTCTGTCTATGGAAAACATGCCCCAGATCTCTCCGCGGCCCGTACAGAAATAAAGGACCACACACGTAATAAGCGCCGTGGCCTGGACCCAGCCGGCCGCTGCCCAGATACTGCTCTGCTTTGTGACCTCCGTATTAAAGACGCCCTGAAGGCTCATGAGCGCCCCCGAGATCAGCGCCACCAGAATTCCCCACATAAAAAACCTCCTGAAAATAGATTACCTGTAACCAGTATGCCATTTCCAGGAGATTTTTATTCAGTCTGCTCAGTTCTGCGCCTGCTCCGCTCCATATTTCCGCAGGGCCGCCTCCGCCAGATGACGGCACAGCACTGCCGTTGTCACAGAGCCCACGCCCCCAGGCACCGGTGTGGCGGCGGCCGCTGCGGCTTCCAATCCGTCCCACTCCACATCGCCCTTAAGGGCTCCGTTTTCATCCACATTGATCCCCACGTCAGCCACCACTGCGCCGGGCTTCACAAACTCCCCGGAGATCATTCCCGCCTTACCGGCCGCCGCCACCAGGATATCCGCCTCCCGGCACACGGCTTTCAGATCCGCCGTTTTCGTATGACAGACGGTGACTGTGGCATTTTCCTTTAAAAACAGCATGGACAGCGGCCGTCCCACCACCATGCTCCGGCCCACCACCACGGCCCGCTTTCCCTCCATGGGGATCTGGTAGGTCTTTAGGATCTCAATGACCGCCTCCGCCGTACATGGGGCAAAGCCGTCCTTCTCTCCCGCAAAGATCCTGGCCCGGTTCACCGGACTGATCCCGTCCAGATCCTTCTCCGGCCGGATCAGCTCCTCAAAGGTACGGCCGTTCATGTGGCGCGGCAGAGGACAGAATAACAGGATCCCGTCGATGGAAGGATCGTCATTGATCTTCTGGAATTCTGCCTGGAACTCCCCTTCGCTAATGGATTCCGGAAATGCAAAGGACCGGGCCTCCATGCCAAAGGATGCGATCTTTTTCATCACATTCCTCTCATACGACAGATCGTCCGGCCTCTCGCCGACCCGGACGATGGCCGCCGTGGGAACATGGCCCCCAAGCCCTTCCACCATTTCCTGCACCTCTTTTTTGATCCTTGCCGCCGCTTCTGATCCCTTTAATACCAGCATGCAAAACACCTCCTCAGATACCCAAAACTGCCAGTTCCTATAAAAGAAGCTCCACAATATACACGACTGCGATGGCAGAGCAGGCCACCGTCACCAGTCCCTTCCTGTAATAGCTCAGCACAAACGCCGTCGCCGTTCCTGCCAGGGCCGAAACAAGATTTCCTGTGGATGTGAACACATCCGGAAAGGTCATGGCCCCCAGTACCGCATAGGGCGTATAATCCAGGAACGACCGTATATATCTGGACCTGATCTGTTTTCTGAAAACTGTAAGGGGCAGTACCCGGGGCACGTACGTCACCAGCGCCATGAGAAATATACAGATCACTGCCCGCTTCATATCAAGCGATTCCATTACTCCGTCTCCCCCTCCTTTTTCACGTATTCCGCCTCGTCCCTGGGGAACAGGGCCGCTCCCAGTCCGGCTCCAGCCACTGTGGACAGGATGATCCGGAAGCCCGGGGAGATAAAGGAAAATACAGGGATATATTTTAACATACAGTTGGCCGCCACTGCCATCACAACGATCAGAAATACATGAATGGAATCCCGGGAGGCCGGTACGATCAGCGCAATAAACATACCGTATAAAGCGATCCCCATGGCATTCTGGAGGGCTTCCGGCAGCACTGCAGAAATGCTTCCGCCCAGGATCGTACCCAGATTCCAGCCCAGGATCGGGAATAGGATCAGTCCAAACAGATAGGGCGCCCGGAGGATCCCAGGCTTCAGGGACGCCATGACAAAGGTTTCGTCTGTGATCCCAAAGCCAAAGCCCATTCTGGAAAGGATCCCCGTTCCCTTCTCCAGCCGCTGTCCCAGGGACAGGGACATGAGCATGTAGCGGATGTTGATCACAAAGGTGGTCATGGCCACCTCGATGTATCCGGCTCCCTGGAGGATCAGGTTCGTACCTGCAAACTGTCCGGCGCTGGTCAGATTCGTTAAGGAGATCAGCGCCGCCGCCCACAGGGGAAGTCCCCCGGAAACCGCGATAAATCCAAAGGTAAACGCCACCGGTGCGTATCCAAGCCCAATGGGAAAGCCATCCCTAAGCCCCTGGACCAGTTCTTTTCTTACGTTCATATTCTGCCTCCGCATCTTCCGTCTCTGGCGTATGCCTCTTACATCTGTGGGAGGCCGCCTTCCTTATTGTAGCACAATACGCGTCCCCGGTCAATTTTATCTGTTTTCTTCCACTGCCTCCATGTCAGCCGGATTCACAAGGATCCGCACCTCTGTGATATACGCCGGCTCATAGCTGGAGATCCGTTTCTCTTTCACTTCCTTTAAAAATTCGTCCTTACATTCCATAAAGATCTCCAGGTCGCCTCCCCGGCTGGAGGCCATGAGCTCCAGACGTCCCTGAGGCTCCCCGGCCGTCTTTTCTTTGGTCTGTCCGCCGTCCCCGCCTGGATCTTCCGCTCCAGGTCCCTCCAGGAATTCATAAAACTCCAGGAACGGCTCCACCCGCTTCTTATTATAAGTGACCTCATACCGGATGATCCCCTCCGGAACCGCCGGATCGGCCTCGATCCCATCGCTGACTCTCCGTCCCCAGAAGCCTGTGTCCACGATCAGGCTGCCTTTTTGCCGGTCAAATGAAAAATCCAGATTCTTCGTCTCCAGATCCTCCCAGCCGATCTTCTTCTCCCCCGCATATGTAAAGGACGAGTATTCCACCAGCGCAGTTCCTGCCCCGACACCGCAGAGCAGGACGCCTCCCAGGAATGTCCCAAATAAAATCTTCTGTATCCTACGCATACTGCCCGCCTTCCTTTCCGCATCCGCTTTCATGCTCTGGTTCTGCCGGGATATCTGTCTGGCTCTCTTTCCATGTCTCTTCCCGGATCTCCTCCTGGTTCACCTTCCATGTCTCTTCCCGGTTCTCTTCCTGGCTCTCCTTCCAGCTCTCCGCCCGGTTCTCCTCTCCGGCCGCCTCTGTTCCTGCAGACGCTTCCTCTTCTGCTTCCCCATTCTCCCATTGGGAAACGGCTCCCGGTCCTTTTTTCTGCTTTTTCCACCGAAGGGTCATGCCCAGACCGGCGGCAGAAAACAGGCTCATCGTCGCTCCCAGACAGCCCAGTGTCACTCCGGCCACCGGATATCCCTGGACCATCAGCACGGCCAGGACTCCAAGACAGAATAAAAACATAAGTCCTGTACAGCCCATACAGCCTGCCAGAAAGATCCAGGCCCCGTTCCAGAAAAGCCTGGCGGTCCAGACGATCAGCCGGATCAGACTGTCAAAGCACCTTTTTGCCATACCTGCCAGCCTGCGTCCAAAGGAACCGGCGGTCCTTCCTAAAGATACCCCGGCGTTTCCTCTCTTCTTTCCGGCATTTTCCATCTCCATACTTCCATCGGTCCGATACAGCCGTTCCTCCCTCCGCTGCTTCCAGAGCCTGGAAAACCGCCGGAAAGGCCGCCCAAGAAACTCCCTCCAGAATACAAAAACGTCTGAGCCCCATCGGCCGGTCCGCCTGACAAGCCTTGCGGCCCGTCTTCCCAGCTCCGAAAGAAATCCTGCCGCCTTTTTTCCAGACCCGGCCGCCCTGGCCTTCCACGTTTCAGCCGCCGCCCGGTGTTCTTTTTCTCTGTCTCCCTGGTCTTCGCTGGATCCGTCCCCATCGTTCCGGCCGTCTTCCGCTGCTCTCCAGCTGTCTCCGTCCCTTTGTCCCGGGCCGAAATCGGCCCGTACATGGTAGGCCTCCAGGATCTCCGCCGTCAACTCCGGAATACTTCCAAAATCCGCAATGGCCTCCTCCTCCGACAGCCCGCTTTTTACCTTCATATCAATATGCTGCTCATATTCGCTTAATATATCCCTGAGCTCTGATTCCTGGAGCACGGAAAGCGACCGCTCCAGCTCTCTCATAAATGTGTTTTTATCCATTCTTACATCCCTCCAAAAATGCTCCTACTTTTTCCGTCAGCTCACTCCATTCCTTCTCCAGCGTATCCCGGTACAAGACGCCGGCCGCCGTCAGATGGTAGTATTTTCTGGGCGGTCCCTCTGTGGATTCCCGCAGATACGTTTCAAAATACCGCTCGTTGGTCAGACGCTTCAGAAGAGGATAAATGGTTCCCTCGTTGACGTCCACCACCTTGGATACCTCCTCCACCAGCTCGTAGCCGTACATATCCCTCTGCCGGACCGATTCCAGGACCACCAGCTCCAGGACGCCCTTTTTTAACTGCGCATTCATCTGTCCACCCTTCCTTTCCCGGCCTTTCTCTTTCGTAATACTATATTATATCTACTACTATGCAATGTCAAGTACTATGGAAAACAAAATTCTTACAGGATTCTTACGCTCCCGCAGATGAGGATGCGCAGGAATCTTCCTTCAGACACGGATCCCCCTTCCCTTTTCCCTGTCTGTGTAGTATAATACCTTCTATAACTTTAAAGCATAACACTTTACAGGAGAAAACTATCATGAAGCTTATCACAACCATCTACAACCTTCTATGGGGCGATCTGGTTACGATCCCGCTGCCCGGCGGCGGCTCTCTGGGTCTGTCGCTCCTGGTACTTCTGCTGATCCCCGCCGGGATCTTTTTTACGGCGCGCACCCGCTTTCTTCCGGTGCGTCTCTTCCCCGAAATGCTGAAGACTGCCATGGAAAAACGGACCTCTTCCCAGAAAAACTCCATTTCCGGCTTCCAGACCCTGATCATCGCCACTGCCACCCGTGTGGGCATGGGAAATCTGGTGGGCGTGGTGGCCGCCATCTCCGCCGGCGGCGCGGGAGCCGTATTCTGGATGTGGGTCACAGCCCTTTTAGGCTCCTCCACAGCCTTTGTGGAGGCCACCCTGGCACAGCTCCATAAAGAAAAGGATCCCTTATACGGCGGCTACCGGGGCGGTCCTGCCTATTATATCCATAACTTTTTCACCCGCAAAAGCCAGACAAAGCCCCGTTACTCCCTGATCGCCGTCCTGTTTGCCATTTCCGGCTTGATCTGCTGGTGCGGCATCAGCCAGGTGATCAGCAACTCTGTATCCACGGCATTTTCAAACGCATTCCACATCCCGCCTCTTTATACCACCATCCTTCTGGTGCTTCTGGCGGCTGTGATCGTACTGAGAAAAAATGCCACGGTCAAGGTCCTGGATATTATGGTCCCCATTATGGCTGGCTGCTACTTTTTCATCACCCTGTTTATTATTTTTAAAAACATCGGACAGCTTCCGGCGGTCTTCCATCATATTTTTTCCGAGGCCTTCGGTCTCCGCCAGGTGGCTGCCGGCGGCTTCGGCGCTGTTCTCATGAACGGAGTCAAGCGCGGCCTTTTCTCCAATGAAGCCGGCTCCGGATCGGCTCCCTGTGCCTCTGCCGCCGCCGATGTGGATCATCCGGCCAAAGCAGGACTGATGCAGGCCTTCGGCGTTATCATCGACACCATCGTAATCTGCAGCTGCTCAGCCTTTATCATGCTCCTGGCTCCGGCAGATCTCATAAACGGTCTGGAGGGCATGGATCTTCTCCAGGCGGCCATGAATTACCATCTGGGCTCCTTCGGCGTTATCTTCATCGCCGTCACCCTCTGGCTGTTCAGC
>ERZ809296.2213-NODE-2213-length-19271-cov-8.083784_pt1 | contig 19271 bp, 14 predicted proteins | sample MGYA00520511_ERZ809296 | MGnify/ENA primary metagenome ERZ809296 (study PRJEB31576, sample SAMEA3212662) | Homo sapiens | biome: human-gut; feature: human gut; material: fecal | place: Sweden | collected 2012 ... | reverse complement strand
GCGCCGCCGAGGCGGCCCGCCGTGGCGGAGTCAGAAGCTGCGCCGCCGTTCAGGCGCCACAGCGGGTGATCGACGTCGGCTGGGGGAGCCGGGGTGTGGCCGCCGACGACGCCGTTGCGGTACGCCGTGCCGTTCACAGCGGTGTGGAGCAGGTCCGTGCCCATCAGCTCCTGGGGATCCGTGATCGGGTTCGTGCGTGACCCGGTCTCGCCGTAGGCGGGCTCCTGTGTCGGGATGGCGCCGGATGCGACCGTACGGTTCTGGGCGGCGGCGGCGTCGGCCTCGCTCCACCACGGCTGAGCGAAACCACCCGGGTAGGTGCCGGACGAAGGGTTGCGACCGGAGGAGCGGCCAAATGAATGCGAGGCGCTGTCTGCCCATTGCTGCGTATGGTCGACGGTGTCCTGTCTGCGGTTTTCCTGGTCGGCCTCTGTGATCGCAGCGGCTGCGCTGTCTTGAATACTGTGCATGCTGCTGCTCAGATCACCCGTCAACGAGTTGACTCGTTCGAGGATGCGCGTTGCCGCGGCCTCGCGTTGGGCGTTGGCTTGGGCCTCGACTGCGTCCACGTAGGCGGCGCCGGTCGTGAAGCGCTTGCCCAGCACAGAAACGCCACCTCCTGGGGAGGAACTGGGAACCATGACGACGGGGTTGTCGCGCATTGCCTCAGTCGCAGAGTCCAGAAGCGTCGGGGACAAGAGTTTGGCCTCGTGGAGAGCAGATGCCATCGCCAAGCGACCAGCCTGGTAGGTGCTGTGACCGTGCCGGTAGGTGTCCGCGTACGTGTCGATACGCTTAACCGCTCTGTCCACCCACGCGTTCATGGCGTTAGCAGTCTCGCCCACAAAGCCTTGCGAGTCGCGGTACTGCTTGAGGCGCTCAACGGCCTCTTGGAGGCCTTTGATCGTTTGCTGATGGTCGGGATCCCACGCGTCCAAGTCGCGGTTGGCATTTGCGGCTTCCATGAAGACTTTCAGGCGCTCATACATCGGCGATGACACCATGATTAAATCCCCTTCTTTCTAACAGCTCAGTATTTACGAGGGCCGGGCGTCGTAGTAGAACCCGAGCCACCGGATGTCGTGGAGGGCGTCGACCCACCTGCCGTCGAAGAAGACGGTGTGGTTTGGGTGTGCGGAATAGCAGCGGCGACACCGAGGCTTCGCAGAAATCGGTTGACCTTGTGCTGCGCGGCTTTGGCCTCAGCGGCAGCATCGGATTTGTCGACCCTTGCCAGTGCCTCCTGAATCTTTGCGAGCTGCAGCTTGTTGTCCTGTTCGGTGCCGGTGAAGGACTCCAACGCAGCGTTGATTTCTGTCTCAAACGTCGAAATCAGAGCTGCTTCCTTCGCAAGTGCCTCCGAAATCGTTCCAAACAGGTGGAATGAGCTTTGCCCCATGGACCAGGGACCCTCCTCCGTACCCCAGAACATGGTTTTCTGAGCGGCGCTCAGGGACGACGACCCCTGAGCGGAGGAAGTCATGGCGTCGCCACCCTCCACCACATGAGTGGTCGCCGCTACCTGCTTCTCGCTGTCTACTGCTACCTGATCAGCCATTTGTGGCTCCTAATAATCGATGGAAGTTAAAGAGCGCTGCAACGCGCCCGGTTGCTTACTTGGCGACCTTGAAGCGGCGGACCAGCGGCTTATCGGGCTGGTCGGAGCCCTCGATCTTCAGGGTCCACACGTAGGTCAGGTCAGAGCCCGAACCCTCCACGTCCACGGTCCAGGAAGAGTAGTACTCGCAGTTCTGCTCCACGCACAGGTCGTAGGTGTCATTGCCCAGTCGCCAGAAATCAGTCGCCGACATCATCTGGTAGACCGTGTCGTTCTTGTTAACCACGGTCTGGCCCTTGGGATCCAGCTTGAACTGCTGGGAAGAAATCAGGCTGGGCTCCACGCCCACCAGCTGCGCGCCAACCATGTTGTTCAAAGCGACGGCCTTCTCAGCGATCTGCTTCTTCTGGTCGCCCGACGCGGACTGCATCTGCTGCACCAGCTGCTGCTTCTGCCCCTGAGGAATGTTGGGCAGCTTGCTGATATCGGTGGACTGAGAGCCACCCCCACCGAAGGGGGAGCAACCAGACAGCGCGACGGCAGCGAGCAGCAGGGACGAGGTGGCCGCACATGCGCGACGGGACACGAGAGAGGACATATTTTTCTCCTACTTTCAGACTGGTCAATCATATGCGACGAACGGGTCGCCGTGTCAACAAACGGTCAGATTGATGTGGGTGGGGTGTTTGCCAGCTGGGCGGCGACCACGCCGAGCTCACGGTGGACGACCTGCGCGCGGCCCGGAACGGCTCGCTTAGGCTTGACACCGTTGATGATTGCACCCTCGCTGGGATTGCCGGACAGGAGGATGCCGGTGACCGCCAGGTCGTTCATCATCTGCAGGACCTTCTCGTAGGCCGCGCGCGACGCGCCACCCATACGGCGGGTGATGATCACGTGCAGGCCGATGTCGGCGGCCTGGGGCAGCAGGTCGATGAGCTCCATGAGCGGGTTGCCCGACGTCGTCGCGACCAGGTCGTAGTCGTCGACCAGGATCCACACCTCGGGGCCTGACCACCAGCTGCGGTCGCGAATCTGCTCGGGAGTCACGTCCGAACCCGGCAGGCGCGTGCGCAGGAAGCCTGCGAGATCGCGCATCTGCTTCATCGCCTCGGCGTGGTTCGTCAGGTAGCGAAGCTGGTAGTCCTCCGGAACCGCGCCCATGAGCGTGCGGCGCATGTCGATCGTGAGGATCTTCGCCTCGCCCGGCGTGTACAGGCGCATGACCTCGGAAATGATCGAACGCAGGAACGTCGTCTTGCCGGTCTTGCCGTCGCCGAACAGGTACAGGTGCGACTCCGAGCGCGTGTTGAACAGGAGCGGTCCGAGGCGAGACTCCTCCACACCCAGGATCATGTCGCCACCGCCGCGCGGCAGGACCTGCGGATCCGGCACCTGCGCGAGGATCTCGGGGACCGTGACATTCTCGGGCAGCAGGCGCAGCTTCGGTCCCTCGCCGTGAACCAGCGACTCGCGGATCTTCGCCACCGTGCGCGCAACGCCCTGCGACACGGTCGACGGATCCGGATCATCGTCGGCGCGCGGCAGGCCGATCATCATCTCGTGGCCCACCATGTCGATGCCTCGACCCGGGCGGCCCTTCGGAATACGGGCGGCACCCTCGCGGTTGACGATCGACTCCTTCGGGTTCGCCGTGTGCAGCTCCAGGCGCGAACCGAAGATGTCCTGCGCCTCCGAACGGATGTCCATCCAGCGGGCGGCCGACACGATGAGGTGCACGCCCAGCGACAGGCCTCGGCTCATCATCGTCGTCACCGTGCGGTCCAGGCCGTCGAACTCGCTGCGCAGCGCGCCCCAGCCGTCGATGACCAGGAACACGTCGCCGTAGCCGTCGTCGTAGCGTCCTTCCAGGCGGCCGCGACGGTAGGTGTCCATCGAGTCGATGCCGTGCGCGCGGAAGTAACGCTCGCGGTCGTCCATGATCGCCGCGATCTCGGCGATCATACGCGTGCGCACCTCCTCGGTGTCGCGCGTCGCGATGCCCGCCACGTGCGGGGCGCCCGCGAAGCCGGCGAACGTGCCGCCACCGAAGTCCATGACGTAGAACTGGACTTCCTGGGGCGTGTAGGTCAGCGATAGGGACTGGACGATCGTGCGCAGCGCCGTCGACTTACCCGTCTGAGGGCCGCCGACCAGCGCGAAGTTACCGCCCGCGCCCGACAGGTCGAGGACGAGGGTCTCGCGACGCTGCTCGAGCGGCAGGTCGACCGTGCCCAGGGGCACGCGCAGGGTGCCGGACTCGCGCCACGCGCGCGAGACGAAGCCGAGCTCTGGGTCCGGGCGCAGGTCGGGCATGAGAGTCGCGAAGGTATCCGGGACCTCCAGCGGCGGCAGCCACACCTGGTGCGCCGGGTAGCCCTTGCCCTTCATCTTCGCCACGGCGATGTCCATCTCGGACATGTCTGCCCAGACCTCGTCGCCGGCCAGAACGACTTCCTGGTTCTGGTCGACCTCTTCCTCCTCGCCCAGGTCCTCGCGCGTGATGACGGGAGCGACCGTGAACGGCAGGATCTCGATCGGTGCGGTCGGAGCGCCGGCCGTCGAGCCCTCGGAAATCGACGCGAGCGTACGCGCCGGCGGGGGAGCGGCCACGTAGGACGCGCGGAAACGAACGAGGCCGTCGCCGCCTGCCTTCAGGAAGCCCGAACCGGGCAGCGGGGGTAGCTTCGCGGCGTCGGGAATACCCAGGACCTCACGAGAGTCGTTCTCCGTGAAGGTCTTCAGGGCAATGCGGTACGACAGGTGCGACTCCAGGCCGCGCGCCTTACCCAGGTCCATCTTCTGCGAGGCGAGCAGCAGGTGCACCGACAGCGAACGACCCAGACGACCGATCATGATGAAGACCTCGCCGAACTCCGGCTTGGCCATCAGCATTTCCGTGAACTCGTCCAGGACGATGAACAGGGCAGGCAGTGGCGGGAACTCGTGCTTGCCCGCGAGGCGATCCGCCTCGTAGTCGGACACGTTCGCGTAGTTGCCCGCCTGACGCAGAACCTCCTGGCGGCGCACCATCTCGCCCTGCAGGGCGTCCTGCATACGGTCGACGAGGGAGAGCTCCGACTCCAGGTTCGAGATCATGGCCGACACGTGTGGCAGATCTGACATGCCGGCGAAGGTCGCGCCACCCTTGAAGTCGACGAGAACCAGGTTCAGCTGCTCCGGAGAGTGGGTGAGTGCCAGGGCGAGCACGAGGGTACGCAACACCTCGGACTTACCCGAACCGGTCGCGCCGATCAGCAGGCCGTGCGGACCCATACCCTGCTGGGCGGATTCCTTAATGTCCAGGACCACGGGGCGGCCCTCGGGCGTGACGGCGAAGGGCGCGGCGAGGCGTTCGCGACCCTCGCGACGTCGCCACTGCTTCTCCGGGTCGAAGTCGCGGATGTCGCCGATCCCGACGAGCTCCATGAGGTCCATCTGGCGGGCCTCGTCCGAACGGCCCACGGGCGTTTCCGCCTCTTCCAGGTTCTGCTGGGTGGCGAAGGGCGTCATGCGCCGGGCCACGGCCTCGGCCTGCACGGCGGTGAGGCGGTCGGCGAACGCCTGCTCGGGCAGGGAGTCCATGGTGACCACGTCGACCACGTCCGCGCCCTTGTGATCAGGGTTGGGGTGGATGACGAGGCGCAGCGCGGTGTGCGACTTCATGGGCGTCCACTCGCGGGCACGGGACATGATCGTCACGCCGCGCACGCCCACCGCCGAACCGAAGGGGGAGTTGGGCGGGAACTCGGCCCCGTCCAACACGAGGAGGAGGTGGGGCCACTCGGGCATGTCATCGCCCGGGCGGTACGCGCCGCGCATCGCGACGTCGGGGCCGATCATCTCGGCGAGCTCGCGCGGGTCCGTCGAGATCATGCGGCCTGGGCCCACCGCGTCGCGCACGATGGAGGAGCGGGCCTGGGGCATCCACTTGACCCACTCCCAGTCGCCCAGTCGATCGGCCGAACACAGGACCGCGATCTTGAGCTTGGAAGGGTCAATGAAACACGCCAGGTGCATCATGATGGCGCGGATTTCGTCGTAGGCGCTTTCGCCGTCGCCGACGACCTCGATGTGGCTAAAGTCACCCAGGTACAGGAACTTGCCGACGTTGTCCGTGTGGTCGTGGACGCCGATGAATCGGTCCATAGCGGACAGACACACGACGTCCATCTCCGTCATCGGGTCGATTGGGGGACGCTCGAATATGAGGCCGAGGGGCTGGGTGCCCGAGCCGTAACGGAACGTTAGTAGGTCGTACGTGTTGCCCTCGCGCGACCACAGGCGCGAACCGTTGGCGGCCAGCGTCACGAGGGCGTCGGGCGAGGGGTAGACCCAGTTGTAGTAGGCGCGCTGTTTCTTCGCGACCTTGCGCACGGACTCGCGCGTCTCGGCGAGGTAGGAGAGGTATTCGCGGCGCTGCGTCTTCACGCGCGTGCGGTACTGGGAGAACTGGCGGTACATGTTGAAGCCGACCATGCCCAGCATGGCGACCAGCATGCCGCCGCCCATGAGCATCGAACGCGTATTGTCGGGGTTCTGCATGGCCATGAAGACCATGACGCCCGTCGAACCGAGCATCGGGACGACCATCATGAGGACGTTACCGATCGATGCGGGCTCGGCCTTCTCCGGCGGCATCTGGATCGCCAGGGTGCCAGAGGGCTGCTCCGGAACCGCGGCAGTTCGCCGTTTCTTGCGTGTAACCATTAGGTCTCCTCGCGCTGTGCGCGTACGTGTTCGATGCGACTGCACCCAGTGTAGCGGAGTGGACTTTCAAGTTTTAACCGACGGTTAGCGCCGGTGCATTACACTGGGCACTGTTGTTTACTTGAGAACGGAGGTTACATGAGCGCCACCATGGTGTCAGTGACTGTTATCGACTCCGATGGCACCTCCGATTTCGCGGCGCCCGAGGGGACGACGGTCGCGGGCCTGTGCGCCATGCTGGAAATCGATCTGTCCCTTCCCTCCGTGCGTGTCTCCTACGCCGATGGGCGTCCCCTCGACGGCGCCGCTGTCCTCGGTCGTGACCTGCCCGCAGGCTCGACGATCGCTCTGTCTAGTCGCGTTCTGTCCGCTCAGCAGGTCAACGAGGCCTCGGAACGCCAGGAGAACCAGTGGCTGTCCCCGGTCCTCGCCCTCCTCGGCTATTGCTTCATCGTGATCGGTGCGGTCAGCTCCCTGTGCCTCCTGCCGATGCTTGGAGATGCTGCCCTGATCGGCTTTGCTCACCCCGAGGATGGCCCGAAGTGGGCCGTTGAAGTCGCAAAGATCCCGCTGTGGGAGCGCGGAACGTGTGCCGCCGTGTGCTGCGCTGCTTCCATCATCCCGCTTTTCGCTTCGCGCGCGGTCCGTTCGAGGCCCGCCCTGCTGCTCCTGATGCCCGCGTTGGCCGGATATAGCGCGATCGGCTTCGTGGCGATGTCCGGCATCCATGCGCTGTCGGTCGCCCCTGTGATCGGCGTGTGGGTCGCTCTCGCTGTCTCGCTGGCGGTCGTGTCGTTGACGGCGACTCCCACCGCGCTGAGCGGCCTGTTCGCGTGGATCGGCGCCACGGCGCTCGTCACGATTGGTGCGTACCCGATGTTCAGCCTCATCGACATCGCGCCGCTGGCTCTCCTCCTCGGGGTATTCCTGTTCCTGATGGCACCCCGTTTTGCGCTGCGTGTGCCCGACAGTCAGCTTGTTGACTCCGCGTCGGTGCAGACGATCGCGTCGCGTATCCGCCAGCCTCCCGCGCAAAAGCCCAGTACGGTGACCGGCGGCCGCATGGCGGACGCCCTCGGGCACACCGACGCTCGGTACACGCTGCTGGTGGCCGCCTCGACGCTGTTCATCCTGGTGGGCGGTATTCCCCTGGCATACACGGTGACTCCCGCGATCACGTTGGGTCGAGGCCTCGGAGGCTTCATCTTCGTCATCATGTCCATCCTGGTCCTGTTGACGGCACCTCGGGGGATTCGTGCCCACGCCGGTCAGATCCTGCCTCGCATCGCCGCGGCGGGCGTTGGCTGTGCGTTCCTGTTTGGTACCTGGGCGCAGTCCTGGGCGGTGGGGAAAGGAAAGGACACGCAATCGTTGTTCCCCCTGCTCCCGCTGGCGATTCTGCTCATCATCGCGGTCGCGATGGTCCTGTGGATGACGCTGCATGTTCCCAAGGGCCACGCCGCCCTCGCGGGCACGATCCTCGACTTCGTGCAGACTTTCTGCATCTTTACACTTCTCCCCGCGGCGGTCATCTCCTCGGGTCTCTTCGAGTTTGCTTGGAGGGCAGTCCTGTAATGGCTGATACTACGAAGACTCCTTTCGCCCACGCATCCGCTTCGCGGCTCGTCGGCGCGTATCTCATCGACCTGCTGGTCCTCGGGGTCCTGCTTGGCGTGACGTGGTACGTGCACTTCACGGCGTGGACGATCGGAATGGTCACCGCCGAGGCCGTGGTTGCCTCCGCGCTCATGCTCGGCGCGTCGGGCCGGACGCCGGGCTTGGCCCTCATGCGCGTGTGCATGATCCGCGACGAGGAAGACGCGCAGACTCCGTCGCTCGGAGCGGCGCTGGGCTACACGGCCCTCGCTGTGCTCCTCCAGGTCACCGTCGTGGGCCTGCTTGCCTCGTATGCGATGGTCCACGATGGGCGTACGTGGCTGAGCGGCCCCACCCGTACCCGCTTCGTCGACTTGCGCAAGCATGCGGCGCTCGCGGCGGGCCCCGGTGAGGTTGAGCGCTCCGAGCGTCCGCACATGGCCCCCAGTGGTTTTGAGAGCGTGCATGAGGGGGTTGACCAGTGGAGTGCTCCCGCTGCGCCGCTGACGCCCGTGCCCTCCTCGGCGCCGGACTATTCCGCGCCCGGTCAGCGTGTGAACGACCCCTACGGGGAGGACTACAGCGCACCCGCAACGCCGGCGGTCTCTCCGCTGCCCGCCGCACCCAGCATGCCTGCTGCGCCTTCGGCTCCCGCTGCGCCTGCTGCGCGCGAACCCAACGAGTTCGACGCGCTCCTCGCGCCACCCCAGGGAGCTCCGGACACTCACCGCCCTGCGCCTCAGCGGCCCGCTGGTCCGTCCATGCCGACAGCCCCCGCGGTGCCTCCGCTGCCCGCTGCCCCCGCGGTGCCTGCCGCTCCCGCCGCTCCCGCCCAGGTTCCCGCTCCGCCCAGCTGGGGAGCGCCCGCTCAGCAGGTGCCCCCTCAGCCCGCCCAGGCCTCTTACGGTGGGGGAGGACAGTACGCTGCTCCCGCATCCGGCGTGCCCGGCCCTCCTCCGAGCCGCCGCGACGTGCAGGCTGCGCAGCGCTCCGGTGCGTCTCAATGGGGTGGAGCAGGCCAGTCTCAGTGGGGCGCGCCCGCGACGCCGCCGCGCATGCAGCTCCTGTGGCTCATCTTCGACTCCGGGCAGCGCGAGCTCATCGATATGCCGGTGACGCTTGGGCGTGCACCCGCAGCCGTCGAAGGGGCGCGTGCAGTCGTCGTTCCTGACGCGACGATGTCGCTCTCGCGCACGCACATGCGTGTGGGGCCCACGGCTTCCGGCGCCTGGATCGAAGACTCTTTCTCCGCGAATGGCACGCAGATTCGCACGCCCGATGGTCGCGTCATGGAGCTGACGGGCGGACAGGCGGTTGAGGTGCCCGCCGGTACCGAGGTCATCATGGGGGACCGGAGGGCCACGATTGTCTACGCCGATGCGGACTCAGTGCACTGACCCTCTGTAGGCAGGGTGAGCCCCTCGCCGCGTTGATTCTCGGTGCGCTCATCCGGTCGCTGCGCAGGCCCTGTCTCCGCCTTGATCGTCTCTGCGCGCCGATGCCTTGAATAGTTGCCGCCGCCGTCCTGATAGGGGACGGCGGCGGTTTTCTCTGTGCTCGTTCCCGCCCCGATTTAACCGACTGGGAAATTCTTGTGTGCGGGAGTCGGCACAACGTAGCTGGCCGCTTGTGAGTGTGGAGACGCACCGCTGTGGCGCGGAATCGGACGCTCGTGGGTACCGAAAAGGGCCGCCCCAATGGGACGACCCTTTTCGGTAGCGCTAGGCGCTGATGCTCTCAGAAGCGGGCAGCGTTGGACTGGTCCGTCGACTGGTAGTTGGAGCGAGCCGAATCAACGGCGGCGGAGGTGCGGCGCAGCACGTCCTTCAGGCCCTCGAGGCCCTCGTTCCACTTACGCTGAGCAATGTCGTAGGCTTCCTGCGTCTGGCCTTCCCACGACGAGCGCAGCTGGTTCAGCGTCTGCTCGAGATCGTCGAGGCAGTTCTGCAGGTTAGCGGCACCGGTGTTGATGTCAGCGGCAGCGGCGTCAAGAGCGGCGTAATTTACCTGGAAATCCATGTCAGTCTCCTAATCTAATCTCTCACAGGCCGCCGAGCAGCTGAGAGAACGAGTTCTCGGTCTCGGACTCGTTGGCTTCCATCGACGAATCGGTGGCGCGCAGGTTGTCCGCGAGATCCTGAAGCGCCTGGTTAACCTTCGCTGCGTTCTCCTGCCACTGAGTCATCAGCGAAGTGAACTGCACCGAGGCAGCGCCCTGCCAGGAGCTACCGATGGTCGACAGATCGCCCTCAAGACGCTTGAGGTGGCTGTCGATGTCGGCCTTGGTGGACTCAACCGCCGAGAAACCCTGCTTTAGGGCGCCTTCTGCGGCCCTCTGGTCTGCCATGTGAACCTCCATTTGTATGAGTGGACTCTCTCGCCGGGATGCGTGAGAGCATGGGGACACATGAATACTAACCATGTTTTCATCATTTTTTTCAATGTTACGGAAAAATCATGACAAAACCTGACCGAGAATCTAGACTTACAGGGTTGTGTCGTGTAGCCAAAAACCCCATCACGCGGCATTCGGGAGGACCCAATGGCATCGAAAACATCACGAGGAGTGGCGCTGATTCCGCTCACGATTACGTACGGCGTTGACCGTAGTGACGTGACGCTTCCGCAGTCGATCCCCCTGGTGGAGCTGCTCCCCGGAATGGTTGAAACGGTGGGAGCTTTCACTGATCAGCCAACGAATGACGGCTTCGCGGTGCGTACGGCCTCGGGCCGTCTGCTCGATCAATCCAAGTCTCTGTCCGCCCAGGGAGTGCGCGCCGGAGCGGCGCTCACCCTCGAGCCCCTGGGTGAGGGTGCCGCCGACATGGTCTATGACGACCTCACGGAGGCAGTCGGTCAAGTTGTCGAAAGAGTGTCCACTCCTTGGACACGTGAGGATGCTCGCACGCTCGCGGCGCTCGCCGCTGCCGGCCTCGTCTTCGTCGCCGCCCTCCTCCTGGCGACCACGCCCCCGGACGCCCTCACCGCCTTGGATCCCAAAGGTGTCACGAGGTACAACTTCATCGCCGGCGCGATCGGTATCGTGGCGGCCCTGCTCGTGACCGCCACGTCTGTCGTCATGACCCGCAAGCACCCGCAAGCAAGCGGCATCGCGCTGGCACACTCCGTCCCTTTCCTGACGGCCGCAGCTGCTCTGCGCCTGAGCCAGAGCCACTGGGACACCGCCGGCTGGGCGTGGACGGGCCTCGGCCTCCTGATTGGTTCCCTCGCCGTTCTCACGCTGACCAAGCGCTACCGAATCTCCATCGCGGCCCCTCTCGTCGTCGGGACTGTCTTGGCGGCCACCGGCCTCCTGGTTCGACTCGGTCAGCTCTCTCAGGCAGGCGTCTCCGCTATCCTCTTCGCACTGATGATTGTGCTCCTCCAGGTCGCGCCCTGGATCGCGCTGGCTCACATTCCCGTGCGCATCCTGGACGCGGACACGACCGAGCAGATTCCCGCGAAGGGCATCACAGATCAGGTCAGCACGTCCTTCGTATTCGTCGTCGCTCTGCGCTCCGGCGGGGCGATCGCCGCGCTCTTCCTGACCGTTTCTCTTATGACAGCACCCGAAATGCGGTCGGTCTCCCTGCCGCTGACCCTCATCATGCTCGGTGCGGTGTCACTCGTTCTCCAGACGCGTTCGATCCGTGCTCGCGTCGAGGTGCTTCTCGGTGCTCTCACCGGCCTCGTCGTGATCCTCGTGGCCACTGTGCTCAGCGCCTACAAGGACCCGAGGATGATGCCCTGGCTGACGCTGGCGGCGATTGCGACGGCGCTCGTCCTCGTCGTCACCAACGTCGTCGGGCCTCGTGCTCGCCCGCACCTGACGCGCATCGCCGACACGATCTCCGTGCTGTCGCTGTTTGTTCTGCTTCCTCTGGCCGTCTACCTGTGGAGCTGAGTCATGCCGTCGAGTAAAGACATTCTCGAAGCCCAGCGCTTCAATCGAAACCGCCTGATCACGGCCTTCACCTCCGGCACGCCCGACGGGCGCGAGGTCGACACGCCCTCGCCCGTGCGCCCCCTTATTTTCGGGCTCGTCGTCGCGATCGTCATTAGCGTGGTGGGGATCGGCATGCGGATTTTCGCACCGAACCCGAGGCTCGGGGAGGCGCAGTACCAGCTCATCGACGTGAAGGGGACGGGCGCCCGTTATTTCTGGGCGAATGGCGTCCTCCACCCGATCGCGAATGTGACCACCGCTAGGTTGCTCAGCCCCGAATCGAAGTTGACGACCATCCAGGCATCAGCGTCGTCACTCGAGAACATTCCGCGCGGCGCCCAGATCGGCCTGCCTGATGTGCCCGATGATGTGCCACTAACCGACATGCTGAGTAAACAGTGGCTCTCCTGCGACATGGAGTCCGGCTACCACACGTGGATCGCCAAGGAACTGCCTGCGGACAATTTCCCGGTCAAGCAGGCCACGTCCGCGCTCGTGCAGGCGACCGGCAGCGGAGACAAATACTTCGTCGATCGGGAAAAAGGCAAGAAGTACTACATCGACTCCAGCGTGAGCCGTCTGGGTGACTGGGCGCTGTCCTTCCAGAACCTCACCAGCTACCCGATCACCGTCGAACCCGAGTGGCTCGACCTCTTCCCTTCGGGCACGCCTCTGCGTCCCTGGAGCTACAACGACATTGAGAACGCTGGGCAGCCGGCCAAGAACCTGCCGGGCGACCTGAAGAACGAGGGCATCACCATTGGAATGGTCCTCGACCAGGTCGATTCCGCCGGTCAGGTCAAAAACTCCTACCTGGTGATCGACGACTCGAATCTGGTGGTCTTCAACTCGACTGCGGCGCGACTGTATCAGGATGCCCCGCCCTCGAAGAAGTTCCCCACCGAGATGTTCAAGTACGTCGAGCCCGTCCGGGCCGTCTTCGTCGGTGACGATTGGCCTGACGTCGAGGACTTTGAATCGCCTGAGTGGTTTGATGAGAGCCGCGACGCGTCCAACCGGACGGTCCTGTGCGCCGCGATGGACACCACTGATCGCGCTAAACCGACGTTCGACCTGGTCACCATGCCTGAGAAGCGTGCGATCGAAGCGTCCTACGATGCGGAATCTCTGCAGTCCCCGAAGGGGCCGTCCACGACGCGCAACGTCACTGTTGCGGGCGGATCCGGCGCCCTCCTCGCCCTCACGTCCGGCGGTGGCGGCGAGGCCGCGTCCTATGTCTTCGTCTCCGACCTGGGCTTCCGTCACTCCCTTGGCGATGTTCCGGCCGTCTCCATGAATGCCCTCGGGTGGCAGCCGTCAGAGGCTGCGTCGGTCCCGCGCGCATGGGGCGAGCTCATCCCACCGGGTTCCGAGATGTCGCCGAAGGCCGCCGCCACCTCAGTGGGGCTCAAGTGAGTGCCCGCCGCGCGCGTTCCCTGTCCTTGGGCCGAGGCCTCGTCGGTGCCTCGCTGATCGCAGGACTCGCGCTCGTTCCTATCGCTGCGCCCGTCGTCTCGCCTGATGACTCCGGTGCGTTCGGCCCCGGCGTCGCCCACGCGGACCCGGTGCCGACCCCGAGTGTGCGTCCGACGCCGACTCCTTCATCGTCGGCAACGACTCCCGCAAGTGAATCCGAGGGCGGCGAATGCTCGCAGAACTCGCCCTCGTACATCAAGCAAACGCCCGCCATCTTCGACGCCGTGGGAGTGCGTCGCGCCTGGGAGGTCTCACGAGGCCGCGGCGTGACGGTCGCGATCATCGACTCGGGCGTAGCTGCCGGCAACCAGCACTTCCAGGGGCCGGACGGTCCCGTGGTACTCCCCGGCATCGACCTGAGCGGTGAAAACACCGACGGGCGCGTTGACGTCGGAGAACACGGCACCGCCATCGCGGGTGCGATCGCCGCGCAGGAGCTGCCCAAGGAGATGGGATCGGGCCTCGTCGGCGTCGCCCCCGAGGCGAAGATCCTCCCGGTGCGTGTCGAGACCGGCCTTCAGGAAAACCGCCCGCAGAAGGAAGGCGAAGAGACCTTCATGTCGAAGGTGGGCCGTGGGATCCAGTGGGCCGCCGACCACGGCGCGCAGATCATCGTCGTCGCGCAGTCCGCCCCCGATGGCGACCCCCAGTTGGAGGCAGCCATCAACGCCGTGCGCGGCCGGGCCCTCGTCGTGGCTTCGACCGGCAACGTATACCAAGGGCAGGAAGCGAATCAGGTCGTCTACCCGGCCGCGTACCCGGGTGTGCTCGGCGTCACCGCCTCGAACGCCGACGGATCGGCTTCGGACCAGCAGGTGCACGGCGCGCACGTCAAGCTCGCCGTGCCCGCAGGCGTCATTCTCACGACCTGGTTTGACCAGGCCGACTGCCTCGTCGGCGGATACGAGGGGGACCAGCCCCTGCCGTCGTCGTCCTATGCGACCGCATACGCGGGTGGCTTTGCGGCCCTCGTGGCCTCGGCCTACCCCGATGAGGGGCCCGACATGTGGAAGTACCGGCTCGAAGTGACCGCCCTGCGCGGCACCGCCGATCAACGCACAGACGCCCTCGGCTGGGGTGTCGTCTCGCCTTTCGATGCCCTCACCTTCACCGACATCGGCACCAGGTACGGGCCCGAACATCCCAACGCCGCAGAGCACCCCGCCCCTGCCCGGCCCGCCGTGGCCTCGGCGGACCTGACGTCGCGGGAAAACAACCTGACGATTCGCGCCTACATCGTGTCCGCGATTGCGGTCCTCGGGGCCTCGCTGCTCGGAGGCCTCGTGATTCTCTCGCACCTGCGCGGCAGGCCCGCCGTCGTCGAAGACTCCGAAGAGGACCTGTCATGACAACTGGGACAACACGGCGCTGGGGTAGGAGTGTGGGGGTCCTCGTCGGTGCCATCGCACTCAGCCTCGGAGCGAGCCTTGCCCCCGTTGCGCCGGCCTACGCCGCCGACCCGCCGATGACCGCTGACAAGCAGGACTACTACAACTTCTACAAGCTCAAGTCCATCCATGATCAGGGAATCACGGGCAAGGGTGTCACCATCGCGGTCCTGGATGGCGCCGTGAACCCCAACATTCCCGAACTCAAGGGCGCGAACATTCAGGATCGGACGCCCTGCGTCATGACCTCGGCCCCCGAGAATGCGGCACACGGCACCACGGTCGCGCAGATCCTGGTCTCGCCCGAGTTTGGCGTGGCACCGGGCGCAACGCTCTACACCTACACGATCCCCCTGTACGGCGATTCCCCGGGATCGAACTGCACGATCTCCGGCTGGACGGGTGAAGCAGTAAACGACACGCCGCTCCTCATCGAGCAGGCGATCAACGACGGCGCCGACATCATCACGATCTCTAGTAGTTTTGGTGACACCGAATCCATCGACCTCCGGTGGGCCATGGCCCGGGCGCTCGCCGAGGGTGTCATCGTTGTGGCCGCGATGGGCAACGAGACCACCGAGAACCCCACCGATACGCTGGCCTTGTGGAGGGGAATCTGCGGCATCGGAGCGACGACCCGTTACAACAGTCTCACGGAGTACACGAACTGGGGTAACGGGTTGCTGACGACCGCGCTGGGTACAGTTGTGACGCGTGACGTGTCGACCGGTCGCGTCGAGGAAGCAGAGGGAACGTCTTTTGCGACCCCGATTATTGCCGGCTTCTTGGCGCTCGGCTGGGAGCACTTCGACGAGGACGTCAGCGCAGATCAGATGCTGCAGGCGCTGGCTCTGACGGGCAGGAGCGGTAGCGAGTGGAACAAGCTCACCGGCTACGGCCCCGCCGACCCGATCGCGTTCCTGCGTTCGGACCCGTCGCAGTACGCGGACGAGAATCCCTGCGTTGCGAAGAACTACTACGAGGCAGCGCCCTCATGGGATGACGTCGCCGACTATGCGGACGGCGTTGTTAACCCCATTCTGATTCGTAATGATGATGTCTACGTCTACCGCGGCGTGAACGAAGAGGCTGCCCTCAGTCGCGAACACGGCTACCCGACCCACATCGGCACCAGCCCCCGGTACCACAGTCAGTGACGGGCCTCGGCTTGCCCGAGTACCTGAGTGCCCGAGTGCCCGAACGAAAGGAACAGACACCATGATGCGATCGATTGGTCGGTCCCGAGGCCTGCGTGCCCTATCCGTTCTGGCATCGGCCTGCGCGCTGGCCCTGACGGCGGTGCTTTCGCCGGTCGCCCCCGCTGCCCCTGCGACCGCGGTGGATCGCAAGGTGAGAGTCTCGGATGAAGAGTACTACTCGCGCTACGACCTGGACGCGCTGCGCGCCCAGGGGTACACGGGCGAGGGCGTGATTATCGCGGTCATCGACGGGCACATCGACACGTCCATTCCCGAGCTGCAGGGTGCGGACATCGTCGATAAGAGTACGTGCGACGTGCCCGTGGACGCCGAAAATGACGTACACGCGACGTACATCGCGCAGCTCTTGGTCGCACCAGACTTCGGCATCGCGCCGAAGGCCACCATCTATAACTACACGACGATTCTGGATCCACAGAAGAGCAGCGATGACTGTTCGCTGGGATGGACGCGGGCAGGGCGAGCCGATACGGACTACCTCATTGAGCAGGCGATCAACGACGGCGCTGATATCATTTCGATCACCTCCACTTATGGCAAGACCGAGAGTCAGGGGATGCGGTGGGCGATTTCTCGGGCGACTGCCTTGGGTGTGCCGATCGTTGCAGGCGTCGGTAATGATCGGACCCGCGATCCCGATAATGCGCTGGGAATGTGGGGAGGCGTCATCGGCGTCTCCGCCCTCGATGCAAGCGGTAACTTCGCAGACTATTCGAACTACGGGGAGGGGGTTACCGTTTCCGCTGTGGGGGTTGTTGTTGGTAGGTCGACGCTGGACAATCAGCTTAAGCGGGTGCAAGGTACTTCTTTTTCGGCGCCCATGGTTGCCGGTTTCCTGGCCCTCGCATGGCAGCGTTTTGGCTATAGTGGGGTAAGCGCGCGCCAGATTCTTCAGGCCATGGTGGCTACCGCTTGGGGGACGAACGGGCAGTGGAACGAACGCACCGGTTATGGCGAGATCAATCCGGCGGCTCTGCTGGCTGTCGATCCGTCGCAGTACCCGAAGGAGAATCCGCTCCTGGAGAAGGGTAGTCGCTTCGCCTTCCATGAGGATGATCTCTATGACTACTACTACGGGCTGGCGAATCCGCGCGAGGTCCTGAATGACGACGGGTACGTGTATCGCGGCGTCGATGAGGAGAGCGCTCTGAGTGAAGGGCAGGGGTACGAGGTCCACCTGGGCACGAGCCCGCTCTACCACTACCAGGGATGAGCGCGCAGTGACCCGCGACGCCCTTGCGAATGTTGAAACGCCTCGATGAAAGGAACAGACACAATGATGCGATCGATTGGTCGGTCCCGAGGCCTGCGTGCCCTCTCCGTTCTGGCCTCGGCCTGCGCCTTGGCCTTGACGGTCGTGCTGTCGCCCGTCGCCCCCGCGGCGCCTGCGGAGGCGGTGGATCGCAAGGTGAGAGTCTCGGATGAGGCGTACTACTCGCGCTACAACCTGGAGGCGCTGCACGCCCAGGGGTACACGGGCGAGGGTGTGATTATCGCGGTCATCGACGGGCGCATCGACACGTCCATTCCCGAGCTACAGGGTGCGGACATCGTCGACAAGAGCCCGTGTGCCGCACCTGTGGATGCCGAAAGCGACGAGCATTCGACGTACATCGCGCAGCTCCTGGTCGCCCCGGACTTCGGCATCGCGCCGAAGGCCACCATCTATAACTACGCGCTGATTCTGGATCCGCAGAAGAGTAGCGATGACTGTTCGCTGGGATGGACGCATCCGGCAGGGCGAGCCAAGTTGGACTATCTCATCGAGCAGGCCCTCAACGACGGCGCTGACATCATTGCGATCTCCTCCAGTTACGGCAAGATCGAGAGTCAGGGGATGCGGTGGGCTATTTCGCGAGCAGCTCTTTCTGGGGTGCCGATTGTCGTGGGCGTCGGCAACGAACGAACGCGCGATCCCAATGATTCGCTGGGGATGTGGGGAGGTGTCATCGGCGTCTCTGCCCTCGACAAGGACGGTAACTTCGCGGACTATTCGAACTACGGGGAGGGGGTCACTCTTTCCGCTGTGGGAGTCGTTGTTGGTAGGTCGACGCTAGACAATCAGCTCAAGGAGGCGAGGGGCACCTCTTTTGCGGGGCCCATGGTTGCGGGTTTCCTGGCCCTCGCGTGGCAGCGTTTTCGTAGTCCTGATCTGAGCGTGAACCAGGTTCTTCAGGCCGTGCTGGCGACTGCGTGGGGGACGAATGGGCAGTGGAACGAATATACCGGCTACGGTGAGATCAACCCGGCGGCTATGCTGGCCGCTGATCCGTCGCAGTACCCGGAGGAGAATCCGCTGCTGGAGAAGGGTAGCCGCTTCGCCTTCCATAGGGATGACCTCTACGACTACTACTACGGGCTGGCGAATCCGCGCGAGGTCTTGAACGATGACTGGTACGTGTACCGCGGAGTCGATGAGGAGAGTGCTCTGTCCGAAGGGCAGAGGTACGAGGTTCACCTGGGGACGAGCCCGCTCTACCACTACCAGGGATGAGCACGCAGTGACCCGCGGCGCCCTCGCGAATGTTGAACGCCGTGCCGACATGCACGGGGCTGCGGGGCAGCGAGGCGTCTCGTCTCGTGAAGTGTTGTACGTAGATCAAACAAGTCAGTTAGGATAACCGTATGGTAGATGTGATGGGGCGTACGCCCGAAGAATTTGAAGAGATGCTCAACGCCCAGATCGCCGAGGCTGAACGCAAGGCTGCGGCTATGGACGAGTTCGTGACCACGCTCAAGTCCGCTCGCGTTACTGGTTTCGACTCCCGCCGTGAGGTCGAGGTCGAGATCAGCCAGGAGGGGACCATGACCCGCGTGTCGATCGACGACGAGGCCCTCGAAGGCAGTACCTCGGACCTCGAGGAAGCCATCATGGAGGCCTACTCCGACGCCGGTAAGAACATGAGCCGCTTCCTGCGCGAGCAGGGCGACCGCCAGTTCGGCGGCGGGGACTCAGCGATGGGCGAGTTTGTCGATCAGATTAGCTCGCGCCTCGAGCAGCTTGGGCGCTGATCGCCATGGGTCACGATCTCGCGATTAACACCGCCCAACTTCAGTCGCATGCGACCGAGGTTGACGCGTGTGCAACCACGATCGAGAGCGCGCAGAACATTGCGGCCGGCACACAGAACCAGGTGTCGCAGAACGCCTTCGGCCTCATGTTCCTTCCTTATGCGGCCGTCGCGCACTTCGGCATCAAGAACCTCTCCGCGATGATGAAGGACATCTCCGAGGCTGAGCACCGTCTCGCTGTGTGCCTGCGTCAAACGGCGGCCGAGATGAAAGCCGCTGAGGATGGCAATAAAGACCCGATGCAGAAGCTCGAGGAAGAGGTTCAGGACCCCGGCTGTGGCCCCGGCGGCGGTGGTGGCACCGGC
>ERZ809296.2206-NODE-2206-length-19300-cov-6.650818_pt1 | contig 19300 bp, 14 predicted proteins | sample MGYA00520511_ERZ809296 | MGnify/ENA primary metagenome ERZ809296 (study PRJEB31576, sample SAMEA3212662) | Homo sapiens | biome: human-gut; feature: human gut; material: fecal | place: Sweden | collected 2012 ... | reverse complement strand
AAAACTCAGGCAATGCAGCAGGGAATCTCGCTGGATGCCCCTTTACGCCAATTTTCTTGCATAGCCTAAGATATTGGCTATTACTTTCGCTGTTTGGTATCTGTAAGAGATTTGGGGGAATTGCGCCGCCATTGTTTTTGCTCCACGATGATTTTCCAAGGACATGACCCGAAGGTCTGGCTGTCCCTTCTTCCTTTACAAATTCTTCAGGATTAGAGATGAGTCTCTCCATTCTTGAAGAATATGGAACAAGAACGTTCGATACATTTGCTTTACATTTAAGAGGGTCTTTGCACAACCACCATACCGTATTAACAGATGTTTTTGCGCGCAGTTTTCTTTTGTTAACCCATTCGATTGGTGCAGGGAGTGCTGATGGATTATGCCAGTAGAACGGCTGAGCCAGTTTGAATCCAACAACATCACACATTTTTATTAACGCACGAAATTGGTATAGGCTATATGAAGGAACTCCTTTTTCATAAGCTCCACCGATGTCGATTACAAAACTCCCATCATCTCGCAGTTTGTCATATGCAAGTTCAGCAAACTGGCACAACCAATCGACATACTCTGATTGTTCCTCGTTCCCATAAGCTTTCTTTCGCTGAAGTGCGAATGGCGGACTTGTAATAAAAAGATTGACGCTTCTCGAATCCATATTTTCAAGGGCAAGCAGAGAATCCTCGCATAAGCACTGCCCTAAATTTGTAGTATATCCTACCTGATTATTCACCATCTTTATCCTCACTGATCTTTAACACTATGCTTTTGTCTACTGGGTTAAAGTATATATCAAACATTGATTCACCCTTTTGTGCTCCCACATTTGATATGGCTGCTTTTGGCATTCGTATTCTCATATCTTTTTGAAGCAAATAGGTGTCAATGTAAATTAATTTATCCAATACCAGCCCTCCATTTAGTCTATTTTTAGCCCTGATATAGACTATTATAGTCCCGAATCGGTGCTATGTCAAGTCATCATCAAACACTTCCATTACCCACGGAACTTTATGACTTCTTGAATACTACCCGAAAAGGAAAAGCCGCTGTCTGTTGACAGCGACTTCTCTCTTTAGCGGGTAAACCGTATCAGCAATTCGTTTAAGGCGTCCACAGCACCGTGCTTTTTTTCCTGTATCTCTCGATTTCTCCATTCCATAAGGCACTGTTGAATTATCCTGATTTCTACCAGCTCAAAAAGGATTTCATTTTTCAGGCTTCATAGCTTCCACAATGTCGCACAGGCGAAGGGCAAGACCTACACCGAGATTTACCGTTGTGATTGTCTTTCCAACTCTGCCTTTTTGATTGCATATTGCAATTGTTTTGCAATATGACACTTTGTTGTCATCCTTTCTTAAAATTCATAGCTTTTCGGCTATGTACCTGACCAATTCATTTCCTAATCGGTCGTGGCAATATTTATTCTTAATACCAATTGCCGAGCAAAACGCCGTTTTTAGATTTATAAAAGAAGCAACAATTTCGTTTCTTTCTTTTGTACTTAAATATATATGATATTTTTCTCCTTTCATACTATCCACCTCGCTGTTTTTATCTGATTTAATGATATATTAAAGAGGAAATTTTATCAAATATACAAAAAAAGGCTTCTGCCCAAAACAGGGCAAAAGCCTTAAAAATTATGCGATTTTTAGGTTTAGTTGCAAGCCAAGGGGGACTATTTTATCTGCCCGAAAACACATTTTTGAAAAAAGTGTTGCAAAAGTGTTGCAAAAACGGTTGTTCAAAAAGTGCCAAGTCCCGAAACCAGCATAAATACTGGGTTTTTCGGCACATCTAAACCAAAGGGAACTATTCCCACTCCACCGTTGCGGGCGGCTTGGTGGTGATATCATACACGACGCGGTTGACGCGCGGCACTTCATTGACGATGCGCGCGCTGACCTTGGCCAGCAGGTCGTAGGGCAGACGCGCCCAATCGACGGTCATGAAGTCGTCGGTCGTCACGGCGCGGATGGCCAGCACGAAGTCGTGCGTGCGCTCGTCGCCCATCACGCCGACGGTACGGGTGTTGGTCAGCACGGTGAAATACTGGTTGATGTCGCGGTCAAGGCCCGCCAGCGCGACTTCCTCGCGGAGAATCGCGTCGCTCTCGCGAACGGTTTCCAGTTTGTCGGGCGTGATGTCGCCCATGATGCGGATGGCCAGGCCGGGGCCGGGGAACGGCTGACGCCAGACCATGTCGTGCGGCATGCCCAGCTCCTCGCCGACCCTGCGCACTTCGTCCTTGAAGAGCATGCGCAGCGGCTCAACAAGGCCGCCGATGAATTTCGCGCGCACATCGGCCGGCAGACCGCCGACGTTGTGGTGCGACTTGATGACCGCGCTGCCCTTGACCGAGCCGGACTCGATGACGTCCGGATAAATCGTGCCCTGGGCGAGGAATTCTACGTCTTCAAGCTTCTTGGCTTCGTCGGCGAAGCAGTAGACGAATTCGCCGCCGATGAGCTTGCGCTTCGTCTCCGGATCGGAAACGCCCGCCAGCTTGGTCAGGAAGCGCTCGCGCGCGTCCACGATGACCAGATTCACCGGGAATTGCTTGGTGAAGACCTCGCGGACGGACTCGGTTTCATTCTTGCGCATGAAGCCGTGATCCACGTAGACGCAGGTCAGCCGCTCGCCGATGGCGCGGGAAATCAGCGCCGCCGCGACGGAGGAATCCACGCCGCCGGAGAGGCCGAGCATCACGCGGCCGTTCGGGCCGACCTGCTCGCGAATGGAGGCGATGGCGTTGTCGATGAAGGTGCTCATCGTCCAGTCGCCCGTGCAGCCGCAGACGTTGTACAGGAAGTTGGCGATGACCTTCTGGCCCTCTTCGCTGTGGGTGACTTCCGGATGGAACTGCACCGCGTAGATGCGCTTTTCCGGGTTCGCCATCGCGCAGAACGCGCAATTCTCGCTGTGGGCGATGGAGGTGTAGCCCTCCGGCGCATGGGTGACGTGGAAGGTGTGGCTCATCCACGCGACGGACTGCGCCTTCATGCCGGCAAACAGCGGGCTGCTCACGTCGAAATCGACCGGAATGCGGCCATATTCGCGCTGGGCGGCGCGCTCGACGGTGCCGCCGAGGGTGTAGGCCGTCAGCTGCATGCCGTAGCAGATGCCCAGCACCGGGATGCCCTGCTCGTAAATGGCCGGGTCGATATGCGGCGCGTCCGCGTCAAGCACGGAAGCGGGGCCACCGGAGAGGATGATGCCCACCGGCTTCTTGTCAAGAATTTCGGAAAGCGGCGTCAGATAGGAGACGACCTCGCAGAAGACGTTGGCCTCGCGCACGCGGCGCGCGATCAGCTGGGTATACTGCGCGCCGAAGTCTACCAGGACAATTCGCTGCACATTTTGCATCGGATGCGGTACCTCCTTTGGTTATCGGGAAAAAACAAGCCGTCCGCAAAGGGACGTAAGCCATAGCTTTTATTCTACACAGTTTTCCGTGCGAAATCAAGAGAACGCGGGAAAAAGTTCGCGCATTCGGCGCTTTTCGGCAGGTTTGATGAAGGAAGACGGGCGGTTTGCGCGCTTTTCAACCGCACAAAGCCGTGGTATAATCAGAAAAGATTTGGAAAAGACAGAAGGAGGACGGCGCATGTTTCAAAATCGGGATACCATCGCGGCGCAGGCGACGGCGGCGGGAGAGGGCGGCGTGGCCATTGTGCGCGTGAGCGGCGCGGACTGCGAGGCAGTTGTGTCGCGCGTGTTTCAGGCGAAAAACGGGAAACCGCTGGCCAACCGCGTGCTGACCTACGGCTGCGTGATGGAAAACGGCGAGATCGCGGATGAAGCGATGGCCGTTCTGATGCGCGCGCCGCACAGCTATACAAGGGAGAACGTCGCGGAGATCCATTGCCACGGTTCGCAGGCGCTCGTCCGCAAAATTTTGATGCTGCTGATGGCGGCGGGCGCGCGGATGGCCGAGCCGGGCGAGTTCACCTATCGGGCGTTCATGAACGGGCGCATTGATCTGGCGCAGGCCGAGGGCGTGATGCGGATGATCCACGCGTGCAGTGAGCGCGCCATGCGCAGCGCCGTGCGGCAGATGGAGGGCGGCGTATCCGCGTTCGTGCGGACAGCACGGGCGGAGATCACGTCCCTGCTGGCGGCGATGGCTGCGGCGATCGACTTCCCGGACGAGGTGGAAGAGACGCAGACCGCGCTGGAAGTGACGGCTTCCTGCAAAGCGATTGCGGCCAGATTGGAGGCCGCCTGTGACGCGCGGGCGGGGCGCATCGAGGATGAGGGATTGCGCGTGGTGCTCTGCGGCAGGCCGAACGCGGGCAAGAGCAGCCTGCTCAACGCGCTGCTGGGCGGCGAGCGCGCGATTGTGACGGATATTCCCGGCACAACGCGGGATACGCTGACCGAAGCCATGCAGATTGGCGGCGTGCGCGTGCTGCTGACGGATACGGCGGGGCTGCGCGAGACGGGCGACGCAGTGGAGCGCATTGGCGTGGAGCGCGCGAAAAAGGCGCTGGCGGAAGCGGATGTGCGGGCGCTGGTGCTCGATGGCGCCAGCCCGCTGACCGAAGAAGACAAAGCGGCGCTCTTTGGCCTCGCCCCGCAGTTGATTATTTTGAGCAAGGGCGATCTTGCGCCCGTGCTCACGGCGGACGAGGTGCACGCGGCCTTTGGCGACGTGCCGACAGTGGCGGTCTGCGCGCCGCGCGGCGAGGGCATGGAAGCGCTCAAGGAGGCGCTGGCGGCGTTTGTGCCGGAGGATGGCGCGGAATCCTCGGCGTTGTCTCAGGCGCGCCATGTGGAGGCGGCCAGGCGTGCGTGCGCGGCGCTCTCCGATGCGGTGGCTGCGCTTTCGGACGGCATGCCGCTGGATGTCGCGGCGGTCGATCTCTCCGCCGCGCTCGACGCGCTGGGCGAAATCACGGGCGAAACGATGAGTGAAAAGGTCATCGACGAGGTGTTTGCCAAGTTCTGCGTGGGCAAATGAAACGTCCGGGTGACCGGAAAGAAGAATCGCTTGTTCAGACGGCCTGATGGTGGTACAATAAACACAGAAAGTGAATTTCATGGAGGTTGATGTCCTATGAAAAGACGTATCGGAATCCTCACCAGCGGCGGCGACTGCCCCGGCCTGAACGCCTGCATCCGCGGCGTGGCGCGCGCCAGCTATTCCATGTTTGACGCGGAGATCATCGGCATTCAGGACGGCTATGCGGGTCTGATTGCCGGGGACTATAAGGAAATGAAGCAGTCGGATTTCTCCGGCATTCTGACCCTCGGCGGCACGATTCTCGGCACGCGCCGCACGCCCTTCCGCAACATGCGCGTGGTCAGCGAAGACGGCGTGGACAAGGTCAAGGCGATGAAGGCGAATTACAAAAAGATGAAGCTGGACTGCCTCGTGACACTGGGCGGCAACGGCACGCACAAGACTGCGAACCTGCTGGCCGAAGAAGGGCTGAACGTCATCGGTTTGCCCAAGACGATCGATAACGATATCTGGGGAACGGACGTCACCTTCGGTTTCCACACGGCGGTGGATATCGCTACGGAGGTCATCGACCGCATTCACACGACGGCCGCGAGTCATGGCCGCTGCATGGTCATCGAGATCATGGGCAATAAGGCGGGCTGGCTGACGCTGTATTCCGGCATCGCGGGCGGCGCGGATATCATCCTCCTGCCGGAAATTCCGTATGACATCAACGTGGTGGCCGACGCGGTGCGCAGCCGCGCCGAAAACGGAAAGGATTTCTCCATCATCGCCGTGGCCGAGGGCGCGATGAGCGTCGAGGAAGCGGCGATGAAGAAAAAAGAGCGCGCCGCTTTCCGCGAGGAATCCGGCTTCAACGGCATTGCCAACCGCGTTGCCAAACAGCTTGAAGAGATGGTCGGCGTGGAAGCGCGCGCCGTCGTGCCGGGCCATGTGCAGCGCGGCGGCTCGCCGAGCGCGTATGACCGCATGCTCTCCACCGTTTTCGGCGTGCATGCCGCGCAGCTGATCGCGGCGGAAAACTATGGTCAGGCTGTCGCGATGGTCGGCAACGCCGTTTCACATAATCCGCTTTCCGAGGTTGCGGGCAAGACGAAGTTCGTCCCCGCCGACGCGCAGGCTGTCCGTGCCGCCAGAAGCATGGGCATTTCGCTGGGCGACTGAGCGTTTTCAATCGAAATCCAATGACAATCCGAAGCAGCGGTCGATCGCATGCTTCGGATTTTTGCGTTTTTAGCGTCAACAAAACAGAGAAAGACAAGAAACGCCTTGAAAACGCCGGGCGGCGCTGGTATAATATGATCTGTAATTAGTATCGACTAACAAGATGCCGTATTTCAAAGAGGCCAAAGAGGATTTCGCCAAAATCGTGGATATTTTGAAAAAATAAGGGGTTTCCCATGAAAGACAGTGAACTGAACATCGATCTGACCTGTCACGTGCTCTATTCCAAACCCTGCAAAGCGCAGATTCAAAGCAAAATTGCGCTGCACTATCCCGAAGGTGAGCAGGAAGCGATCTGGACGCGGGTGCAGAAGCAATACGCGGCCTTTCTTTCCGACTGGCGCACCGATCTCGGCGGCGCGAAAAATTTTCACAACGGCGCGGGCGGCAACTACGACTGCGTCGCGCTGATGGCGTATTACGTCGTCTGCAAGGATGTAACCAGTGTGGAAGAGATCGAGCGGATGGAGGGCGACCTGTTTCTGCCCGCCTTCCGCAAGATGAAGTTTGTGGATTGCAACAGGCCGATTTTCAAGCGGCTCATGCACCGCGCGTTCCTGAACGCGAAAAAGCAGTGCGACAAATGGGGCGATTTCAAGATGAACGTCGCGCCGTTTGACAAGGGCAAGCCCATCTATTACGAGTTTACCGAATGTCCGACGGCGGAGTTCGCGAAAAAGCATGGCCTGCTGGAGGTCATGCCCGCGCTCTGCAATCCGGATTTCACGGCCATGGAGCTGATTCACGCGCGGCTGGTGCGCACGACGACCTGCGCCAACGGCTGCAAGTGCGACTACACCATTTGCGGCGACAGGGATGAAGCGTTTCTGAGCGCGCACCCGGAATACCGCGACGAGGCAGGCTATCGGAGAAACCGGTAAAGGAGGAAAAGACTGTGCAGTTTGAAACGCTGGGCGACGCGAAGCGCCCCGCTATTCTGTTTTTTCATGCGATGGGCGTTACCGGGGCGAGCAGCGAACCCGTTGCGAAAAATTTGCAGGCGCGGTATTTCTGTATCCTGCCGACGTCCACCGTCTACTGCGCGGGGCAGAAATACGTGAGCAAAGCGGACGAGGTGCGGCAGGTAGAGACGTTTCTGCGCAAAAAAGGCGTGGAAAGGCTGGCGCTGGTCGTCGCTTCTTCCATCGGCGCGGACCTGGCGGCAGCGTTTCTGGCCGCGACGCGGCTTCCCGTGGAACACGTCTTTTTTGACGGCGGGCAGTTCGCCCAAATTGGCCGGGGAACGCGGCGCGTGATGACGCCGTTTCTGTATCTGGCGATCAAGAGCCTGTATTGGTCGAAGGGAAAAACCCTCAAAAAGATCATGTGGTGCGACGACGACGCGATTAAGCCGTATTTCATCGCGGCGGGAAAGGCGCTGACCTACGGCAATCTGCGCCGCCAACTGGCGGACAGCCTGGAGAACAAACCCTTCCCGGTGCTGTCGGAGGTTTTGCAGGTACACTGCTTCTTCGAATTTGGCGGCATTGAAGACCATTTCAAATACCGCGATGCGGTCATGCGGGCGTATCCGCAGGGGCATTTTCCCGTGTTTGAACAGATGAACCATATGCAGTTTTAAATTCAAAATCCGCAGGGCTTTGGGGCCATGCTGGAAAACATCATCGAAACGGGCGGCCTGCCCGACCTGCCTTTTTTGCGGCAGGCATCAGAAAGGAAAAAGCCATGAAATATCCCATCAAAAAGAACACCGTGCAGGAAACGCTGGTCATTCCGATGTATGGGCGCAAAATGTGTTCACAGCTTTATCCTAAAATCTACCGGGACGAAACGGCGCTCCGGCTGATTGATCAGGTGGATTACGACTTCTCCGTGCTGGAGGAAAAGGCCAAAAGCATCATGCACCGCTTCGGTTTTCTGGAGGTCGCCATGCGGCAGAGCGACCTCGCGTGGGAGATTCGCGACTATCTCAAAACGCATCCGAATGCGGCGGTGGTCAACCTCGGCTGCGGGCTGGATGACACGGGCCGCGCCTGCGACAACGGCACGTGTAAAATCTATAACATCGATTTTCCGGATGTCATCGCGGTGCGCAATGCGCTGCTTCCGGCCGGGGAGCGGGAAACCAACATCGGCTGCGATTTGAACGATGCGTCGTGGTTTTCGCGCATCGATGCGAGCGGCGGCGCGGTGTTCTTCGCGGCGGGCGTGTTCTATTATTTCCTGACCGGGCAGGTCAAGACGCTGGTCTGCGCGCTGGCGGCGGCATTTCCAGACGGCAGGATTGTCTTTGACGCGGCGAATCGGTCGGCGGTGAAGCTGATGCTCAAGACGTGGATCAGGCAGGCAAAGATTCGGGATGTCGGCGCGTATTTCGCTGTCGCAGACGCGAAGAAGGAACTTTCGACGTGGAGCGAAAAGCTGAGCATATCCAGCCGGGGCTACATGCTGGGCTATCAAACGCTGGATGATCCGTCCGTGAGCGGCTTTTTCCGTTTTTTGGCAAAGGTCGGCGACGGCATGATGAAGATGCAGATTGTGCGGCTGGATTTTCAAAAATGAAGCATTTCGGTCTGTCGGCACTTGACAGGCCGTCTTTTTGAGTATAATGTGAAACGCCGTTTCATAACGACGTTACAGACTGTCGAAAAAAAGCTATTCTCCCCCCGAAGGTGGGAGAATAGCTTTTTCCGCAAATGAAAGAATAGCTGAATTTCTTGATTTTGCTATTCAAGACAAGTTTGCTTATGTCAACAAGCTGGAGCGGCCTCAGGCCGCTTTTTATATGGGAAATTGCAGCAAATCCAGCCGCGTGCGCCGAAGATGGAGTTTTTTTACAAACGTTGGCGAAAGTGGGAGCGGCCTCAGGCCGCTTTTTACGCGTTTGAAATTCGAAAATCCGCTCAAAGAATCTCTTTCAGCGTCAGCGCGCAGAGCATTTCGCGCGGGAACGCGCTCAGTGTCCGCAACGCCAGCGGGGAGAACGAGCCTTCGCGCAGCAGCAGATGATACAGACAGGAGATGACCAGCTTGCGGTCAATTTGCGGCTTGGCAAAGAGCACGCCAACCCGGCCGCCGAGCAGCGAACCGAGCATCGATTCCGCCTTTTCAAGCGGCAGACGCGCGTGCAGCTCGTCGCGAAGCGTGGCGAACGTCATCACCTGAGCCGGGTTGACCTCCGCAATCTGCGCGCAAAGCTCACAGCCGCGGAGCAGATAATCGATGCAGTCGGCCTTTTCCGGCAAATCTTCTTCCAGCAGAGAGAAGAACGGCGCGCCGATTTCCCGCGTGCGCGTGAGGGCGTTGGAATGGCACATCGAGGTTTCCAGCTGTGTCAGATGGATGACGTAGTCCTGTGCGCGGGCGTAGAGCGCCTGCGCGTCTACCGCGTCGAACGAATAGGACACGCCGCGCATGCGGCCGAACGCGCGCATCACGTCGTTGTAGCCGAGTATGCGGTTGCGCGCGGAAAGCGCGCTGTCCAGCGTCAGCAGGCCGCCGAGCGGCTGAGACGTGCGGATGTAGGTGATGTTCGGCCGGCGGTCGTACTGCGTGTGCGAGCGGTGCTTGCCGATGTCGATGGCGACGATATCCCGCGCGCCGCTGCGCACGGCCATTTCCACGGGCGTGTTGTCGCAGAAACCGCCGTCGATGTAGCGGTCGCCGCCGACCTGCTTCATCGGGAAAATCGGGAAACAGGAGGCGCTGGCCATCAGCCAGTCGATCAAAGAGCCGGTTTCCATCTCCTCAAGCCGCTTTTCCACCATCGCCAGCGACGGAAAGCGCGTGGTGACGATCCCCAGATGCACGCCGCTGCGGCGGATTTTGTCTTCGTCGATCAGCTTATGCAGAATGTCCATCAGCGGAGAAACGTCCACGCCTTTTTTCTGCGCATAGCGGGTGATAAATTCGAGCAGCTTTTCCGGATGATCGAAGATATTTTCCGCGTCGTCCGCGATGGCGAGGCTCTCTTCGCTGACCACGTCGCTCAGGCGGATGTTATCCCAAAGCGCTGCTGCCGCGTCCATGCTTCCCTGCGCATACATGGCCGCGTGCAGCGCGCCGACCGATGTGCCGAAGACGCTGCCGGCCTTGATGCCCAGCTCGTCCAGCGCGGCAATAGCGCCGACTTCGTAAGCGCCTTTCGCACCGCCGCCGCCCAGCACGAGCGCCGTTTCGGAAGGAACGAGCGCGCGCATCAGGCGCGAACCTCGATTTTCGCCATGGCGGTGAGCATTTCGGCGGTCTTCTCGATGCCCATCAGCGCGGAGTTGATGCAGATATCGTAATTCTGCGCTTTGCCCCACTTCTGATCCGTATAGCGGAAGTAATGGTTGCCGCGCTCCTTGTCGGACGTGGTGATGGCCTTGAGCGCTTCCGCTTCGCTGAGGTTGCGGCGCGCCATGATTCGGTTGACGCGCGTTTCACGCGGCGCATAGACAAAGACGTTGATGGTGTTGTCGCGTCCGGCGAGGATATAGTCCGCGCAGCGGCCGACGATGACGGCGCTTTCCTTCGCGGCAATATCGCGGATGACCTGCGCTTCGGAGATGAAGATCGATTCGCTCAGCGGCAGATACTGGCTGGAGAAGAAGCCGCTGGAATAGGCCGCACTGGCGGCGAGATTCTGCATGAAACCGTTGCGCACGCGCTGTTCGTTGTTGGCGATGAATTCATCGGACAGGCCGCTCTTCTGCGCGGCCAGGGTGATGAGCTTTTTATCATAATAAGCGATGCCGAGTGTTTTGGCGACCAGCTCGCCGATTTGGCGGCCGCCGCTGCCATATTCACGACCGATGGTGATGATTAAAGGATTACGCATACAGATGACCTCCTCATCCTGTTTGTTGTCTATATTATAACACATTCGCAAAGCGGGGGACAAATCTTTTTTGCGCCTTCCGTCACGACTTCGTCGTTCCGCCTCGCTCTAAGAGGAAGCCGTCGAGCGAAGCGGGACGGAAGGCGTTCGTATTTGAACTTTGGCATGCCCTGTGCTACAATAAGAAAAAACGACACAGGGAGGGTCGATCATGACCGTCAGATTATACGACAGAGATGTGGATATGCTGGAATTTTCCGCCGTGGTGAAGACCTGCGAGCAGCGGGAAAAGGGCTATATCGTCACGCTGGATCAAACGGCGTTTTTCCCGGAGGGAGGCGGACAGGGCGCGGATCACGGCACGCTGGATGGCGTGCAGGTGCTCGACGCGCACGAGGCAAACGGCGAGGTGGAGCATCTGGTCAGCGGGCCGCTTGCGGTCGGCAGCGAGGTGCGCGGCCATGTGGACGCGGTGCGCCGGATGGACATGATGCAGCAGCACAGCGGCGAGCATATGTTCTCCGGTCTGGTGCATGGGCTTTTCGGCTATGACAACGTGGGCTTTCACATCGGCACGGAGGCCGTGACGATGGATTTTAACGGCATGCTGACCGAAGCGGATGTGCGCCGTGTGGAACTGCTGGCGAACCAGGCCGTCTGGCGCGATCAGCCGGTGGAGGCGTTTGTGCCGTCCCGCGAAGAGCTGGCGAACATCGAATACCGCAGTAAAAAAGAAATCGCCGGGGATGTGCGCATTGTCCGCATTGAAGGCGTAGATACCTGCGCCTGCTGCGGCACACATGTGCATACCACCGGCTGTGTCGGTCAGATTAAGGTCATCGGCGTGCAAAAGTATAAGAGCGGCGTGCGGGTGTCCATCCTCTGCGGCCGCCGTGCGCTGGAATACGAAAATGCGCTGTTTGATCAGGCGAAAGCCGCGGGACAGGCGCTTTCCGTGCCGACGGAGGAGCTTTCCGGCGCGGTGGAGCGGATGATCGGCGAGCGCGACCGCCTGCGTGCGCAGAGCGACGCGCTCGGCATGCGCATTTTTGAGCTGATGGCGCAGAAAGAGATGAAAAAGGAAATCCGAGTCGTGGCGTGCGACGCGCTTCCGGCTTCGCAGGCACGGAAAGCGGCGGGACAGCTGGCCGAAGGCGCAAAGCTGGCGCTGGTGCTCATTCCGCGCGAAGACGGCTGGAATTTTGCCCTGTCTTCCGAAACGGAGGACGTCCGCCCCGTCACCAAAGCGCTCTGCGCGGCGTTCGGCGGCAAGGGCGGCGGGCCGAAGGATATGACCCAGGGCGTTCTTTCCTCCGGTACAGAAGCGGAGATTCGGGCAGAGATTGAGGGGTGACGATGGGGCCGACCCCATACCCCTCTGAGGGACAAGTTCCTCAAACTCCTCTCTTTGCTTCGCGCGGTTAGCCTAATGTTCAGTTAGATGGATTGCAAAGCAATCCATCTATATGGGAAGTGCCGGAACCTCAGGTTCCGGCTGGGGTTTGGGGCAAAGCCCCAACGTTTCTTTTTACCCCGGACACGCGATTTCAAGCACCTGCTCGATCATCTTGTGGAAAAGCTGCGCTTCGACTGTGTCGGCGGCGCGGTAATAGACCTCTTTGCCCTCGCGGCGGGAAACAATCAGTCCCGCCGCGCGCAGCGGGCGCAGATGGTGCGACAGCGCGGGCGAGGACATTTCCATGCACTCGGAAAGCTGAATGACGCATTTTTCACTGTGGCAGAGAATAAAGAACAGACGCACGCGCGTCGGATCGCTCAAATATTTGAAAAGCTGCGCGGCCGTCTGAAAGGACGCGGTATCCTGCGGCGCGGGATGCAGATGATGCTCGCTCATAGACCGTTCTCCCTTGACTTGCGTTTTCGCCCAAACGGAAGGACCTTTCGCCCAAAAGGAAAATGTTGCGAAAAAGGGCTTGCGTTTGCGGCTTAAACGTATTATACTACGGCCATATCAAATAAACAAGTGCTTAATTGATAAATCATTGGGCCGAACAGAAAGGAAGTCAACGAAGATGAAAAAGAGCTATAAAATCGAAGTGGACTGCGCTAACTGCGCCAACCTGATGGAAGAAGCCACCCGCAAGACCATCGGCGTCGCAAACGCGACCGTCAATTTCATGACCCAGAAGATGATCGTCGAGTTCGCCGAAGGCGCGGACGCGAAGCGGGTCATGCAGGATGTGCTCAAGGCATGCAAGAAGGTCGAGCCGGACTGCGAAATCGAACTGGACTAAGCTTAAACGTTTTTCAGCGCCTCGTTTCAGACGGAATGAGGCGCAGTTTTTCCGAAAAACATTAAATAGTTGCTTAATCGAAGGAGATTGAATCATGAACAAAAAGCAGAAAAAAATGCTCACACGCATTTTGATTGCTGCGGCGATGCTGATTGCGCTCAAGCTGATTCCGGTGACCGGCATTTTACAGCTTGCGCTGTATCTGGTCGTTTATGGGATCATCGGCTACGACATTCTGAAAAAGGCGTGGAAGGGCATTCTGAACCGTCAGGTGTTTGACGAAAACTTCCTGATGGCGGTCGCCACCATCGGCGCGTTTGCGCTGGCGATTGATGAGCGCAGCGGCGACTATGTGGAAGCCATTGCCGTTATGCTGTTTTATCAGATTGGCGAGCTGTTTCAGAGCTATGCGGTCGGCAAGAGCCGCCGCAACATCAGCGCGCTGATGGATATCCGCCCGGATTACGCGAATATCGAGCGCGACGGCCAGTTGGAAAAGGTCGCTCCGGACGAGGTGAAAATCGGCAGCGTGATCGTCGTGCAGCCGGGCGAAAAAGTGCCGCTGGACGGCGTGATTCTCTCCGGCACGTCCAGCCTGAACACCAGCGCGCTGACGGGCGAGAGCCTGCCCCGCGATGCGAAGGAAGGCGACGAGGTCATCAGCGGCTGTATCAACATGACCGGCGTGCTGCGCATTCAGACGACGAAGGAATTCGGCGAGTCCACCGTCTCCAAAATTCTTGAACTGGTTGAGGATTCCAGCTCTCATAAGTCGAAATCCGAAGCCTTCATTTCCAAATTCGCCCGCGTATACACGCCTGCCGTCTGCTACAGCGCGCTGGCGCTGGCGATCCTGCCGCCCGTCGTGCGGCTGCTGACAGGCAATTCCGCTCAGTGGGGCGAGTGGATCTACCGCGCGCTGACGTTCCTGGTCATTTCCTGCCCCTGCGCGCTGGTTATCAGCATTCCGCTCAGCTTCTTCGCGGGCATCGGCGGCGCCAGTAAGGAAGGCGTGCTCATCAAGGGGTCCAACTATCTGGAAACGCTGTCTCAGGTCAAGACGGTTGTTTTTGACAAAACCGGCACGCTGACGCAGGGCGTTTTTGAGGTCAGCGGCGTTCACCACAACGAGATGGAGGACGAGAAGCTGCTGGAATATGCGGCGCTGGCTGAGTGCGCGTCTTCTCATCCCATCAGCAAGAGTTTGCAGCGCGCTTATGGTAAGGAGATTGACCGTGACCGCGTGAGCGACATTCAGGAGATCAGCGGCAAGGGCATTTCCGCCAAAGTGGACGGCCATGACGTGCTGGCGGGCAACAGCAAGCTGATGGAGCTGAACCGCATTGCGTTCATCGACTGCCACAGCGTCGGCACGATCATTCACATGGCCATTGACGGCGAGTATGCGGGCCATATCGTCATCTCCGACGTGGTGAAGCCGCACGCGAAGGAAGCCATCGAGCGGCTCAAGCATTCCGGCGTGGAAAAGACGGTCATGCTCACTGGCGACACCCGGCGCGTGGCCGAACAGGTCGCCAAAGATTTGGGCGTGGACGAGGTGCACAGCGATCTGCTGCCTGCCGATAAGGTGGCGCAGGTGGAGAAGCTGCTTGCCGCGAAGGGCGACAGGGATAAGCTGGCGTTTGTCGGCGACGGCATCAACGATGCGCCTGTGCTGAGCCGCGCGGATATCGGCATTGCGATGGGCGCGATGGGTTCGGATGCGGCCATCGAGGCGGCGGACGTCGTGCTGATGGACGACGATCCGATGAAGATTGCGAAGGCCATCCGCATTTCCCGCAAGTGCATCGGCATCGTTTATCAGAATATCGTGTTCGCGCTGGTCGTCAAGTTCGCCTGCCTCGCGCTTGGCGCGCTGGGTATCGCGAATATGTGGGCCGCGATTTTCGCCGACGTTGGCGTGATGGTGCTGGCCGTGCTCAACGCGATTCGCGCGCTTCGGGTGCATAACCTGTAAATTGCATTTCAATGAAAAATGCTTCTTCTGCGAAAAAACAGAGGAAGCATTTTTTGATGATGATTCGCAGTATCGTTTCGGCTGCCTGTCAAGAGCGGCCGTTTTCTTTTTTCTCTTTCCGATATTCGCTGGGCAGAACGCCGTAGGCACTCTTGAACGCGGCGGTCAGCTTGCTTTGACTTTCATAACCGACTTTTTCGGCGATTTCAGCGAGGGAATTGGTCGTCGTGCGCAGAAGACGGGCGGCGTATTCCATGCGGTGTTCCTTCATATGTGCGGCGAGGGGCTGGCCGTAGACGGTTTTGAACAGGCTCTTGAGCGTCGAAGTGTTGATGTGGTATTGCTGAGAGAGCATCTCAATCGTGCAGCGCTGGCTCATATCCGACATCATCTGGTCGTGAATCCGGCGGATGAGCGCGATCTGCTCGGTTTTATAGGCGCTCTGCGTGGCAGGGGGCGCGTTCGTCACGCTGAGCAGCAGCATCAGCTCCTGAAACTTGAGCTTGGCATAGGGAATCAGCAGCCGCTCCGGCAGAGTGTAGAGCGGGTCGAGCAGCGCGCCGACCTGCTCCGCCGAGGAGAACACGGAAAAGCCGTTTTCTCCGCAGAAGCGGGTGAGAATCTGCGCGCCGGTTACGCCTGCGTCGCGCATGAATTCCGGCGGATTTGCGTCCAGCTGTGCGGTGTCGATGCGGAAACTGAAGCCCAGATAGCCGTCGAAAGGGAACTGCATGACCGTTTCCACGCAGGTGTGCGGCCCGTGCAGGGAAAGATCTCCCGCGCCGAGATACAGCGCCAGGCCTGTGTCGCTGGTGCAGCCCACGCGCCCGGCATAGCAATGGTTGATTTCCAGCAGCGACGCGCCGGGAACGTCGTGGTGAAAAGCGACGAATTTTGCGCTGTATGCTTGCAGCGTCAGTTCTACGCCGGGATACAGCGACCAGATATCCAGCCGACCTTTGTCATTCTGTCCGATGCAGGCGCAGGCAGGCGGAGAGAAGAACAACGTGTCTGACTTGGCGCAGACGAGCAGTTCGCCCTTGGGCACATCCGCAAGGCGCGCTTCAAGCGCCTGTTTCCAATCTCCCGGCATAGAAGCCGCTCCTTTCATTCCCAGATAGACTCATTGTATCATATTTTGGGCCGACAAACCAGCCCGGCAGAGGGAAAAGAGAAACTGCGCGCAGATTGAAGCATATCCGTTTGACCTAAACCGCGGTTTAAGCTGTAGACTGAATGAAAACCCGATCAAACACAGAAAAATCAGGGACGAAAAGAATCGTGGAATACCGCGAACTGCCGCATGGGGACGAGGCCATCAGCGTCATTGGCATGGGTTCGTCCGTTGTCGGCGCACAGCAGGAAGCAGATATCATCAAGACGGGTACAGTATGCGCTGGATAAGCCGGGCGTGCTGACGGTGCTCGGCGGGTCGGGCTTGGAAGATAACAACCGAATATAAAAAAACGCCGATCAGCATCAAACTGGTCGGCGTTTTGTCGTAACCTGTGTAGCGAAATCAGCCTTTCACGGCGCCGGCGATCACGCCGTCGATGATGTACTTCTGGCAGACCAGATACATCACGATGATCGGCAGAACCGTGATCATGATGCAGGCCATCATCGGGCCCATTTCTACGCGGCCGTAGCTGCCGCGGAAATACTGAATCGCCATCGGAATGGTGCGGTATTTCTTGATATCCAGCACCAGCGTCGGCAGGAGATAGTCGTTCCAGACCCACATGGTTTCTAGAATCGCGGTGGAAATCATCGTCGGCTTGAGAATCGGGAAGACGACCTTGAAAAAGATTTGCAGCGGGTTGCAGCCGTCGATCATCGCGGCTTCCTCAATCGCGATCGGGACGGACTTCATGAAGCCCGTGAACATGAACACCGCCAGACCCGCGCCGAAGCCGAGGTAAATCACGCAGATGTTAAACGGGGTGTTGAGCTTCAGCGTATCGGCCGTCTTGGAGAGGGTGAACATCACCATCTGGAACGGCACGACCATCGAGAAGACGCACAGCAAATACATCGCCTTGGAAATCGCGGAGGTCACGCGGGTGATGTACCAGCCGCACATCGAGCAGCACAGCAGAATCAGCAGCACGGAGGAAACCGTGATGATCGCCGAATAGCCGAAGGATTGCAGGAAGTTCAGCTGGGTGATGCCGTAGACGTAGTTGTGCAGCCCCGCGAAGGTTGCCGAGGTCGGCAGCTCAAACACGGTGGCGGTGGAGATGGCGAGCTCATCCTTGAGGGAGTTGATGAGGATCAGCAGCACCGGATAGAGCCACACGACGCACAGCACGCCGAGCAGTACGGTCAGCAGCACATCCATAATGCGGCGGGAGCCGGAAACAGCGCCGTCATGATATTTGGCCATTACTGCTGCACCTCCTTGCGACGGGTGAAATAGAGCTGAATGAGCGCGATGACGATGACCAGCAGGAAGAAGACGACGGCCTTTGCCTGGCCGATGCCTTTCCACTGTGCGCCGCTGCGCTGATAGAACGTATCGTAGATGTTGAGCGCGAGCATCTGGCTGGCCTTGGCCGGTTCGCCGCCGGTCAGCGAGAGGTTCTGGTCAAAGAGCTTGAACGAGTTGGTCAGCGTCAGGAACGAACAGATCGTGATGGACGGCATGACCATCGGCAGTTTGACCTTGAAGAGCGCCTGCGTGCCGGTCGCGCCGTCGATGGCGGCGGCTTCCAGCAGATCGCCGGGCACGTTCTGCAAGCCCGCAATGTAGATGATCATCATATAGCCGATCTGCTGCCAGCACATCAGGATGATGAGACCCCAGAAGCCGTACCGCGCGTCCAGCGAAAGCAGAGGCTTGCCCAGGTTGGTCAGAATGCCGTTGAGCAGAATCTGCCAGATATAGCCCAGCACGATGCCGCCGATCAGGTTCGGCAGGAAGAACACCGTGCGGAAGATGTTCGTGCCTTTCAGTCCGCGGGTCAGCGCCAGCGCGATGGCAAAGGCGATGACGTTAATCAGAAGGGTGGAAACGACGGTGAATTTCGCCGTGAACCAGAAGGCGGAGACAAACGTGCTGTCCTGAAAGACTTTAAAATAGTTATCCAGGCCGACGAACGTCGTCTTGCTGATGGTGGTGAACTTGTGGAAGGACAGGAAAATGCCCCACAGGAACGGCCACACAAAGCCGATGATAAAGGCCGCCAATGTCGGCAGCAGGAAAAACGGCCAATACTTTTTGATTGCTTTCTCCATACTTGAATCCTTTCGGATGAGGGGAATGGGGCAGCCTGCAAAGAAGCGTGATGTGCACGCCACTTTGCAGACTGCCCTAGTGGGCAGTGCGTGAATGAAGAAAAAGGGGAGGGCGAAATGCCCGCCCCTTTTGGCGCAAGGTGATTAGTGGCTCAGCTGATACTCGGTCGCCCAGCCATCCACGAACGCGGTCTTGACAGCGTCCCAATCGCCGGTGCCCGCCGCATAAGCGGTCAGCGCGGAGCCGACGCCATCCTTCCAGGCTTCGGACGGGATGGTCGCGAAGTTCCAGCTCACCGGAGTCTTGCCCTCGGCGGTGTACTGCGCGTCGATCTGCACGAACGGATTCGCAGACTGATATTCGCCGGTGAAGGTGTCGAACGGGGTAACGAAGCCCATGTCCTGAGACATGCTCTTGCGGCCCTCGTCGGAGGTGATGACCCAGTTCATGAACGCGAGCGTCGCGTCGATGTCTTCCTGCTCGGCCGTGCCGTTGACGCACCAGTAGTTCTCAGTGCCGGTGCACAGGCCCTGATTCTCTTCGCCTTCCGCGCCGATGTAGATCGGGAGCATGGTCACGTTCTCAGCGCCGAGGGAAGAAACGTCGTTCCAAGCCCAGGTGCCGTTCTGATAGAACACGGCCTTTTCGCCGACGAACTCAGCCACGGCGTCGTTGCCGGTCTTGCTGGCCAGCAGCTTCGGGTCGCAGGTGGAATCGGTGATGTACAGATCCCAGATGGCCTTGTAGTTGTCCAGATAGGTGCCCTTGATGGCCTCGGTGGAGCCGATGCCGTCAGCCTTGTACTCGTAGTAGATCGGCATGTTGGCCAGGTGAGTCTTGAAGC